>Ga0209045_1000751_pt1 | contig 34923 bp, 24 predicted proteins | sample SaaInlLV_10m_DNA_4_FD_184664 | JGI IMG/M metagenome (GOLD analysis project Ga0209045, IMG submission 184664) | Marine microbial communities from expanding oxygen minimum zones in the Saanich Inlet - Saanich Inlet SI072_LV_200m_DNA (SPAdes) (version 2) | ecosystem: Environmental > Aquatic >...
CAAGAATAGTCTGTTTGCCGGGAGAGCCTGGCAAAAGACATAAAGCACGAAACCGAGAAGCGTTGTGCACAAGAAGACAAAAATCAACTGGGCACAACCTGCCAGTCAGCAAGGAGAAGGAACATGGCACGAACGTTGACTGAGGAATCTCGGCAGATCCCTGTCTACGCTGATGTTGACGTAGCTGTCTGCGGCGGTGGGCCGGCCGGTGTCGCGGCCGCCTTGGCAGCGGCCCGAAACGGGGCGAGTGTCCTTCTTCTTGAGAACCAGCTGTGCTTTGGGGGTCAGGCTACAGGCGGCATGATGAACCGCTTAGGGCCTTACCACGACCAGCAAGCGATCATCCTCGGTGGCATCCCCAGGGAGGTCGTCGACGGACTCGTCGGCATCGGCGCTGCGCATCCGCCCATCCCATGCCCCCACGATGATCCCGACCGCTACTGGGTGCCCTTCGACCCCGAGGCGCTGAAGGTGCTGTTGGACGGTATGATCGAGCAGGCCGGCGTTGATGTGTTGTTGCAGACGCTTGTCACCGACGTCATCAGGCAAGAGGACAGACTGTGTGGCGTTGTCATCGAGAACAAGAGCGGGCGGCAGGCGGTGTTTGCCCGTCGTGTCATCGATGCGACTGGCGACGCCGATGTTGCCGCACGCGCCGGCGCACCGTGCGGTAAGGGGCGAGAAACCGATGGGCTTATGCAACCGATGGGGTTGCTGAGCAAACTCAATGCTCTCGACCTCGCCCAAGCCAGACCACATGTCATCTCTCACTATGCGGAGTTGACGGATGAAGCCCGACGCCTTCGGACCACGGGTGGGATCGCCCCCGAACGCGTTCATTGCGGTACGGACAACCTGCTACGGAAAGACGAAACCTACTTCAATGCATCTCACGCTCACGGCATGGACGGTACAGATGCTCAGCACATTACCCAAGTAGCGATTCGGGCGCGACGGGAAATCTGGCGCAATCTGCAATTCATGAGAGAACGTGTGCCCGGCTGGGAAAGTGCGCACCTCGCTGCCACGGCCTCTCTGCTGGGAGTGCGGGAGACCCGCTGCATCCAGGGCGAATACACCTTAACGCTGGACGACGTGGAGAGCGGCCGCGACTTTGACGACGGCATCTGCCGTTACGCCTGCTGGATTGACACTCACGGCGTTGTGCCGGGAGAGAAGCCCGAGTGCGAAGGTCGTCCGTTGCAGCCTGGTGTGTCCTACACCATCCCGTTTCGCAGCTTACTGCCGAAGCTCGTTGATAACCTGCTCGTCGCCGGACGCTGTTTCTCCGGAACACACGAGGCCCGGGCCTCTGCTCGCATGATCCCAGCCTGCATGGCCATGGGACAGGCGGCCGGCACGGCAGCCGCTCTGAGCGTTCGGGAAGGACTGACTCCGCGAGAATTGCCCGCCGAGTTGTTGCGAGACCTGCTCCGCCGACAAGGCGTGATTCTTTGAGGTGAGGGCCAGACGTTGACGCCGGCACGTGGCCTGTCGTCGTCCGCCATCCATCCTGGCCGTCACAGACACCATATCCGTGTTCAAAACAGCGCCTTTGGGGATCCAAAAACACAGATTCGAAGGCTGCAAAAAGCTCGGCAGATCCCTATCTGCGTTGGTGGACCGGCCGGTGTCGCAGCCGCGTTGGCAGCAGCGCGGAATGGTGCGGGTGGAGTTGTTGGGGAAAACGAGCATTCAGAGGAACCGCGAATGTAGACGCAACAGCCGGAGAGCGTCTGCATCTGTGTTCGGAAGGGCTCACCGCAGAGGCCCTCCCATCTGGGGGAGTGCGCGAACGCGAAAACTCACTGTCGATCAGGGTTCACCCGACAGACCAAGAAGAGACGACGCGAGATCCACGAACTCCTTCTTGTCGATTTCTCCGTCGAGGTCGGCGTCAACACGGCCGAAGTTGCTGCGGTCCTTCTCCGGGACTTCGAGCTCCGTGATCGTCCCGTTGCCGTCACGATCCAAGCGGCTGAAAAGGGCATTGATCCCCGACCCGAGGAACGCCGCGAACTCCGTCGCGTTGACCCTGCCATCACGGTTGGCATCGACGCGGCCGAAGTTAGGACGGTCTTTCTCGGCAAATTCCATCCGGGTGAGTCTGCCATCGGAGTTCTGGTCTGCTTTCCGAAGAATCAGCCGTGCCAGCTGGTCGATTCGTGCGGCGAGATCCGGTTCCCCCCGATCGGAGGAGCTTCCTTTGACCTCTGCGCGGGGAACGATTGGACGAGAAGGGCTGCCCTTGGCCTCCCGGCGTCCTGCCGCTACCGAACCGGTCCCATCCCGATCGCGAATACGGAAATTGCGGTACGCTGTACCGTTGCCGGCGCCGTCTTTGCTCAAGAGAACAATGTGGCCGGCGCTTGGAGCATTCCGAAGTTCAGGGATCCGGCTGGTCTTGAGATCAACGATCTCTCTTGCGTTGATCGTGAGTTGAACGCGGTCTCCGTCACAACGGATTTCGACGGTGTTCCAACGGTCCGGGCGCATAGCCGCCGCGATGGTCGCAAGAACGCCCGCCAGGGCCCCGCCCTTACCGTCCGCCGAAGCCTTCCGAAGCGTGACGCGGTCCAGCAGGGGAATCGGTAGTGCCCCCGCGCCCGTGAGATCGCTGCGGACGAGAACCGCGGTCGCGCCTCCTCTTCGCATTCTCACGTCGAAAGTGAGATCGAAGTCCCCGTACTTCGCGCCGGACACGAGCAGTGCGGTCGCCTCCGACTCGCAGACGATCGTTCCGTCCCGAACGGGCCAGGCAGCGCTTGCCACTCGCGTCTCATTGGTCGCTGACTTGTATATGGGCGTCCAACCAGTCAGATCTCGTCCGTTGAACAATGTCCGCCTGTCGTAAGGTACCCCCAGCCTGAGGAAGTAGAATGACATGATGGCTGCGGGGCCCCACCCCTTGCCCACGCCAACATAGTGCCCCACCCACTCGGCCGGCATGCCCGGCAAGGCCTTCACAAGCCGCACCATCTGGATGTACTGCCCCTCGGGTTGCTTCCTGTTCCCCGGGTCATGTATTACCAGCGTGATCTCTTCGTCCTGCCCCTCGCGATCATGAATGTAACCGACGACGCAGACATAGTGTCCGCCGTACAGCTCCAACTTCCCTGCTTGATCGGGGCGCGCTTTCTTGAGGTGCCACCAGACCACGGTCCTCCGGTCGTGAATCGCGGATTTGAGGGCTCTGAGCTGGGACCGGATTTTGCCTTCCTGGGCCCCGGGCGGGAAGTAAAGCCCATCTATTTCGAGGCGCTGAACGGTGTACCCTTGCTCGAGAACGTATTTCACCACACCGTCGGCCAGGTCGTACCTGGTCGTGCCTCCCCCTCCTCGCACGGTCTCCATGTACTCCATCGAGCCGAGCCGAGCCGCCAGTTTGATGTGCGCCTCCTCGGAGGTGCGTGCTTTCGGAATCAGCCTCGGATAGCCGTTGCGGCCAAGCCACATCAGTGTGTCCGATATGGCGGTTGGGGCGCACCACCCCCTTAGCCCCAGCTCTCGCTGCACCGTCCGCTGCCTGAGATCGGGTGTGGCGTGGATCTTGTAGGTTGACGACTTGGGCGATCTGTCTGCGTCTGCCGACAGGCCGTGGCTGCACACCAGCAGAACCAATGACGCCAATGTTGAGCGCGATGGGAAGGCCATGGGCGATTACCTGTCCTCGCTGAAAGGGAGTGTCACGACCACGTCTCTCTCTGCTGTAACGGACTGCCTGGGGCCAACGAAATCCCCCTCCCTCTGCCCCCCACGATACCAGCGCCCCCGCGACGGCGCAAGACGATTCGTGGCAACACTTCTTCAACGCAGAAACGAAATCACCCGCGACCGTCCTCTTTAAGGTGGACGAGCAGAACCCGCGGACGCTGGACCGGGACGCCAGCCAAACCATCTCGGAAGAGGACCATGTGCGCTACGAGGTAGTGGACCCAAAGGTGGCCGATGACGGCAGGATATACGCGGGGTTCGCAATACCCGTGGACCCGCCTGTGGATGTACCACAACATCCGTTTGCGGATATCGCGTTCCGCATGCCCGCACTTCTCATAAACTCGGGGTGGGTCGAGCCTTGCTTTCGCAAGCTGGTGCTGTGGAGCCGAGCAAGGCGAGACGGGCTTCACGGCTTCCGTGGAGCAGCGAGGCCCCCGACTAGCGTCAAACCACTGCCCCGTGCGGCGAGAGCGAGGGTCGACGTGCCCCAAGTTCACCCAACGGGTGGGCATTGCCTCTTGGTCTCGGGAACACAGTGTCTCGCCCGACGATTGACCACTGATTCTCAATGGTCTCTGCCAGAGCGAGAAACAAACGCCAAAGTGTCTTGCTCATGAGAAATGCGGGTTAACGCCATTCGGCCATATCCATCTTGCCGTCCATTGCATTGATGCTATAATGATATCGTTACCGTGATGACGTAGTGATGCTATCGTGGAGTATGCATAGTGAAGACGATTACCGTTCGCAATGTGCCGGACACGGTCTATTCGGAACTGGCCGCCTGGGCCCGGGGTAGTCACCGGAGCCTTCAAGAGCAGGTCCGGCATTTGCTGGAGGAGGATGTCAAATTGCGGGGCACATCGATCATGGAATCGGCGGGGGCCTACCGCGCGAAGCTGGCGTCTCGTGAACTGGCGAACGTGGTTGATGATGTGAGAGAGGACCGCCGCCGATGATTGCCGTACTGGATACGTCCGCCTTCCTGCGCCTGTTCATCCCCGACGGCCCGGTGCCGCCGGGACTCGAGCAGTTCATGCGTGGCGTTGAACGCGGCGAGAACACGGCCATCGCACCAGAACTCATGCTTGTGGAAGCCGGCAATGTCGCCAACAAGAAGCGCCTTCAAGGTGTACTCTCTGCCGAGGAGACGCTCGAGCTCGTCCAGCTCATGTGTGAGATGCCGGTACGCTACCTGTCGCATCGCGACCTGATCGAGCCGGCTGTGAGGTTGGCGTCCGAACATGCGCTCACCGTCTACGATGCGCTGTACCTGGCCTTGGCCCGCCTGAAGGGAGCTCGTCTCTTTACTGCCGACGGCGACTTGGCCCGGGCCGCCGGGAATCCGGGCTGAGCGCGATGATTGCGGGAGCCGTGCGGCGTACGGTCTCAAAGCCGGACGCCTGTGGTTGCTTGGCTGAGGATGGTGTTTCTGTGGGGACAAACGACCTGGACATTGCCGCCGGGGAGACTATTCTCATGCGCAGTGAGTCGAGTGGCCACACTCGGACTCAGGGATGGGAGCTCAGCGACGGCTCGCCTGGAGTAAGACACACTGTAATACGAGGAGAAAACGCCATGCAGAAGATGCTACTCATCACAACCCTTGTTCTCGCTATTGGGATGACGGGATGCCAGACGAAAACGGGCACCTATGGTGCGGTAGGAGCGGCCACCGGAGCAGTCATCGGAGGAGTCATCGGGCATCAGAGCGGAAAAACAGCTGAGGGCGCCGCGATTGGGGCAGCCCTCGGTGGAGCGGGCGGGGCCGCCACCGGGCACCATCAGGACAAGAAAGACAAGACCGAGTAGACACGTTCGCGCGTCGTTCTGCCCGTGGATCAATAACTCAGACCACTAGAGCCCAGTCGTGTTGTGGGTGTCATCCGGGGCCTCGTCTCTCGAGGGCTCCGTCGATGGCTCTGTTGCGGCCGGCAGAAGCTGCTCTTCCCGGCGCGCGACCTGACGTGCCATGGCCGGACGACTCCGGACCTCTTCGTTCAACTCTCGGACCTTCGACTCGACGTACTTGACCAGCTCATCGTCCGACATCGCGGCGATCTCCTCCGGGCCAATCGGCTTGCCAATCAGCACATGAACTCGACCGCAAAGCTTCGGGAACTTTGCACTGCGAGGGTAGGAGTCGTACACCCCTTCGAGCGTTGATGGCACGATCGGCGCCCCGCTGCGGCGGGCAAGCCTGGTGAAGCCAGGCAAGAACGGGTGGATCTCGCCGTCACCGCACCTCGTACCTTCAGGAAAGATCACGACCAATTCGCCCGCCTTTAGTGCACGGAGGGTACGCTTGACGCCGTTGAGCCCGGTCCCGTCAAGATCCAACGGGATCACACCCAACGCGTTCATGATCGCGGCCAATATCTTGGAGTTGAACAGCGTCTGCCGGGCCAGATACCGGCCACGTCGCCACATCGCGATGCCCGAGATCGGCGGATCAAGATGGCTCTGATGGTTCACAACCAGAATGCACGGGCCGGTCTTCGGGATGTTGTGACTGCCCTGGAAGCTCGCTCGGTAAACGACGTGAGCGATCGCTCGCGTGAAAAACCAGCAGACCCGGTACCATGCCCGGAAGCTCAGCGGCTGTGTCCCATCATCGGTCTTCCTGCTTTTTATCATCATGTTGTCTGTCGCCTACAGGACCAAACAGCTGTTCTGCGCGGGCCGAACTCCTGGTGGGGCACCTCTAGCCTGGAATATTCGCGAAGCTCAACGCGTCACTTGCTCAAGGCTAGCCCTGAGCACGAGCCCTGAGCCTGTCGAATGGGCTCACGTCGAAGCCCTTCGGGTGATCAATTCATGCGTTCTCCCGGAACGCATGAATTGATCAGGCCAGGACGCATCGGCTACACTGGCGCATTGCGAAAGATGAAGCGTGCCCTTCCACCCGGCCTCATTTGAGCGGCGGACGATACACCCGGAACGCCTGGATCGGTACGGGGCCATCGCCGTTGGGGATGATCTTCAGGACGTGCGGGGCGTTGTTCAGGCCCTGGGCAACCATCGTCGCGTGGTCTCGGGCCACGTCGTCGACCACGGGTGCTTCGTAGGTGTCCTTGAACAAAGCCTTTGCTTCCCATGTCACGGTGAAGTCCGGGGGCAACGGCTTCTTCCGGTACTTGACGGCCCAGCAAACCATCCACTTCCTCGCCGGGATGACAACGCGGCCTGAGTTGGACACGAATTCCTTGAAGTGGTCCCCCTGCCCGTCCGGTCCGGTCTTGGAGCCGCTGACCTCGTAGGTCAACACGTTCTTCTCGGGGTCGCACTCGAGAATCTTCGCGGTCCACTTTTCCTGAACAAGCGCCGCCTTGTGGTCGATCCGGTTGATCGCCGGTCTGACGTGATCGTGAGGTGCATTGCTTGGGCGGGTGTGGTAGTAGAGCTCCGGGAACGCGGATGGTGGCTGCCCGTCGATGAGTACTTTGGCCGTGCCCGGCTTGCCATCACAGGCCGCAGCAACAATGTCGACGCGATTGCCGTCAAACGTCATCTCGAAACTGCCGTCCGCGTTCCGCGTCACGCGTTCATCGTCCGCCGAGACCTCAGTAACCAAGTTGGTCCATGGCTCCCGCGAGAAGGCGGGATCGTGGCGAAGGTGCGGCCGAATGAACCCGCCGATGAGGTAGTTCCCAAGCTTGTTCGGATGGACACTATCACGGAGGGTGTCCTTCGGAAACAGCTCGTTGTCCTTGAGGTACCGACGGATCTGCTCCCGGACCTCCGCCAGTTCGCAGCCATGCTTGGCCGCAATGTCACGGATCATCTGCGAACGCTCTTCATCACTGCTGGTCAGTTTCTGCGCTCCTGCATCGTTCGGGTCGCCATCACGCGGCAGGTTGCGGGGCCAGCGGAAGTGACTGGTCCAGAGCAGCACCTCGGATGTGGTCGTCCGTCGTAGCTTTGCGATGATCTTCTCCTGCTCGCCGCCTTTGACGCCGCCATACACGTGGAAGATCATCAGGTCCGGGTAGAACGGGTAGAGGTCGTGTTCGGCCGTGTGTATCAGCACGTTTGCGCCGTAGCCTCCGATCGCGCGATTCTCGATCTCGAGGTCGGCATGGGGATACGTCGTGCGCAGGTAATCAGAAATCTCCTGCCACCAAGGGTTCCGAGTGACCGATTGCCCGTAGAACAGGATGCGCACGCGATTCCGTTTCTGCGCTGTGCTGGTCGCCAGCAGCGTCATGGTACGCTGGACGTTGGCACCGAGAGCTGCCGGATTCGCAGGGGGCGCCAACGGTTTGAACGCCGTCTCGGCTGCACTGACTCCCGCGGCGAGAGCGGTGACAGCCAATGCCGACCATGTGATTACCTGTACCTTCATCCCGTTCCTCCTCGGAGCTCATCCCGTTCTGTGTGACGGCCGACGACTGAGCATACACGTGAACGAGGCGGGTTCAATGCCCGCATCGCCGGCAAAATGCGTTTAACTCCACGCCTCACTCGTCCTCTCTCTGTTCTGTGCCGAACAGGGCGGTGTCGGGCTGGTTGCGTAGCGACATCGTTTGCTGGAGGGCGTTCAGAACGGCTTCTGGCGGCTCGGCGACAACCCCGCCGTAGGTGACAAAATGCGCGGCGGGGACCGAATGTTCTATCCCCGTGCCCCCCATGCCACCCCCCGGACCAACGGCGTGACGGCTCTTTACCTCGGGGGTTAGCAGGGCCAGCAGCAGACCATCCTGTCGTGACTTTGCCGACCATGTCACGCCTCCGCGCTTGGCCTGCGACTCGAATCCAGCCTTTGCGGAGCGGACCGGAGTCCTGAACCCGTCGGAGAAAACGGCAATCCCGGGGGTTGGTCCCTCGGGAGCGAAGGTCTCTACTCGGTCGTAGTTCCAGTACCAGCCCTTGCCCGCGTTCAGTGTGACGTCAATCCACGGGACCCCGGCAAAAGCCGTGGTCATCTTCTGCAGTCCGGTCGCGTCGGTACAACGCAGTTGCACGAGTGCCGGCCCGGCGGCAAGCACCTCGATCTTGTTGGGCGAACTGCGATGGTCGCGTCCCATGTCCGCAAACCCGGCCCAGCCCGTTTCTCCCGGTTGAGTGAGGTCGAGATTGGCGGCCGTCTTGACTTCCCACCGGTAGATATGGCCGCCTTCCGGACCGACCAGCGCGCGGATGCAGTCGTTCTCGATGAGCGTCATGCCGCCGGGGGCGGCGCTGCAACGGACCGCATGAGGGGAGGTGTTGGTCGGGGTGAAGCCCGAGCCGAAGTAGAACAAGAACGAGCGTTCGCTCCCGGCCTGGAACGGGGCGCCCACGTTAAAGGCCAGCGTTCGAACGGCTCCGTCCGGATCACCGTCCACCTGGTACAACACGGGCGTCTGCATGGTCTGGTCGGGAGTGAGTTCGAGCAGGCTACCCCCACCGAGCTTGCTCGCCACCGCGGCCGGCAACTGCAGTTGCACCGGAGTCTGTAGGCGGTCATGGGGGCCGCAAGCGACCCGAATGCCAATTCGCCCGTCCAGTCCCGGCACGGCCCAGGGCGCATCCGGTGCCATGGGCGCAGAGGTAACCTCGGTCGGCCGGGTCCGCCGCACGCCAAGTTCGGTGATCTGCAAACCGAGTGACCGGGCCCGAGGCAGAGGGGTACCTGCTGCGAATCCTACCCGTGCCGCAAGCAGCTTCTGCAGGATCCCCTCGTAACGCGCCAGCACTCCGTCGAAGCGGGCCTGGACGCGCTGCAGGGCATAGGGCTTGTTCTCCCGATGCCACAGCGTCTCGTAGTCGTTCTTGAGCTTGGCGTGAGCATCGCGGAGTTCGCGGATGTTGTCACCGGCCTCGTCCAAGGCAGCCAGAGCTTCCCTCCTATCGGCCGCGACTTCGACCGCTCTAGCGTAAGCCCTGCAGGCATCGAGGGAGCCCTCCATACGTTGGCCCATCAGCTGCATGCGTCGGGCTCCGAACAGGAAGTAATCCAGCAGGTCGGCATTCGTCTGTGCATCCCTTCGGGCTTCCACGAGGTGCGTGATCGCGGCATCGACAATCGCCAGTAACTCACCTGCCTGCGTGCGCGAGGCGGACTCGTTCACCGGGCAGTCGCCCATGGCGACACGCCAGAAACGGCGGTCGTGCATGCTCTCGAAGCCCGGCAGACTGTGAGTCCGGGACAGCAGCTCGATCGCTTGGCCAAAGTGGGTGCCGGGCTCGCCAAAGAGCACGCCCCCGATGCGGCGATTGAAATCCTTGGGGGAAGTCGTCGATGCATTCCAGGCGCACTCCGCACTCCACAGCACCCCGTGCCAGTTCGGGGCAAAGAAGTTCTCGCCGTCATCGTCCCACGTCGTGTTGAGCATGCCGATGGCCCCGTGCTTGGCACCGTCCCGCACGAAGTTGCCGATGTTCGTGGTCGCACAGGCGAAATCCGGCAAGATCCGGTTCCAGCAGCTCACCCCGGGGCACACGAGGAACTCGTAACCGCTTTCGGCGAACGGAGTGATCTGGTGCTCGAAACTGGCGGCTGCCTGGTAGCCCCACGTCAGCATCACTGTGTCAGTAGGGATCTGGGCCAAGTTCTCGGGGTGCCGCAGAATGATGTCACCCCACATCATCATGCGTTTGCCGTACTTGTCCTTCAGCAGGTCATGAATCCGGCGCATGTGCCCCGCATAGACGCCGCCAACCCCAATTTCGGCCGCACGTTTTCCTGATGGCCCCCTGCCGAGACCGTGGGTTTCGTCGCAACAGACATTGAACATCGCGAACGGGAGTAAGGGCGCCTGTTCGGAGTATAGGTCGTCGAGCAGTTGGTAGCTCGCCTCAACGGTGGGGCACAGGATACCGCCCGTCTCACGAAGATGGGCGTATTCCTTGTGTTTGAGGATGTGGTAGAAATGCCCAAACGACTGCTGGCACCCGATGATGTCGGTGCCGTAGCGTGCTGCGAAGGCGACCAGCTGTCGCAGCTCATCAGGGGTGAGTGAACCATCTTCCGGACCGATCACCGGATGCTTGCTGAACGCGTACTGATGCTCCATGTAGTAAGTGAAGACATTCATCTTCATCTCGGCCCCGAGGGCCACCTCCCGTTCAAGCGTCTTGAGCAGGGAGCTTGGGCCCCGGGTGATGTCGTCCTGGAACCCGCGGTGCCGCAGCGAAGGCCAGTCTGACACATACAACGCAGGCAGTGCGTCGCCCTGAACGTTGGCTCGGACGAGCTGTCTTGCGGTCTGCACGCCACGGAGTAGGCCTTGCACGTGCCGTGCCCCGATCAAGACACGCTCGGGAGTCACCGACAGGGCGTAGGCCTCCTCGCTCTCCACCACGGGCAGCACCAACGCTTCGGGAACGGGCCGCCCCGAGCCGGGGAACAGGATCAGGGCGTGCGGAAGAACCGCCGTCGCATCAAGCGCACTCGATTCCTGTAGGGCTGCCCCGCGGCTCAGACCCAGCTCTTCCCGAAGGAGGGAGGCAGCAAAGCGGTCCGCCGCATGTGCGGTCACCGCCAGTCGCAGATCCGGAACAAGGCGAAAATGCCCCTCCTGCATCTGAACCTGTTTCGGGAACGGTATGAGACGCAACCCCGATGCCGGAGCCGCGTTGGAAGCGTGGGGCGCAGCGACGAGCATGGCCAGCGACGACAGACAGCTGCGGAACCCTACTGAGCTCAACATGGTTCGTTGCCCTCCATTTGCCGCGGGGACTTGACCGAGAACGTCTCCGCGGTGTGCGTGGGGATCCAGCCCCGGATGGTCCGAGCCGGAAGGGCTTAGCCATGCCGCGGGGACGTTCAGCTCCCCGGTCACCCGGTCTGGGCGACCATGGTGGCGTGCATCCAGGACCATCTCCAGGCGCGTTGCTCCCGAGCCTTCGGCGTATACACTATGCGTGACACCGTCGCCACAGAGCATTCTGCAGCCGGCCCACGACGAAACGATACCGGATCCGACTGATCACGCAAGCCGGCTATTGACCGTAATACGGACGAATTCGAGCAGAGGAACGACCATGCTTTACAGACGACTTGGACGCACAGACCTGCAGGTGTCGGAGGTCAGTTACGGTGCCGCCCGCGGGGCCTCAAGCGACTTCGCCCAGTTTGACGCGACCATCAAGGCAGCCATCGAGGCCGGGCTCAACTTCATTGATACGGCCGAGAGCTACGATGGTGGCGAAAGCGAACGCGCCCTCGGCAAGATCCTGCGTGGACATGACGATGTCATCATCGAGACAAAGTACCGTCCCTACGACAGCCACAGCCCGGATGCGAACTACGACGGTACGCCGGACGCGTTGGTGCGCTCCGCTGAAGAGAGTCTTCGCCGACTCCAGCGGGACCGCCTCGATATTCTGCTGGGACATGGCATCCGCACGCTTGAGTCCCTGGACCGGTTCATGAACGACGGCTGCTACGACGCCATGGTCAAGCTACGTGACCAGGGCAAGGTCCGGTTCATCGGGATCAGCGAGCTGTCAGAGGGCGACGGCACGCACGAAATCCTCAAACAGGCTGTCCCGACCGGCGTATTTGACGTGGTCATGTTGACCATCAACATGCTGCTTCAGACCGCGATTGATTCAACGGCGCCGCTCTGCCGCCAGCACGACGTCGGCACGGTCGTTATGATGCCCCTGAATCAGGCGTCGAAGGAGTCTGGACTCGTCAGCATGGAAGCTGCTCTCGAGTGCGTGCGCCGACACATCGCCGCCGGCAACCTGCCGGACGCCTCGCCCTACACCGATGCCGACCTGTTCAGTTTCCTGGCCCCGTATTCCATTCCGCAGGCGTCACTGCGATTTGTCCTGGCTCAGGATGTCAGCACCTGCTGTGCTGGAACGCGAAGCCCGCAGCGTCTGGCCGAAAACCTGACCGTCGTCGATCCGCCCTACCTGGATGATGCCAGACTGGCTCGGATCCGCGAACTGTTCAGTGGAATCCAGTCCCAGGTCCGGTGATGCTGTCTTCTGAGAGCCGTCGTCCCCGACGGGCTGCCTGTCTTTACGGCGGAGACCGCCGCTCTCCAATGCGGTGCGCTTGCATCAGGTCGTCGTTCGGCTCAGCACATCGGCAAGAAATGCTCTGGAGCGCCTGAGATCATCGGCGGTCTCGTCACTGGCCTCGCGCTCGATACACAGCCAGCCATCGTAGCCTGCCTCTCGATAGACGCGTACAAGCGCATCGAAGTCCACGTCTCCTCCTCCCAGAACAGTCTCTTTCCAGCCGTCGTCCGTCCGCAGTGAGTCCTTCGCGTGCGTATGGAAGATATGCGAGGCCACCAGTCTGGCGTCGGCCACTGGGTCAGCCCCTGCTGAATTCACATTTGCCGGATCATAGTTCACCCCGAGACATGGGTGGTCGACCGACTCAATCAGACGCATGATCGTGGCGCCGTCTTTGACCAGACAGTGAGGGCCAGGCTCCACCGCATACCGCGCACCGATGTCCGCGGCATACTCGCACACGGCTTTGACCGAGGCAACGCAGCGCGTCCAGGCGTCCGCCATCGCCACCCCTTCCGGCACAGCCTTCACTTCCGCACAGACAAGCCCAGCTCCCAGATTGACTGCGAGGTCCAGAAAACGCTTGAACATCTCCACGGATGCGTCCGCCACCCGGGGATCAACGAGGTTCGGGCCGCCGCTCGTAGCGCTGATCTCAAGCCCCATCGAACGAACCCGCTCACCGAACTCACGCTGCTCAGCCGCCGACCAATCGACGATTCCGTTCTCCTTCGGGGCGACCTGGAACCCCACAATCCCTGCCTCCCGGCAGAACGCCAACGTCCGGTCCCAGCCCCACCGCAAACACACTGTTCGAGCACCGATTCTCATGACTGTTTCCTTCTGCAGATCAGCAGCATCTGGAGGACGACTGACACAAACAGGGCAACGCCACAGACCAGAAACATGGCGTTCTCGGTCCCGCTTCGTCGGGACCACCATTCGGACGCAAACAGCCCCGCAAAGGACCCGACCCCGACGAGGCACTCATTGACCCCAACATTGAACGTCCCGCGTAAGGAGTTGCTCGCGTAATAGACGGCAGAGAAGTAGGCGAAACCAGTGTAGATCCCGAGCAGACTGATCCCGATCGACACGATGACGAACGGAGGGAACCGCCAAACCAGGAGGAACACCACTCCGGCCAGGATGTGCAGGATCACGAGGGGCGTACGCCGGTAGAGCCAGTGACGCAAACTGAACATGACGTACCCCATCCCCCCTTGAATCAGCATCTGTCCCGCGAGCGGCAAACTGGCCGTGAAAGAGGTGATGCCATTGCGCGCACAGATCGCCGGAAACAAACTGTGCACCGGGCGTTGAATGAACATGGCGGTGAAGATCAGGCACCACCCCACCAGCACATAAACGGGATCCACCGGACGACCAGCCGCAGCGGGTTGCTCAACGTGATCGTCTGCTGACGATTCGTGGTGCGGACGCCGACGGTGCGACAGGAGGACGAACAGGATCGCTCCCCCAACCAACGCATCCAGCGCCGCAAGGGCTGCAATGCCCAGCCCGTAGACGATCCCCGAAGACAGGAAACCCAGAGCAGAGCCACAGCTCCATGCCAACGTGTAGCGGGACACGGTCCGAGCCAGATCTCCCGGCTCAGTCTCACCCCGCATGTACGTCTGGAAAGAGTTGAAGAAACAGGAGCAAGCCATGCCGGTCAGCCCCAACGCGACCATCAGCGGCACGAATCCCGCGCAGAGCAAGGCGGCAACCCCGAAGACGGTGCAGGCGGTGGTACTGGCGATGAGAATGGCCCGGGCATTCCGGCGGGAGAGGAACATACCGACCACCGGGCTGGCCATCAGATAAGCGATCTGGAATATCCCACCAAGCCATGCACACTGCCCCAACGAGAAGCCACGTGCTCCAGCCGCGTACAGCACGGCGAACAACACGAGGAACAGGAGCCAGTCCATCAGGGCCGGACAGGTCTGGATGCGCATGAATAGAAGTGCCGATCTGCTGGTCGTGCCTGAAAAAGACGAGAACACCGCCGGCGTCCGGCCCGGAAGGCGGACGCGTCGAGGTGCCAACTATGGAACGGCTCTTTCGGAAGTCAACGCGCCCTGTCCACGGGGCAGAGGCGGAGTAGAGTACCGGAAACTGCAGGCCCTCTGAATGAGGGGTGACTTAGTAGCCCGTCAAGGTGGGAGGGGCTGCCACGCCCCGATCTTTGTCTCCAGACAAGAAACTAAGCAATCGGCGGGTGGCACCGCCTCCCACGTTGACGCAGCCGCCTCGCAGGAGCGAGGTGCTTAATAATTTCGGGGTATTCCAGCCCCCCCTTCCCCCTCGCCGGGCAGAGGGACATTGGTCCGGAACATGGGAGCGGCGCGCTCCCGCTACGTTGAGGAGCCCTGAGCCATGACCACGATGATCGCACAGCCGGACGAAAACGAGTGGGCATTCATCCAGGAACTCCAGGCCCCGCTGCACACGACGGTCCGCCTCAGCAGAACGGACAGAAAGACCTCTGAAGCCGACCTGAGCCAGGGGGTGTCTCTGCGCACTGCCTTCCCCGACCCCGAACGCTTGCTGGACACCGCGCATGCAGATTTCCAGCGTTTCCTCAGCGCCGCCGGAATCACTCCCGATGGCCCGTTCACGATCACCGCAGAACAGGCCGATACCGAATGCTTCGAAGCCTACCGGATCGAGGTGAGTGAAAGGTCCTGCCGAATCCTCGCCAACGACACGGAAGGAGTGCGCCGCGCCCTGGTATTCGTGGAAGACGAGATCCTCCGGTCAGAGGGGCCGTTTCTGCCCTTGGGAACGATCGACCGAAAGCCCGTCATCAAGACCCGCATCACCCGCTGCTTCTTTGGCCCGATCAACCGACCGCCGAAGAACCGTGACGAGCTCACCGACGACGTCGATTACTACCCCGACGAATATCTGAATCGGCTCGTGCACGAGGGTGTCAATGGGCTGTGGCTCTCGGTCAAGTTCGACGACCTGTGCACATCGGCGTTGTTTCCTGAGCATGGCAAGGACGCGGGCGTACGCTTGGAGAGGCTGCATCAAACCGTCGCCAAATGTCGCCGATACGGCATCAAGATCTACGTCTACTGCAATGAGCCGGCGTGCTTTGGCCCGACAGCGTCCTACATGCTGCCGACAAGACACCTGGAGCGCCATCCGGAACTCGGCGGACACCAGGGCTACGGTATGAGCTACTTCTGCACGTCATCCGAGAAAGGACGCGCGTACGTCCGGGAGTGTACGCGGCAGATCTTCGCCGGGGCCCCCGGGCTGGGCGGATTGATCAACATCTGCTTCGGGGAACACCCGACCCACTGCAACTGCTCTTTCGCCGGGGCCCTCACGGGAAACTGCCCACGTTGCACAGAGCTTGGAGCGGAAGCGGCCGTCGCCAACATGCTCACCGCCTTTGCCGAAGGCATGCACGAGGTGGACCCCCTCGCCGAGTGCATCGCCTGGTTCTACGTCCCCATCATGTGGGACATCGGCGGCATTCCCATTGAGGACCAGAAGGCCTTCATGCGCCGCGTCATGGCTCAGGCCCCGCAAGGCGTGATCTGCCAATACAACTTCGAGTCCAATGGTGAGCTTATGCAGCAGGGCAAGAAGCGAGTCGCCCTGGACTACTGGCTTGCCTGGCCGGGCCCCAGTGAGATCTTCGAAGACTGTGCACGCAACGCCGTTGGGGCGGGGGCGCGAATGTCGGCAAAGATCCAGGTGGGCTGCTCCCATGAAGTCGCCACCGTCCCGTTCGTTTCAGTCCCCGGAAATCTCTACAAGAAATACCGCGCCATGCATGAATTGGGCGTGAGCTCGGTGATGCAGTGCTGGTACTTCGGCAACTACCCCGGGCTGATGAACAAAGCCGCGGGAGAATTGGCCTTCGCCCCGTTCTGCGATACGGAAGATGCCTTTCTCACCCATCTGGCTGAGCCCATGTGGGGCCGGCACGCGCCGACAGCTGTCAAGGCCTGGAAGCTCTTTGCTGACGGCTATTCGCAGTTCCCCGTGGTGCTGCCCTTCACCTGGTTCGGACCAGTGCATGATTCGATAGTCTGGCCGCTGCATCTCTTTCCCGTCGATCAACCGATCGCTCCGAGTTGGCTACTGAGCAACTTCAACAGCGGCGATCGAATTGGGGAATGCATCTGCTACGAGCACACGCTCGCGGAAGCTGTGGAACTCCTGGAGGCGATGGCCGAGAAGTGGGGCGCAGGCGTCGCACTGTTGGAGGGATTGGCCGGCGATTTCGTAGACAACGACGAACGGTTGCGAGACATCTCCGCGGCCAAAGCCATGGGTATCCAGACCGCGAGCGCCCGCAATGTCTTCCAGTTCTACCAGCTCCGTGAGCAACTCCCCTACTCCACCCAGCCCGAGCAGCGCCAAATGGTCGAGAAGATGAAGTGGATCGTCACCGAGGAGACTGCAAACGGACACGTCCTCAAAGCGCTATGCGAGGCAGATTCGCGACTCGGGTTCCACTCCGAGGCGGAGGGCTACAAGTACTTTCCTGCGAAGATCGCATGGCGGATCGAGTTGCTTGAAGCACTCCAGGCCGAGGATTTCCCGCGCCTTGATAGGCAGATCAGCACAGGGGAAGAACTGTTCCCCGAGTACACGGGCAAGGCGCCGACAGGTCCCGCCTACTCATGCCCGGAAAGCCCTGAATGCGCGGAGTGGCAACAGCTTTCGGGCCTCCCGGAGACGAACTGGCGCGCGTACCACAGCGAGACAAGCGTCACGTTCGAGGTCGAGTGCCTTGCTCCGGTCGAAGGAGATTGGGTCACCGTTGAGATAGAACCTCGCCGACTCTGGCCCGCCCAGACCTTCATGCTCTATCGCTCGGGAGCGACGCAGCACATCAACAAAGGCCCGGAACAGGACCGTTCCTGGCAAGGCCAAGGCGTCGACAGCAACGGGAGCTGGATCGCGACCATTGAGATCCCGATCGACGTCCTCAAACGTGATGCGTTTGACCGTCCGATGCGGATCAACATTCTGCGAAGAAGCGCGTGTCTGGTCGAGAAACACCCCCTGCCCCCCAGGCTCCTGTTCGGTGACAGCAACTCCGCCGACCTGGCGTGGTTGCGCTTCGTGTAGAAGACGGTCACACCACCAGCAGTTCGAGTTCCGCCACCACGATGTTGCCGAACAGATCGGGTTCTCTCTCCTTGAGTGACACGGCAAGGACGTTCTCGCCAACGCTCAATGAGCCGGGGTCCACCGTCACAACGTATTGCGAGTAGGGCTCCAACCGAACGCCGTGGACACGCGCGTCTCGCCCCCCTGGCGCATGGAGCCGCTCGATGCACGCATCAGGAACGGGCGTCCCGTTCAGCTGCAGCTCGAACACGTCGCGGATCGTCACGCCGACCGTCTTTATCTTCAGGACAATCTCGCGAGCACCGGCAAAGTGGTAACATCTGAACGGCAGTTCGGCCGGCTCGGGGGCCAACCGATCAATCATCGGTTGCGGGGGCGTGTAATGGCGATACGAGATAGGCGACATGTAGAAGAGGTAGTGCCTTTCCTTCGAGATGAGCGCTTCGGCGTCGTGGAGTTCGTTCAACGCCTGGCGTGTTTCCGTCAGGTCCGGATGCCAGCCCCGGGCCGTGAAGGCAGGCGGAGGAAACGGGGGCTGGTCGATCGGTCGCAGTATGAGTCGCGATAGTTCATCCAGGCAAGGGAAATTGAAGAGATAGACGCCGTCGGCCCCGGAACCGTAGGCGTTCGCAGCAGCGGCGCGGTACTCAGCCAGCGAATGGTACTGGGCTGTTGCAGGGCCACAGTTCACATACGGGTGAACCAGCACACGATCGCTGAGAATCTCCTGCCACTGCTCGGTCACCGGCTGGAAATCCGTGTTGTAGCAGCCCGGAGAGATCCCGTCAACAAGGCCGCCCTGATCCCACGCCGCCACGTCCAGGCCACTCTCCAAAGCCAGGCCGGGGCTCCGGGGAACATTGACTCGGAGCATGTAACGTCCCTTCCCGGTGTGCTTCGCAGCCTTGTCCAAATCGTCGCGTATCTGCTGAACCAGGTCGGTCATCAGGACTGCCTTCTCCCGACCCTCATCGGGCCTGAAAAAGTAGGGCGAACGCATGGCATCGAGCTCTACGCCGGCGATGTCGGGGAACTTGCTCACGACCTCCTGCACGAGTCGGCGCAAATACTCACGGACTGCCGGCACTGAGTAGTCCAGGCAGCTGCCGTAGTAGCCGTAGGGCTCGCCGAGCCGCCACTCCGGATGGTTCATCCAGAAGCGTCCCGCGACCGGTCCGGTAGGATCGCTGCTCATGTGCGCATCGTTCATGCGGAGGCTGGCCAGAGCCGGGATTCCCATCTCCCGCAGCGTCGCGAACACGAAACCGATGTAGTCGCCTGTTTCGTCTCGGAGCCGCCGGCGGTTGTGGGCCCAGCGCTTCTGTTTCACCCGGTCACAGACACCAAAACCCGAGCCAATGGGCTCAGCAACGTCACTCTCGTAGTAACACACGTACCCCCCGAATGCGACACAGTATGCGACCATATCCACCTGGGTATCCTGCAGGCCCGCAAGATAAGAACGCAGATCAGCGGCTCCCAGGTCGTCCCAGGCATAGAGGAAGTTGCTGGCATCGTCGTTGAGAATGAGTCGTGGGTGCTGGGATCTGTCCTCTGGCATGGTCGGGACTCCTGCGTTAGACCGCCCAAGGGATCTGCGGAAAGGCCGGGACTCGCCTGCGACGGTAGAATAGAGGCAGGGAGAACGGTGTCAACTGTCCATGATATGCATCATCGAGATCCGGCCGTGGTTGTGGGGTGAATGGCGCACAGTGTTGTGGCAGTGGGCTGACACACCGGCAAGTGATGTTCCGCTACGAGGAACCAGCCCCCAGACGCGATGAAGGCATTGCCAAGAGACGGTGGGGGCCTAACGGACGACAGCGTGGAACTGTCCTTTGCCCTCGGCGATCCCGCCCGTTACGCCCAGCTTCGAGTTGACAGTCCCACCCACCGATGTCACAGTCGTTCACGTCCGCTGAGGGCGCGACTGGGCCACGATTCCCAGCTGACAACAACAGAAAGACCGAGTACATGAAGCAGATCATGCTGGCCACTGCGCTCTTGCTGGTGCTTGTCCTGTCGACGGGTGCCGGGAAGACGTCGACCGCCAGGCTGAGCGGAAATCTGTTCGTCAACCCGGATCTGACGAAGGGAGCGGAGAGGCCCGAGGGCTGGCAGATCAGTCTGATGGCAGAGGAAGTGTTCAACGTGCGCTACACCGCTAAGGGCAGCGCGGAAGCTGCCGTCGAGATTGAGTCCCTGGGGTCCGACTACTCAGGCTATCTCAACCAGCGGGTGACCGTGGAACCGAACAGCTGGTATCGCGTCGAAGTGACCACCCGATTGCTCAAGGGCAGAGGGTTGATCTGGGTGTACGGCTACGGGGCGGATGGCAAACAGGTCTTCTACGACAAACGGAAGTACCTGCACACCTTCGTCGGACATCCACTGGTCCCACACTTCGTCCCGAAGGAATACATGAACGGAACCGACGATGACTCCTGGCGGATTGAGGTACTGGACATCTACACTGGAGCGACTAAAGGGCAGGCGCCCCCCGTGACACTACGGGTGAGTGCCGGTGTCTACTTCGCCACCACTCGGATCATGTTCAAAAGCCTGGAGATCTACAAGATTGAGAAGCCGGGGGACGCGCAATGAAGACACCGATGATCTTAGCGCGCCTATTGGCCGGATGCCTGTTTGCCGGAGCCCTGGCCGCAGAGGGAATGGTCGTGGTCCAGAGCTGGACCCCGCAGGGGTACACCGAACTGGTCACCATCGCCTCCGGTGATTTCGGTCGGAAAATTGAGGCGGACGGTCATAGCGTCACCGTCACTCCCCGCCAGCTCAACGGCATCACTCAATGGCGTGTGGATGTGGCCAACCGTACGACAGAAATCGCCCGTCTGCGTATGCGTATCATCGGGAAAGCTGCCCCCCTCGGAGGGGACTTCTGGGATGGCTACGAGGCCCACAGGAGCCTGCACGCAACCAACACGCCGACCAGGACCCGATACGTCTTCCCGGCCATCGCCTATACCCATTCCCGACACCTCGTCGGGATCGGCTACGCGCCTGACACGGTTTCGAGCCGTTTCGAGCGGCACTGCCGCATCGCCGGAAACACGTGTGAGCTGGTCTTCGATTCATACCTCGCGCTTCATCCGGGACAACATGACAGCGTCACCTTCATTCGATATAGCAGCGAAGATGCCGATGACTACACGGAGTTGGTGGAAGCGATCTACCGAGCTTATCCACGCTGGTTCCGTCCCGTCCCCGGAGCCGACGAACGACTCTACGGCATGGGAGGCTATTACTGGTCGTCTCAGGCCACCCGCAACGAGCAGCGAGAGGAAGCGCGCCGAGTGCGGCTGAGCTGGGAGTGGTACTACAACATGTACCAAAAGGCCGGGGATTTCTTCCCGACTGACAGGTTCTGGGACAAGACACGCGGCTACAAAACGGAGTCCGCCCATGCCAAGGGCGACACCCCCGGTACGGTCGAAGACTGGGTGGCCTATAACCAAGAGCGGATCAGCGCGGGTGACCGGCAGACAGCCCTTTTCTACTACCACATCCAGCAGTTCTGCAACGCAAAGCTGCTGACCGAGCAGTATCCGGATGCAGAGTGGCGGGACAAGCAGGGCAAGCCCTCCGCCCCGGTCACGGGCTGGGCCGAGGCCGGGACCGCCCGGTACGCCTGGCCGGGACACTCCTCCTTCGGCACTGCAATCCGGGCGGATCTGCGGAAGCTCTGGGACACCTTCCCCATCGCCGGATTCGCCCATGATGTGACCCTGGGCGACAGCAAGTACTATGGTCCACTGCTGAGCAAAGAGAATGGGAAAGCGTTCGACGATGATGGTCAGATCTACGCTGTTGAGGGAGTGGCCCTCGCCCGTAACCTCGACCACACGCACGCCTTCCCGCCCAGACCCGACGGTCGAAGGCCCGCAACTATCACCAATGAGATCTTCACGTACCTGCCAATGTTCCACGCCGATGCCGGGATCCACGAAATGCCGCCCTACGACCGCGTAGACTTGGTCGCTCCTCGTCGGCTGTTGGCCGGCCAAAAAGCCTATTTCTGGTGGAAAGGCTTCCGCGCGGACTCGTTGATCGCCTGGGAACGCCTCGACGAAGCGCAAGCCCGAGTGGCGGTCACGGGACTTGTGGATTACCTGTTGCTGATGAGTCTCCGTTTCGGGATCATCCCGGCCGTATTCTACTCCAAGGGGTACCAGGATGTGTGGGAAGCAATTCCCCTGTTGCAGGAACTGCAGAAAGCAGGCTGGCGTGCTGCATCGTACGTCACGGTGGAAGGTGTGGCAACGCAGGGCCGTCCGTACGCCCAGACGCTGCCGGTCTGGGTCTCGCGCTTTGGCTCAGGAGCGAAGAGTATGATTGTGTTCTCGGCTCCACAGAGCAGTGGCTACTCCGGCAAGGCCACGATTCGCACAGCCCGGTTCGATGCTCCGGGAGCGATATACGCCGCTATCGACGGGACACCGCTGACCAATACCGTCACACAGAACACGACAGTCATCGCGATACGTCTCTCTGAACGCCGGCCGCTAATCCTGAGGAAGGTCGGCACACTCACCGCAGGGGAAGCATCGCTCCGGGTGACCCTCACCCCGGAACAGCCCGGCACCGCTCAAGTCGTCACATACACTCCGCTCAACGGAACCGCCAACGAGCTTCGCATCCTCTACTCCGACGGTAGACCGGTCACTCGGTCCGGCGGCAGACTGGAGAAACGCATTCCGCCGGCGTTCGTTTTCCTGCCCAATCGCGAGGAGTTTGCCAAAGTCAGGTTCGGTATGGGCTCGGCCCGACGCTGCGCGATCGTTGTCGCGGAAAAGGACCGAGTGACATGCGCAGAAGAGATCCTGCATCTGACTAACTACAATGTGTACTACCAAACCCGACTGAGCTGCCCGGATAAGCGGCTAACCCGCCTCGCTCCGCTCTGGAAGAACGAGCTGCGACTCCCAGTGATCACTCCTGCGGAGGCAGCCGCTTCGCCGGCCGAGACCTTCTTCGTTCTCGGGGCAGAGGCCCGTACCGTATGTTGCCCGGGAGGACCGGAAGCCCCCGCGGTATATTCCAGGCAGAGAAGAGAAAGACGTTACATCGCGCTCTTCCCTCGCGACAAGATCAGCGAACCGTACCTTCTTGACCGCTTGCTCGACGAACTTGACCGGACCCATCCATGGTCCGGTGCGATCACTGAACGCTGGGCCATCGGCGCGAAGCTCTACGGAAAGAGCTTCGCCAAGTAGCGGGCCTCAACTTAGCACCCTTCAAGGTGGGAGGGGCTGCCACGCCTCGATCTCTGTCGCCAGACCAGAAACTAAGCAATCGGCGGGTGGCACCGCCTCCCACGTTGACGCGGCCGCCTCGCAGTAGCGAGGTGCTTGAATCTCGGGGCATTCGGGATGCCCCCCATTAGACGGAGACGACGATGCAACAACACCTCAGACGACATGGAAAACGCCCGGGACGCCTCGGCATCACCACGGCGGCGCTGCTTTGCGCGCTCCACGCGACTGCAGCCGAGCCGAAAGCACGCGCAGAACACCGAGCGAAGGAAGAAAACACGATGCAGAAACGCCACATCACTGCCGACGATATCTGCAACCGCTGGACCAAGGACGGCGAAGCAACGCTCGAGAAAACCGGCCCCAACGAGGTCAAAGTTACCGCAACCGGCCCCATGGCCATCTGGGATCCCACCGTGTACAGCGGCAGAGTCGTGGTGGAATTCGAGTGTATGGTCCCCGAGACACGGACGAAGCTCCTGCTCCTGGCCTATGGCCACGGCAGCGATGGCACCCCAATCCGGGACTGGAAACGAGACGGCGCCTACGACGGCTACAACGCCGGTCGGATGGAGGTCTACACGCTCGCCTTCAATCGCGGCCCACACATCTCAGCAAAGCACGGCGACCAGCTCGCCAATGTGCGGCGCATCGGAGGCCCGGCCCTGGCGAACTACACCGGCGAGAACTTCAAGAAGAACCGAACCCCGGACAACGCCTTCTGGAACGGCTGGAACACCCTGTCTCTGGTCGGGGCAGGACGTGAACCAGTCAGTGGTCTGAACACGTTCCACACCTATACCATGACCTTTGATCCCCCACACATGTTCCTCGCGGTCAACGGAACCGCCTTCACAGAGCTTGTCGATCACAGGGATGCTCCGTTGAGCGAAGGAGCGTTCGCGTTCCGCTGTATGAGCAGAGGCAAGACGTTCACGATCAAGAACGTCGTGATCGAGGGGACCTCGATCCTGGGCAAGTGAGGCAACGGGCGCCCCCCCCCTTACGCCGTGCGCGACTCGGTGCGGTGTCTTCCCGTTGAGGCCGGTTATCCCTAACCGGTGTCTTCCCGTGGAGGCCGGTTATCCCTAACCGGTGTCTTCCCGTGGAGGCCGGTTATCCCTAACCGGTGTCTTCCCGTGGAGGCCGGTTATCCCTAACCGGTGTCTTCAGTCTGGCAGAAGATAGCCGGTCGAGACGACCGGAGCTCCAGATGGCGGGACAAGCCAACGGGAGGCCCCCCATTACGCTGTGCGCGACTCGGTGCGGTGTCTTCCCGTGGAGGCCGGTTATCCCTAACCGGTGTCTTCAGTCCAGCAGAAGATAGCCGGTCGGGACGACCGGAGCTCCAGATGGCGGGACAAGCCAACGGGAGGCACCCCCTCTTGCGCCGTGCGCGACTCGGTCAAAAGCATCTCCGTTCGGCAGAGCCCGGATCGAGACGGTCCGACGACCTTCAGCACAATCACGGGTTCTCTTCTTCTGCAGGCCTGGTTGTCGCACTCAGCGCCTTGATCAGCGTGGTCCTCCACTCCCGGATTGCCCCCGGATCCGTGTTCTGCAGAAGCCCATTGATGACAGTGCTGTCGACCAAGTCCGCGACAGCGGCATCGCCGCGATGCTTCTCAGCGAGTTTGAGTAGATAAAAGTCCTCGACTGCCTCGTGGAATGCTTCAGCCCGGATCGTCGGCAATGGCCCACTGTCCCCATGGTGAAAGAGGCAGTTATCCCCGCTCTTGTCGCGCTGATCGAACTCCGCCCAGTCGTTTCCCCGCCATGAGTTGAAGCTCCAGAGGCAGAACCCGTCGGCTCCGAAGGCCCATGACCGCAGCCCGCGCAGACGGTAGTAGGAAAGGACGGGAAGAACCTGTGTATTGACGCCGCAAAGGTAGGGACAGAACGGCTGCGGAGACTCCCGGTAGAATGCCAGCTCGGCGGCGCTGCTCTCCCGGCCTCTGAGGCGTGGCTCCCAGGGGATCCAGAGATCGGTTACCGGTGCGAGCATCTTGACCGTCTCAAAGCTGGTCCAGGTGGCAGGATCCTGGTAAGTACGGACGTCTGGGGAGATGGTCTTGAGCATCTGCGCCGTGCGGAGGACGTCCTCCGCCCACTCATCATGGACTTCATCCGCAATCGGCACAACGTACTGATCCGAGGAGAAGCCGGCGTCGCTGAGTGCCCCCAGCCAGTTCCCGGCCCACGTCCGGAACAGTTCGGCCCACTCGGCGTCATGCACCTTGCCTCTGAACCCGAGTCGACGTATGTGCCGGTCGAACTCGGGTTGCACGCCGTAAGAATAGACCCACTTCAAGCCGAGCGAGCTAATGAGCTTCTCCTCGCGGAGGTAGTCTGTGCCGCGGGGGGCAACCAGGATTCTCCCCCCCGCTCCGGCCTGCAATGTCGTCCCGAACGGAAATGAACTGATGACATGGGAGAAATGATAGTCGCGACAGGTCTCCAGATACGTGCGCCGTAGGTCCTGTCCACGTGCCCAGGAGAATCCGTAGGGACCGAAGTTGTACACCATGAACGGCATTCGGGCGGGGAAGGTCAACGCCACCACCTCAGCTCGAACGGCCACACGATGCGCCGGCCACAGACTATCGATGGGAACGAATGTGAGCTGCCAATCGTAAGTCCCGGCCAACAGCTCTGTGCGGAATTCCAGCCAGAGCTTCCGCGTCTCGTATGGAGGAATCGTGATCAGGTTAGCTTCGTTCAGACCAACCAGAGGATCCATCTGCCGCTCTTTGAAGGGACTCAGACGCGGCACGGCTTCTTTGAGCTTGGCGAGCTTCTGCCACCGAACCGTGCTGTCGCCCAGAACGAAGTCAGGCTCCACGCGGAGGGTGATGGTCTGATCGCTCAGATTGGAGAGCAGCAACGCCTCGGCTTCCTTCTCCGCCCGGGCAACAGTCACATTGACCTCGGTAGCTGGGACGAGCTTCTCCGGCAGCAGGTCGGCGAAGCATGGGGCGTAAGGATCAGCATCCCACACCAGGTACCCCTTGTCATACAACGGTTTCACCGCGGCCGGAGTGGCGACCTGCCGCGCGAACTCCGCACCCGAGCAAAGCGCCATGTGAGCAAAGCCACTGCGATCTGCGAACCCCGCGGGGGCCGGAGACCATGTTGTCAACTCGCCCAACTCCTTCTCCTCACGGCAGAAATTCCCCTTCAAAACGGGGATGCCTGGGGCCACGCCAAGGTCTGCGAAGGGAATGGCCAATTCAGCTGACCAGCCCGTTTCCGAACGCCCAGCCGAGCCCTGCCAGGTGCCATTCCACCCAGCATTTCGATCCTTCTCGTCGAAACACACCCCCGCAGCCGTGACAATCACATGGACCACGGGAGCCCGCTTGAGCCCATCGGTCAGGAACACTTCCACGCAGTCGTCATCCCAGGCGCGTCCATCCCGCGCAGTGACGTCGGCACGAATCGTCTCGGGGCGTGGTTCAGAACACGTAAAATAGGCGTACACAGCTCGCCCATCCCGCAGGAGCTCCACCCGGGTGACCTTCTCCGGTGCCTCCTCCGTCTTGTAGTGTCGCAGCTCGATTTTCGTCGCCCGATCGTAGGCGCGGTCTCTCCGGCTATCGACCACCGGAGAGACGGCTGTCTCGGGCACGTCGACGAACCTCTCAGGCAGAACCTGTGGCGCCTCGGTCTGTGACGCGCCCCCCAGTTTGGCGAGGGCTCGAGCCCGATTCGAGAACCGCTTCCGCTGACCGTAGAGCGAGACGACGATGTTCTCCATAAAGGCGTCGGCGGCGGTGCGAAAGCTGCTGTAGGCATAGGTGTATACCAGTCCACCGGCAGCCTGGATCCCTTCCTGCACGGCAGCCACCGGGAGTCCGTTCTCCTTGGCGATCAGCAGCGGTTCCAGTCCCTCGGGCAAGCGCGGCATGTAGCGGCAGGAGCGACCGGTTTGCCAGGTCTCGGCCAGGAGATTGGGCTCGGCCAGCAGCTTGCACTGCGAGTTCGGGGCAGGAATGACGGTGTAATATTTGTCCGGCGTTTCTCCCTTGTACTGTCCGGGCCCGATCAGCACCATTCCGTTGTCATGCCAGAACGTCCGCATCGGCTTGGGCCAATGGGTCACGATCTGCCAACTGACCGGCCCAATGAGAATCGTCCCGCCACGCGTCAGGAGAGAAGCCATTGATCGGCACACTGCCGGATCGCCAAAAACAGCATCATAGACGGGCGGACGAGTCTGGGGACAAAAGACGACCAGAAGGGAGTTGTCCAGACTTTCACAGATCCGCGGAGATGTGCGTTCATCCGGAGACGTGACCTCCGCGTGAGAAAAGAGGTCCGCCGCAACCCCGTAGTCGGCAAAGTCTATTTTGATGGCGTCGCCGAACACACAGACCCGCGTACTCTCCATGGCGGGAAGCGCACCACAGACCGCAAATACAAAGGCGACCAGAACTCGTTGCATCGGTTGGCATCCATCTGTCAAGGACTCATCCTCACAGGCGTAACGCGCCCTTCCGAAAGGCCGGCAGCATTCACCTGGGCCCCGGGGCTTGCCCTGCTGAACACAGGAGCCCCCTCGGCATTGCCTTCTGCATCATCCTGCCACACCATAGTGCCTGAACAGTCTCGCGCCTGGCACACCTCGCGCAAGGACGTCGTGCTCCCCTGCCCTGAGGGGGCTATATTGCGGACAGCTCCTGACCGAACGCGTTCGACGACTCAACGAGGTAAACGTCCCTATGGGATTTGCAGAACTAGGTATCTTGCCGGTGCTCGGGAACGCCTTGGCACAAGACGGCATCACCGAACCCACTCCGATCCAGGTTGAGGCGATCCCAGTCCTGCTTGAGGGGAAAGATGCCACGGTCAGTTCCGAGACCGGCACGGGGAAGACGCTGGCCTACCTGTTGCCGCTCTTCTGCAGAATTGATCCCGCGGTGCGTTCCCTTCAGATGATCGTGATCGTCCCCACCCACGAACTCGCCATGCAGATCCACCGTGAAGCGACACAGCTCGCCCAACGTTCCGGCCTAGGAGTCAGGACGCAAGCGCTGATCGGGGGCGTTTCCGTGAAACGCCAGATACAGAAACTCAAAGAAAAGCCGCACCTGGTAGTCGGGTCGGCCGGACGCATTGGCGAACTCATCGGGATGGGCAAGCTGAAAGCCCACACGGCACAGACGATCGTGATCGATGAAGCTGACCGAATGCTGTTCGGTGACAGCCTTGCCGCCGTGCGCAGGATCGTCAAGGCGACGCTCCGGGAACGACAGCTGGTCTTCGTCTCAGCAACCGAGCAACCGGAAAGCACGCGTGTGGCCGAGTCCCTGGCTCCTGACCTGGTCCGGGTCCATACCGGGTGCAACCGCGTTGTGCCCACCATTGAACACTGTTACCTGATCTGCGAAGAACGAGACAAGCCCACTGCCCTGGCATCGCTGATCCACGCCGTCCAGCCCGAACGCGCCATCGTTTTCGTACACCGCAACGAGGACGCAGAAACCATCGCAGCCAAGTTGGCTTACCGGGGAATCGCGACCGCCGACCTGCACAGTTCACGGGATAAGATGGCCCGCAAACGCGCGCTCGACGACTTCCGAGCCGGACGCACCCCAATACTCATCGCCTCAGACGTTGCCGCACGCGGATTGGATGTGGAAGCAGTCACCCACATTATCAACGTCGACACCCCGAGTCAAAGCAAAGCCTACCTCCACCGGACAGGACGAACGGCGCGCGCCGGAGCATCAGGCTGTGCCATATCACTCTTGACCGACCAGGAAAAGCGCCTGGTCAAACGCTACGAGACGGACCTCAACATCAGCATGATCCGCGTCGAACTCCGGGGTGGCGAGCTTCTCAGGACACCGGTCCGCCCGGGTAACGTCCTCCAGAAGAACGCGCCTCGCGGGGAAGAGCGGAACTGACAATGGACGCCGCTGCTCCCAAGCTGGTTCTGGCCCCCATTCGCGGGATCACCGATTGCATCTATCGCACCGCCCTCCAGCAGTGGTTCCCCGGCTTCGACCGTGCCGTCTCCCCCTTCATCCAGCTGCGCCGGGGCCATTCCCTGCGTCCAGGGGACGTGCGCCAACTCGCCCCCGAGAACAACCGGGTGCTGCCGGTCACTCCACAGGTGCTGACGAACCACGCCGAGACCTTCACCCAGGGGCTGCGTCAGTTGCGGGACCTGGGCTACGCGGAAGCGAACTGGAATCTGGGCTGCCCTTCCCCCACCGTAGCAGGGCGCGGCCGTGGGGCCGGGCTGCTGCCCCATCCGGACCGAATCCGAGCCATCCTGGATGCGGTGTTCTCTACCTCCACCGTACGTCTGTCAGTGAAACTGCGTCTCGGCAGGCATGACCCAAGTGAAGCCACAGCCGTGCTGGCCGTACTCAACCGCTATCCGTTGAGTGAGGTCATCCTGCATCCCCGTACGGCCGACCAGCTGTACGACGGCGAGTTGGATATCCCACGAACGCGGGAAGCGCTGTCGGCATGCCGTCACCCATTCGTGCTCAGTGGCGGCGTATCAACGATGGAGGGCTTCACTGAACTCAGCAAACAGCTCCCTGAAGTCAGTGCCTGGATGATCGGACGTGGCGCGCTCTCGTGCCCCAGCCTGCCTGCCCGGATCAAGGGCAAACTCTCCGCAGAAAACGGAACGTCTCGCGAGGCGCTGCGCGGATTCCACGACGAGCTGTTTGCAGGCTACAGTGAATGGCTGAGCGGGCCGGGACACCTCCTGGCCAAGATGACCGAACACTGGGTGTACCTGTCGACGTGTTTCGCCCGGCCGAAACACGTGTTTGTGCGCATCCGCCGCTCGCGCGATCCGGAACGTTTCCGCGAGAACGTTGAATGGGCATTCGAGCAACCCATGGCACCAGTCATGCGGTGACGTAGCGCCTCAGTCTCGTGAGGCGGCTCGACGGAGTCTCTCCCTCCATCGGACACAAATGGCCCAAGAAACCCCTGGAGGGAGAGACTCCGTCGAGCCGTTTTCAAGTTCTCCCCCACGTAACTGAGGCGTTACACGGTGACACCCGCGCATCTTGCCAGGCACCGCACGGCGTGGCAGATTAGCCGCCTGTCCACGAGTTGCTGCTGCCATGTCACAGCAATCGGGGACAGCGAGCCTGAACCACCTGCCCAAGGAGTCCATACATGCGAGTCCCCAAACGGTCGGCCTTCCCGTGTGCCTGCGTCGGCATCGCCCTGATCCTCAGCGTCCTGGGCCTCTCCTTACCGGCCGTGGGTCAGGATACCACGACAGACAGCCCCGCAGTGGAGGAAACCAGCCCGACGGCAGCCATCGACACCGCCGCTGCTCCCGAAGATCTCAACGAACCGACGGTCGACGCCGAGGACGAGATCATTGGCAGCGTGTCATTGGTCGAACGTCTCGAACAGGGCGGCAAGACCATGCTTTTCCTCCTCTTCCTGTCAATCATCGCCGTGACCACTGCCCTGGAACGGGTCGTTCGTCTGCGACGCGGCGCCATCGCGCCGACGGGCCTCGCAGCCCAGGCCCAAACCCTGTGGAGTGAGGGCAAGGAGACCGAGCTTCTGAAGCTCTGTTCCCGCACGTCAAGCACCCTGTCGACCATCATTGATGCCTTCGTGCGCCATAAGCACTGTTCCTCACAGGAACTGTCCATGCTGGCCGGGGATTTGGCTGGACGCGACATGCGTCGCCACCTCCAAAGGGCCTACCCCATCGCCATCGTGGCGACCCTATCGCCTCTGCTCGGCCTTCTCGGCACCGTCGTCGGCATGATCGAGTCCTTTGAAATCGTGGCCATCGCCGGATCCCTCGGGGACGCATCGCTGCTGGCCGGCGGCATCTCAAAGGCACTGGTGACCACAGCGACCGGGCTGGTCATCGCCGTTCCCGCTCTGGGGCTCTACCACTTCTTCCGAAGTCGCACGCAGACGCTCACCATGGTCCTGGAAGGTGACGTCCACGAGCTGTTGACCTCCTGGTTCATGGACGTGCCGACACGCGGCGACGCAGAGAGTGAGGGCTGACCGCATGCAGGTTGATCTCCGCGAAGACGAGGCCATCGAGGTGCAGATGGCGCCCTTGATCGACTGTGTATTCCTCCTCCTCATCTTCTTTCTGGTGGCCACCACACTCAAGAAAATTGATGAAGAACTGCCCTTGGAGCTGCCCGAATCCGCAGCCGCGATCGAGGTCCAGCAACCGGACCAGTACACGGTGATCTCCGTGGACAGGAATGAGAGCTTCTACGTAGACGGGACACCCGTTTCCCTGGGCTTGCTCCAGAGCACGCTGCGCAAGCTCGGGGCCGCCAGTGCAGCCCCGAAGATCCGTCTGGATGTGGACGAAGATGTGCCCTTCAAAAGAGTCATGGAAATCCTGGATATCCTGCGTTTCGAAGAACTGACCAATGTCGGAATCAACTCAAGAAAAGCAAAATTCGACCCCGAGCGCCCGTAGGTCCTCGTGCTCTTCACTGGCCGAGTTCCCCTTCTGGGTTATTTCGGTCGTGCTGCATGGTCTGTTCCTCGGGGCCCTTCTCATGTTCGCGCCGGTTCGCGAGATCGTCTTCAAACGCGCCGCCTTGAAGGAAGCCGAGGTCATTACCCGGGGCGATGAGCTTGAGATGGTGATCGAGCAGATTAGGGATCGCACCGTTGAGAAGCTGAGTGCCCGAGTCATCCTCCTGAAGGCAGGACAGGAACGCATGGCACGCAATTTCGAGATCATCAACGAGCACTTCCAGCCCTTTGTGGAGCAGCAGCGTGCCACAGCTCGAGGACGAATGGAGAAACACATCGCGGATGTCGTCCCGAGGCAGGCCGAGCTCAATCAACTGCTCGAACAGGCGGTCAGTGGGGGAGACCCGCAAGCCCCGGTCACGTTCGCCCACCAATGGCTCTCCAGAATCCTGACTGGACAGGAAGAGATCCGTCGCGGTATGCGCCTGCTGGAGTTTGGTGGCCCCGAACTCCTGGCCAAGCAGGAAGTCGCTGAGGACGCACAGTTCGAAGCAACCCAGTTCCTGCGCTGGCTCGGAGACGACCTGCGGGCCATTGCCGGGAGCGAAGCACGCCTGAACAAGTACAAGGCCGAACTCCTGGTGGCCAAAACAAAGGTCCCGGAGGCCGAAACGGCAGTGGCAGAGGCAAAGGCCGGCGTGACAGCCGCCGAGGGACGTTACACCGAGGCCAAACAGCAGTGGGACGCGGAACGAAAGTCCAACGACAAAGAGCGCATCAAGGCCGCCAAGGCGTCACTCGATGAAGCCAAGCGCCACGTCAACGACGGGCGCCGCAGTGTGTCAACGCTCGAACGGACGCTTACACGCGCCAAGAGCACTGTGACCAGGGCTGAACAGGAGATTGCCAAGACCCGGGACCGACTGAAACAACGTAAGGAAAAGCGCAGCACCCATCTTACCGTTGGCTGCAATGTCCACCGGGGCGCCTATCAACGCCAGAAGGATGTGGTGACAGAGCTCAAGGCATTGGACGCGTGGCAGGCCACCTCGTCGAAGGACGGGAAAAAGCAGACGCCAGCCAATACCGCGGAAGAAGCAACAGACGTCAAACCATCGAAGCAATGACCACCAACCGCAAATCCCAGCTCCTTCCGGCTCTGCTCTTGCTCGTCGCAGCAACGCTGCACGTCGCAGGCCAACCCTCGGCACTGCCGGACCCACAGTCCGGAGCATCCGTCCCTGAGGCCTCCGAACGTGTCGGCGCAGACATCGTCGATCTCTACGACCAGGCCGTGGCCCACCTGGAGACCGTTTGCGATGACTACCGGCGCATCAAGTCCATCCAGCTATCGCGCCGGCGCGACCTCGCTTTCGACGAAGCTCACGAGAACGTCTCTTCAGTGATGCCCATCCTCCAGGAAATCAACAAACCGCTGCTGCGCAGCTCGATCCGGCGTCCAGCCGACATTCAGGGTCACAAGAAGGAGGTGGAGCTGGTCAAGAAAGAGATCGAGATGATGATCGATCTGGTAGCGAAGCTCCTGGAGGAGATCGAGGTCATCCAGGCCGAGCTTCTCAGTCAGATGCCCTCACGCGAAGTCACGCTCGAGGAGATTGTTCAAAAGCCGGAGTTTGATCCTGAACTCGAGCCCGAAGTCGTCGAGCCTCCACCGCCACCCCCGCCTGAGTACGGGTCACTGGAAGAAGCGGCCCGGGAAGATGAGCATTTCCCCGCTAAGGATCTGACGCCTATCATGCGGAAAATGCTCGACATCAAGGACTTGACTCAGGACATGCGGGATCGCGAGGACATCAGCTTCGATCTGTTCCGCAGCACCGATGACACCGGAGTCCTGGCCGCGATCATTGACCCAAACGCCCACAAGGCTTACGGCCGCAAGATCCGTGAGGGCGGCACCCCGGCCGAGTGGCTGTTCGTTGACGCCTGGTACACCATCGGCCCCTTCCCCAACCCAAACCGCAGGAATCTCCTGCGCAAGTTCCCCCCGGAGACCGTGATCGACCTGGACGCCACATACGTGGGCAAAGAGGGGAAAGAGATACGCTGGCAGTGGGTGCAGTCCAATGACCCGATGGTCACACCCGCGGACCCGGCTCAGTATGCCATCTACTACGCGTACACCGAAGTCTGGTGTGACCGCCCAATGGATCTATGGGTCGCAGTCGGCAGCGATGACAAAGCCAACGTCTGGCTCAACGGCATGCCCATCTGGATCAGCAGTGACAAGCTCAAAGGGTGGCAGATCAACGAGGGCTTCCGCAAAGTCGCCTTTCAAGCAGGCGTGAACACCGTGCTCTACCGGGTCGAAAACGGCTGGCTCAACATTGGTTTTTCACTCGGAATCCGCGTGGCACCGTAGTGACAGGAGCCCGAGATGGACAGAACACCGGACACGTGGACGCCCCTATTCAATGGCAACACCCTCGACGGCTGGCACGTCGCCTGCCAGGACGCAGACCAGGAAAAGGTGTTCTGGCGCGTGGATGATGGGACGATCCTCTGTGACACCGCCGGAGACAGCAACCACGACTACGTATGGCTCATGAGCGATCGGACGTTCGCGGACTTTGAGCTTGAGATGGACATCCAGGTCTACCGGGATGTTACGGGGAATTCCGGCGTGCAGGTTCGGTCACGGTATGACTACGACGCAGGCTGGCTCGATGGTCCGCAGATCGACGTCGACCCGAGAGCAGGCTGGCGAACCGGACTGATCTATGACGAGACCCGGGAAACGCGGCGCTGGATTTGCCCGTCGCTCGTGAACTGGAAAATCGATTCCTCGGCCGCTGCCCCGGGATGGACGTGGTACTACGCGGATGAGCAAGACGCCTGGAACAGCCTTCGGATCCGCTGTCGGGGAACCAGAATCCAGACCTGGGTGAATGGCACACCGATCAGCGACTTCGATGGAACAGGTGTGCTGGACGACTCGGATCACCAACAGCACGGAGTCGGGCTGGACGGGCATATCGCCCTCCAACTGCACAAGAACGACGATCTGAGAATCCGCTACCGCAGGATCCGAGTGTGTCCGAGGGTCCCGAAGTCTGATCAGTAGGCCGGAGCGCTCCCCGTGTCACGCCGCTGCACCAGCCCGAACGAAAGAGAAGAAGCTCCACCCTCTCCTCAGGGTCGTCCATAGTATCGAGGATGGCCTTGGCTCGCGCGAACATACTCCGCCTTTCCGCCAGGATCAGCCGCAGGAGAACCAGGAAGACGAACAGGGGCAGCATGGCCACCATGGCAATCTGTCCCATAAGTTCGGTCATGTCCCGTCTCCTCGTAGCCAACGTGCCCTTCTGCGGCCGACGATAGGAGGTCCGCCAGAAAGGGGCTGGTTCTGTCCCGTTCTCTTCCTGGCCAATCTGATGCGGGATTCGCATTCGCACAA
>Ga0209045_1000752_pt1 | contig 34922 bp, 29 predicted proteins | sample SaaInlLV_10m_DNA_4_FD_184664 | JGI IMG/M metagenome (GOLD analysis project Ga0209045, IMG submission 184664) | Marine microbial communities from expanding oxygen minimum zones in the Saanich Inlet - Saanich Inlet SI072_LV_200m_DNA (SPAdes) (version 2) | ecosystem: Environmental > Aquatic >...
CGTTAAAAATGCTTTGTTTTCCAAAACCGGTTCCATGGGGATCTGGGTTGAATCCACCATGGCAAAAAAACCGCCCGTACATACAAGATCCACCTTTATTGCTCCAAACCCCGGTACTTCAATCTGTTGGCCCGTATCATAAACAAAGGAGGGCACCATATTTATAGCCACAGCATCAATCTTATCTCCATGAAAGGATACCCGGGCCTCCATCGGCCCGGACGGGGTATCCACCAGCACAATATTTTCTCCCTGGGTAAGGGATAAAAAACCGGTTCTTGCCAGAGTTACGATAGCGCCAATGGTTGCATGTCCGCAAAGATAGGGATACCGCTTGGCATCCATGTAAATCAGCCCGAACTTTGCATTCTTAGTTACATTCTGGGTTACCACGGCCGCCAGAATTTCTTTTGAGCCCCTGGGTTCTTTTGTCAAAAGACACCGGATGTGGTCATAATGGGATTTGAACTCATCCAGCTTATCCATCATGGTTTTTCCTTTGATATGCCCCAGGCCATTAACAACCAGTCGTGTGGTTTCCCCTTCCGTATGGGAATCAATGGTTGTAACACATTTTTCAAAGCCTTTTGAAAATTTTGAAAAATCCTTAAAAAATTTCATTTAAAAAAATCCTTAAAAAAAATACAAACACTATTTTATCATCCATCTAAATATTTACATTAAAGCATTCCCTGTGAGTTTAAACCAACCAGTTTTCTAATACAAACACAAGATTTTTTATTCTTTAAAAAAATACCCTCCAAAGATATTTACATCTCAACTGCAACCTGAAATAATGGTCTTCTAAATAATAAAACTTAGGGAGTTCATCCATGTTCAACCATATTCTCAATGCAGCTTTAAGATTAAAGGGTCATGCCAATCATACCCCTGTAATGACCTCGGGCACTTTAAACAAAGCCGTGGGTGCCCAAATCTATTTAAAATGTGAAAACTTTCAAAAAATAGGTGCTTTCAAATTCAGGGGTGCCTTTAACAGCATTTCAAAACTGACAGCACTTGAAAAATCAAAGGGGGTCATCACCTATTCCTCGGGAAACCATGCCCAGGCTGTTGCACTTGTGGGAAAGATGCTCAAGGTTGAAACAACAATTGTCATGCCCAAAAATGCGCCGGCCACAAAACTTGCTGCAACAAAAGAATATGGTGCTATTGTGGTTGAATATGATCCCCAGGAAGGAAGCCGGGAAGATATTGCTTTAAAGATACAAAAAGAGCAGGGATTGACCATGATCCCGCCTTTTGACCATTTAGATGTCATTGCAGGTCAGGGAACGGCTGCACTGGAGCTGTTTGACCAGGCAGGTTCCCTGGACATGCTGTTAACCCCGTGCGGTGGTGGTGGCCTTTTAAGCGGCTGTGCCATTGCCGCAAAAGGCAAAAACTCAGACTGCTATGTCATAGGTGTAGAACCTGAGCTTGCAGATGATGCCTGCAAGTCATTTAAAACAAGGATCCTTCACACAGTTAAAAACCCCGATACAATTGCCGATGGCACAAGAACGGCCTCTCTTGGAAAAATCACTTTTCCTTTGATATTAGAATATGTCGACAATATGGTAAGTGTTTCGGAAAACGATATTATTAAAACCGTGCAGTTTTTATTTTTCCGAATGAAGCTTGTGGTTGAACCTTCGGGTGTTCTCGGACTTGCAGCCCTTTTAAGCAAAAAAGTTGTACCAAAAGGAAAGGTAGGAGTTATCTTAAGCGGCGGCAATATTGATGCCAAAACTATGACACTGATTCTAAAATAATGATTTGCAGCATAGAGGTAGCCTTGTACTAAAATCGAAAATGAACATATGCTCAAAATTCTTTCAAATTTGATAGCAGACTCTATTTAAAAAAAAGGACCTTAAATGAAAGTAACTGTTTGTGAATTGCCCAACACCTGGACAGAATCCGACACCTATTGGAATGGGCTGATCCATCATCTTGAAACTAAAAAATCCGATCTGCTCGTCCTGCCTGAAATGCCGTTTTTTAAATGGATCACAAAATCAAATGCTGTTGACCCACACCTTTGGCACAAGGCGGTAAAAGAACATGATAAATGGATTGACAGATTATACGAACTGCCAGTGGAGATGACCATTGCCTCAAGACCGGTGATAGAAAACAGCACGCATTTAAACAGAGGATTTATATTTACCCGGGAAAAAGGGTTTCTTGCCGTCCATGACAAATACTACCTGCCGGATGAACCCGGATATTATGAAGCCTCCTGGTATGATAGAGGTAAAGAAAATTTTGATATTATCCATATCAATGGAATCCGGATCGGATTTCTCATCTGCACTGAAATCTGGTTTACAAAAAGAGCCAGACAGTATTTAAACCAGGACATTGATATCCTTGTCTGCCCAAGAGCCACTCCAAATACAAAAGTGGATATATGGGTGACGGGGGGCAAAGCTGCTTCCATTGTATCCGGAGCATTTTGTCTTTCATCAAATTACAATGGCCCCAACACCCGGGAAGAAGATTTTGGCGGAACCGGCTGGATAATTGAGCCTGAACGCGGCGATGTGCTTGGAACAACTTCTTTGGATCAAAATTTTTTAACTCTTGATATTGATATTAATGAAGCCAGGAATGCAAAGAAAACCTATCCCCGCTATGTAGAAGAATAACTGTAATTATTCAGCTTTTATGCTTGAACCCGCCTAAGTCTGATGGATATTTGTTTCGATGCTAAACGCTTAACCTCCTGCCAATATCCATCAGACAGGGCTTTGGGGATAACTTTTTTTAACGGGCTGAACAATTACGAATAATTTATACTATGCTTAGCCATAGTCCATAGGTAATTGAGATAATAGTACATATGGATATCGCTGCTACGGCAAAATCAGGGTCTCCCCCAATCTCTTTTGCCATGATATAGGAAAGAGTTGCAGTGGGCGAAGAAAGAAGAATCAATCCCCCATCTGGACTGTTATCTCAGGTTTTATGCCATATTTTTTCATCCGATATTGAAGAGTAGATCGGGGGACATCTAAAAGGCGAGCCGCCCCGTTTTTACCCCCAATGATTCCCCTGCATTTAATCAGGGCTTGTTCAATGAAAATACGTTCGGATTCCGCCAAAGTTGGAATGGGAATATTCTTCTCAACATTAGTTTGTTCTTCGAATTCAATCATTTTTTCGATGTCATGAGAATTTATTAACCCTCCAGGTTTGAGAATTATCATTCGTTTTACAAAATTTTTCAATTCCCTGACATTTCCAGGCCAATGATATGCATTCAAAAGCTGAAGTGCCTGCTGTGCATATCGGGGAGCGGGTTGATGAATTTGATCAGATTCGTTGAGCGTTACCTGCTCAATTAATAGTGGAATATCTCCCACTCTTTCCCGTAAAGGAGGCACATGAATCTGAATGATATTAAGCCGATAATATAGATCATTTCTTAGCTTTCCTTCTTGAATGCTTTTTACAGGATCTCTATTTGTGGCTGCAATCAAACGAAAATCGACTTCTATGGGTCGGCTGTCACCCACTCGTTCAAAGCGGCTTTCCTGCAATACCTGCAATAATTTTACCTGCTGATTCTCAGGTAATTCCCCTACCTCGTCAAGAAAAATTGTTCCCATATCAGCCATTTCGAATCGACCCACACGCATGGAATCTGCACCGGTAAAAGCTCCTTTGGCATGACCGAATAATTCACTCTCAAACAGCGTAGGGGGAATAGCCGGACAATTGACTTTAACAAACATGTAATCTTTGCGGGGGCTGATATGATGTATGTACCGTGCTAAAAAATCTTTTCCCGTTCCTGTTTCTCCTGTAATAAAAACCGGAGCATCGATTTCGGCAACTCTTTTAACCACACGCATAACTTCAGTCATTTGGGGAGATGTATAACAGAAATCTTTTGATTTATAATCTTCAGAATCGCCGATTAAATACCGTTTTTCTCTTTCCAGGTTCTGTTTTTCATTTTTCAACCGATTATAGGCAACCAGATTATCAACAGCTATGGCCACCTGTTTAGATACTTCCGTGAGTAATTCTGATAATTCCGACAGGTTTTCCGGCGTCTTTTTAAATGAAAAATGAAGCGACCCAAAAACAATATTTCGCATAACCAGCGGAAATGCCAGGGTTGAAATCAAGCCTGCTTTAACCATTTGGCCGATGGAAAACATATCTTTATATTGTGATAGATCATCTATAATTACAGGTTGTCTGGACTGGATTGCCATTTTTGCAATTGTGCCCTTCAACAATGGCCGCCTGTCCAAACTTGAAATGCCTTTGGGATCAATCCCGGCTGCATTGGTAAAGTATTTCAGGGACTGGCCTTTTTTGTCATAAAGATTAATACTCAATCTGTCGCAGGGGAAATATTTTTTTACCACTGCCGCAAGTGCATTCAAAAACTCTTGATTAGATGTTTTGGAAATTACAGCATTTGTTATTTCTAAAAGCATCTGGTGACGGGTGGCAAGATTCCATTGCATGTGACCTCCATTTTAAAAATCATCTCAAACACCTTTTCAGGATAAGATAATTTAGACTAATTTTAGAAAAAATTCAAGCCCAATATTGGGCACTGTGCCAAATATTGGGCACCAAAAACCAATACCTGTTGATCTTTAAAATAAAAAAAACTATAAAAACAGAATGTTATAAAAAAACATTCGGATGGCATCATCTTTGCTATCTGTTATAATAAGATAATGTTCTTGATTCGTATTTGTTCGAAATTAAAAACTGTTAAACAAAGTTAGAATTCAGGAGTGATGTTGGAGAAAAGGCAATGAAGTTTGACCTTAAATATGGAGCCGGTATCAAGACAGTCCAAATTCCGGAAGAAGTTGATATCAAGCTTCTTCAACCAGAAACCATGCCGGTTCTGAAGTCACTTCCATTTGCTTTAGGTGATGCTTTGGAAAATCCATTGGGCTGCGATGCTTTGAGTAAACAGCTTAAACAAAAGGAACAATCCAGGATCGCCCTGGCAATTCCGGATGCAACTCTCGCCACTCCAGTAAAAAAACTTGTATCAATAGTTTTAGAGCATATATATCAATCCCTCCCTGATTTAAAACCTGGAGTTATAACCATTGTTATCGGTAGTGGACTTCACACACCGCCTGACATTGAAAAACAAAACGATCTCATTCCATATGATATCGTCCATGGGTGCAACATTGTCGTCCATGATGCAAACAAATTCATGGCAAAGGATTTTGGTACCACGAGCCGGGGAACACCCGTCAGAATCAACGCAGCTTTTGCAGAGGCGGATTTTAAAATTGTTATCGGCCAGATCGATCCTCATCAATTTGTCGGTTTTACAGGAGGATCAAAGGCAGCGGTAATAGGGTGTGCATCACCTGAAACCATCAAGCATAACCACAGCCTTATGTTCGAAAAAAATGCACGGGTAGGCATTCTTGACGGCAATCCAGTACGTGAAGACATTGATGAAGCCGGTCGTATGATTGGAATTGACTTTGCGGTGAATGTCATTTTGAATCCCGGTAAGAAGGTGGTTCGTGTATTGGCCGGCGAGCCGGAAGCAGTCCTTAAACAAGGTGCCAAAACCTGCGCAAAACTTTATGGGGTCAAAATCAAAACAAAATTTGACATTGTTGTCGCCTCCTGTGGCGGGACACCCAAAGACAGCATTCTTTATCAGGCACAAAAAGGACTTAACCTCTCATCTCATGCAGTTAAAAAGGGGGGAAAGATCTTATTGCTGGCTGCCTGTCAGTATGGAATCGGGGATGATGTCTATTTTGATTACGTGTGCCAGTTTGCAACCCCGGAAGAGGTATTGTGCGATTTTAAGAAATTTGAGTTTACCATGGGGGCTCATAAGGCATACCTTTTCGGGAGAACGCTTGTGGATTATGATGTTGCTGTTTTTTCCGATCTGGACCCTGCCATAATGGGCCAATGCCATTTAAGGGCTACTGATTCTTCAAGAATAATTAACGAATGGGTAGATGGTTTTAAGGGCATACCCAAGGTAGCTGTTATCCCTTATGCCAATACCACTTATTTTTATACAGCAGAATCATGATTCATGACTGCTTAAATTTTTAACAAATATATGTTAATTGACAAACATAATAACCAACAAAAGGAGTGTAAATTAGATGATTCAATTTTTGATCCACGAAGAGGCAGATAGCGTCGGTGTTGCCACTGTCGATATCAAAGCCGGAGAGACTGCAAAAGGGCTATACATGGATTCCCAGAATCCAGCAGAAGTTAAAGTTATAGAGGATATTTCACTGGGACACAAAATAGCCATGAATGACCTTAAAATTGATGATTCCGTCATCAAATACGGGTCTGATATCGGAAAAGTTGTTGCTGATATTAAAAAAGGCGGTCACGTTCACACCCAAAATTTGAAAACAAGGAGATGGTAATAATGAGCAACCCCAAAGTAATGGCCTGGAGACGAGAAAACGGACGCGTCGGCATTCGTAACCATGTCGTCATTCTGCCCCTGGACGATCTGAGCAATGCTGCCTCTGAAAACGTGGCACACAACATCAAAGGCTGTAAAGCCCTTCCCCATGCCTATGGACGTCTTCAGTTCGGCGAAGACCTGGAACTTTTTTTCAGAACCCTGATCGGCACAGGTGCCAACCCCAATGTGGCTGCTGTTGTCGTTATCGGCATTGAACCGGAATGGACCAACATCATTGTAGAAGGGATTGCCAAAACCGGCAAACCGGTTACCGGTTTTTCCATCGAGCGTCATGGTGATATCAAGACGGTTGAAATGGCGTCCTGGAAGGCCAAAGAATATGTCCACTGGGCAACCGAACTTCAAAAAGAAGAATGTGACCTAAGTGAAATCTGGGTTTCCACCAAATGTGGTGAATCTGATACCACATCCGGTCTTGCATCCAATCCTACTGTTGGAAATGCTTTTGAAAAACTGGTTGGCATGGGCGGAACCTGTTCATTTGGTGAAACCAGTGAGATTACTGGCGCTGAAGACGGCGTAGAAAAAAGAGCAGCCAATCCAGAAGCAGCTAAACAGTTTAAGTTTCTTTTTGACCGTTATGCAAAGATGATTGATGACAATAAAACAGATGACCTTTCCGGCAGCCAGCCCACCAAGGGTAATATTGCAGGCGGGCTAACCACCATCGAAGAAAAAGCATTCGGTAATGTCCAGAAAATCGGTAAAACCATCAATTATGAAGGCGCCCTTGATAAAGCAGTAGCTCCGACAGGTCCGGGGCTCTGGTACATGGATTCTTCAAGTGCAGCTGCAGAAGCGGTAACACTTTGGGCAGCAGCAGGGTTTGTTGCTCATTTCTTCCCCACAGGTCAGGGAAACATCATTGGTAACCCCATTGAACCGACCATAAAATTAACTGCGAATCCTCGTACAGCAGGTGATATGTCCGAACATATTGACTATGACTGTTCTGCGATTCTCAGAGGTGAAATGACACTTGATGAATCAGGTGACAACCTGATTGAAATGCTGGTTCGAACCTGCAATGGCCGCCATACTGCCCAGGAAGTGTTGGGTCATGAAGAATTTGTTTTAACCAAGTTGTATGAAAGTGCGTAACCATATTGGCCGGCTTGCTATGTACGCATCACTCTTCATTCCCAAAGGGTGATGCGGCGTACATGGAAATCGTAATTTTTTTTTATTGACCTTTGCAGGAATCAGGCTTGTATTCGATGTAGCAACACAGGAACTACAAGAGGGTTAAGCAAACCAAAATACACAAGGATAGTAAAAATGGAATACATTAAAAAAGCGACTCTTTCAGCTGAAGAGAACAGCAGTGAAGCTCGTAAGATAGTCGAAGGCATTCTTGCCGACATCCGTACCAATGGAGAGGATGCGGTTCGTGCGATTGCAAAAAAATTTGACAACTGGGATCAGGAATTCGTTCTTTCACCAGAGAAAAAAGCACGTCTTATTGACAGCGTTCCTGAAGATGTGAAGAAAGATATTCAATTTGCATACAAGCAGATTACCTCTTTTGCCCAAGCACAACGAGACAGTATTCAGGATTTTGATACTGTCACTCCGGCAGGTGTTCGTGCCGGACAACGGGTTGTTCCCATGGAGGTTGCAGGATGTTATATCCCGGGCGGACGTTTTGCACATACCTGTTCTGCCCTCATGAGCATTGCAACCGCCAAGGTTGCAGGTGTCCCCTTTGTTGTGGCAGCAACTCCCCCACGTGGAGAGGCCATTGATGCATCAGTATGCTATGCCATGGATCTATCCGGTGCTGACATCATTCTTGAAATGGGTGGCGTCCAGGCAATCGCATGCATGGCATATGGCATATTTACCGATAAACCGGCAAATATCATTGCAGGTCCGGGAAATGCGTTTGTCGCTGAAGCCAAAGCCATTCTTGCCGCTGAAGGTGCCTGCGGTATTGATCTTTTTGCAGGTCCCTCTGAAATCGCTGTTATTGCAGATGATAAAGCCGATCCGATGACGGTTACCATTGACCTGCTTTCCCAGGGCGAACATGGCACCAATTCACCGGTATGGCTCTTCACTGAATCTCGAGAACTCTGTGATAAAGTAATGGAACTTATGCCTAAACTCATCGCAGACATGCCGGATCCGGCAACCCCTTCCCAGTCATGGGAAGAATACGGAGAGATTATTCTTTGTGACAGCCCTGAAGAGGTGGTGAAAGTAAGCGACAAATATGCTCCTGAGCACCTTGAAGTGTTGGTTGATAATCCTGAGTGGTGGCTTGACAGCTTGAGTTCTTACGGTTCTCTTTTTATGGGCGAAGTCAGCACAGTTACCCATGGTGACAAGTGTTCCGGGCCAAATCACGTTTTGCCGACCAAAAAAGCTGCTCATTTCAGCGGCGGACTGAATGTACACAAGTATCTCAAGATACTGACTTACCAGGAACCTGTGGACAATAATGTAAGCAGCCTGATCAGTGAATATTCTTCCCGTCTTTCCCGAGTAGAAGGAATGGAAGGACATGCACGGGCCTGTGATTGGCGTCTGACCAAATACAACCCAGGTAAAAAATGGGATTTTAATGTATATCAGCACCCGGAATACTAGCGCTCTGCCAAATTGTTTATAACAGTCTGACCTCCAGTGCTAAGGCCAACGTCGTTACCTCATTTGTGACACGTGGATTTATTTTTCAGAACGGCCAGGACGAAAATCTGGACACAGGCAGTGACATGTCGAATACAATAAGTTTGATTGTTCCGGAAACCACCGGGGTGACATTACCCCCTGACTGGATTCCGGAACAACCTGATTGAAACGCAGGTTTGGGACTGTAAAGTGCACGCCCAATAAAAGAATTTAACAAATTAAAAAAAATAAAGGGATTAAGAGATGAGCAAACAAATAAATAAAAACTATTCAACCGGTGAACGTTTGACATTAATCGTTTTTGCCATTTCGGTGGCCCTTTATCTAATAAACATTTTACTGGGAAAGGCCTCAATTCAATGGGGCTGGGATGTTTTTTATCTTGGGAATATCAGTGAGTTCTTACTGCTCTTGTTTGCCTCAGTCGCTTTTGTTGCAGCTGCTTTACATCGAGAATCAAACACTGAGCAAAACAATAAATAATCACCATTATTATGGAGGAAAATCATGTCTGAAGAAAAACGTAATGACAATTCGACCAAAAGTGTTAACAAAATCGATCGTAGACGATTCATGGAACTGACAGCTAAATTTGGATTCACAGCTGCTGCCATTGCTATGACAACCGGTATTGTGGGCACACGTGAAGCCCACGCTGCCAAGGTCAGCAATGAGGAAAAAGAGAGAAAAAGTGCAGCAAAACACATTATGAATCTTGCCACAGGCTATATTCTTGGCGCCTCCAGAACCTATCCCATCATGCAACTGGATATGAAAGAAAATATTCAGAACTTTACCAACGGCAAGGTATATGTCAAGCTTGCTCCGGCAGGCCAGCTGGGTGCGGGAAGCGCCCTGGTTCAGAAGGTTCAGACTGGAACTATCCAGGCAGCACAACATTCCATTTCTAACTTTGCACCCTTTGCTCCAGCGGCCGACCTGATCAATATCCCGTACTGGTGCGGAGAAAACCAGAAGTTTGCAAACCTTGTGACTTCCCAGGCATGGAAAAATGAAATCAATCCCAAAATTGAAGCCAAAGGATTTAAAGCCCTCTGGTATGTGAACATTGACCCCAGGGTTGTTGCGCTTCGTAAAGGCATCGCAGGACCGATCAAAACCCCGGATCAGATGAAAGGGATTAAGTTTCGGGTACCTGGTTCCAAAATTCTTCAGCAGTTCTACAGATTGTTAGGTGCAAACCCGACTCCCATCGCATGGGGAGAAACAGCATCTGCTATCAAACAGGGTGTTGCAGATGCCCTTGATCCTTCTGTTGAAGCATTGCTGATCTTCGGTTTTAAAGATGTGCTTTCCAGTGTAACTTTCAACGGTGCTGTTCCGGATTCACAGGTTTATTCCTGCAACCTGAAATGGTTTAAGAGCCTGCCCCAGGATGTTCAGGACGGTATTGATTATGCCAGTGAAGTAACCATGAGACAGAACCATGCTAAAGTACCGGCTGCCCGGGCCTATGCCATGTCAGAACTGGCAAAGGTGGGCGTAGAATTCTATGTGCCGACAGCCAGCGAAAAAGAAGCCTGGGTCAAAGCAGCAGGTTCCCAGCTTCCTGCCTGGGACGGTATTAAAAAGGAACTCATCGGTTCATTGTCCAAATTTGACAAGCTTTATGAGGCTGCCAACACAAAAGGCGATTATTTTGTCGATGACGTAAAAGCCTAATAGAGCCAAATCAGGTTGATCTAGTGCCCGGCCGTAACATTCAATGGATTATTAATAAATTTGGATGCCGGCCTGGCACATTCAACCGGATTAAAGAAAAATTGACAAAGTGAATTATTGTTTTTTAGGAGGAAGTTGATGAGTATTAAAGAGTTTATTTCAGAGATGGACCGAAATGGTGAACGGTATTTAACCCTGCCGCTATACACCATGGTTGTCATAACGATTTTCATGGAGGTGTTCCGAAGGTTTTTTCTCTCCTATTCCTCTATCTGGTCTGAAGAGATTGCCCGTTATGCATTTATTTATATCACCTGGATCGGTGCCGCTGCTGCCGTCAGGGAACGGGCCCATATCAGAATCGATGTCATCCAGCCCTTTCTATCCAACAAATGGAAAATAATCGTGCATATTTTTGGCGATATCATCACCTTGATACTTGCCTTTATAGCCCTTTACTGGTCCATGGAACCGGTCTTGAACTCCATTCACTTCGGCTCGGTTACCCATGGGTTGAGGATCAGTCAAGCCTGGTTTCTCGCTGCAGTCCCCCTGGGATTTACAATGATCATATGGCGCTTGTTCCAGTCCATGAAGCGGGATTTCAGTGACCTGAAGAACGGACGGCCTATGTTTGAAGGCAACAAATTGTTTGATTAAGGAAAAAAGGATCTGAATATGTATGATCATCTTATGAAAACAGCTGAGCTATCTCTTGGCTGGGACTTTTACGGACCGCTGCTGGGAATGGTATTATTTATTCTTCTGGGCGTAAGAATCTGGGCTGTTATCGGCCTGGGTTCGGTCATCATGCTGATGACCACAGATGTTTTACCAGCAACTCTTTTAGGCGAGGCCCTTTTTGACGGTGTGGACTCCTTTGCCCTGATTGCGGTTCCCCTGTTTATTTTAACCGGTGATGTGCTGGTCAGAAGCGGTTTGTCCAACAAATTGCTGGACGTGGCTGAAGCCACCATGGGATGGCAGCGCGCCGGCCTTGGGACTTCAACAGTCCTTGGCTGCGGGTTCTTTGCCTGTATTTCCGGATCTGATGCAGCCGATGCCGCTGCCATTGGCAGGATTACCATAGATCGTCTGGTGGATAAAGGATATCCCAAGGCATATGCCTGCGCTCTTGTGGCTGCCGGCGCATGTACCGGGATATTGATTCCGCCCTCCATCTCATATATTATTATCGGCCTGGTCTTAGGCATTTCTGCTTCCACCTTGTTCCTGGCAGCAGCGATTCCGGGTGTGCTGGTATTAATGTCTGTAATGGTCACAAATTTTCTGGTCAACCGGGTAATGAAATACGAAGACTCCAGGGGACAGTTCGATGTGAAGCACTGGCTGAAAACTGTCTGGGACGGACGATATGCCCTCTTGATCCCCTTTATCATATTGGGCGGGATCTATTCAGGTATTTTCACCCCGACCGAATCCGCATCCGTGGCAGTCATTGCAACCTTAATCATTGGGTTTTACCAAAAAACGATCAACCTGTCAGATGTGCCTAAAATGCTGGAAACTTCGGCCAAGGTCAGTGGTGTCATCGTCCCCATCATTGCCATGTCACTGCCCTTTGCCCAGACACTGGCAGCCCTTGAAGTCCCCCAGTATTTTGTTTATGTCATGACCTCCATGACGGAAAACAGATATCTGATCATGCTCAGCATGATCGCCATCCTGATTATTGCAGGCTGTGTCATGGAAACCACTCCGAATATCGTTATACTGGCACCCATTTTAATGCCCCTGGCCCTGGAAATCGGCATGAATGATATTCATTTTTGCATCTTCATGGTCAGCGCTCTTGGTATCGGATTTATCACCCCGCCATTGGGATTGAATCTGTTCGTGGTCTCCGGTGTTTCCGGAGAACCGGTGATGGCCATTTCCCGACACGCCATCTATTTTGTTTTCACCATGCTGGCCGTTGTTATCTTGATCATGTCGGTACCGGCAATCGCATTGTGGTTGCTGTGATGGGGCAGTACCCCGTATGTTTTTTTAACCCTGCAGTCATTAAGGAAGGAACTTGTCAGACCGTTTATCTATCTGCAAAAATATAGAGATAGAAGGGTTAACATACTTTCGGCATGACAATTTAGACTTTAGAGGAGAGTAAGACCCATGAAAATAATTGATTCACTATTTGATATTAGCGGCCATGTCGCACTTGTTACCGGAGGAAGTTCTGGTATTGGAAGGGCTATTGCATTTTGTCTTGCCGAAGCCGGAGCATCTATTATCCATGTTGCCCTGCCATCTGAAGAAGATGCTTTAAAAGATGCGGTGGCAGATGTTGAAAATATCGGAGGAAAAGCAGCTTTCTTGACCTGTGATGTTTCCGATATGGATGGCCTGGCAACAATGGCTGAAAAGTCGGCTTCATTTTTTGGGGCGCCTGATATTCTGGTCAATGCAGCCGGTATCAACCTGCGCCAGTCATGGGAAGACATCAGTACTGAAAGCTGGGATAAACAAATTGAGATTAATTTGAAAGCACCCTTTTTCCTGGCCCGGCACCTGATTCCCGGAATGCAGGAAAAAGGATGGGGGAAAATTATCAATATTGCTTCGCTTCAGTCTGAACGTGCATTTCCCAACAGTGTGCCCTATGGCGCCTCCAAAGGGGGCGTCATGCAGCTCACACGTGCCATGGCCGAAGCCTGGTCAAAGGATGAGAGCGGAATTACCTGTAATGCCATCGGTCCCGGGTTTTTCAAAACCGGTCTGACCCAGGGGTTGTACAAGCAGGATGATGTGATAGATGCCCTGGCCCGGCAGACGATCATCGGTCGAAATGGAGAACTGGATGACTTAAAAGGGGTTTCCATCTTTTTAGCGTCACCAGCCTCTGATTATATTACCGGGCAGACCATTTACCTGGATGGGGGCTGGACAGCCAAATAAAACCCAACAGGTGACCACACTCACTGTTGTTTTAAACGGCAACAGGGTGTGTTAAATAGTCATTCAATCTGTCTGCAGCCTCCGGCCTTGCCCGAGGCTGCAGATTTTTATCAGAAGAGGATATTATGAAAGCATTAGTATACACAGACACCAATGAAATCATATACAGGGAAGAGCCGGATCCGGTTTTAGATTCCGGTGACGTGCTCTTAAAAATAGAAGCTACCGGTATCTGCGGTTCGGATATGCATGCGTATCACGGCCGTGACCCGCGGCGGGTTCCTCCGCTGATCCTGGGTCACGAAGTTGCAGGCACCATTGCATCGGGCTCCCAAAAAGGCCGCCGCGCTGTGATTAACCCATTAATTACCTGCGGTAGCTGTTCGTATTGTGACACAGGGTTTTCCAACCTTTGCGACAAAAGAGAATTGATTGGCATGCGGCTGGAAGGTGCCTATGCCGAATATGTTAAGATACCGTCCAGAAATCTTATCCTTCTCCCTGATACCCTGAGTTTCGTTCATGCCAGCCTTGCAGAGCCAACGGCTACTGCCCTTCATGCATTAAATCTGGCCAGAATCAAATCTTCCCGCCCGCTTGCCGAACTCAAGCTTATGGTCATCGGCGGCGGAGCCATCGGCATGCTGGTGGCCCTCCTGTTGAGAGGATATGGGTGTTTCGATATTCTTCTGGCTGAAACCAATGATCTGAGAGGAAAATCTGCGGCAGAGCACACCGGGTGCCGGATTTTCAATCCCATAAAAGATACGCCGGATCAAAACGACAGTTTTGACCTGGTAATCGATTGTGTCGGTGGCGGTAAAACCCGGGAGCTGGCCATGTCAGCTGTAAAAACGGGCGGGACACTCGTCCATATCGGGTTAATGGATTCACAGGACGGGCTGGATATTCGCAAACTGACATTGTTTGAAGTTACATTGATAGGCGTATACTGTTATACCGCTGCAGATGTAAGGGCTGCCGTCAAAGCGATTGATACAGGCCTTTTGGGAGATCTAAGCTGGGTTGAAACCCGCCCCCTTTCCCAGGGCGCCCAGGCATTTTCCGATCTGGATAAAGGGTTAACTGCCTCGGCAAAAATTGTCCTGGTGCCAGATTCGCAAACATAAACTGGACCCATGCAAATTCAGCTTATACCCCTAATAAAGATGTTTGAAATAATTGGAGAATGGATAAATATCTCATAGAAAAAAACCACGAGGCGGTTGTTGTCTATTTAACCTAAATATTGCATTTTTTTGTGTTGGATCCTATTCATAACAAAAACTCTTCCTTTGTCTGCCACCAGCCGATTGTAGTGCCGACTCTCTGGAATTCAATATTTTCTCTTACTTCAATTTCACGTATCCAGTCAGCAAGACCGGATGCATGATGGATGATCAAAGGCGTGCTGTGACTGGGTAAAATATCCAGAGTCAATTGGTACATACTGATGGTTTTATTGATTTCATGGGAAATTTGCTTATTATCCCAGGGAGTGGGATGGATAAAGCCGTGATTGGCTCCTTCTTCTTTCAGGTAGCCCAAATGGGCCGGGTATCTGGATTTTAATTTCCTTATGGCCTTAATGGCATCAAGATTTGTCTTTTTATCACTGCCTTTGTTAAGATTCTTTAAAATAGTATCATCAAAGGATTCAAATCCAATGGAAGACAATAAAATCCTGACATTCTTTTTTGTGGCAATTTCTAAAGCCTTTGTCAAATGTTTCAATCCCTTTATAAGATAATCCGCCCGCAGGGTCAGGTTGATCTGGGACAATTCAATGGCTGATTCTTCTGCCAGCTTAAAAATCTTTGAAAGTTTAGGAAGCGGGCTTTCATTAATCAGCTCAAAGGCTATTTTTCTGCCTTTAATATCCTCTGGTAAACATATTAATTGTTGTTTTAATGCCTTATCACTCACACCGCCTAAATACCCTTTATCCTTTGCTACATCACAAAAACTGCACCCTTTCTGATTAAGTGTGACAAAGGGCGGTTTCAATCCCTGTTTTTGTAATATCCCCTGTTTTTGTAATAACCAAGGATAGTCAATACAGATTTTTCTCTGGCGTGCGGCATGCTGGCATCCGATCTGCTGCAATACCTGGGCTGTTGTGATTTTCAAGGGCTTAAAAGCCTTGTTTTTTAAACCATAAAGGGTTTGCCAGTCAACGTCTGAAAGATAATTGTCATCCCAGGCAATGGAAGGAGTTTCACTGATCCTGCCATTAACATCCCGGCATAACACACCGTCAAATTTTGATATGTCTTTGTCAAAACCCGAGGATAAAATCGGGATAATCTGCTGGGCCGGGCCGTGGAGTGCAAAAGAAAAGCAATCCGATACTCCTTTAAAACGGTGGGGATAGGATTGCCACTCAAATTCTCCTTTATAATCCGGCCCTGCCTGGGGACCGGCAAGAATTGTGACAGCACCTTCTTGTTTTAAAACTCCGGCAAGATCAAACAGATCCGGTCTTCCTCCCAGGCTTGAAAAGCCCAAAAGTTTTTGCTGATCTCCAAAATAATGATTTAAAGCTGATTTTAAATCCCGTGGGTCATCCTCATTGGTCACCCCCACAACAATGGCCTTAAATGGTGTATGGGTGTTGATGATGGTGGCTGCCATCTGAGGGCCTAAAAGCCCATAGGACTCTTCTTTAAAATAGCTGGTAAGGATCACAAGTTTGTTTGATTTCTTGTTCATGTTTTATACAACACCCCCTAAATCAATACTGCACGTTCCGGGCTGGTTTCCGGAACGCGCAGTATAAACTAGTGCTCGACCTAAAACCACCAATTTTCTCGATTAATGCGTTGGGCTCAAAAAAATTTTCAGATTTTCAGTCAGGCACAAACTATCTTAAATCCTTATAAAAGATTTTATAAGATTATGCTTCTTTTAGTGCAATTTTATTGCTTGTTGCATACAGTTTTTTTGCTGCTTCCTTTTTTTTCAAAACAGCAACATCATCTGCATCCACATACTCAACACATTGGACGTCACAAAATCTTACACACTGTGGGTCTCCATCGCAAAGATCGCATTTGAATACTTTCCTTTCAATGGAGTTAAAGCCCATGGCGCCGAAGGGACACACTGCCACACAAGACCTGCAGCCGATGCATTTGTCATAATCCACTTCGATTTTGTTAAGCTGGTCATTGCGGGAAATCGCATTGGCAGGACAAACGCCCATGCAAGGGGCATCCTGGCACTGCTGGCAGGCCATGGGTATATACACCCCGTCCATTTCCCATTTCATTACTCTGATACGGCTTCTGGCAGGGTTGGAAACCCCGTCATGTTTTACCGCACATACAAGTTCACATAATCTGCACCCTGTACATTTTTCAGGGTTTATCATAAGGACCTTATCCTTTGTTTCCATGATATACTCCTTTCAAACTTTTACAGCATATGGGATGGTTCATTTACCAGCCCAAGCCGTTTCAGGGTTTTTGTTGTTGGTTTGCCTTTTTTGTCCAGCCCTTTGTGCTCGTAAAATTCATCAATCATCTTGCTGAATTTTTCCCTGTCTATTGTTGTTCCAACAACATCAGGTGCACCTCTTCTTGTGGGCTCGTCAAAATAACGATGATTAATCATATCGCCTTTTTCAAGATCATCTCTTGTCAAACCTTCCCTTAAGTTGAAAAGTCTTTCTACCATGTTGCAGCGTTCTGAAATATCCCACAGCTCTTCAGGTGTGAATTCAAGACCGGTGTTGTAATACAAAACTTTCGGCCAGTCTTCAAAGTTTGGCAATGTTGCGCCAAGGAAAGTTGTGTGATACTTGCATATACCCAGACAGTCCACACCCATGTAGCAGTTTTCCTGCCAGAATACCTGCCATGGTTTTCCAATGTATTCTGTGTGCTCGGAAGACAAAGGTCCGTCATAGGGGATGGGACTTGAGTAAATCTTTCTCAATACTTTTTCAGGCAGATGATAAAGATCGATGGCCGGGCGGCTTCTCAAATGATCAGAACCCCTGGAAGAAGTTGCAATATTCAATGCCAATGCCGGAGTTGCCCTTTCATCGGAATGAAGATTGCTCATTCCTTTTACCTGGATAAGATAATTAAAAGAATCGTTACCAAAGGTTTTAGAAGCAGGAATACCGCCGTTTGCAAGGGCATCAGCAACTTTACCTTTTCTAAAGCAAATACGCTCAATCATTTCAAGAACAGCTTCATCATTTCCAAACTTAAGATCCAGTCCGTCTGTGTCTTTGCTGGTGAGAATGCCCAATTCATAAAGTTCCATTGCCCATGAAATCAAAGAACCGGTTTCAAGGTTATCCATACCATATTGATCAACAAGATGGTTCCCAACAAGAACTGTTTCAGCCCTTGGCGTATCTGTTTCACTGCCAAATGCTCCCTGGGATGTATACTCAGGCCCTTCATCATATTTGCCCTTTAAGGGACCGGAAGGAATTCTGTACTGTGCACGGCAATGAACCTGGCACCCAAAACAACCTGACATATGATAGGGTCCCATTGTATCTTCACAGATCTCGTCAATTGCTTCAGGCTCAATGTCATCTGCATATTCGCACTGGTTGTACTGAAAATTTCTAGTTCGAACCCCGCCCCATGAATTGGTTGCACCCCAGATAAAAGGTGTTCCAAGGGTTCCCTGGGTCTTGTTTACCTTTGCAGATGTAATCTGATCGATAAAGCGTTTGTTGTACTCAAGAGCTTCCACAGGATGGGCAATCTTGATATCCATGGTTCCCCGGCAGGCAATTGCCTTAAGGTTTTTAGAACCCATGACCGCACCCATTCCGGTTCTGCCACCGGCATTCTTGACCCCTGTCATGACATTTGCAAATGCCACAAGATTTTCACCGGCTGGTCCTATTACAAGGGATTTTACTTCCTGGTCATTTAACTCGTCCCTGATGGCCCATTGAGTGTCTGTGGTGGTTTTGCCCCAGACATCTTTTGCATCACGAATCTCAATTTCACCATTATGAATAAAAATATAACTGGGTTTTTCAGCTTTTCCTTTGATCACCAGGTGATGAAACCCGGCCCAGGCCATTTCAGGCGCAAAAAATCCGCCCATATTACAGGAACCCAAAAGCCCTGTTAATGGGGATTTTGCCATGACATGGGTTCGAGCAGTTGCAGATGCGCAGGTAGCTGTAAGAATACCGCCGCTGACAATAAGCGGATTATCCGGTCCCAGCGGATCACAACCTTTTTTAGAATGATTCAGTAACAGATAAGCATCAAGGCCCCGACCACCGAGGAATTTTCTTCTGACATCAAGAGGAATCGGTTTGACCTCTATCTCTCCGGTGGCAAGGTCAATATATGCTATTTTTCTATCCAACGCCATATTATTTACCCTCCATCTTCTTTTTGAATGCTGCATCGGCAATTTTTTTATTGACTTCCCAGACCGGCCCACGAATTCTTGGAAAATCAGGGCGAATCCATGCAACTCTGAATTCACAAGTACAAACCGGGCATTTTACATGTTTGTCTCCCGGTTTAGGCTCCAGCCTGCCCATACAGGTTGGATTATGGCATCTAAACTTACCGTATGTTCTGGTTTTACGCAGACTTTCGGCACCCGAGATCGTATTGGTATCTACTGCCATAGTAACCCCTCCTTTGTTAATGATTAATATATAAAAAAATAAACTATTTAGCTTTTGAAGTCCATTTTGACAAAACGACTTATCGTTAAAAAATTTATTTTACCACATCCGGCCCATTATCTGTACACAATTAATTATTGCATTTTAATAAAATTCATAATAATGAACACGAATACAATAAATATTATTATTATATAGTTGTCAAGCTATTTTTTAGCTGTATTGTAATATAAAAAAATTCATTATGGTGAACAATGACAAAAAAATATCAGGCTCCAATTGTTAAAAAAGCATTTCTCATCCTGGAAGTGATTTCAAAAAGTACCCAGGGGTTAAGACTCAGTGAAATTTCAAGTCGTTTGGATATAAGTAAGAGTACTGTTCACGGCATCACTGCCGCCCTTGAAGAACAGGGCGCCATTCTCCGGGACCCTGCTTCAAAAAAATATACCATCGGCATTACCCTCATGGAACTTGGAAGAGCAGCCTATGAAAGGCTTGATTTTAAAAATATTGCCCGCCCTTTTATGGAAGAGTTGATGGAACAATGCCAGGAGTCTGTATTTCTCGGCATCAGGAACGCTCACAAGGTAACTGTTATAGACATTGTGGAATCCAGAAAAGATTTTAAAATTTCATCGCCCATCGGCACAACCCTTCCACTGCTGGCAGGAGCCATTGGAAAATTATTTTTATCCCAGATGGATGCAAAAGATTCACAAAAATATCTAAACTCAAATCCTTTGATAAAATTCACACCCAATACCATTATTGATCCGGAAAAATATGCCAAAGAACTGGAAAAGGTTCGAAAAAACGGCTATGCCTTTGATGATGAAGAGTATATTTCAGGAGTACGAGCGGTTGTAGCACCTGTAAAAGGTTATGCTACCTATGTTCTGGCCATCTGGGTTGTTGGATTTAAAGCTTCCATGTCCCAAAAAAAGATACCGTCCATTATTGAACAAACCATGGCGACTGCCGACAAAATCACAAAAAAACTTTCTGTCCCTCAATAAGGCAATATTTTACTCTTACCCTTTTGTCATGTGGTGATGACGGGAATGTCATCCATGGCATTATCCAATTCATCATTTTTATGGGGTATCAAAACTGCCTGGGATGTCTTTCCATCCACCAGAATTTTTATGGGTTTTTCAAATTTTATATGTTTTAGATAAGTTGTTGTGTTTTCACAGGACTGACATCTGAAAAATTCATAATCAATAAAATCGTCCCCTTTATCGGAAATGGTGATATAGCTTATCCCAAGGGAAGTAATATTTTGAAAAAAATGGGATCCCTGGGATGGATCAGCCTTAATACTTTCAATAGTGGTTTCCAGCATCACACCTACATTGGAAATATCATTCCAGACCACTGGAATTCCCAGCCACCTGTCGGAAGATCCCCATCGCCCGGGTCCGATCAAAACGTATTGTTTGCCATTTCCATTAAACAAGGCATTAATTTTGTTTATTTCCCCTGCGATTTCCATAGTTTTCCCAGGATCAAAGGTTTCAGGGTCCACATATACCACATCATGGATATCATTATATTCACCATTTCCAAGCGAGAGTGTGGAATAGCCAAAGGCTTCTTTAATTTCTTTTTTTCCTATTTTAACACCCATATTTTGTTTATAACGCCCCATGGGCCTGATTTGAAGTAAGGAAAATTGGGGTTTTAATTTCTCGTCTTCCGGCAAATTGACGGCAAATTCCACCTCAACAGAAGCCCCCATCCATTTACTGCCTATTTTTGTAACCTCTTCAAGAAGTTTGGCCAAAGGAAAAGAATTATATTTTAAAATATTGGCAAAGGTTAATACGGGGAATCCTTTATTGGAAAAAGAATCCCTGATCCTGTTGTCCTGGGCATAGTAAGTGGAAGACAAAAACCGGACAACCGGGTGATCCGTTGCATCACTTAAATCAAGTTTTTCAAGGGTAAGGTCTTCATTGGAGGTGGATATGGCTTTCTCGTCACCCATGGATTGATCTAATTTTAAGGCATAAAAATATTTTTGAGAATTTTCAAGAATATCGTCCAAAACAGAAAACTGGGGTAAAAACTGAGGGTATTTCGGGCAAAACCTTATGGTCCGGCCACCTTCCATGACAATTTTCCCTAATCCCAAAGCAATATAGGTAACCCCTTCTTCTGCCTTTAAATGGGAGATGGGATAAAAATTATAGGATTGGGCCACGCCTGAAATTGATGGATAAAAATAATTTTTATAGGCCATTCCGGTCAATTGCTGAAGAACCACAGCCATTTCCTCATCTTCGGTTCGATGCATGGTGGATTTTGCATAAGATCTTGGTGCTTTAAGATAAGTTGACGCATAGACCAACTTGACTGCCATAATCAATTGCTCAAGCCTTTTTTCAAAATTCGGATGGGAATTGGACAGCATATAGGTATTATAAAGGCCTGCAAAGGGTTGATAATGGGCATCTTCAAAAAGAGAAGAGGACCGGACAGCAATTGGATATCTGACGCTTTGCACATAAGCACGCAAACTTTTTTTCAACCATTCAGGAAACCTGGCCTGAATAAATTGCTCAACAATCTTATGGTCTTCCAGTTTCTCATCAGATTCAAGCAGCTTTGCCAGTCCATTTACCTCAATAAAGGTTTTAAACCCTTCCGTTGAAATCACAAAGGTCTGGGGAATGCTGATGTCCACCTCTGGAAATTTGTCCCGCAAAGAAGTATCCCGCCTTATCTGGGATGCCATAAAGGCAAGCCCTCTGGCTTTCCCACCAAGAGACCCGTTCCCGATTTTCATAAAATCAGTATCTGAATCAAATTTTTCAGAATCAAAATCAATAATCTGGCCCTGTCTTGAGCCTTTGCGCCGGGCATGAATACTATCGATTAAAAATTTTTTCATTTCCTGGGGATCTGGAAAATCACTTATTTTATAGGGTTTGAGGCTGAGGGCAAAATCAATTTCGCTTCTGGCCATAAACCATCTTGAAAAATCATTGTTCTTTGCGTGATAGACAATTGACTCATCGGGTATTTCAGACAAAAGTTTTTCAATGGCCCTTAGGTCACTGGCCCTGGCAATTTCCTCACCGTCCGGCATCCGGAACACAAAGGCTCCAAATCCCAGATAGGATACAAAAAAACTTTTAATCTGATCATTTAAATTATTTGAATTTTTATTGATAAAAACGGCCGGTATATCCGCTACCTTTTCCCTGTTATGATCCTCAGTACTCAGAATCAGAACGGGCAAATCCGGAATTTCGTTTTTAATTTTTGTTAAAAGTTTGTACCCTGCAAGCCCGTCCATTAACCCGTTTTTTGGATACCGCATGTCGGAAAAAACAGATAATAGAAAGGGTTTATATTTTTCATAAAGAACCATGGCCTCTTCATAGTTATGGGCAACCAATACTTTAGGACGACCCCTCATTTTCAACAATCTGTGTTCTTCATTAATGGATTCATCAATAACAGACTGTGTCTGCATCACGATTTGTTTGTAAAGCACTGGTAAAAAAGAAGAATAATGATAGGGCGAATCCTCCACTAAAATGACCACTCTGACATCGGCGTTTTCAGTATCAAAGGCAACATTCATTTCATCTTCAAAATTTTTAATAATGGCAAGCAATAGGTCTGCATTTCCGCCCCAAATGTATGTTCTGTCAATGGCTTTAGATTTATCCACACAAATATATTGATCAATATCGCAGGTATTATGAAGCAGCATAAAAAAGGGCAGATCAGCATATTTCTGCTTTACCTTTTCACCAAAGGAGTAGACGTCCATTTCATCCAGGCTCGGCATGGCAAGGATTAAATCAAATTTTTTCTCTTCAAGTCTTTGAAATGCCTCTGATGCTGACGAAACCCATGTAAGTCTTGGGGGTTTTGACAGATTAAGCCCTTTGTATTCATTTATGATTCTTGTTGAAAGACGGCCTTCCTCCTCCATGATAAATGCATCATAGGGGCAGGATACCAAAAGGATATCACCCACTTTATTGGCCATTAATTCATGATACAATTTAAGAGAACCAGCTCTGGTCGATTTAACGGGAGTATCCATTTGTTTAACCCTTTGTTAAAATGTAATATTTTTTTAACCTAAGATTTTTCATCTAAAGTATATTAAAAACAACACCATAATGCAATGGGGGAGAACCCTTGAAAAGAACCACTGCTGCGAACACAAGGCCAAGCTCTATAATGCCGGGTCCTACTCATTTAGTTTATTATTATGATTTTTTTAAAGGATAACCTATTGCAACCTATCCATTTTTGTTAAGATTAGGTATTTGAATACAAATTTTAGGTTTAAAAATATGCAAGAAAAACAAAGACTATCGCCAATTACTCTTTTGATTCATCCTCTTTTTTCATTTCAATATACCAGTCTTCATCGCCATATAATTTGTCACTGCATTCAGGACACATGCCGTGGCTGAATTCAGCTTGGGAATGCTCTCCAATATATGTCTCAATCTTATTCCAATAGCCTTTATCATCGCGTATTTGTTTGCAATGGGAACAAATAGGTAAAATTCCCTGGAGGGTTTTGACCTCATCAAGTGCTTTTTTAAGATCCACAATTAAACTTTCCCTTTTCTTTTGGGCCAGTTCTCTTTCGGTAATATCTCTAAAGCTCCATACCCTGCCTATAATTTGCTCGTCAAGTTTTTGGGACTGGGAATAACGCTCCACAATTCGCCCGTTCTTGAACTCTAAAGTGTCAAAACTTTCTGCTTCAGGGTCAGCGTATAGTGCTTTTACTTTTTGAATAAAACTATCAGGGTTTTTTAATTGATCCAACACATAAGCCAGGGCCTTGTCATCATCTCGGGTGTTTATAATATCGACTGGGATTTTCCACATTTTGGCAAACAGCTCATTTGAGGCTGTGGTTTTGCCATCACTGTCCACCACCAGTATTGCATCAGTGGTGGATTCAAGAGTTGCCTGGAGTCTGGACAGGGATAATTTTTGTTCTTTTTCAGCTTTTTTTCTTTGGACAATTTCATTATTTGCTTTCCTGAAAAGAAAAAAGACGATGACCCCAAAACACAAAAACAATAATACTGCGCTAATGCCGATTGTCCTGCTTAAAGGGCCTGCTATTCTTTTTATAAGCCAGATGTGGCTGTGCAGAAGAGTTAATTGCCAGCCAGGATACGTGTCAAGCTGTTGTTGATGTATTTTATATTTATTACCAAGCTTGTCCACGGCATTTTCTTCATCAAAAATTTTCGTGCCTGTCCAATTCCAGGGACCTTCCCCAAATTGTTTTGTTTTGGTAAGATCCAAGACCGTTTCTGAAGAAGCTTTCCATAAAAAATTGTAAAGCCAATCCTTACGGCTGGAAACAAAGATTAACCCATGGGGATCAGTCATCAGTACAATTCCATCAAAATTTTTCTGGAATTGCTTTTCAATTGTTTCAAGGGATGCCTTAATTACGACAACCCCCAAAGGCTTATCTTTTTCTTCCCCATAAACAGGATGACTAAAGTAAATACCCCTTTTTTTAGAGGTAATCCCCAAGGCCATATAGACGGATGGCCTACCTTGCATAGCCTCTTTAAAATAAGGGCGAAATCCATAATTTTTTCCCACAAAGCTTGTGGCGGTGTCACGGTTGGTGGAAGCTATTGTTTTCCCGGAAGGGTCAATTAAATAACAGACACTGACGTTTAAATCATCCCGAAAAGAGTCTAAAATTATATTGACCTCAGAAAGAGCAATCACACCACCACTTATAAGAGGTTGTTTTATTGGTTTAAGGTTACTTAAAAATTTTACCGATTTAAGGGACCAGGTCTTATAAGAGTCGATTTCATTTCTCAAGTCATTAACCTGTTCTTCAGCTTTTTGGTGCACTGCCTCAAACAAAGAATTTTTTACGGCTGAATAATAAAGAGATCCTCCAACACCAACTGACAAAACAGCCATTAGGGACAATATTAAAAACAAGGTGCGAAGATCGAGGTTAACTTTTTTCATAATTTCAATCATTTTATATTTCAATCAGTTGCGTATCAAGCTCATGGAGAATATACACTATATTAAAAAACAATACAAGCAAAATTTGGGTAAAAAATTTCTACTTTATTGGATAAATGTATTGACAAAAAATTGGCCCGTCTTGCATCTTAAAGCGCTATTACCTAATCATTTTCTGGGGTTGCACATGGGTTTTCCCAACAATAAAACCAGGGTTTCAGACATAAATATATTTCGTTGATAAAATATTTGGATTGGCCTGTGCCTGATCGTGTTAAATATTGACTTATTGATATTTTTTTCTTATTTGATTTTTATTATTTGTTTATCTTAATTGAACTATTTCATCATGACTCGTATAATCAGGAATGATATATTCTATTATTTAAGCCCAGTACAAACTAAAATATGGAAATAAAAATTACAAGGACGGCACCATTTTAACTTACCCCATGATGGCAAAAAATAGAAAAGCTGAAAGACTGCTTTTAGGGATAAAAAAACAGCGGAATCTTGTCCTTGAAAACTTGAACAAATCATTTGATGTCATGGAAATCACAATGCGCCAGATGGAAAATCATTTTTGTGGAAATATTTTCCGCCAAAGAAAAAACCCTGACTAATCTAGGCCCATCTGTTTTTCTACTTTGGCAATCTCTTTTAAAAGACTTTCTTTTTCTTCCTTGGTTAACCCTTGGGAAGCAAGCCTTTTCTGCAATCCCAAAAGGATCATCTCCTCTCTATATTCATTGCAGGTGTATTGTCCACCTGTATTGGACTTTTCCATATTATATCAAGTGCCTCTTCGAAAACTGACAATTTCATCGATCACGCACTATCTATTCTCCTATTGAGTTTAATACAATTCATATTTTACAAGTTTGCCATCAAGACCGCCAATTTTCAATGGGCGTTTCCAGGATGGTGACAAGGGAACTTTTTTTATATATTTGGGTTCTCCAAAATAGACAAAGGCCGTTGATTTACTGCATCTGTTTTTAAAAAAAAGACCCAGGTTATGATAAAATTTATTAAGGTTCTGGTCTTTTCCCATTCTGATACCATAGGGAGGGTTGGTAATGATCATGCTGTTCTCAATGGATTCAATATCCTGAAAGTCTTTTTGTTCAATTGCAATCTCACTGCCGAAATGAAGTCCCATAATATTGGTTTTAACAGCATTAATAGAATGTTCGGACACATCGCTTCCCGAAATCATGCCCTGTTTCAATTCCCTGAAATTATCCCGGGAATCTTTTTTAATCTTCTCCCATAAATTTGCATCAAAATCCGGCAGTCTTTCAAATCCAAAACCAGTTCGAAATATTTGTGCCGGTATCCTGCAATACTTCATCAGGGCTTCACATAAAAGCGTGCCTGATCCGCACATGGGATCATACAAGGGCAGTTGTCCATCCCATTCAGACAAGTGGATTATGGCTGCGGCAACAGTCTCCTGCATGGGTGCAGATACAGATTCCTCCCTGTAGCCGCGTTTGTGTAACGCACCGCCCGAGGCATCAATGGTAAGGGTTGCCAGGTTCTTGTGGATATGGATATTGATTATAATATAAGGATCTTTTGCATCAACATTCGGTCTTTTATTAGTCCGGTCTCTGAAATAATCGGCAATGGCATCTTTGACCCGCAACCCTGCAAAATTGGAATGGGTAATTTCCGATTCAGAAACATTTGCAACAATGGAAAAAGTATCTTTAACCGTTAAAAATTCTTCCCATCTTATTTTCCTGGCCGCCTTATACAGGTCATCTTTGTCATGGCATTCAAAGGAAACAAGGGGAGCCAATATCCTTGAAAGAAGCCTTGCAAAATAAGTGATCCGATAAAAATCTTTTTTTGCTGCTTTAAACCATATCCCACGGAAAACCGTTTTTAAATCATAGGCACCTAAATTTTTAAGCTCTTTTATGGCAATGTCTTTTACACTTTCGGCAATTTGTGCAAAATACAATGATTCTTTTTCATACAGGTATTCAAGCTTTGCCTGTTTCCTGGTTTTACCTTTTCCTTTTTGAAGGATACTTTTCTTACTTATATTCAATTTTTTAGCCCGTCTTAATTGTTTTTGAATTACGCTTTTTTCTTTTTGTTCCTATTTGCATAAGATTAGCGATGCTCGCACCTTCATCCAGCACGGGTTCAATTAAAGGTGTTGAGCAGGTCATCAAAGTGGATATACCGGGTCCATGTCCTGCCAGCAGACAATCTGAATGAACCACAACACCGATACTTATAGCACCTTTTACAAATGCCCTGCCATAGGAGTTATCATGGTCAAGCAATGCCACAAAATCACCAAATTTAAGCTTGTCTAATTTATATTTTTTAACACTTGCAGGATCACTGGTCATCACATCATAATCTCCTGCTGCAACATGGGCTGAACCAAGACCTGATCCCATGCACTGGGCCGGTACAATGGTTGTAACAGGCACGGCAAGCCTGTTGTCTTTTATTTTTTTAATCTTCATTTTTTTAAAAAGGCCTGGATCAAGATTGAACAAGATGATATCCGGATAATCGGTTAGTTTCAAACCCTGGCCTTTGGTTTTAATCATTATTTTATCATCATATGTCAGCTTTTTGAGAATTTTTTTGGGAAAATCAACCATCACATGTTCTGAACCACCATGATGGCCCGTAACAATCCCTTTTTCCCCTTTTGCATCTCCGGATACGATAACAGCCTCATTGCCTACACAGGACAGCAACTGGAGAGAATTATTAGGAAACTCAAAGGGTTTTTCGGCATTTGCCGAACAACTGACACCAGGCTCGATATGGTCTCCGGCCAGGCCGAAAGCAGAATCTCCCACCTGAATATTTAATGTAATACCGCCAATACCGGGGAGGATAAAGGGTTTGCCCTCATAATCCACCTTCCAGCCGGGCCTGATCCTGGGTGGCCCTGGTTGGCACTGCATGGCCAATTCGACAAGCCTGTCTTCATTGGTTTTTAACATCATTATCTCCATATTTTAATATTAGGTTTTTATACCAAGTTTTAATAAAAAGGGAATCGCAGTAAATCCAATGACAGCACTCACAATAAACATATTCTCAAGCCCTGCAAGATCACCGATGATTCCAGCTAAAAGGACTGCAATGGATCTGACGGCAAAAGAGATCATCATAAACAGGCCATTGGCTGTGGAAGGATGTTCTTTTGCATTTTCCTGGATGATGGCCAGCATTACAGGAGTTGTTGAAAGAACAGTGAACCCTGTAACAGCCAGCATGATAATTTTTAAAATACCCGTTGAAAAAACAAAAATTAAAATGGCGACGGGTGCAACAAGCAACACCCAGAATAATACTCGTTGTCTTCCCAGCCAGTCACTTAAGGTTCCGGCGCTTAACACACCAGCCACGCCAAATGCCTCATACAAAGCAAGGGCAGCTCCTCCATACCAGAGGCTTCCCGTCTCTCTTTCTACAAAAACCGTGATAAAAACCCCCATTGATGCATGCATAAAAGATCTTGCCGATAGAATCCCGGACAAAGGGATCAGCACATGTTTGATTTCATGGAATGATGCTTTTAAAGATCCTTTTCTTTTAAATGAAGTTTTTTGTTCCTCTTTTTCAAGGGCGAAATAAAGCATGACCGATGTCAGTACTGCAAATCCTATAACCACATAAAAATGATCCGCCCCTAAAAATGATACAGCCGCTACAGCAAACATTGGCCCAAATGTTCTGGCAGATTCTCCGCCCGTCATAAAAATACTCATGCCACGGCCCTTTTTCCCCCCGGAATACTTTGCAATCAGAACAGGTGAAGGGACATGATATAGTGCTACGCTTATGCCGGCGAAAAAAAGCAGAACCAGCAATACATAATATGATGATGCATGTAAAATAAGACTCATGGGTATGGCAGTGAAGGTGGGAGCAAGAACAACCAGCCAGCGGGCAAGACCCTTGTTGTCTGCAAACAACCCGATAAAAGGGTTGAGCAGAGCGGGAATCTGCATAACCGTGGACAAAAGTCCGGCCTGGCTCAAGGATAAGGACAGTTTTTCAATGATTATAGGCAGTAACGGAGAAAGAAAACTTGTATACATATCATGGATAAAATGAGAGAATGAAACAAGTGCCACCCTGCCGGTCTGGAATTTATTAGTTTTCATCCCGGCATAATTATCAAATTTATTTAAAAAAGTAAAAAGATTTATAAAGGATGGAGCCTATGGACAATTTATCTTACCAAGCAATGATTGTTGAAGAACCTGAAAAAAAAACCTTTATTCGTCAGATTAAAACTGCACAAATTAATGATCTTCCAAAAGGTGATGTTCTCATTCGGGTCAGCTATTCTTCCTTAAACTATAAGGACGCCTTATCTGCCACGGGAAACCGCGGTGTCACAAGGCAATATCCCCATACGCCCGGGATTGATGCAGCAGGAATTGTTGAAGAAAGCCTTGTTGAACCCTTTAAAAAAGGAGAAAAGGTCATCGTTACAAGCTATGACCTTGGAATGAACACATCAGGGGGGTTTGGGCAGTATATCAGGGTGCCAAAAGACTGGGTGGTCAAGCTGCCGGACGGCCTTGATCTGAAACAGAGCATGATATTCGGAACAGCCGGATTTACGGCGGGAATGTCAATTTTTAAATTAACCCAAACCATCAGACCCGAACATGGGGATATCCTTGTCACGGGTGCCACAGGCGGCGTGGGAAGCATGGCCTGCGGAATATTGTCCCACCTTGGATATTCTGTAACAGCTGTCACGGGGAAAACAGACACGGCGCTGCTGAACAGCCTGGGCGTTAAAACCATTCTTTCCCGGGATGATTTTCTTGAAAATACAAAACCCCCCATTTTAAAACCCCAATGGGCCGGTGTCATTGATACCGTGGGGGGAGAGATCCTGGCCACGGCCATAAAGGCAACAAAACAGAATGGCATTGTAACCTGCTGCGGAAATGTGGCATCCTTTGATCTGCCCATCAATGTTTTTCCCTTTATCTTAAGGGGTGTCTCCCTTTTAGGGATAGATTCACAGCATTGCCCCATGGCCTTTCGGACAAATGTCTGGAAAAAACTGGCCACGGACTGGAAATTTGATTATCTTGATAGAATCTATGATGAAATTTTTTTTGATCAATTAGAGGATAAAATCCAAGGTATATTAAAAGGCGAATTAAAAGGCAGAACCCTTGTAAATTTAAAATAAGCTGAATCTTTTATTTAACGCTTAAAAAAAACCGCTGATCTTATCTGCTGCTTTTCCGGGCAAAAATTTTCAAGTTTTTATTGAAACACTATTTTGCCTTGACAATGATGGCAAATTAACCTTTAATTTTTGAAAGAGATTTTCGTTACAAAAATCAAATCTAAAAGAAGGAGGATATTATGACCACCCCAGTACATTGCCCAGGTTTTGAACAATTTAAGAATTTACAATCCTTTTCCTGCAATTGCCCGAAATGCAATGCTACAAAGGAAATTTTTTCAGATGAATTTGAGAAATCCCATAAATGCGACAAATGCGGAGAAGAAATAGATTTCACAGCCTGCACCTATGATGCAGGTTAGTAAGTCTGATACGATCAAGCCATAACATCCTGGTTTTGACGCCAGTCGAATTTTTCGGCTCAAATGATCAAAACCAGGATGCCATATACCCATTTTTTCAAATCGCAATGATTTAACCCTTCACCTTGACACTGAGGCCGTTTATCAAACAAACCCTTACCATCAATATGAATTCACCTTTATCATGAAGCCTTCCACTGCTATCTGTTTTATTGTCTGTATGGCGCTGCTGCCGATGTTGCTTATGCCCGTAGTATCTTCCTGTTCTTCCAGGGATAAAAAACAATTTTCAGAAACTCAATGGGCGCTGCAGGTAGAGGAAACTAAGGCCAAAGACCTTTATTTACCCCATTATAGAAATAAAAAATTTTTTGTACCGTGGATGAAGATAAAAGACAAACGATTCCTGGATGTACTGGGGTGGAAACTGTTTTCAAAGACAAATTATACGAACCCTGAAAAAGCCTTTCTGCCCCGTGTTATTCCTGACACTGAGAACAGAATCAAACAGATCCAAGGAGACTTCATCCTCTGGATCGGTCACAACACCTTTTTAATCCGAATTGACGGTGCATACTGGCTTACAGACCCCATTTTTTCCAAACGGGCCTTACTGCCGGCAAGATTGACCCCGCCGGCATTGGATATAGAAGCGTTCAATCGGATTGTCAAAGATGTCAATATTGTGATCTCCCACAATCATTATGACCACCTGGACCGGTCCAGCATGAAGCAGTTGCCTCCGCATTCAAGGGTGTTTGTACCCAATGGCCTTAAAAATTATGTCATGGGCATGAACAAACGAAATGTTCACGCAATGGACTGGTGGGAGTCATTTGAAACAGGGAAGGGTTCCAGACTGATCTGTCTTCCGGCCCAGCACTGGTCCTTAAGAATCAATCAAAGAAGAAACCAGTCACTCTGGGCCTCCTACCTTCTCATAACCCCCTCTGTAACCCTCTATTTCGGAGGGGATTCAGGATATTTTAAAGGGTTCAGGGAAATCGGCAGAACCCACCCCAAGATCGATTATGCCTTTATGGCGACCACGGCCTACCATCCCAGGTGGTTCATGCACGCCCAGCACATGAATATTGAAGAAGCCGTCAAAGGGTTTGAAGATCTGGGTGCCAATTACTTCATCCCCACCCAGTGGGGCACCTTTCACTTAGGCAGTGAACCGGCCGGGTTTCCAGGCCTGGATCTGACCCGCCATATAAAGAAAAATAATCTTGATCCTTCCCGGTTCAAGATAATGGATATCGGCCAGATCCTTCCCATCAATTGATCAGGGAATGAAGGTTTTAAAAAAGCGCCAAAAAGCCAAGCAATGGAATCCAGATTGTGATTGAAAATTACTAAAATTATGATAGCATGAATCAAATTTTCCATTGATGATAAAGGAGTCGGCCATGACTAATTTTATTAAATACTTTGTAATACTATTGAGCGTCCTCATCTGCCTGAATACTGCAAATGCAGCTAAAAACGAAATAAGCATTCTCCATACAAATGATCTTCACTCCCATTTCCTGGGATTTTCGCCCAACAAAGATTATACCCCCCAGACCCTTTCAGACGATGAAACCATTGGCGGATACGCCAGAATCGCCACAATGATTAAAAAGATAAAAGATCAGAGCGATGGACCCGTCCTGGTCCTTGACGGGGGAGACTTTCTCATGGGCTCTTTTTTTCATATGCTGTCCAGGGAAAAAGCCTTTGAACTGGATCTCATGGGCAAAATGGGATATGACGCAGTTACCCTGGGAAATCATGAATTTGACCTGAAGCCCGAGGGTCTTGCGCAGATACTGAACACGGCCCAGAAACAAAACAGACTGCCTGCCATTCTGATTTCAAACATGATTTTCAGCCAGGAAAGTCCTAAGGATAATTCACTTGAACAGTCCTTTTCCAAAGGATTTATCAAGACCCATATTATCCTGGAAAAAAATGGCATAAAATTCGGAATATTCGGACTTATGGGCATGGATGCCGCTGAAAAAGCCCCGTTTTCAAAACCCGTCTCTTTTGGAGATCCCATCGCTGCTGCAAAGAAAATGGTAGCGGCCCTCAAAGGCAAGGCCGATATCATCATCTGCCTGTCCCATAGCGGCCTGAACAAAAATAGTGAAAAATCCGAAGATGAACTGCTGGCACAAAATGTGGATGGTATTGATGTGATCATCAGTGGTCATACCCATACAAAGATGGAAGCCCCGATTCGGGTAAACAACACCCTGATTGTTCAGACCTGGGAATATGGCAAACAGCTAGGCCATATCAGTCTTGCCCTTGAAGATGGAAAGTTAGAAATGACAGACTATAAAGCCATTCCCATCAATGACAGCATTCTTGGTGATGATGAAATTTCATCTATCATCCAGGGATATGAAAAAAAAATCGATACAGAATTTTTAAATATCCATGGATTATCCTTTAGAAAGATAGTGGCACATACAGATTTTGACTTGAACATTAAAGCTGAAGAATCTTCTTTGGGAAATTTTCTGGCCGATGCCATACGCACCGGCATCAAGAAGTATTCAAAGGGTTTTGATCCATTTGCAGATGTAGCCATCATATCAAACGGGGTAATCCGGGACGATATTTTAAAGGGAAAAACCGGTAACATCCAGGCCTGCGATCTTTTCAGGGCTGTTCCCCTTGGCATCGGCCTGGACGGCAGTCTGGGGTATCCTTTGATCTCTTTTTACATAACGGCTTCGGAACTGAAAAAAGGGTGTGAAATACTGACCAGCATCTATCCTGCAAAGGGTTCTGATTATTTTCTGCAACTGGCCGGTGCAAAAGTCGCCTATAATCCAAACCGCATCATGTTTGACAGGGTCACGGATATCTGGACCGGTGATGAGGAAAATGGATATAAAAAACTGGACTTTTCCAGGTCAAACAAAAAACTGATCCGGGTAACGGCCGATATTTACAATTCCACTTTTTTAAAGATCATTGGCGGCTATACCTATGATATTCTGGAAATTATTCCCAAGGATAAAGAGGGTAAGCCCATTGAACATCTCTCTTCTGCTGTGATTGATTCCGATTTGACCCGTGACGGTATACAGGAACTCAAGGAATGGAAGATGCCCTTTGAATTCATCGACAGCTTTAAAGATACGAATAATGATGCCATCCCCGATTTTCCCTTAACGTACAATAAAAAACTGGGCCGGATAATGGCAGAACCGTCATGGAATCCTTACCACCTTGTAAGGAACGGCACCTGGGTTACCTGGATGGTGGTCGGGGTGCTGGCCTTTTGTCTGTGCGTGGTTGCGGCATTGGTTTCATATATCCGTAAAAAGCTTAAATAATAAAGGAGTTTCAAACATGACCTGCTCATTAAAAAAAGAGTTGATTGACGATACCATTGCATTCCACGGTCACAGCTGCCCGGGATTGACCATAGGAATCAGGGCATCGGAACTTGCAATGGAAAAAATGGATATTCAGAATGCAGAAAATCCTGTATGTGTTTCTGAAACTGACATGTGCGGTGTGGATGCCATCCAGTTTTTGACGGGGTGTTCCTTTGGCAAAGGAAATCTGATCCACAGAGATTACGGCAAATCAGCCTTTACCTTTTATGACAGGGATATGCAAAAAGGGTTTCGAGCCGTATTCAATAATGATTTTGCAAGGGATGAAAGCGACAGGGACAATCGGATCAAACGATTATTGGAAGCGGACTTAAGCGATCTTTTTTCAACAGAAGAGGTAACAGTACCGCCCGTAAGACCTGCCCGGATATTAAAAAGCATTCCATGTGATGCCTGCCATGAAATGACCATGGAGTCGCGCATCCGCTTGTTTGATGGTAAAAGCTTTTGTATACCGTGTTTTAAAAATGTGGAACAAAAAATTTAGCTTTTCTGAATATCAAATAATTCTAAATTTTAAAGATTTATTGCCTGCGTTGGGCTGGGTCCATGCAAGTGATCTTAAGTTCAAAGTTGGTCCTCTTACTTAACTAACTAAACTAAGTCCCTAATA
>Ga0209045_1000754_pt1 | contig 34917 bp, 22 predicted proteins | sample SaaInlLV_10m_DNA_4_FD_184664 | JGI IMG/M metagenome (GOLD analysis project Ga0209045, IMG submission 184664) | Marine microbial communities from expanding oxygen minimum zones in the Saanich Inlet - Saanich Inlet SI072_LV_200m_DNA (SPAdes) (version 2) | ecosystem: Environmental > Aquatic >...
ATGGCCGGCTCCGGCACACGTTCGGGGGCATCTCTTCGCCCCGCCAGCCAGCGCAGCATCCAACCATAGACATACTCACGCGTCGCTTGGTTGTAGTTGTGCCCGGCATCAAAATGCACGTTGCCGACCCGGTCCCCAGCACCGTGGAGCGCATATACACGTCTCAGACGAGGAATCTCATACTCCGGGTTCAGATTCGTCCAATCCCCGGTTACCGAAGGCAGCAGGATGGGGCGCGGCGCAAGGGATGCCACGATGTCGAATGTCGTCAGATCGCCGAGGCGCATCAAGGGCGCTTCTTCACACTGGCAGCCTCCCTGGTAGTGGGACGAGAGCATGCACACCGGAGCCACCACCTTCACCCGGTCATCCACGGCGGCCAGATTCCATGTCTGGGAGCCTCCTCCCGAGGCGCCTGTGCACCCGATACGCTCGGGATCGACATCCGTCAACGAACAAAGGAAGTCAACCGCTCGGATGCTGTTCCAGAGCTGCAAACCGCACGTCCCGATTCCCCAGAGCGCGGCCTCCCGCGCCAGAGCCGGAGGCCATCGGTGCATCACATCGCGTGAATCGTTATACCCAATCATGTCATAGCTGAAGACGACAAAGCCAAGATTGGCCAAGGCGAGGCAACGAGCAGGGATCGACCCCCGATCGTCATGATGAATTCTGCCCGAAGGCCAGTGCCCGTGCGGGCAAAGAACTCCCGGCGCCCGCCCAGTCTGTCGACTGGATCGATACAGCGTCCCGGTCACATGGATGCCCGGGCGACTCTCAAACCTGACCGGAGTAACGACGCAGTCCGCGTGCTCAAACTCGGCAAACGACTCCACCGCAAGGGGTATCCTAACAGGCTCGGGCAGCAGACCAGCCACGACTCGAAGCCTCCGCGCCACCCAACCCGCTCGCTCGCGCCATTCGCCCAGGTCTCCCGGGACGGGAGCCACGTAGGCAAACTGGTTGAAGCGGGCTCGGCTGAGACGCTGGTCCAGCCAACGGGGAGTCTGCGGCATCACCTGGCAGGACACCGGCTTGGAGAAATCCTTCACGACGTACCCCTCGCTGTTTGGCTTGCAGCCGTTAGGCAGGGCGCCCGAGACAACACAGTCCGTCACGCTACCGAGTCGCGAAGTCTGTGATAGACGAGTAAATCTAGCCTGGATTATTCGCGAAGCTCATCGCTTCACTCACAATCCACTTGCGCCGCAAACGATTGCGGCACGAGTTTCGACGCGTTCCACTACGCGTCACTTGCTCAAGGCTAGTGGTGACCCTCGCGATTGCCGCGTCCGGGACGCACGCCGATTCATCGCTGACAGATCATCCCCCCGACGCTTCAGACTGGCCTGACCGCATTCACTGCCTACATTACACACCCCATCGCTGATTGATGGCCCCCGGGCAGCCCTCGACCAACCGTAAGGGCCGGCGCGAAAATAACTTCACATTTTGCTGCTGGTCATTTTGGTTTCTGGCCAGGCGCCGGCGAGCGGGCATATCGTGATATGTCCCGAGTGAAGCAACGAAGCCAGAGAGCAAAAGGGACGCAGCCCTACGGGGCGGGGCGGAGCACGGCCATTCGCGACGTTAGTCGTCGCACACATACCTCGGTATGCGTTGCTCCTCCTGCCTTCCGGCTGACCATCCTGCGCTCCCGCCAAAATGTGAAGTTATTTCCGCGCCAACCCTAAGGCTCCGCCATGGCAACACTGGCCGCGTATCTTGGTATCGACGTCGGGACGACAAACCTGAAGGGCGCTGCATTCTGCGCAGATACCGGAAGCCTACTCGGGACATCAGCGTCCAGACTTGTCGTATCAACGGCACCGGACGGCCAACGCGAGCAGGACCTACGTGACCTCCGGCGAGGCCTGCTGGAGTGCTGCCGTGGACTGCTGCAGGCGCTCCCTCTCGGAACTGAAATCAAGGGAATCGGCATCGCCGCTCAAGGGGGAAGTGGGGCCATAGTTGACCAGGCAGGCGGAGGTCCTCTGACCCCCATGCTGCTGTGGAATGACAGTCGCCCCCTCCCTCTCCTCCCCGATATCGCTGCCCAGATGACGGACGCGTACTGGCGTGACCTCTCTCAACGGAACGGCCCGGGGGCGGGACTCGCCAAAATCAAGTGGCTGTGCCACCACTGTGGTCAGTCCCTCGAGGACGGCCAGCTGTACGTGGGAGCGGGTGAGTACACCTTCCATCAACTCACGGGAGTCTGGCGCCAGGATCCTTGCAATGCCCTCCAGATGGGATGCTACCGCGTTCTCGAGGACCGACTGACTGAGACGCCTCTCCAGTTGGTCGGAGCTTCATTGAAACGGATAGCCCCGCTCAGGAACGGTCACACGACGCGTCCACTCTCCTCGACAGCCGCAGCCGAGCTGGGCTTGCCTGAAGGTATCCCGGTTGCCGGCCCCTACATGGACCATGAAGCCGGCTACATGTCCGCAGCCCGTATCTCGTCGCGTCCTCTGCAATGCTCCCTGGGCACAGCCTGGGTGGGCAATTTCGTACTGCCCCCCGGATGCACCGGCTGGGCTCCCGTCCAACTCGTGATCCCTTCCCCGGCCGCCCCGGGCCGACTCGTCGTCCAACCGCTGCTGACGGGCAACGTCTCCTGGGATTGGGCCCTGGGTAGCCTTCTACACTCTGAGCACGCTCAGGCGCTGGAGCTCTGCCGGGCGACTTTCGAACGCGAGTTGCTTCCCCCCCGGGGCTTGACCTGTGTGCCTTGGTGCACCCAACGACATCCGATAGTACCTGGTCTGCTGGGCGGGGGGTCTTTCTGTGGATTGTCAGCCCACACCTCCCGCGACGACTTGCTGCGAGGCGTCGCAGCCGGACTCGCATTCGAGTTCGCCCGTGTGTTCGAGATGCCGGTGGCCAAGGGAGGCATAGACGCCATCGTGTTGGGCGGGGGTGCAAGCAAAGGGACCTTCTTCCAGACCCTGTTCGCAGCCCTGTTTGACCAACTTCCACTCGCAACACTTGCCGACGAGGATCTGGCCGGAGCTCGAGGGACGCTCTACCCATTCCGGCCGGATCTCGCCGCCTCTGAAGCCCGCCCCGTCGCCCCCGCTCCACCTGATGTGTGCGCTCGGGTCCAGGAACAATACGACGACTATAGGACCGTCTTTGACCGACTCTACGGGCACGTGGAGTCAGGACATAAATATGACATCTCCGACGGAAAGTCAGTCACCCACTGAGGAGAGGCACGATGTCCTCAAGCACAACTCACTGCAAGCCGACAGTAGGTCTCCTCCCCCTCTACCTGCAGCTGTACGATGACCGCATGCCTGAACGGCGAGCGATGTTCGACGGCTTCATGCGCGACATCGAGAGCGGACTGTCTGCCCAGGGAATGAGCGTGCATTCCGGGGATGTCTGCCGCAAAGCACACGAGGTAGCGGCCGCCCTCGACCTGTTCGGACAGAATGGGGTCGACGTGATAGTCACCCTTCACCTGGCGTACTCACCGTCGCTTGAGAGTGCTCCTCTGCTTGCGGCTTCGCCTCTGCCGGTGGTACTTCTGGATACCACGATGGATCCGGGATTCGGCCAGGGCACAGAACCTGATCGAATCATGTACAACCACGGCATCCACGGTGTGATGGACCTGGCATCCGTCCTGCGACGACGTGGAAAGCCGTTCACCGTGGTCGCGGGGCACCCGGAATCCTCGTCCGTGCTGGACCGAACCGCTGAAGCCATCCGGGCAGCGTGGGCCGCAAACCTGCTGAAGACGACCAAAGCCCTCAGGGTGGGACCTTCCTTCGATGGGATGGGTGACTTCTCGGTGGAAGAAGATGTACTCCGGAGAGTCCTCGGCATCGACGTGACCGAAGTGTCTCCCAAAGCCCTTGCGGAAGCGGTCCTATCCGTCACCTCGGCAGAGGCCGAAGACGAGATGGAACTCGATCGGGCCCGGTTCGCCTGTTCAATCTGTGAAGACGTCCATTGCCGATCCGTAAAGGTCGGGCTGGGGCTGCGCAAGATGCTCACAGAGGGGGCCTTCACGGCAGTCAGCGCGAACTTTCTCGCCTTCGATTCGCCTGTTCCGCCGGTCAATACCGTGCCGTTCCTCGAGCTCTCAAAGGGGATGGCTCGGGGGATTGGGTACGGGGGCGAAGGCGACGTCCTCACCGCGGCTTTGGTCGGAGCCCTGGCCACGGCGTTCACCGATGTGACGTTCAGTGAGATTTTCTGCCCCGACTGGCGTGGCGGTAGTCTCTTCATCTCCCATATGGGCGAGATCAACCCGACAGTCGCTGCCGAAAAGCCGGACCTGATCGAGAAGCCTTTCCCATTCACCAACGCCCTGAACCCGGCTGTGATCACCTGCGCGCCCCGCCCGGGGCCCGCCGTCTTCGTCAATCTGGTCCCGGGTCCAGCAGACACATTCTCGCTGGTCGTGGCTCCCATGGATGTGCTGGGCGACACGACCAATGAGGAGATGCGCGGGGCAGTTCGAGGCTGGATCAAGCCGGCATGCCCCGTGGAGGACTTCCTGGAACGCTATTCGCAGGCAGGAGGAACGCACCACAGTGCCTTGGTCTTGGGGGAGCGCGTGGACGCGCTCACCGCGTTCGCTCGTCACGCGAATCTCCCCGTTGTGGTGATTGACTGACCGCCAGAGAGCACCGGTGTGCCCCCTCAGTTACATGAGGCGGCTCGACGGAGTCTCTCCCTCCATCGGACACAGATGGCCCAGAGAATCCCTGGAGGGAGAGACTCCGTCGAGCCATCTTGGAGTTCTCCCCACACGTAACTGAGGCATTGCCGACCGGTCCCGAATCACATTGACAGAAGCGGTGCAGGCAGTTACCGTGTGTTACTGAAGGTGGGCCGAGACCACGCCCACACAAGCCCATGGTCGTCCAGGAGACGATAGGTTTGCCCATTTTCCTCGCCCTGCATGGTGACGGGGAACGATAGACCTGCCCCGGATTGACGTCCCGCGAGAAACCCGATGAGTGTGCACCACAGAAAGCCATACGCGCGACCGTTCTCGATCGTGGAGCTGATGGTCGTCATGGGATGCATCCTGATCCTGGGGGCGATCCTTATACCGGTGCTACGCAACGCAAGTCAGAGGAGCAAACAGCTTCGTTGCGTGAATAACATCCGGAATCTGTCTCTCGGCGTGCAGATGTACCACAACGACTACCAGGCTTACCCCTACCGCAACCTTGCCGGATCCGTGGCCCGCTACATGGGGCTGGCCCCCAACCCCGAACTGAACAAACATGAAGCCTTCCAGTGTCCGACGACGCGGGAGCTCTACGAGGTCTACTATGTGGCGCGTCACGAGACGTCCGGGGACGACTATGTCCTGGGCTGCCCCTTCCATCGCGTCGTGAACTACGCCCCCGGCAGTGGCACTCGGACCTTCGAACTGGGCGAAGTCCTCCATGACGGGAAGAAGACCGTCCCCGGCGCGGAGGTCAGGAATGGGACCCTGAAATTCGAGGACGGCTCGACCGTGACCCTGAGCGGTCGGGCCAAGGTGCTCACCTCGTTCCGGACAGGGGATGGGCGGCTCTACTCCATAATCCGCGTCTTTGCTGATTACGGCTCAACCGTGATCAATGCAAACGTGACCCCTGGCTCCAAATTCGAAGTCGTCACACCCGCTGCCATCGCCGGCGTTGCGGGAACGTCATTCCGAGTCAAGACACTGGTTTTCCCCCTCTTCCTCAGACAGGTCTACACGCAAGTCTCCGTCACCTCGGGAGAGGTAGACGTCACAGACTGCAAGGGCGATGCCCAACGCGTCCAACCAGGACAGACGGTCCACGAATGGGCCCCCATCAGGGACTCCCGGGCCGACCCGTTGTGGTGGTGGCGACGCTGGCGCTGGTGGTGGCGACGTTAGTGGACAGGGCTTGGCAACAACTCAGATGGCCTCTGGCCGTGGCGGCCCTCATCGTCCTTCTGCTGGCCTGGCGCAATACTGACTCGACAGCCATCGGTCCCTTCCGACTCGAGCCTCTCGAGGCGTTTGAGCGCCTTGAGCTCATGACCCATGATGTGCGCTTCTTCCTCAGGGGATACCACCTGGCCTCTTCAGATGTGGTCATCGTCGGGATCACCCAGCAGTGCCTGGAGGAGCTGGGAGAGATGCCGTGGCCACGGTCTCACTACGCGAAAGTCATCGATGCATTGTCCGAAGCGGGGGCCGCGCTCATCTGCCTGGACGTGTTCTTCCCCACCCCGACTGAGCCTGCCGAAGATGCGGCCTTGGTCGAGTCCACGGCCAAAGCGGCAAACGTCATGTACCCCGTCTTCTGCCCAGTGGCGTTGCGCCATTACTCGCGGGGCCCTTTCTACAACGTCGACACGCTCCGGACCAACTTGCCGGAACTGACCCGGTCCTGCACGGGCCTGGGCCACATCAACATCCCTCCCTCCGCCGATGGGAAATGCAGGGCGACCCCCTTCGCCATCCAACACGACGGCTACGCCTATCCCAGCCTCGGAATCGAAGCGGCGTCGCGATTCGCAGAGATCACCGCCAAGTCCGGCCAGATGAGCGCGGCCGCACAGGCACTGCTCCGTAAGAATCTTCCCCTGACGCCGACAGGCGACTACCTGATCAACTACCATGGACAGCACGTCACCTTCGATTTCTGCCCCTTATACAAGATCCTCCAGGGACGCTTCCCCAAAGAACTCGTGGGAGACAAGCTGGTTCTGATCGGCCAAACCGCCCTCGGACAGGTCAATGCCGACCTGATCACAACCCCGCACGGTGAGATGTACGGCGTCTTCGTTCAAGGCACAATTATCGATAACCTTCTCACCACCAATTTCGTCCAGCGCCAGAGCTTCCCGTCTGCTGTGCTTATGTCCGTCCTCTTGTCACTTGCAGCCGGCCTGGTGTTCCGCAGACTCGGAGCAAATCACCTTGTCTTCGCCTGGGCCTCGTCAATACTGCTGGCTTTCGCCATCTCGCTCTTCCTGTTCAATGTCCATGGCTATCTGCTCGAACTCGTGCCGACATTCGCCGTCCTTACGGCAAACTTCGGTTTGGTCGTGGCCGTCAATCTCAAAGAATCGCGTGACACGGTCCGACATCAGGAGATCGAGCTCTCGAGCATCCTGAAATCAACCCGATTCACAGCGGACGACCTGCTGTACGAAAACGCCCCCCAGACACTCGTGGCGTTGGTGAGCAACATCATCGGGGCAGACTACACGACACTGCATCTGCGCGACCGGCCCGGCTTCTGGTATTGCAGCGGCCCCGCGGAACAGACCGGACCTCGGCCCACTCCGCCAATTCGTCTTGAAGGAATCCGGGCCTTCGAAGTAGAGGCCGTTCCCGACCTGCTTTCCCGTGAACAGGTTCTACTGGCCGAGAACATCGGGAAGGACGCACGCTATAGCTCTTCCGGCATCAACACGGCCTCGTTTATGAGTGTCCCGCTCGTGGTCCGGAACGAAGCCATCGGTCTGATCAATTTCTACAACAAGCGTCCCTCACAGGTTTCCCCGGAACACCACTTCACATCAGACGACCTGCGCCTGATTGCCGTGCTGGGACAGCAGACGGCACTCATGCTGGATAACACCGGCCTCACACACGACCTGACGAGCAAGAATCAGCAACTCAGCGAGGCAATGACCCGCCTGAAAGCAGCGCAGGAGGAACTCGTCTGGAAGGAGAAGCTGTCAGCGGTCGGTGAAATGGCCGCCATGGTCATCCACGACATGCGTGGCCCACTGACGGCCGCCTATGGCTACGTCTGCCTTCTCCAGGACACGGACGTGCCTGACTCGCAGAAAAAGGAATACGCCGACCGCATCCTGCGCCAACTGTACCGCATCAATCACATGGCCCAGGAAGTGCTGGACTTCTCGAAGGGCACGAAGAAGCTTGAGCTTGAAGCGATCGAGGTCGATTCCCTCGTCGCCGAACTGGTCCACCGCCTCCACGCTGAACTCGCGACCAACGCCGTTGAGATCAAGACAGAGGTGAAATGCCGAGCCTCGCTGAGGGTGGACAAAGAGAAAATACTCAGAGTGTTCCTAAATCTGGGGCGAAACGCATCCGAAGCCATGGACGGCCACGGGGCCCTCACGATCACATGCACGCGACGCGATGTGTCCGTCGAGTTCGCTGTGGCCGACAATGGGCCGGGGATCCCACCCGAGATACGGGAAACTCTCTTCAAACCCTTCGTGACGGCAGGCAAAGCCAAAGGAACAGGGCTCGGGCTCGCGATCGTCCAGAAAATTGTCAAGGACCATGGCGGGTACATTCGTGCCGAGAGTGAACCCGGTCAGGGAACCACGTTCTTCGTGTCCATTCCCTTACCCGAATTCGCCGACATGGTCGGCAAAAGTGATGAGGGAGAGGCCGCTTCGTGCTGAAACAAATCGTTTTCCTGACTCTCGTAACTCTGATCCCCGCGCTTGAGCTGAGAGCGTCGATTCCGTATGGGATTCTCGGAAAGGAAGGCCTGGGGATCATCCCCGGACTGATGCCCTGGCCTGCCGTGGTGCTGGTGTGCGTCGTGGTCAACATTATCTTGGGGATGGCCGTCTTCTACGTTCTGTCGCCACTACTCGGCTGGCTCGAACGCTTCGCCTGGTTCAAGCGCTTTTTCTCCCCCATCCTCGCCCGCGCCCGGGGGAAACTAAAGCCCTACGTTGATCGGTACGGAGAAATAGGTGTGGCGGTGTTCATCGGTATCCCCCTTCCCGGCAGCGGCGTCTACACCGGGGCGGTGGGTGCTTTCCTTCTGGGGCTGGACCGACGCAAGTTCGCCGTGGCAAATGTCATCGGCGTCCTCATCGCCGGTACCGTCGTGACAGCAGTCACACTCATGTTGCAGGCCGGCCTAAGCCTCCCGTGGCTCGAGTGGATCTGTAAGCACTGAAACCCGCGCCATGCCCGATGGCTCAGTCGCCACAAGGCGGCCGGCCCTTGTCTCGACACCGTTCCAGTCAGGCCCAGTCCCTCTGTTCGAACCGAGGTCCGAGTTGATGCCTCTCCGTGATACCAAGGGATCCCCCATGGACGAAGGCGCAGCAGCCGGTGGCCTGCGAAACCGGATGGTGGACGAGCAGTTGGCAGGGCGGGGAGTCCGTGATGAAGACGTCCTGAACGCTTTCCGCCGCGTTCCACGACACCGATTCTGCCTTCCAGAAACGCCATTGCGCCAAGCCTACGCCGATCACCCCCTCCCAATCGGCCACGGCCAGACTATCTCCCAGCCTCTCATGGTGGCGGAAATGACCGTTGCGTTGGGGTTGAAGAGAGGTCACCGTGTGCTGGAGATTGGCACGGGCAGCGGCTACCAGGCCGCTATCCTTGCCATGCTTGCCGGGACCGTCGAGACGGTCGAACGAATCGCAGCCCTGGCCGAAACGGCGGGGAGTCTGTTCCGGGAACTGGGCCTCACGACGATCAACTCACACATCCATGATGGCACACTCGGCTGGGCCGCCTCCGCTCCCTACGACGCGATCGTGGTGACCGCGGCGTCACCGGAGATTCCCCCCCCGTTGCTGGATCAGTTGGGCGATGGCGGGCGACTGGCGATTCCCGTCGGGTCTCGCGGCCTTCAGGAGCTCATCATCGCGGAACGCCATGGCCCGGATATTGTTTACAGACACGCCGGAGGCTGTCGTTTTGTCCCTCTCCTGGGACAGTTTGGCTGGCCTGACTGAGTGCCCCGCAGAGGAATATCGCGTGACGATGGACAGTCCAAAGCCCACCACACAGGAGCGGGAAACGCGGAGTCGACGTTGCCTCTTCGCCTTCCTCCCCCGACAGCGCAGAACGCTGCAGGCCGTCCCCTGCCTGGCCATCCTCTTTGCGGCTCTGGCCAATTGGAGCTGGCGCAAGTGGCCCGATGTGCTAATCGACTTTGGCCAGCAGCTCTACATCCCCTGGCGTCTCTGCGAAGGGGACGTCCTCTTCCGCGATATACACCACATCTACGGACCGTTCTCACAGCTCTTCAACGCAGGTGTCTTCCGCCTGTTCGGCGTTTCGTTCAGCAGCCTGATCGCGGTGAATCTGGCCTGGACCGCACTCACAGCGATCCTCCTCTACCAACTCCTGTCGCGCGCGGCTGACCGACTCACGGCCGAAGCCGGAACCGTCCTCTTCCTGACGGTTTTCGCGTTCTCCCAGTATGTCCCGAACGGCAACTACAACTTCATCGCCCCGTACGCCCACGAACTCACGCACGGTTTGGCAGTCAGCCTGGGAATGCTCCTGCTTCTTGCCGCTGCCCTGCGGCACCCGAACCCCGCTGTCTGTTTATCGGCCGGCCTGTGCCTGGGAATCACGCTGCTGACCAAAGCGGAAATTGTCCTGGCATCGGTGCCGACTGCGGGCCTTTGGGCCATCATGTTCACGACGACCAGTGGCTTGCCGTGGAAGGGCCGCCTACGCGCTCTCCTGCTGGTAGCCGGAGGAACAGTGGCCCCAGTCATGATCGTCGTGCTCTACCTTTCCCAGGCACTGCCGCTGGGAGATGCGGCCCGTGGAGCACTGAACACTGTTTTTCTACCCCTGACCCGAGACATAACGTCCAATGCGTTTCACCAGTGGAACATGGGAACGGACCAGACAGTGCCCAACCTCATACGCGCATGCACTCGTTCGCTCTTCGTGACAGGAGTAGTGAGTGCTCTCGGCGCCACGGCGTGGCTCCTTTCCCGAACAGAACGGAAATGGCGGCCAACGCTCAGCGTCCTGGGAGGCAGCACGATTGCGGTATTGGCCTACCGGCTGCACTGGAATCAGTTCGGACACGCAGTGGGGCTGGTGTGCGCCGGCTGCGCAGCCTTCTCAGCCTACACCTTCTGGTCGGGCAAGAGCAGCTCGCCTGACGTACGGCAGAAGCACGGAGCCTTCCTGCTCCTCGCCGTCTTTGGGTTGTTCCTCCTCACCAAGATCGCCCTCAACACGCGGCTCTTTCACTATGGTTTTGTACTGGCCCTCCCAGCCACCATGGCAGTCTGGGCCGGGTGTACTCACTTGGCCCCCAACGCGTTGCCGATGACAGCGCGCCCGTTGTTCCGCGCCCTCTTGATCGGGGCTCTAGCGGCATGCTGCTCGAAACACCTGTACACGGCCAACAGCTTCTACCAGAACAAGACGCTGAGTATCGGCAATGAGGGCGACAGCTTCTACACATACGGAGCCGGAATGGACGCGCGGAGTGTCCACATGCCAACCTGCCTGGCGAGGCTACGACAACTGCCCGAAGGCACGACCGTCCTGATGCTACCCGACGGGATCCTCTACAACTACCTGAGCCGACGGCGAAGTCCATCCCCACACATGAACTTCATGATGACCGAAGTTCTCGCATTCGGCGAGGATAGGATGCTCGGGGAACTGCAGCAGGATCCCCCCGATGTCGTCGTGCTCGTGCAGCGCCGCACCGACGGCTTCGGTGTGCCCCCGTTCGGAACCGACTCCCGCTACGGCAAGCAGATCATGGACTGGCTCCGGGAGCGCTACGAATGCGCTCAGCTCCTCGGACATCAGCCTTTGGTCGATGGACGTTTCGGGGTCGCTTTCCTTGTCCAGCCAGGTTCCGCCGCCGCGGCCGTATTCGAGAGACCGCCGCCAACACCCGTCCAGCCATCTTCCCCATGACCTCAGGCATCCCAACCGAACTCACCCTTTCAGCGCTGTGATGAGGACGGTGTCGGACGCAGAGGCGTCGAAGACCGAGAAATCCAGCCCGCCAAAGAGCTCGATCCCACCGTAGCCCGCTGCCAGGAGGGCGTCCGTCACATCCTGTGGAGTGTACGGAAGCAACGTCGTGACATGGAAGCGGGGGTCGGCCACCCCGTCTCGCCACGCCAGGTGCAAGACATTGAAACGGATGACATTCTCCTCAAAGTCGTAGAACCGAATGTACTCGTCATCCCCTCTCCTCTCTGCTCCTACAAAACGCTCCCGCAGAGCCAACACACGGCCGTAGTTAAGCAGATGAAGCGCCACGACCCCGCCTGCAGGTTGACGATCCGCAAAGCCCCTCAGAGCTCTGGCGAGATCCTCCCCTTCCAGAAGGTGCGGCAGTGAATTCCCCATGCACAGAACAGCGTCGAACGGGCCCGACAGCGTATGCGGCAAAGCCTGCATCGGGGCGCATGTCCAGGACATGTCGAGACCGACGGCACGGGCCCGACTCTCTGCTACGACGAGCATCTCATTCGAGATGTCACAGCCAACCACGTTCACCCCAGCCCGCTTCAAGGCCGAAGTAAAGACGCCCGTGCCGCACGCCACGTCAAGCCCGCTCCGTGCCTGATGGCGGCGAAGCAAACGGTCGACGAAACGGGCAGCTCCCTCCTCACGGGACGCCGTCCCGGTCACGTCGTCATAGACACCTGAGAGCGCGTTGTAGAATGAAGCAGCATCAGCGCGTGGCACATCGTCTGGCACGACCAACTCCCTCCTGACTGGATTGCGATTTCCGAATCTCGACTCCCAGCACTGAATTCCGGAAACAGAGCTCTTGGGTGAGGTCGTGCTGGCCACGCACGCCCCCTTCTCGACACTACTCCCACACGATCAGGCGTGGAGCAGCTCTCCAGGTTGCGTGAATGCACGCGATCCCCAGCGATCGTTCATCGAGTACGGCGAACCCATGCTCAGACAACACGCGTTTCAGTACGGGTACGTTCGCGCCGCGCGACCGAATGTCCACCGCGGCTCCCGAAAGGTGAGCCGATATGTACCCCTCTTTCCTGGTGCGAAGAATGTCGTAAACACCGTCCGCAGAGGGCGGTCCCTTCTCGCTCATGTGGGAAACGATACGTGTGATGTAACTCGGATAGCCGTTTCGGCAGTACATGCCTTCCAGCTGGGCGCGGGTCATCCCAGCCATCAACTTCGCTTGGTGGCGCAGCGTCCGACGGCCTGAGACAACCGTGATGGACAGCTGCGTCTCCTGGTGATAGCCTTTGGCGGCCCGGTTCACGGCCATCGTGACACCATCCGCGAGACCTTCAGGATCGCACGCCCAGACAACGCAGGATGAGTCCTCCACAGGCAGTCCTTTCTGTCCCTTCCGGAACTCACCCGCAAACCGGCACCCCCCAAGGAGAATCAGGTATAGTACGGTCACAGATGCAATACGACGCCAGTGCCAAGCAAGCGGCGCCGCACGGAGAAAACGGAACAACGGAACGCTCATGAGCCTGATGGACCTTTACGAATGCTGCGAGCTTTGCCCGCGGATGTGCCAAGTCGATCGCACCCGAGGTGAGCACGGCCAGTGCGGCGAGGGGGCCACGGTCCGCCTGTCAACGATCTGCCCACATTTTGGCGAGGAGCCGTCCTTTTCCGGAACACGTGGCTCCGGCACAATCTTCTTTTCAGGCTGTGCCTGCGGGTGCTTCTTCTGTCAGAACCACCAGATCTCTCTGGCCCACAGTGGCCGGACACTGTCCCCGGCCGAACTCGCACGCGATGCCAAGGCCCTGTTGGGGAAGGGAGTGCACAATCTGAACTTGGTGACGGCCGACCACTTCCTGCCTCATGTCGTTCAGCTCTGCCGCGCTCTGCGTCGTAACGGTATCAGCGTCCCGGTGCTCTTCAACTGCTCCGGCTACGCTCGACCTGAAATGATCTCTCTCCTGGCTCAAGAAGCCATCGATGTCTTCCTCCCCGATTTCAAGTTCGCGGACGCCGCACTGGCTGAGGAGTGCATGGGCGACAGCAGCTATCCGGAACTGGCGCTGGCGGCCATCGAGACGATGTACGAACACAAAGGCCCACTCAAGCCGTGGGATCCAAGCGGCCAGATCCCCGCGGACTCCGGAGTCCTGGTCCGACACCTCGTTCTGCCAGGACGAATTGACAACAGCTTCGCCGTGCTGGCGGCCGTGCATGAGAAACTCGGACCGGATCTGCCACTGTCCATCATGAGTCAGTTCCGCCCAACCCCGAGTTGCGCTGAGCGAGGGGTGTTCCGCCGCCCTGTAACCAAGGAAGAGTATGAACAGGTGTGTGACTTCGCCGAGATTCTCGGATTCACACATGTCTACACGCAACCAGAGTTCGGGGACCGTGCTTTCCTCCCGGATTTTGACCGGGAGGAGCCATTTCGGGGAAACGCCCGTGATCATTGAGCAGCCGAAACTCACGCCCCGCCACCACTAGCCTGATCACGTGACGCGTAGTGGAACGCGTCGAAACTTGTGCCGCAATTGCTTGCGGCGCAAGTGGATTGTGAGTGAAGCGTTGAGCTTCGCGAATAATCCAGGCTAGTCCACGCCGCAATCATCACGAAGCAGGTCGAACCGGAACCATCCTCCCATGAAATCGACAAATTCCATGGGATTCAGCCCGAGCCGCAGTGTCCCGCCAAGACCTGCGACCAGCTCGATGTTCCCCCAGTAGCTGAGTGGGTATCTCGGCAGACTCAGACCTTCAGAGACCAAGTCCCGCCGCGGCACAGACACGAACGGTATGGTCTCCGAGAAAATGTTGAATTGCCGGTCATCGCGGACAAGCGGAGGAAGAGCGAAAACAGCCTTGCCGCGGTGCAGGAGGCGGGGCTCGCGTTCCACAAAAAAGACGGTGGAGCACCACCACAACGCCCCGAAGTCGGTAGGCACAACCTTGTCACGGAACCCCATCTCTTCGAGTTGAAAGAGCTCTCCGCCTCGAACCCCGGCCACATCCATAGCCGCTACGAAGGGCGCGAACACCACGGGCCCCACCTGCGCTCTTGCCCCCAGCCCAACGCCAACGGATGCACTCACGACATCAGCCGCATCACGCTGTCGATCAATCCAATAGCCGGTCCGAGCACAGCCCGTGCAGATGAGAAGAGCGGTCAACACCAGAACAACAGGACACCTCATTGGCTCCTCCAGGCAGGCCTGTACAACGCTGAGTCCATCCACGCAGTCTCTTCGGGAAGGCAACGGTCAGGGCCCTCCAGGCGCGACACACCGCGGAGCAACCCGTATCATCAAGGGCGTCGGGCGACCATCGCCATCCGGCACGACGGTCCGACAGACAAAAACGGGGGCCACATCCTTGAGCGGCACGCCCTGCGGAAGCGCAAAGCGGAACTCCTGCTTGAAATCCTCGCCGGGCCCCAGGCGAAACGCAAGGATCTGAGGATCAACAGCGATGCCGCCTCGACTGAACTCCCATCGGGCATCGAAACGCAGTGGTCCATCGGTCACGTTCGTACAAGAGACCGTCGTGGCCGGATGGCCGGCCCAGATGCTCGAAGCAGAGAATGTCTCGCGTAGACGGGCCCGCTCCTCTTGGAATGAACGGGCAACACGGGAGGGCGTTACAGCGCCGGACAGACGCACAATCCTCACGGAAACGTCGCCACCGTTGAACGCTCCCCACACGATACCGGGGAAGCGCCCTTCCGATACCACGCCACCGTCAGGAGTGGCTTCCCTCCTCAGCCAAGGCACGGTCAAGACCTCGAAACCGGATCGCCGTTCCCAGGTAAAACGGTCCCCACCCACCGCGAGGACGATGGCCCCACGACGCAATTCTCCCCCGCTCGTGAGCCCCCCGTAAGCATCGCCCCCTGATCCTCCCTCCTGCGTCCCACGATCGACAATCAGGAGGGTCGCCTCACGAATCCGTTCCACGTGGCCCAGATCAAGAAGACCACCTTCCTGCAGGTGGGCGAAAGCAATCGCCCCGAACCGATCGCATGGAATGCGGAAGCTCGAACGCCCGTAGGCTCCCGGGCAAAGAAACACAGGAACAGGGATCGAGTCAGGGCCAAAATCGGCCTTCCGTCCACCATGGCTGAAACGTCCATCCGGTGTTACCACAGCGTCGGAAACAAGGACGAGGAAGCGCGGCCCCAGATCGAGGGCGAGCCCAACATGCTGTCGGAGGAGGGCGAGATCCGGGTCCAGTTCCCCCTTGTGAGCAATGACGGCGAACGGCCAGAACGAAGAAGAGTCGGGAGCTCGCGCACTGAAATTCTCCGACTCACGAGCCCAGTTGTCCACATTGGGCGGAGCGCTCGTGGGCTGAGGCGACAAGCGTCGTGGCGGGGCAAGCCGGGGGCGGAGCGACGGCGCCAACACCGGCCTCTGCGGAAAAAGTCCGGCCCAACCTTCCCATCGGGTACAACCGCCCATGAACAGAGCCACCAAAACGGCAGGCACAACTGGAGTGAGCAGCCGACGGAGAGTCCCGGGCCCTCGCCTGCCCCCGCGCCTCCTGTCGGAGGGAACGGGTCGTCCAGGTGTCGGTGCATCAGTTGACATGGCGGAGAGGAATCCCAAGAGACGACTTCGAGCAAGGTGGATCCGAGGCCCGGAAGACAAGCCCCGGAGGGCCGCAGCGAAGTGCGTTTCGCCCGAAACAGGGCCGAACAAAGAGCCAACACACGCCCTGTATGCCCAGCGTTCACAATAGCCGCTGCCCCGGGGGCAAGCTACTGATCCGACGAACATTGTAGGCCAACGCCCGTCGCCCCTGGCCGGCCGGAGATCCCAACGTGCTTGACTTGAGCTGGCTCAGGAACTAGCCTGATCTATTCACGCGACCCTTCGGGGTGCGTGAGCAGATCACCCAAAGGGCTTCGGCGTGAGCGCCTTAGAGCGCTCGTGCTCATGGCTAGCCTTGAGCAAGTGAGGCGAAGTGGAGCGCGTCGAGACTTGGCCGCAATCCATCTGCGGCCAAGTGGATATGAGAGAGGCCAACGCGCCTCACGAAAAATCCAGGCTAGGCCTGCCTCGATCGCACTGCAGTCCCCCTGAGCAACTGGACGATCAGGAAGCGAAGGCCAACAACAAACAGTGAACCCCCATCACGAAAAATGGTCGTTCGTAGCTGTGCTGGCCATCGGGATAGCCCTCAAGCTCCTTCTCCTGGCCACGAGTCAAAGCATGCCTGACGGCGACGAGGCCGTGGAAGGCCTAATGGCGATGCACATGCTGCGAGACGGGGTCCATCGCCTCTATCCCTATGGGGTCCGATATGGGGCCGGGGCCGGGGTCGAGACCCATGCCGCGGCTGCGTTGTTTGCCGTTGCAGGTCCATCAGGAGTCGCCCTCAAGACGGTCGGGTTGGTCGTCTGGTCCCTGTCACTCCTCCTGCTGATTGCCATCGTTCGGAAACGCCTGGGCCAACGCGCCGCACTCCTGGCCGGCGCCCTCTACGCTGTCTCACCTGCCGGCTGTCAATGGGCCATGAAAGTAGGAGGAGGGCACCAAATTGCCGTCGCTTTGGGTCTGCTGACCTGGTGGCTCAACGAAACCGTCGACTCACGCAAGACCCCGGCCCTGGCGTGGTTGGTTCCGCTTGTGGCCCTCGCGCACCCGATCGCGGCGCCGTTCGCCCTTTTCCTGGCCGGCTCCCAGTGGCTGCGCACCAGCGCCCGACTCCGCCCCTGGTATGTCGCCTCACTCGCACTGGCAGTCTGCCTCGAGTTGCTTCTCCTGGCCCCAACTGAATCAGGAGTGTGGGACCCGAGTGCTGCCAGCCTGGCCGTCAGCCGCATCCCTCTCGCTCTGGGAGCAGTGGCCACAAGCTTCTTTTCCCCAAACCTCAATGGACGACACTGCCGCGATCTGGTCGAAGCGGGCGGAGCCATCGTCTGGCTGACCGTTCTGTGCGCGAGCCTCTGGGCACTGCGCCGGGATCGTGAACTGCTTGCGTCGGTCATCTGCACGATCGGAGTCGTGGTCATGGTCAACGTAGACCTGCTCGTGCCACGACATCTGCTACTCCTGCACCCAATCGGGTGCATGGCCATCGCACAGGCCGTCTACAGGCGACCTGGTCGACAACGGGCCGCCATATGCGCTGGCCTCATCACCCTTGGTCTCATCGCCCACGTGAGGGAAACGCGATCACCATACGTGTACGGTCCCGCCCCGCAGCACAATGGTGTGTCCCGGGCCGAATTCAGGACCATCATCGATACACTCCAGAGCCAGGGGATAAAGCACGTTTACAGCCTCGACCCCATGCTGCAATGGAATGTCATGTTCGCTACCAACGAGAGGATCCTGGCTCGATGGAAGAACCCGGCAGACCGAGTGCCCCGCTATGCCCGACTCGTCGACCAGGCGCGCCTCAACGGGGAGCCAATCGCCGTCGTGGGAGACTTCCGGGACAGGGCACCGCCCGGGACGCCTCAAAAACTGGGCCTCGTCCTGCAACCGGACCAAACAGTCATCGGAGACACGTTCCCCCTCTCTTCACAGTACCCTCAAGGCGCGGCTGAAGTGCCGCCGAGCGGTATCACTGAAAAATGAGTATCCCGATCGATGCCCGAGACTGCCCCGGCAGCGTGAGAGAAAGCGACACAGCCGAAAGCACAATGTCAGAACCGCAGGATAACACCTTGCCCGAGTGCACGCCGACAGCGAAGGCAACTGACGAAGTCCATGGCATGACGGACAAACCGTCACGCAGGGACGTTGGCCTCCTTGTCGTTGCTTTGGCTGCAATGGCAAGTGTAGCCATTGTTGCCGGCGGGAAACGAACAGCCACGATCGACGAGTTCCATCATCTCCCGGCAGGCTGCCTGACCCTGAAGACGGGGGAATTCTTCATGCACCCCAAAAGTCCACCGCTGGCCCGCTGTTGGTCAGCCCTGCCGGCAATGGTGATGAAGGCCGAAGTCCCCACCGAAGACGTTTGGCGGGAATTGGCCCCGGGCTGGGGCCCATGGATGTACGGAACAGCCTTCTGGATGCGCAACCGGAAGAACTACGATTCATTCTTCTGGTGGGGACGCTGCCTAAACATGTTGTGGCTCGTCCCCCTGGCTTTCTCGCTGTTCTGCTGGGCCTTCCATCTGTACGGAAGAGGAGCTGCTTGGCTTACCGTTCTGTTGATGATGACTGCCCCTTCACTCCTCGCCCATGCACCATTGGTGACTACGGACCTTGCCGCGACATCAGCCTGGCTGAGTGCAACGTTCCTCGCCTGGAAAGCGAGTACGGCCGAACGCCATCAGATGGTGTGGGGAGCCGGCGCCGGAGTCGCTTTGGGAATCGGCATGCTCGCCAAGTTCTCTCTTGTCCTGCTCCCGACTGCCTGGCTGATGATCCACGCACTCACCACCGGTGCACAGCTCGTCCGGCAGCGGAAAACGGGGGGAACCGACCTGATAGTGGGTGCCTTGTGGCAACGTCGCCTATGGCGGCGGCGCTTCGTGGCCGGGTGGGCCCTCCCGATGCTGGTGGCCATGCTCCTGGTGAACGCAAGCTACGGGTTCAAGGGGAGTTTTCGACCTCTGTCGCAGTCGACCTGCCACAGCGCTGTCTTCGCACGCCTGGCGAACACGCCGCTTGGGCACATCCCCGTCCCTCTGCCGCGCGCCTACATTGATGGGCTGGACGCACAGAAGGCGGACTCCGACGCAGGCGAGTTCCCCGCCTATCTCGCGGGGAATTGGTCCGCCCGCGGATGGTGGTACTATTACCTTGCCGTTGTCGTCGCCAAAGTCCCGACAGCCGTGCTCATCCTGCTGTTCTGGTCCCTCGTATCTCTCCGCAAACGCGCTGGGCGAGAAACTGATTCGACCTGGCTCTGGATTCTCGTCCCACCGAGCATGCTGTTGCTTGTGCTCATGTTCGGCAATGACCTGGATTTGGGGGTCCGATACGTCCTGCCCTGTCTGCCCTTTGCCTGGTTGTTGGCAGGCCGCGTCCTGGCCTCAACCAGCCCCGGAAAGCCGAAACGGAAAGCGCTGGCCGGGCTGGTCACGTGGGCGTGTGCTTCCTCGCTGGTGGCGTGTCCGGACTTCCTCGCCTACTTCTCGGAACCCGTGGGAGGCTGGCGCCACGGGCACAGATGGCTCCTCGACTCCAATCTCGACTGGGGGCAGGATCTGGGCCGTCTGGGGCGATACATGACCGAAAACGAGATTCCCGACGTCAAGCTCGCCTACTTCGGCCACGTTTGGCCTGAGCATTACGGGATTGCGTTCACGCCCTTGGGTGACGTCCCTGAACCGGGTCACATCGCGGCAAGCGTCGCATATGTCATGGGACAGAGCTACGCCATCACCTACGCGGGAACCAGGATTTCTCCCGTGCCGCAAAACGAGTTTGGTTGGCTGCGTCAGTTCGAACCGGTGGCTCGGATCGGGAGGTCGATATGGTTGTACAACATATCCGAGAGTGAGGCCCGAGCCGCCCGAGACCAGATGGGAGGGACGAGGACACCTTGAGCGAATGGTTACAGCAGCTGGGTTCTCTGCCTCTCGGCGTCTTGGCGTGGTTCCTGTTCGTGGGACCCGCGGTCGGCTTCGGGCATGCTCTCCTGCCCAAGACTGAAGCTCGGGAACGCCTCGATGCGTGGCTCCTAGCTCTCGCGGTTGGGGTCAATACCGTGGCTCTCGGGGCACTGATCGTCCTTCCCGCAGCCGACCTCCTGGGACCGGTCGGTCGGTACGTCGCGCTTCTCGGAGCTGAAGTCGCCGGTTGGTGGCTGTTGAGGCGAGCATGGCCGCGACTGGCTCCGAGGATTGGTGAGCAGAGAGGGCCCGGGCTGGCACTCGGGGTCCTGGTTTGCGTACTCGCGCCCTTCATCGGCCCAGCGCTCTGCTATCCGACTGGCTGGGACGATCTCGTCTACCATACCGTCCTGCCTCTGAGGTGGCTTGCCGATGGTACACCACGAGTCTATGGCGACCTCCCTTACTCCGGCTTCCCCGCACTGGGGGAGATCACGTTCTGGACCCTTGCCCACATCGAAGGAATCATCGCTCCTCGCCTCCTGAGCTGGACCTGCTGGATCGCGACCGTGCTCATGCTCTGCTCTCTCCTGCGAAAGACCCTCAGGCCCTGGGTAGCCGTGGCGTTGTCCCTGGCCTACGCCCTCAGTCGTACGCAGCTTATGCTCGCCGCCAACACATACGTCGAAGCGCTGATCGCCCTCAATCTCGCTGCCATGTGTCTGCTGATGGACGAAACACGCGATGGCGACCAAGTCGCCGGGCAGCAGTACCAAAGGTACCTGATACTCATCGGCGTGCTGACGGGGGGGGCTGTCGCAGTGAAACTCACCGGAGCGATGATTGCTCTGATCCCGGCGGCCTGGCTCCTGATACGGACACCGGGCGGGGAGAGACCGACGAGGACCAGGGACGCAGTCGTCGTTGTGGCGACAGCGGTGGCGATGGCTGGCCCTTTTTTCATTCGTCCGTGGCTCGCAACCGGCAACCCCCTCTATCCCTATTTCGACTCGCTCTTCTGCCAGGACCAGGCACGACAGGCCGCCAGCCAGTTCCACCACGCAATGGGAGCAGCCAAGTTCGGCCTGCCCGGACCACTGTCCATCGTTTCGGCCCCATTTCTCCTCGCGTTCGACTACGAGGTCTACGACGGCGCCTTCGGCTGGCAGTGGGTGATTGTACTGGCAGTCCTCGCCTTGGGCTTCCGGGCCGGCCGCAGGTGTGCCCTGACCCGCTGCACCGTCATCGGGGCTCTGGGGATGTACACGTTCTGGCAGGCAACGGCTCAACAGGCTCGTTTCCTCGTTCCCGCCGTGCTTGCTATCCACATCGCGGTCGGTCCCGCGGTCGCCGCTCTCAAGCGGCCTGTACAGAATGCCATGGCCCTTGCCCTCGTCGCGGCCTCGCTGGCTTGCCTGCCCTTTGAGCGCTCCGGCTACTACACCTACTCTTGGCTGACCGCCCTCGGGCGCGTGTCGCTGGCCGATTACGTGCATACGGGAACCGACGAATCCTACTTGCCTGCCGCGGACGCCATTCTGAACACCTGCTCATCGTCAGATCACGTCCTGCTCCTCTTTGAGCAGAGATCGCTTTACATCCCCCGCCCCTGTACCATCGGCACCCCCTTCTTCCAGGCTGACATGTTCGGGAGAGCCGCCGACTTGCAGACACCCGAAGCCGTCCTCGGCGCACTGCTTGCCGCGGATGTCTCTCATGTCCTGCTGGCGCTGAACTCGGGAGGGCCCGACCAGATCCCCGCCTACGTCGAGAAGATGCGCCCCCTGGCGCAGTCAGTTGGGCGATTGATCGCGGACGGACGGCTCCAGACAGCCTGGGAGTCCGAGAGTCATCTGCTCTGCAGCGTCGTCCGGACAGCAAATGAGCTACCCCCAAACGTGCGGAACGCGCGCCCCCCTCCGCCGACACCTTTCCCGAGGGCCGAACCGGACACCGAATGAACCTCCGTTCCAGCTGGAAATGCGCCTCCTGACACGTATCTTTCCCAGCCCTTTACGAAGAACGCGTCAACGGTAGAGAACCATGCAAGCGTCAGAACGGGCATTCACGAATTACCTCGTCATCGGCTCGGGCCTCGCTGGGCTGGCAGCAGCCCTGAAAGCCGCCTCCCACGGCGCTGTCACAATCGTGACGAAACGGCAGGCGGCAGAATGCAACACGCAGTACGCCCAGGGCGGAATAGCCTGCGTCATCCGGGACGACGATTCGTTCGAGTCACATGTGCGCGACACGCTCGAAGCCGGAGCGGGTCTCTGTCACCCGGATATCGTTAGAAGTATCGTCAGCGACGGTCCGGCACGAATCCAGGATCTCCTGGACTGGGGCATCCACTTCACTCGCCGCGGCGAAGTGGCGGAACGTCTCGAAGCAGGGGAGGCGGAGAGCTTTGACCTGGGCCGCGAGGGAGGCCATAGCGAGAGACGCATCCTTCACTCAGGGGACATCACCGGTAACGAACTGGTCCGAGTGCTACTCGAACGCTGCCGGGCGAACCCGCGAATCACGATTCTCGAGAACCACCTGGCCATCGACCTGATCTCAACCCGACACGTGCAATGGCAGGGGGAGAACTGCTGCCTGGGGGCCTATGTCATCGATCGGGATTCCCGTCGGATCAAGACACTGGTGAGTGGCTGCACGATTCTGGCCGCCGGCGGCGCCGGGAAGGTCTACCTCTATACAAGCAACCCCGATGTCGCGACCGGGGACGGCGTGGCAATGGCCTATCGCGCCTACGCCGAGATCAGCAACATGGAGTTCTTTCAGTTCCACCCCACCTGCCTCTACCACCCCAACGCCAAGTCCTTCCTGATCAGTGAGGCTGTGCGGGGCGAGGGAGGCGTTCTCAAGATCCGCCGGGGCAGAGACTACGTGCCGTTCATGGAAGACTACCACGAAATGGGCAGCCTCGCTCCGCGTGACATCGTGGCGCGAGCCATCGACAATGAGCTCAAACGTACCGGCCAGCCCTGCGTCTATCTCGATGTGCGCCACCATTCCGAGACCTTCCTCCGCCGGCGTTTCCCCAACATCTTCGAGAAGTGCCTGGAGTTCGGCATCAACATGGCCAGTGACCTGACACCGGTCGTTCCTGCGGCCCACTACTGCTGCGGAGGCGTACGCTCAGATACCAATGGAGCCACAACCGTGCGGAACCTCTACGCAATCGGTGAAGTGGCCTGCACCGGACTCCATGGAGCAAACCGCCTGGCCAGCAACAGCCTGCTGGAAGCCCTCGTCATGGCCCATCGCGCTGTCGCTCACGCAGCAAGGGACGCGGACCAGAACCTGCCCGTCTCACACGAACAGGTACCGGACTGGTCAAGCGGCGATGCCGTCGATTCCGACGAACAGATCGTGATCTCGCATAACTGGGATGAGATACGCCGGTTCATGTGGGACTACGTCGGCATCGTGCGAACCAACAAACGCCTCCAACGAGCCAAGAACAGAATCCGCATGATCCGCAAAGAAATCGAGACCTATTATTGGGATTTCATCATCACCCCGGACCTGATCGAGCTCCGCAACCTTGCTTCTGTGGCGGAGATGATCATCGATTGCGCGTTGGGACGCCAGGAGAGCCGAGGACTCCACTACAACGCTGACCTCCCAACCCCAGTGGGTGCACGGGGGAAGGATACCCACCTCAGACGTCCGGCAAAGGCCGTGATATGGCACGAGTAGATCCGGATCGCCACCTCGAAACAGATGTGGGAGTCGTCGTCGCCGCAGGAGGGTGCAGCGAGCGATTCGGCTCGGCGGAGAACAAACTCCTGGTTCCCCTCAATGGCCTCCCTCTCGTCTGTCACTGCATCCAGACCTTCCTCCGCATCGTTCCCACTGAAATGGTCGTCCTGGTCGTTCCGGAAACGCTCTCCCAGCGCTTCGAAGCCTGTCTTCGCGACGCGGGACTCAACCCCGGGCTCCGGGTCATTCCCGGAGGAACGACCCGGCAGAACTCTGTGGTGAACGGACTGGCCGCCCTGCCCTCGAGAGCCACCTACGCGGCCGTCCACGATGCTGCCCGCCCTTACACGGACGAAGACCTGATCAGACGCTGCATTGACTCCGCGAGAACGCGCGGGTCCGGTGTGGCGGCTCGCAGGATAACCGACACAGTCAAAGTGGCCGGCCCGGATCTGCGCGTCTGCGAGACGAGGGATCGCTCGCTGCTGTGGGCTGCCGAAACGCCGCAAGTCTTCGAACGGACAGTGATCGCCCAGGCTTATGCACGTGTGGCTGAGCTCGGCGTTCGTGTAACAGATGAGTCACAGGCCGTAGAGACGTTCGGAGAGCCCGTCTATCTCGTCGAGCACAACGGCGACAATACCAAGGTCACCTACGCAACCGACCTTCCCGCTTACCCGGGAGGCGGACCCGCGCCAGCGTACTAGCCTGGAGTGGCGTTGAGATAAGCGGCGGAACGTGCATCCAGGAAGAGGTCGCCGGATGGCACCGCCTCCCACATTGAGGTCAGGTGCAGCCAACGTGGGAGGGGCTGCCATGCCCAATGCGATTAAGTTTCTCTGATTCCCGGATGGCCAAAGAGTCGCCGGGTGGCACCGCCTCCCACATTGTGTGCTCCCGTAACGTGGGAGGGGCTGCCATGCCGCGACCGTTTTCCCGAGAAACTTAATCGCATTGGCTGCCATGCCCCGATTGCCCCTATCTCAACGCCATTATTGAGGTCAGGTGCAGCCAACGTGGGAGGGGCTGCCATGCCCCGATTGCCCCTATCTCAACGCCATTCGCAATCAGAGCCCTTGACCTCCCGCAACCTCGTGTCGTGGGTTGGGGAAATCCACTGAGCAGCCTGGTGTGTCTGCAAGGCGTCAGTCTCGTGAGCCCAATCCTGTGACTGAGGCATTACGTTTGTCTGCCGGAAGCAGTTGCCCAACAGCTCCTACAAGGCTATAATATGTGCTTCCTGTCGTCCGGCAGAGAGGCCGGAGAGGAAACAGGTGGTGGCGTATGCCGCACATGGCCTGAAGCTGTAATCATCCTGCTGCAGACGGGGTTACAGCCAAAAAGCAGATAGAGATCATTTTTTTCTTGTTTCACGTATGTCTTGTTGTTAGAATGGTCCTCAGAAGCTCGGGATATAGGATCGCGAGTGGAAGAAAAACCCACCGAGTGAGGTGCTTGGCGGGTAGGCCAGAAAAACACATCGGCAAGACGAACACCAAAGGAAGAGAAAGGGACAATGCACATGAAGAGAGGCAACAAAGAGTTCACACTGATCGAGCTTCTGGTCGTAATCGCGATCATCGCGATTCTGGCTGGCATGCTTCTGCCGGCCCTCAGCCAAGCCCGTGAAAAGGCTCGCCGCATCAACTGCTCCGGTAACCTGAAGCAAATCGGTCTGGCCCTGCGTATGTACTCGGGCGACTATGACGAGTGGTTCCCGGCTGGTAGCGACCAGGGTACGACCGCTGTCCCGAACGAAGGTCTGTGCTTCCTTCTGCAGCAGGATTACCTGACCACAACGAAGGTCTACACCTGCCCGAGCACGACCACTGATGAGGCCAATAGCGGATCCACCCGCATGACCTCCAGTCAGCTCGACTATCAGTACAGCGGCAACAAGACCGAAGATACCGCTGGCACAGCCACGGGTATCTGCCGCGACAACAACTCCAACCACACCAAGTACGGCAACGTCCTCTTCGGTGATGGTCATGTCAAGGGCTTCGCTGGCTCCGGTTGGGCGACCCAGGACAGCAACCACAACGTCGCCGACTGGTAGACGTTGTATCCGCGTAGTGTCTGAACTGCGCTTTTGAATGTGATCAGCCGGCGTCCCCTGTGGACACCGGCTGATCTTTTTTTTGCGCGGATCGCACACGCCGACTCACGAGTTGCCTCCCCCCTCTATCAGCCGACAATGGATTCACCCTCCCCCAAGAGCTGAATACGCGCAGAGCAACCCCGGGGCCTGGACACTGCGGGGGGACTACTCCAGACGCAACGTTGGGGATCGGTCGGAGAGGGCATACCTTCGAGGATGCCGGAACCCCCTTCCATGCGAAAAGCAGAAATCTACCTGGTGGCGACGCTGCTACTGGCCAGTGCCTACGTCCGACATCCGGTGGCCTATGGCACCACCACCGGCCGCTTTTTTCTGCTCAGTGCAGTCGTGGATTACCACACGTTCTGCATCGATCTTTTCTCTGGAGGCACTGTCGATACATCGCTCCATGGCGAGCACTACTATTCGGCCAAAGCGATCGGGGGGCCGCTCCTGGCCATTCCGGTTTACTACGCGCTTCGCGCCATACCAGCAACGCGCGGAAGACAGCCCGTAAGCCCATTCCACCGGTACGTGATATGTCTGGTCACGACGGGCGCCGCCTTCGCCTTCCTGGGATTGGTCATGCGGCGCATGGCTCAACGCTGGGGGGCAGATTCCTGGGGGTCTCTACGCATGGTGTTCGCGTTCAGCCTCGGGACCATTGCCTGGATCCACGCTACGATGTTCTCCGGACACGTGATGGCAGGCGCACTCTGTTTTTTCGGTTTCGCTATGATCCAGCCTCTGCGCTCGCCGCATGACGCAACGCCCGACGGCGAGGGTACCAAGACTGCAGGCCCGGAAGCCGAGCACGAGGGCCTCCGTAACACGCCCCGCGGGCATGCCTTGACCGTGACGTTCCTTGCCGGACTCACAACGGGATTGGGCGCGCTCTGCGACTACACTGCCATGTATTTGGCGGGTGTTCTGACCATCTACCTGTGGACAGGCGGTTGCAGCTTGAGGCGGAAGATCGCCTTCGTGCTTGGCGGCGCCATTCCTCTAGGCTTGCTGCTGGGCTACAACCAGGCGTGTTTCGGCTCGCCACTGGCCATGAGTTACGGCTGCCTCTCTTACGAAGCGTTTGCCCAAGGTGCACGACGTGGGTTTCTGGGCATCTCGCTACCCAGTTTCTCCGCCCTCGGCAGCCTGCTTGTCTCACCGGGTCGCGGACTCTTCTTCACTATGCCGATCCTCTTGGTCAGTATTTCAGGTATCTTCAGGATGCGCCGCGTTCCCGGGCTACGGGCCGAAATGTGGGTGATTGTGGCAGCATTCGTTGGGTACCTGCTCATCAATGCCGGCTTCTACGGTTGGCACGGCGGTTGGACCTTTGGGCCAAGGTACCTGGTCCCGATGTTGCCGTTCCTGGCCATGGGTATGACGTTTTCCAAGCTGCACACTCGTGCATTTCTGACGCTGCTCGCAGTGTCCACCCTCCAGATCGTTCCTGCGGTCCTGGGCATGCCGCACGCACCCGAAGCCGTACGAAACCCCTTACCCGAAGTTATCGTCCCGCTGGTTTCCCGCGGCTATACTGCCGTCAACTGGGGCAACGTCTTCGGTCTGCCGGGGCTTTGGTCATGGGGCCCGCTGATAATTGGGCTGCCCATTGGGGTCTGGCTAACCTTTCGCAGTGCCGACCGACCAACACAGGCGGACGGCGAGGCGCCCCCTCCAGGCTCTGCGGCCAGGGCTGTCCCCCTGCTCGTGCTGCTCTGGATCGCAGCCGGGATCTGCAGCGTGCGATCCACGCCAGGGACTGCAGACCGTGCCCGAGAGGTGCTCCTTGACCATCACCGAAATTTCCGGCTGGATGCGTGTTTGCGGCACCTGCAGGAATCCTGTCCAACGGTGTGGCAACGGCGAGAGAAAGAGTAGCTGGAGCAGGGGGCAGCACGTGACCTCAATCATGAACTCAGATCCAGCAGACGCTGAACGCAGAGAGGCACGGTGTACGGAAATCGGCCGTAACGGACCTGGAACGGACACCAAGTCCGGAGCCCGACGACAGCGCGTCGGCCAGCTCTGGAGGGCGGGCCTGGTTGTCATCGTGGTCGGAGTCTTTGCTCAAGTCTGCTTGTTCGAGTTTGTGGACTGCGACGACGGCCTGAACGTCTACAAGAACCCGAAGCTCAATCCTGTCAGCCTGAACCACTTGGGTGATCTGTGGACACGTCCCTACGGGGATATGTACATACCCGTAGCATACACTGCATGGGCCGGTGTGAAGCTTGGCGGCGAGTGGATCTGCCCGGTTGCGCCCGGGACCTTTACGGCAGCAGAACCGTTCCATCTTGCCAACCTGCTGATCCATGTGCTCAATGTCCTGCTGCTCTTCGCGATTCTCCGGCGTCTGGGTTCCTCAGATGGCGCGGCAGCTCTCGGCGCCCTGCTATTCGCAGTGCATCCACTACAAGTAGAATCGGTCGCCTGGGTAACCGAGTTCCGTGGGCTCTTGAGCGCATTCTTCAGTCTACTGGCCGTCACAATCATCCTGAAGCGGCACACGCCCGGACCGGCCGTTGACAACGACTTCCCCGCCCTCGTTCCGTGGTTGAGGCCCAGTCTGCTGACAAGCCGTGCGGGTTACAGCCTGGCACTGATCCTCTATGTGTTGGCGCTGTTGTCGAAACCGAGTGCTGTTGTCGTGCCGTTCTTATTAGTCGTCATTCTGGTGTGCATCTGTGGAAAGTCGCTGCGAGAAGGCGTCGTGGTCGTTGTCCCGTTTGTCTTGTTGGCCGTGCCTGCGGCCCTCGTGGTGCGATCTGCTCAGCCAGCTATCACGGGTGGGTTCAATCCTCCTTTAGCCACGCGTCTCCTGATCGCTGGCGACGCTGTCTGGTTCTACATCACCAAGACGCTGGTCCCCGCCGGCCTGGCACTGGACTATGGCCGGACTCCGGAAAGCGTCTTGCTGTCCAACTGGCGCTGTCTTACAGCCGCTGTGACAGTCTGTGCTGTGGTCGGCCTAAGCCGCTGTCTGCGGCATCGGGCTGAGTATCTTGCCGCGCTCGGACTGTTCCTGGCCCCATTGCTGCCAGTCCTCGGGCTTGTCCCCTTCCGTTTCCAGCTGGCGTCAACAACCGCGGATCGCTACGCCTATCTGGCCTTGTTGGGACCGGCTTTCGCCGTTGCACTCCTGAACGACCGCTGTGTGCAACGTCGAACGGTGCGGATTGCCACAGTCGGAGTCATCGCGGTCTTGGCTGGGATCGCCATACAGCAGTCCCGCCATTGGCGGAACTCTGAGTGCCTGTACGTCCACCTGCTTAAGATCAATCCGGGCAGCTCAATTGCGCGCAATGGACTCGGACTGGCCCTATGGCGAGTTGGTAGACACGAACAGGCGATGGAGCACTTCAGACGAGCTCTAGAGGCCGCTCCCTTCGACGGAACGGCCTACGCGAACCTGGGAACCGCGTTCAGGGACCGGGGCGAATCGCGAAAGGCGCTGGTTTGCCTCACAGACGCGACACGGGTCAGACCACGCTCACCTCACGCCCACAACGATCTGGGCAGGGCGTTGGCTGAAGCGGGAAACCTAACTGATGGCGAGCACTATTTCCGCCAAGCGATTCGCTTTGAGCCTGACCACGCAGACGCGAATCACAACTTGGGGACAATCAAGCTCGAACAAGGCCGGTTGGAGGAAGCCTTGCGCTTCTACGAGACTGCTCTGAGTAGTAGGCCGGATTACGTGCCATCGCTCATCAACAGCGGGCAAGTGCTGGGCCGCCTGGGCCGCTGGAAGCAAGCGGCTGAGCGGTACGTGTCGGCTCTGGCTCTGGAGCCGAACAGCGCGTCCGCCTGGTCTGGTCTGGGGCATGCCCTACTCAAGCTGAGTAGGCCGACCGAGGCCCTCGCTGCGTACAAGAAAGCCGTCGGCATCAGCCCGGAGACTCCCGAAACACGTAACAATCTGGCCATTGTTCTGTTCCAGCTGGGCAGGTGTGATGAAGCATTCCAGGAATACGAGGCAATGCGATTTCTGAACCGTAAGTTCGCCGCACTGACCTACGTCCAGCAGGGCTTGATACGGGAACGCCAGGGCATGACTGCTGAAGCCATTGAGCTGTGCAGGAAGGCACTGGTCCATGCCCCGGGCATGCAAAGCGCCAAAGTCGCACTCGAGCGACTGTCACCTCCTTCACTTGATGCCCTCCAGCCGCCTTCCACTGAATGATCTCATCGTGCAAGGCAAGTGAAGGGACGAGGACCTGGAAGACCATGGTGCCCGGATGGATCACGTGGAAACCACAGAAGGGAAGGCTAGAGTACGCTCTTGGGTGACGATCCTGCTCTGCACGCTCAACTTCAGCTTCAGACAGACAGATTCCTTATCTCAACGCTCGCTGGGCTAATCCTCCCCCACCGTGCCCTCCCGACGCTCTTGAGGCCGAACGGATCGCCGCATGGAAACAGAAGTAGATCTGGCGAGCAGTTCCTACAGAAGGGACAGCGCTGAACCGGGACCTCAGTCAGGACGTTGGTTCTGGCTGCTGTGGCTTCTCATCGGACTCGTCTATGTCCTGCTCCGGATCGGCCCCCTCGACATTCCCCTCGACCGCGACGAGGGGCTCTTCGGTTACATCGGGCAGACCGTCCTGCGCGGGGGATTGCCCTATCGAGATGCCATCGAACACAAACCGCCCCTCGTGTTCTACATTAACGCTCTGTGTTTCCTGGTGTTGCCCCCGACACCGACAGGCGTTCACCTCTTCCTGCACGCCTACAACTTCCTGACCCTCCTCGTTCTCTACAGGATCGCCAAAGCCTATACATCCTGTGAACGTGCCGCTCTCTGGGTTGCCTTCGTCTTCGCCGTCTTCAGTTCGACCCCCGCCATCCAAGGCTTCACGGCTTCCACCGAGATGTTCCTCCTTCTGCCCTTTGCCCTGAGTCTTCTCTGCGCAGTGAAGTCAGTCAAGAATCGTCACTGGCGCCATGTGTTCCTGAGCGGGTTCTTTGGGGCATTGACCTTCTGGACCAAGCAGACAGCAGCCTTGATGCTCCTGTACGTTGTTGCCCACATTGCTTTGCCCAGGGTGTCCGCTGCAGAGAGCAGACGAGAGGCCTTCATCGTTGTGCTGAGGGCAGCAGGGCTCTGGTCCGGAGGCTTTCTTCTTGTTTCAGCGGTAATCTTCGGCTACTTCAGCTACTGCGGCATCCAGCAGGAGTTTGTATACTGGAGCTTCATCCACAACTTACTCTACAGCAAAGGGCTGGATCGATCTGAAACGGTCTCCAGATACGCTGGATTCGCGCTTGACATCCTACGTGAGGGGCCACTCCTGATCGGGGTGGCGGTAGGCTCAAGCCTTTGGCTGTCACTGAGACAGAACACCAGGCGATACATGGGGATCGGCTTGTTGCCAGTCTCCCTTGCCGCCGCTGTCCCCGGAATCGTCTTCCCTCACTACTTCGCCCAGATTGCACCTGCCGTCGCCCTGGCCGGGGGCTTCGGAGTGGCTGAGATCCTCGTCAAGGTCCGCGACCGTAAGAAACGGCCACTCTGTCTGCTGGTCTGCCTGTTGGCCATACTGCTCCCACCACTGCTGGCCTGCCCGAGTTACTACCGCGGGAACTCTCCAGACGGGTTCTCGCGCGAGTTCTTCGGGGGATGCCCCTTCCCGGAATCCCTCGACATCGCAGAACTCCTCACCGACGCCCTGCCGCCTGATGAGGGCATCTTCATCCTGGGATCGGAGCCGCAGATCCTGCTCTACACCGAACGGCCGAGCGTGACGTCCTTCATCATGATGTACCCGCTGATGTCCCCCAGATTTCCCCGTTACCGAGAGTTTCAGGAACGCACGTGGGAAGAGGTGCAGGAGGCAAAGCCGTCCTGCATCGTGGTCATAGGCCTCCAATCATCCCTCCTGCTGGACACCCAAGGAGATCTGCGCATGCTGGACCAGATTGGAGCACTGCTCGACGACCAGTACCAGGTCAACGCCGTGGGGACCCTCGACACACCGAAGGGAAAGCTCTTCGCCAGAAACGAAATGCCGGAGTTCGACGAGTTCATCAAGGGCGATCAATTCCCCATCCACGTGTTCCGGTTGCGGGCACCCCAGCCGGGGGATACGCCCGAGGGACGGGAATAGTGGGGAGTGCGGTTTCGCGGCTGGCCTGGATTATTCGCGAGACGTTCCGTCTCCCTCATTATCCACTTCGCCCGCAACATGTTGCGTCCGGAAGTTTCGACGCATTTCGTTGCACTTCATTTGCTCAAGGCTAGCCCTGAGCACGAGCGCCATGAGGCGCTCACGCCGAAGCCCTTCGGGTGATCGACTCGCCAAACCGGCCAGCCGGTTGGCGAATAGATCAGGCTGGAGGCGCTGGGAAGACGGGAAGGGCCTTCAGCGGACCAACTCGGGTGACAGAACAGCACTCATCCCGGACATCAAGCAGCCCTGCTGGGCCCCGCCTTTCCTCAAGATACGTCGGCATGAAACTCCGGTTCCATGAAGACATCCGCCACCTGCTTCAGAGCAAGGGCCAGCATCATGAAGTCGATAACGAGAAGAAACCGAAGCGAACCGTAGAAGAGTAGAGTAACAGCCAGGAAGTTAGCAAGCATGATCTGGCAGCTTGGCGGGAGGACACGGATCGCTCGAAACATGTCGCGGCAGCAAACACCTACCAGAACGGCGAGTCCCCAAACGACGGGTTCCATGATGTCGGGTTGCAGCCAACATGAATCACTCAGTTCCGGGCTTCCGTTTGGCGGGAAGGCATACCAGAGCAGCGGCACTGCCGCGGCAACTGACACGATCACGCCCCCCTTGTGCAGTCCCAACAGCCGTTCTCGCGAAACCACGCCGCCCCCTGAATGGGAAACGAGACGCCGTTGAGCGAACCCGTGCACAGCCCCCAACAGGGCAACGCTCAACCAGACCCACACCGAGAAGAACCCCAGAAAACCGTGGATCACCTTCTGTGCCATGATGAACGCGAAGGCAAGTGGGTGGGATAGGTAGAACCGCACCACTTTGCCGATGCTTGAGGCGCTCTGGAGTTCGGGACGGCTGTAGAGAAACTCGGTTGAGCGCTGCGGGTCAAGCCGCCATTCCGGGTGCCAGCCACCGTCGAGACAGGCCTCGTTGTTGGAATCCAGGAGAAGCGTTTCCCCCATCGTGGACAGAAACACTGGCCGCCCGCTGGCACGGCTGATGTAGAGACTCCATGGACCAACCGTCAACAAAAACGACGCGCAAACGACGACGGCGCGCCAGCCCATCTTGCGGGAACGAGCTCGGCGCGCCCGCCAAAGGAGGGTGCAGACAGCCAGCCAGGGCACGAAGTAAAAGCACCCCTTGACTAGATTGGCGATGCCACAGACGAACCCGAGCACCGCCGCGGAAGTCCAGGACTTCTCCCGTCCATCCCACTCGACGCCCGCCAACACGGCGAACGCCATCAGAGCGCACAGGCTCTCACTCATTAGGGCCCCGGCCAAACGCCACGCGCTGGCAAGGTAGATGAGGCCACTCCCGAGCCCGACCCACCAGCCGCGTTCTCCCCACCAACTGCGGCAGAGCGCGGGCAAGAATGCCGCGACGAGACACAGCATCAGCAACTGAATCTCCTTCACCACCTTCGGGTGAATGCCGGAGATCCTGTATATGCCGGCAATGAAGACATAATGCCCAGGGGTGCGCTCCGTGTTGTATCCCGAGCGTCGGTGGTAATGCGCGATCATCTCTGGAACACTGCCGAAGCCGAAGAAGCGAAGGTGGTCTGGGTTGGGAGGAGCGAACCGGAGAGCACCAAGCGGCTCACCGGGCTCATCCAGGGCAAGGGGACGGCCACGCGCAACGTTTACCGCCAAGGTTTGGTAGTCCCAGACATCGCCCCCGAAAATGCACGTGTCACTGAAGTCCGACATCCACAGGAAAGCGGCTGCATATGCCAGGAACAAGGCGCCACACAGCCCAAGGCGATTCCCTTTTCCCACTCTGTAAATCTGCCGGAATATCACCTTGGGACTCCCGTATACACGCCCGTGACGCTCCCTACTCTAGCAGATCTTTGGGCGCGTCCCACATCGTCGGGAAGCAACGGGGACGTTCAAAGCCCGCCGCCACTGGCCCCGCGCATCCCTACCGGAGGGCGCTCCCCGACACTGCCTTGGTTTCCGCCTACCCTCCAGGACCTGTGCCCCCAATGCGATTAAGTTCCTCGGGAAGACGGTCGCGGCATGGCAGCCCCTCCCACGTTACGGGAGCACACAATGTAGGAGGCGGTGCCACCCGGCGACTCTTTGGCCATCCGGGAATCAGAGGAACTTAACCCCATTGACCTGTGCCCCCCCCTGCCCGGTCAATGAACCTGCATGGCATCCGCTGACAGGGGGGGATAAAGTACGAAATACGCTATGTCACCGAGCCCAAGACAAGATTTTCTGAGTACCCACTTCACGTGGAGGAACGTGGCCGTTGTTCTGCTGGCACTGACGCTGATCGCAGGGGCAACAAGAATAGTGCAGTACGCCAGAAGCCCAAGTGTGGTCTTCCTGAGCTCTCGTGGGACGGCAAAGTGGATCAAGGTTGGCACAGAGTTCAACCTGAGGGCACGAGCTCCTCGGGAGACACGCTGTCTGTTTCGCTGCCAGTTCACGACCACAACGCCGGTGCAAGAGCCACGAATTATCGTCCGAGCGGTCCAGCAGTGCGAAGTTGTTCTCGACGGCGGGAGACGCTTCAGCCCCCCCTCCGAAACCGTGCTCTGGAAGGAGGACTGGGAGCTCAGCATTCCCAGGACCGTTCCCCCGGGTGTCCATGAACTCCTGGCCATTGTGACCGCCAGGGACTCCCACCCTTCCTTCCTTTGCCATTCCCCCGCCCTGGACCTGCAGACAGACAGCGGCTGGACCGTGTCGCTGGACGGCCAGAGCTGGGAACAGGTTGCCCTCGCGGC
>Ga0209045_1000756_pt1 | contig 34872 bp, 17 predicted proteins | sample SaaInlLV_10m_DNA_4_FD_184664 | JGI IMG/M metagenome (GOLD analysis project Ga0209045, IMG submission 184664) | Marine microbial communities from expanding oxygen minimum zones in the Saanich Inlet - Saanich Inlet SI072_LV_200m_DNA (SPAdes) (version 2) | ecosystem: Environmental > Aquatic >...
ACCATATCTTACGAAATTCATCCGCGACAGACTCGACCTCAAGCGCGCTGAAGGCACGAGGCTGGCCGCGTGAACGTTGGGGCGGCCAGCCCCTAACAGGCAAGAACTCGGTACTCTCAAGACCGATATACTGCACCCGAAATTCGGCTGGAATGACAACACCTGGGATGGCGACTGGCAATACGAGAGTGTTCTGCAGGGAAATCAGAACCGATGGCTGGTGCTGGTGACGGTTCCCTTCAAGACAATGGGTGTGCCTCCCCCCGCAACGGGCACATCCTGGTGGGCCAATTTCGGCAGAGTCCATTTCTACGACGGCAAGAAGAAGCGTGAGCTGTCGGTGTGGACGGCGAAACTCAACATCTCACGCACGCCCGGTGACGGGTACTTCGGTGAAATCGTGTTCGAGTAGAAAAGAGCGTCCGATGCGTGATGCCTTCCTGAAAACCTGCTGCGCCCTGCTCCTGCTCGCGGGTCCAGCGCCCCTTGCCGGTCCCGCTGAAGCCCTCGCCGTTCGGGCGGTGGCCAGCCAGTTGGTCAAAGAGGGAAGGCTTGAAGAAGCGATCGCCTGCTACGAAAGGGCCGCGAATGCGACGGCTGATCTGCAGAACAACGCATCGTTCCTCAAGGCCGCCTCCGAGATCGCCCTGAGACGCCTGAGAGATCCAGACAGAGCCCTTGCCCTGGCAGAGAAGATCAAGGGACAGGGCCATTCCCAAAGTCGACAGTTGGTGCTGCTGGTAAACGGCAGACACTTTGCCGAAGCGATCGCGCAATTCGGCGACGCCGAGATCCAGTCCTGGCCTCACACGTGCCACCTTGAGAGCTTCCTCGCCCGCGGAACGGCCTACGGAGAACTGAAGCGGCCGGCAGACGCAAAGGAAGATCTGGAGAGGGCAGTGGCGAGCAGCGGGGCCGTCATTGACCGAGGCTGGGCCTGCAAGCGCCTGGGAGATCTCTACCAGGACGAGATGAATGACCACGACAGAGCTCTGGCCGTGTACCGGAAAGGCCTCGCCGTAACCAAAGGAAACTACGCTTGGCGCAACCGATGCCTTCTCAGCATCGTGGCTATTCTGGTCGAACGTCGGGAACTGGATACCGCCGCTGAAGAGTTCAAGGCCATCGAGTACAGCGACCTGCCCAGTGACTACTGGCGGGCCCTCTTCTACATCAGTCACGCCGGCGTTCTCAGGGAACAGAGGAACAATGGTCAGGCAGCGACACAACTGGTGAAGATCCTTCGTCTGGCCGAGGTCCCTGACTCAATCAGGGAGAACGCTCGAGTAATGCTCGATGCCCTGATCGAGGACATGGGCGGAACGACGGAGAAGAGATGAGGAGTCCCTCTCTATCGCCAATTCCCTGGGGCACGCATCCCTGGAGGAGCCGGTTCTCAACCGGCCGGTCTTCACGTCCTCGCAAGCATGCCTCCTTCCTTCCCCTGCCTCAACCGGCTCTTCCCCAACAACGTCTGATGCTGATGTGGCTACTCGCCTGGGCTCTCCTCTCGACGTTGCCGGCGAACGCCACCAACGATGGCTTGATCGGCCACTGGTCGTTGGATGACGGAGAGAGCGGGCTCGTCAGTGATGCGGCCCGTGGCAGCGCTGCAGGCCCTGTTCACGGGGCCGACACCATCCCGGGGAAACGGGGCCGCGCGCTTCAGTTCGATGGCGTCGACGACTACGTCGCCCTTGGGGACCTGGGCACGCATCCTGCTGTGACAATCGCGTTTTGGATGCGCCTGGAGCCGGGAGGAAATCCAGACGACTTTCAGGGGTTGGTCACCAGCGACACGTGGGGCCGGGGCTGTCTCCATGTGCCATTGCGACGACGGCAGGTGGATGTGTTCCTGCATACAGGGGGCGGGTCACGTGCTCGGGTCAGCAGCCCACCACTCCGCCACGCGACGTGGTACCACGTCGGGCTCATCGCGGACGCGCGTTCCGGAGCGATCACACTCTTCATCAACGGGATGAGGACGGACAGCGATACGTTCCACCCGGGGCTGGCCCATATCAGACTGCCTCGACAAGTCATCGGGCGAGAGATGGAGAAGCGCCACTTTGCCGGCGCGATCGATGATGTCCGCATCTACGGGCGAACGCTGACAGACACCGAAATCAGGGCACTGTGCCCCGCAATGCACCCTCCTCCGCGCAAAGATCCCCGAGACATCCGAAATGGCCTGAAAATCCCTGATGAAGGATACTGCGATCAGCCCTATGTGGTCGTCACCAACGATGGGAAGTGGCTGTGCACACTGACGACCGGCCCCGGACACGAGGGGCAGGCCGGTCAGCACGTCGTGTCCGCCACAAGCAGCGACCACGGTCAGACATGGTCACCGTTGGTCGACATTGAGCCGTCTAACGGTCCCAATGCCTCATGGGCCGTTCCCCTGATCGTTCCGAGCGGGCGCATCTACGCGTTCTACACCTTCAACGGTGACGAGGTCACCCAACTCCCAGGCAGCACGAAACGGGTCCGCAGCGACACCCATGGGTGGTACTGCTTCCGCTATACCGATGATAACGGGCAGACCTGGTCGCCCCGGCGCTATCGCATCCCAATGCGGAACACGGCCTGCGATCGCGACAACACCTTCGGGGGCCGCGTCCAGATGTTCTGGGGTATCGACAAGCCCAAGATCGCCGATGGCTCCGTCTACTTTGCCATCACCAAGCTGGCCAGGTACTTCCTCGGCAATGGCGAGGGCTGGCTCTACCGATCAGCGAACCTGCTGACGCAGCCCAACCCCGACCTGCTCACATTCGAGCTCCTGCCCGCGGGAGACCACGGCATCCGCAACCCGACATTCGGTTCCGTCCAAGAGGAGCACAATGTTGTCCCACTGGGCGACAGCAGCCTGTTCTGCGTCTACCGCACGACTCGCGGTCACCCGTGTCAGAGCACCAGCGGCGACAGCGGCCGAACCTGGAGTGTCCCCGAGCCCATGACCTACACACCCGGTGGCCGCACATTCAAACAGCCGCGTGCCTGCCCGAAGCTCTGGCGCACAGCAAATGGGCACTACCTGTTCTGGTACCACAACCACGGGGGGACATCGTTCCGAGGACGTAACCCCGTCTGGATCACTGGGGGTACCGCGCGAGACGGAGCTATCCATTGGTCGCAGCCTGAGATCCTGCTCTTCGCCGACAATCTCGCGACGCGCATGAGTTACCCCGATCTCATCGAACAAGCCGGACGTTTCTGGGTGACGGAAACACAGAAGTCTGAAGCCCGAGTACATGAGATTGCTCCCCAACTCCTTGAGGGGCTTTGGGCACAGGGCACCAATCGCACTCCCGTGGCAGCAGGACGAATCGTCTGCTGGAGCGAGGCAGAGCCAGAAAGGGGTAAACAGGCGGCAGAAGAAGACGTGAACGTTCTGTCCGGTGGTGGCCTCTCCCTGGACCTGTTGTTCCAGCAGACCGAGGAACAGGAAGACAAGCGAACGCTGGCTGAATTCCGAGGCACGGACGGTTACACGTTCTCTCTCCGAACAGCGCGAACGGGGGCACTGCAGCTGGACATCTCGTCCGGGAGCCGACACAAGACCTGGACTACAGAGACGGGCGTCCTCCGTTCTGGCCACCCCAACCACGTGGTCGTCATCCTCGACGCGGCGCCGCGTCTGATCCTGTTCGTAGTCAACGGGGTGCTTCTTGACGGCGGCCCTGAGCAGCAGTGCGGATGGTTCAGGTGTCCCCCGGACTATCTACCCACGGGAGATGCGATCAGCCAGCCAGCGCTCCACCGTGTTCCCGCCAGTGGAGTCACACGCCTTTGGCTATACAATCGAGCCCTTCGAGTGTCTGAAGCCGTAGCGAACCACACGGCCTGGAAGCACTCGCAATGAGCCAGGAACGTCGCCCGCGAGAACGCCGCGCGCAACACAGCCAAGCCGTGGTGGCTTGCGGAACGACTATCGGGGCGACAGCTGACGGACGGGAGTGGACTGTGGAGAGGATGGACCCAATATGCTGAAGAAGCGACTCACAGTCCCGGTTCTGGTCGCCGTCATCACACTCTCAAACGCCTTTGGCACCGATGACAGCTCCCTGCTCTTCTACTGCGCCTACGATGGCGATGCCGATGCCACCTATGCGCAGGGAGACAAAACGGCAGCCCACGCAACGCCCCCGGCATTCCAGCCTGGCGTCAACGGCCAAGCCCTGCTCATCGGGGGCAAACCAGCCGCCAACCAGGCGATCGTCGACGGTCTTCCTGTGGTCGAGGAACAGGGACGGAACTGCACCTACTCCCCCAACCGAAACTTCGACGTCGAGCAGGGCACCATCTCATTCTGGTTACGCCCTCTCGAGTGGAGCGGGGACACCAAAGGCTTCAACGTCCTGTTCCACACATTCGCTGGTCAGAACTACTTTCAGATCTACAAGTTCTTCAGCGATGAACGGTTTCTGTTCATCCGGGGACCGCAGGGCCCATGGACCCAGACCAAGTTCGAGCTCAGCGACTGGCGACCCGGCCAGTGGCAGCATGTCGCCGTGACCTGGAGTCAGGCGGAAATGCGCATGTACATCAACGGGAAGATGGTCTGTGCCCGTCAGGTGAAGCATCCTGTTGTGGACGCCGAATCGATCCAACCGCTCAGCGTCGGCCCAGGAAACGCATGGGAAAAGGCATTCGTTGGAGAGAGCCTCATCGACGAACTCCGCATCCATGGGCGCCCATTGACTCAGAGCAAGATCATCGGCCTCTATCGGCAATACGCCGACAGGACCGAACGAGACGTCGGGCTGATCACCGTCGGGAGAAGAACACCCAGTATTGATGGCCAGATCCATGATTTCGAGTACAGCTTTACCGGAACGGGCTTCTCAGACCCAAAGACCGGGATGCTGTCTCCCCACCAGAGCCGCTACCATCTCAGCTACGACCGAGATAATCTCTATTTTGCGCTCGAATCGGGAATGATCAGTCCCCCAGCAGAGGCCGAAAGCGAAAGGGTCGAGCTCCTGCTTCACCTGCCAGACGGGGCCAGAACTGTTCGACAGCTCGTGTTCACCCCCGACGGAATCGTCCAGCGGGTGGGAGTTGATGGCACGAAAACGGAGCTGTCGATCCTGACGGTCAAGAGCCTTCCAACCGACGACATGTGGATATTTGAGGCAGCAGTGCCCTTCGCTGTTCTTGGGGCGAACTCCCCGCCGGACAACCAAGACTGGCGAATCAACATCGGTCATGCCTTCGCCGCTCCGCCCGGCATCATATCCGTCGCACCGGTGGTCGGCAGCTTGCGCGATGTCGGCAACTTCATGACCCTCGCTTTCAGACCGAGGGCAGACGCCATCCGGGTGGCAGGTCTATGCGATCTGGTCAACCAGCGTAGCGCGATCGACTTCTCCGCTCAGCCACACGAACGTGAAGCTGATGTCAACGCGATACTCACCACCGACACAACCCTGAGTTACGGTCTCCGGACACGTTCTCACAGCCTGTATGCCGATGGAAAGCCAACCCCCTTTAGGGCCCCGAAGCCGCCACACAAGCCATGGAAGCTCAAAGAGTTCTGCCTGGTGGATCTGAAGATGGAAAGAGAACACGGAGACGAAACGACGTGTCTCTACTGGGCCGACTTCATCTACGAAGAACGGGCGCCGATGAAGACCATCTTCCTTTACACGTTGGCTAGGGAACGCCTGTCGGTCTCCGCGATGGCCAGGCGTCCCGGTCAGATGCGCGTTCGCTTCCTCAGGCCGGACGGCTCGAAGGCATGGAGCGTCGCGCAGGAAATCCCCTCCGAGTCCCGCTACTTCACCGCCGTCTTTGACCTGGACTTCTCCCAACTCCCGCCTGAGAACTACACCGTGACCATTGACCATGTGGCCCCCGATGGAACGGAAACTGAAACCTGGAGGCAGGACTACCAAATACCAGCGATCGACACCCCCATCCTGAAAACCTATGTCGATGAGGAGGCAGGGGTGGTCCCTGAACCGTGGACTCCGTTGGCCGTCGAAGGCGATGTGGTCACCATGTGGGGTCGTGAATATGACTTCTCCGGGGGCTTCCTGTGCACGTCCCTGCGCAGTCAGGGAACAGAGCTGCTCGCCTCTCCCCCCATTCTGCGTGTGGATGGCAAACCGATCACGCCCGAGAACGACACTGCCCCGGTGCGGATCATGCAAGACCCCATGGCAACGTCCATGGTCACCAATGCTGAACTGGGAAAGTTGAGGGTCAGTAGCCGGATCACGACGCATTTCGACGGGTATTGCGCCGTGGCCATGACCTTCGCCCCAGCTCGCCAGACAGTAGCCCTGCAGAGCCTGTCACTCGACATTCCCCTGAATGGCGAACTCGTGACCCTGGTGCGCGACAACAAGCTATCGACTCTGATCGGCGGCAAGAGCGGCCCCATCGGGAACTACTGGTCGCAATCCCTGCTGAAAAACCCATTCTTCTGGGTGGGGAATGAGCGGATAGGCCTCAACTGGCTAGCCCCGGATCTTGAGCAGTGGCACTGCCATGACACCGGCAAGAATGTGGAGATCGTCCGTCAAGACGACGTCGCAGTTGTGCGCCTGAATCTGGTGGATCATCCCCTGGAACTCAGCGTCCCCAGGACCGTACGATTCGGGTTCGCCTTGACCCCGACTCGTCCCCTCGACCGGAAGATTCTGCGTAAGAGGCTCGGGAAAGACTGGCAGGGCTGGTGTCAGCCATGGAAGTACTTCGCTGTTCCCGACTACGACACTGCTGACCGGAAACACATCGAGCGACGCTCGGCCGATGTCAGTGAAATCTTCCTCTACAACGGCGATGGTCTGACCTCGCCGTTCTCACCCGAGTGGGCCTTCTGGGAAGAAGAATGGCGCAACGTGCGCCCCGGACGAACCTACGGCGACTGGACGGGAGATCTTGCCGGCCGTCCTCGAACCTGCTACACGGAAGGCTGCATCAGGAGTGACGCATTCCGGAACTACCTGCTCAACAAACGGAACGAGTTCTTCTCAAGAGCCAAAACGCCGCTTACCCCAAAAGCCATCAACTACTACTTCGATACAGGCGTGGGCTCGACCTTCTGCGCAAACACCCACCACGGTTGTTCCAATTGGCTTGATGCCTACGGGAAGCCTCATGGCCGCATGGCCATTGATGCCTACAGGAAAGTCCATCTGGACACCTACCGGATGATCAGGCGGACGGGGCCGGCCGCGAAGATCATGACGCACCAAGGCTGGTACCGGGTGATGCCCATGCAACACTTCACGGACGTCATCATTGGCGGGGAAGGCGTTGAGAACATGATTAGCAGCACTGGGAGCTACTACAGCGTTCTGACCCCGGAGATGTTCCGGGCTACCTTCCTCCCGCAGATCTGGGGTGTCAAAACGGCGTTCCTCAACATGCTCGTCCGGGCAACCGCCCGGTCACCAGAGAAACTCGTCCGGTTCGCCGAGGATCCGGAAGCCCAACGGGCCACTCGCCACTACTACGGCTACTGCATGGTCCACGATGTCGATGCATGGGACAGCCACAAAGAGACCCGTGACGTTCGCGAGACGGTGTGGCAAGTTCAAGACCAGCTTGGCTGGGATGAAAACGTCCGCTTCCATCCCTATTGGGAAAAAGACTCAGCGGTCACACTGGCCAGCCCTGAATCCACTCGCATCCTCAGCTCGGCTTACTCGAGGGACGGCAAGCTGCTCCTGACAGTCCTCAACGACACAGACCACCCGCAGAGCATCACGCTCCATCTGGACCTGCCGGCGTTGGGTGTCCAGCCGGGCATGACTGGGCAGGACGCCTTCGAGACGAGCAAGGCGTTCATCCTGGGGAATGTCTGGGGGGACACCATTCCCCCCCGCGGGTTCCGTTTGGTGCTGTGGGAACGAGATTAGTGATGTCCGCCGGAGCGGCATTTCCAGAGCCATTAAGCAAGAGAAGGGACAGCATGAACCCGAATGTGCCCCCCATCGTCGTTACGATGCTGACGATGTGCACCGTCTGTATCCTCCCCTGCCGCATGGCTGCTGCCCCGACCGAACTACAGCTTTCCCGGGAAGGGATGACTGACTATGTCATCGTCCCACCAGCCTCACCAACAAAAGTCGATACGTACGCAGTCAACGAGCTGGGCAAGGTCCTGAAGCAAGTCACCGGCGCAGAATTCTCGACTGTCGCCCCAGGCGATCTGGCTGCTGACAGCAAAGTCATCTTTGTCGGCCTGAGTGCTCCGGCGCTTGGGCAGTTGGGGCAGAACCCCCTGGGCGATCTGGAAGATCAGGAACACGTCGCACGCAGCATCGGGCACAACATCTTCCTATACGGGAAGGGCCTGCATGGGAACCTGTACGCCGCCATGGAGTTTCTGAAAAAGTCACTGGGCCGGCGCTGGTTCTCGGTGTTCAGCCAGCCCGCGCTTGAGTCCCGTTCAACGATCATGCTGACTCCCTTCAACCGGAAGCATGGCTTCTCGTTCAAATACCGCGAGATCCTCCCCTACTTCAACCACCACTTCTACTACCAGCAAGGCGTGAACCTGGCCTACAGCTGGGTGCGAACGCATCGCAGTTGGGACAAACTGCAGGCACAGGGAATCGTGCCCGTCCTGGATGGCAGGGACCGCATCGGTGGCTGTCATACACTCCACAGTTACATCCCCCCCACCCCGGAAACACGCCAGTGGGAACGGTATCAATGGATCACGAAGCGCGACTACTTCAGCACGAATCCCGACTTCTTCACGGTGAACAACGCAGGCAAGCGCGTGCCGAATCGACAGCTCTGTTTCAGCAATCGTGCTCTGCGGGATGAACTGACGGGCAAGATCCTGGAGCACACAAAACGCGAAGGGGATTCCACGATCATCACCGTGGGCGCCCAGGACACAGGTGGAGCTTTCTGCCACTGCACCGGCTGCAAGGAACTGGAAGCAAAGCACAGCGCCCCCGGTGGAGCCTACTTCGACTATCTCCTTGAGCTGTGCAACAGGGTGAAGCAGGAACGCCCGAGCGTGCGCGTCAAGGGAGTGGCCTACCGCCGGGCACAGTCTCAGAAGCCACCAACGCTGGCAGACGGGCGACGATTTCCAGACAACTTCGTGCTCTTGTTCGCACCGATCGAGGACCCCTACCTGGGAGACTGGACTCAACCCGATCCCGGCCTGCAGGAAACCCACCAGGACCTGTCGGCCTGGGGCAGAATCGTCTCGCACATCTGGGTCTACTACTACCCCAACCCGTACGGCACGGGCGCCGTGATGCCCCTTGGCAATGTGGAACGGCTGATCACGGCCATCCGGATGATGCACCAGGTCGGCGTCGAGGGAGTCTACCTGGAACACGCGTCCGGAGTACTCGAGGGAGGGAACTTCACCGAACTGCTCACCCATCTGTTTCTCAGGCTCATGCGGGATGTCACCTGCGACACAGACGCGGCTATTCGCGAGTTCACCGATCACCAGTACGGCCCGGCCGCAAGCCGCGTTCGGACCTACCTGGCAGAACTCGAACAAGGCCGAAAGGCCATCAAGGTGATGCCGCGCGGCGTTACATACTCCTCCCGCACATACACCAAGGCCATATGGCCTTACTTGACCCCGGAAAACATCCTCCGCTGGCAGACGTGCTTTGACGCAATGGAACAGGACGCCGCGGCGTCCCCGACGGAACTGGCCAACGTCCAGAGGCTCCGGCGCAACCTCGAGTTCGCCACCCTCTTCAGGTGGTTCGACTTGGCAAAGACGTACCCGGATTACTTCACCGACTACACCAGGCACACGCGGCGGATCAGAGCGGTCAATGAGTCCAGACGAGTGGATCTTGCCCACCAACCCCGCCCATTGAGAACGCGTGTGGTGTCGCTGTTTGAGAGCATGATCCGGGGCGGCGGCGAAAAGCCCCTGCCAGAGGAATTTGCCGGCACTGATCCTCTGCGCATCCGGACATTCATGCCCACCATGCACGCGAAGAACAAGTACGCCCAAGGGTATTTCGACGACCGGGAGGCCGCGTTCGGATACGCCCCATCCGTCCACAGACCGGACATGCCGTTCCAGATCGGCTTCTACCAGGACGACACCAAGACGCATGGGCTGCGACGCACAATCGACGCAGACGAGATCACCCCGGGAGCGTATCGACTCTACAAGCTGGGCACTGTCACGCTGTCACCCAAATGCCAGATCTGGTTCTCGGCCAGGAGTTGGTCGACCAAAGTCACGCTCAATGATCTGTGGGAACCCGGAGACGCAAACGTGTGGGAAGCACATGCCTCCCTGAAGTTCCGGGGCCCTGCCTATGGTGGGGAACCAGTGAAGGGACTGCGCGGTGGAGAGGAAAACCTGGTCCTGGTCGATAGGGTGTTTCTGATCAAACAGATACCAGAGCAAGCATCTCGCCGATGAGGGCATGCCAGAGCCGGAGTTGTTCGTCAGTGGCAACTCGCCATTTGGGGCTCGGGATTCGGGCGCCGTGTGCCACTGAGATGAGCGGTGGGAAGTACATCCAGGAGAAGGTCGCCGGATGGCACCGCCTCCCACATTGAGGTCACGTGCAGCCAACGTGGGGGGGCCGTTTCGACGCGTCCCACGGCTGTGGGACTTGCTCAAGGCCCTGAGCTTAGTCGAAGGGCTGCCATGCCCCGATTTCCCCTATCTTAGTGGCATTCCTGTTTGGTGCCGGCGGGAGCTTGCGTGTCCCTCCGCTCCCCGTCATATTCGTTCTGCTGCTGAGCAAGACCACCACGGGGCCTCCCCCGCGACCAGGGATACCGGCCCGGAGATGAGGAAGAACGAAGGGAACGGGAAATGAGCGTAACGACCATGATCTGTGCGTGGATGGCCACAGCAGTGTTCCTCGCTGCACAAGCTCCGGCGGCCCCGCCCTCCCCTGATGCAGCCGGGCTGGTGCAGCAGATCAGAACGGGAGATCCCCAACAGCAGCGGGAAGCATCCAACGCGTTGGCCAAGCTCGGGGCCACTGCCGTCGAACCACTGGTCGACGCCCTTCGGCACGAGGACGAACGCGTGCGTTTCCATGCAGCGTGGGCGCTCAGGGAGATCGGTGAGCCCGCGGCCAAGGCCCTCGGCAACGTCCTCGCCGGGAAACACACTGCGGCGACGTATCCCGCCGCTTACGCACTGGCCACCACCCACGACCCCGACCTTCTGTCGAGATGGGTGACCGCGGCCACAGACGCCGATTTCCGCGTGCGTTACTATGCCGTGCGCGCCCTCGCTCGATTTGAGGATCAACGCGCCGACAACGTCATTCAGCGCGCCCTCAAAGACGAAGCCCCGCTCGTGCGTCAAGCGGCCGCAGGCGCTGCGGCTCGGAGAGGAAGCGCCGGAGGCATTGATGGACTCGCGGCGCTCATGCACCCGGGTATCGACGCGGACACGCGCTTCCGGGCGGCATTCTCGCTCTGGGAACTGAAGGACCTGGGAACCGTTCCCGCCCTCGTCACCGGGCTCAGCGATGCCAACTCACGCGTCCGCCACCACTGTGCCTGGGCCCTCGGAGACCTCAAGGCCACTGCAGCGGCCAAGCCGCTGGTCGAAGCGCTGCAGCGCTCCACGGACGACACACTCAAGCACTACGCCGCCGTCTCACTCAAACAGATCACCGGCCAGGAATTCGGCTTTGACAGCACGAAATGGGACGAGTGGCTGCGCAGCAACGCCCCGGACCAAGCGGGAGGGAAGCAATGAGTATCCGCCAGCCCAACACACGTCGGATCTGCATCAAACTCGCGCTGCTGACCACCTTCCTGGCAGTGCTTCCCGCCATCACTGCTGACGCCGCCCCCGGCCCCACCCCCGACGGCTTGGCCCAGCGCCCTGCGCGTCCCACGCACGGTTGGGTCGATGTGCGTGATTGGGACACTTCCGGGTCAGACTTCGAAACCACGGGTAAGGTCGGGGCGGGCTCAGAGCAGATCACCATGGCTGATGTCGGTGACTTCCAGGTCGGCCAGGGCATAGTGGTCACCCAAGCCAACATCCGTTTCGAGGACACCCGTATCTACGACCCCGGCCAAATGTACAAGAGCCACCCCATCAAGGATGAGATCGAGTTGCGCGGCTTCGACGGCAAGCAGACCGGCTGGCGCACGTTCGTGCTGGATATCGACAGCCCAAAGCCACTCACCTTCCGCTGGAGTAACGATATAGCCAACACGTGGACGACTAAGGTCGCTGTCACCAACGACTGGCAATCCCTCAGCGACGGCGTAGAAATCCGCTTCAAGACCAGGGAATGGCGCAAGGGCCAACTCATCACCTTCCACGCTCGGGCTGAGTTGATCACCGAGATCAGTGCTATCGAGGGAAAGGTCCTGACCCTGAAGGACGCCGCCAGTACCACTGCGGGGTCCGCACGCGTTCGCCATCACGACCGCGCCGCGATCCAGCGTGCACTCAAGACGGCTCTGAAGGAGCACAGAAATCTCTTCATCCCCTCCGGTCACTACCGGCTCGATCGCGGCTTCACCGTTCCCACGGACGCCTCCATCTGGATCGAGGGCGAGAACCCCGAACACACCGTACTCGATATCAGCGAGGGCAAGCACGCTGTCTTCCGGCTGTCAAAGAGCCGAAATGTGACGCTCCGCAACATGAGTCTCCGCGGCCACACGGGGAAAGGCGGGATGCCCCTCAACTTCCGGCGCTCGGACAACACGAGCTTCTGGACCATGAATCTGAAGCCGTGCAATGCCGTCTCGATCAGCGGTGGAGCCGCACGGACCTGGATCGAGAACGTCCACGCCTCACGCATGTCCTCGGAGTGCTTCTACGCACAGGGACCAATGCGCCACGGCCTGAAACCCGACCCGAAGTATTACCAGCAAGCGCTCACCTACTTCCGCTGCAGCGTCACCGATGTCGTATTCAACGCGTTCAACAACAACGACCTGGCCGACAACACGGACATCCTCTACTGCACCGTGAACGGCGCCAGCAATTTCTGGGAGGGGCTATCGCGGGGCATCAACTGCATCGGCAACCACGTGCGCAACTGCGACAACTACGGGACCTTCGGCAACACGCGACACCGGGTCGAGAGCCTGAACCACTTCGGCACCAGCCAAACGGTCATTTCAGGCAACGTGTTCGAGGGGCTGGAGAGGGGGCCCGATGGACGTCCCAACCGCGGAGGCCGTGGCCCAACCGTGGTCGCACCAGCAACCCAGGTCATTATCACTGACAACATCTTCGTGAACTTCAGCAGCGGCACAGCCTTGAATCTCGGTGTGCACCCCGATCCGGCCTACCCCAGCAGCCACGTGACTGTGAGCAACAACATGATCGACCTAACGGCGGAAGCCGACCGGGCCGCAAACCTGCGGGCGGGCATCAATATCGCCACCTCCGACGTGATCGTGAGTAACAACCAGATCTACGTCCGCGGAGATGTTGATCCAAACACCACCGGCATCCGAGTTGCCGGTTCAGCCGTCCACGTCACGATCCATGACAACATCATTCGCAACTGCTACCAGGGCATCATCACCGGGCGAGCAGCGACCTCCGTGGCAGAGGTGCTCAGCGCAGACACGTTCAAGGGCGGCCGCGAAATTGACAAGGAGTGGGAGTATTCACATCGCTACCGCGGATGGTTCGCGCATTGGCTCACCGGGGTTAACGCCCACACCATGTCCGCTTTCGACTCCTTCGATGCCAAGAAACTGACGTTCGCCATCAAAGAACCGCTGCTCATGAACGAAGGGGACCGGTTTGCCTACTACCCGGGGCAGGCCGAGTGGGTTCTTCACCACAACACGATCAGCGGTTGCGGCAGACCGGTGGTGCTCGACAGCTACGGCAGCGACTCATCCCTGTTCACCGACAACCTCATCACACGGGGCTTGGCCACCGGTGTGGCGCAGGCCATGGCGGTGAAGGGGAACTTCACCGTCGAGCGCAACACCTTTGCTGGTTTTGATGAAGCGGAATCCCAGGCCCTCGTCATCTATCCCGACCCGCTCCGCAAGTCCTGGGAAGCCCGCAGCACGAACAACGTCTTCCGCAACTGCACACAAGGGGACGTCCTGTGGGCAGAACAGTGAGCCAAGTCACAGACGAACGCAACCGCCCTCGCGGTTGCACCGGCCACATTCGTCTGGTGCCGGAACAGAGCCGCGACTACCGGAAGCGGTGCCTTGGGGCAACGCCCAGCAAGACCGCTCCCGTAAGTCGCGGCTCTGACGATCAGGCCAGGCGGTGTTCTGTGCCGAAGTCCCAAACAAGAGGCGTGACAGCGCCGAAACGTGTTGCCGGAATGACGCTCTGCTGTCTGACCGCACTGATCTGCTGTGGAGCAGACCTGGCGGAAAGCTTCGATACGGTCTGGCAGGTCGGTATGCAGAAGATGCAGGCCAAGGAGTGGGGAGAGGCCCGGAACGCGTTCGTCCAAGCCCTCGGATACACCAAAGAGCATGGGCAGAAGGCCGATTCCGAACTCCACATTGGCCGGTGCCTGCAGGCCGAAGGCAACAATCGAGACGCCATGAAGGCGTGGGTCAACGCCATGCGTCGGCGCTACTACTCGGCCGCCAACATGCGCGGCACAGCGTGGCCCGGGGCGCGAGACGAGTATGCGCGCATCCTGGACGTACCCGTTACTCAGGAAACTGCCGAAACGGTAATCTTCAAAGCGCTGGCGGAAATCGGCATTGCTCAGCAATGGCAGAAGCACGACGCCCCTGCCCGGGCGGAGAAGCACTATCACAGAGCCCTCAAGTGGCTCCACGCGCCGCAGGTCACCAACAGGGCGCTGCAGCAACGCGACCTCAGGACAACATATCTCGGTCTCTCCGAGGTCCATGCGGCTCGTCTGAACTGGGCAGCTGCGCAGGATACCCTCCGCCTTTACCTGGACGTGCCGGGCGAGCACCAGGCGCGAGGAGACATGCAGCATCGCCTGTGGACGCTCTGCCGCCTCACCAACGGCTATGACGCCATGCGCGACAGGATACATGCGAGAATCGCCACCCCGGACACCCTCCCGGCCGATCGCGTGATCGGGCAGTGCCAAATCGCCTATAGCTTCATCTACGAGCGCCGGTATGAAGACGCAGGGCGCGAATTCAGTAAGTTGTTGACCATGGAGGGAGCCACCCCCCGACAACGTTCGGAAGCACAGCTGTACATCGCACACACCCGTTTTGTCGCCAGGCAGTACGCAGACGCCCGTCTCCTGTACCAGCGCGTGGTGGATATGGAGCAGGCAGCCCCCGCCTGCGTGACCACCGCACGAAGCCGAATCAAGGCCATCGACACGCTCGCAAACGAACACAAGTAACACGTCGCGGACCCAAGACGCCGCACGCCCCCGCCATCGAGTCGGCAATAGGTGGAGGAAAGAACGAGGAGACGGTATCGTACCGACGTGTTCGACGGACGCCGGGTGCATCGCAGAACCTGCATGCTCGGGCAGAGCCGACAGACGCTGATGAGGGCGGGGATTTCCAGAGCGAACGAGCGCCGACGGACGGACCGTGTGCGTTAGGCCATGGATACCTCAGTACCGCCGCGCCTGGGAGGCGCTGCCGGTGAGGGGCATTCCCTGCCCAACGCAAGACGTGAGGCGCGTGGGCGAGGAAACGGTCGCCTGTCCTCTATCCGAAACGGGGGCGGAAGGCATTGGCCGTAAGCCCAGAAGTCAATGGCCATCCGGAACCAATTCGACAAAGCCGCTCTGGATGCGAAAACTGCGCAGGAGCTATGAGTCCTTCAGGAATCACACCACGAACCAAACACGCGAAGGGGCGGAAGGGCCTCGGCGTAGCTCTCTCCCTTGGCCAGATCATTGTTCGCAGTGCCGCGGACGTTTTGGGTAGACTGCCGGCCTCAGTCGTGCCGGTCGTCCTGGCAGTCGGCCTCACGCCGGCAGCAGAAGCCAGTGAGTCGGGGGAGTTCAGTTACGCTACCATGCACGGCAGCGTTTCCATCTCCCGATACAACGGCCCCGGCGGAAACGTTGTCATCCCTGACACCATCGAGGGCCTCCCCGTCACCGATGTCGGCCCCAGTGCTTTCGAAGGATGCGGCAGCCTTGTGGGGATCACCTTCCCTGATAGTGTGACGTGCATCCGGAAGGCAGCATTCCGTTGGTGCACCGGCCTGGCGAGTCTCACGCTCCCAGGCGGTTTGATCAGCATCGACACCAATGCGTTTGACAGTTGCACCCGCCTTGCCAGTATCACGCTCAATCCAGGCATTATGAGCATCCGGAGCAGAGCGTTCAGTTCCTGCACGAGCCTGGCGAGCATCACGATTCCCGATAGCGTCACCAGCATAGGCGATGGCGCTTTTGCTTCGTGCACGAATTTGGCCTCGATCACCGTGGATCCGGCCAACACATCATACAGCAGTGTGGCCGGTGTTCTGCTCAGCGAGGCAGGAAGAACACTGGTCCGGTTCCCGGTTGGCAGAGCGGGAGGCTACGTCGTCCCAGACGACGTGGAAAACATCGGTGTCTGTGCTTTCTCAGGCGCGATCGGCTTGACGACCGTCACGATGCCGCCCACCGTCACCACCATCGAAGAGAGCGCGTTCGAGAGGTGCAGCAGTCTGACCGGCCTCACGATTCCCCCAGGCGTCACGCGCATCGGCCCCTACGCGTTCAATGGCTGCACCGGGCTAGTCAGCGTGACGTTGCCCGATGGCCTAACCGACATCGAGCAATGCGTGTTCTATGGGTGCAGCGGCCTTGCCGACGTCACGTTCCCGTTCTCCGGGAGCTTCGCCAGCATCGGCAGTTCCGCATTTTCCGGCTGTGCCAGCCTGGCAGCGCTGACGCTCCCTGACGGCGTGACAGACATCGGCAGCCATGCATTTAGTGGCTGCACAAGCCTGACTAGTCTGACATTGCCGAACAGCCTGACAAGCATCGGAAGCTATGCTCTTGGTCGCTGCACAAGCCTGACTAGTCTGACATTGCCGAACAGCCTGACAAGCATCGGAAGCTATGCTCTTAGTCGCTGCACCAGCATTTCCACCACTGTACTTCCCGCTAACGTGACAAGCATCGCGCGCGGGCTGTTCAGCGGGTGCAGCAGCCTGGTCAGCGTCGTAATTCCGATTGGCGTGACAAGCATTGGGGACTCGGCGTTCGACGACTGCAGCGGCCTAGTCAACGTCACGATTCCGGTCGGCGTGACAAGCATTGGCGACTCGGCGTTCGACGACTGCAGGGGCCTAGTCAGCGTCACGATTCCGGTAGGCGTGACAAGCATCGGGAACTCGGCATTCAACGACTGCGACGGCCTGGCCAGCGTCACGATTCCGGTCGGCGTGACAAGCATTGGGGACTCGGCGTTCAATGACTGCGACGGCCTGGTCAGCGTCACGATCTCCGCCGGCGTCACCAGCATCGGGGATCGAGCGTTCCGTGCGTGCCCCGATCTGACGTCCATCGTTGTAGACGACGCTAGTGCATCATACGCCAGCGTGGATGGTGTCCTGTTCAACCGGAGCCTTACCACAGTGCTTCAGTATCCGGGAGGCAGAACGGAAGACTACACGATTCCCGAGGGCGTCACCAGCATCGGCGGCTCTGCGTTCGCATACTGCACAGGTCTTGGCAGCGTCACGATCCCCGGTAGCTTGATCAGCATCGCTGGATCTGCGTTCTACGGCTGCAAGAGCTTGGCCCACGTCACGATCCCGGCCGGCGTCACCACGATTGGGGCGTCCGCGTTTTCGGGCTGTACCAGTCTCATGGCAATCTCCGTAGACGCGGACAACATGTCCTTCTGTAGCGTAGATGGCGTGCTTCTAAACGAGAGTCAGGACACACTGATCGCCTATCCCCCCGGGAGAATTGGGGACTATGTGGTTCCCGGCCCTGTCAGTAGTATCGGGGCCAGAGCCTTCTACGGCTGCAACAACCTGACCAGCGTCGTGTTGACAAATGGCGTCACCGATCTCGGAGCCAGAGCCTTCTGTGATTGCATCAACCTGACCAGCGTCACGTTGGCAGACAGCGTCACCAGCATCGGCGACTTCGCGTTCCTCCACTGCACTGCCCTCGCGAGCATAGTAATCCCACGTAGCGTCACCAGCATCGGGAACAGCGCGTTCCACTTCTGCACCAACCTGACCGACGTCACACTGTCCGATGGAACCACCAGCATTGGCACCTATGCGTTCGCCATTTGCACCGCCCTGACGAGCGTCACCATTCCTCGTAGCGTCACCACCATCGGTATGGGTCCGTTCGCCGGGTGTAGCAGTCTGACCACGATCCGTGTGGACGAGGGCAATGCCTCCTACTGCAGCGTGGATGGGGTCTTGTTCAACAATCAGCAAGACGTACTTACCCAGTGCCCCGCGGGAAGAACAGGCAGCTACGCGGTCCCGAACGGCGTCAGGGCCATCGCTGCCGGAGCATTCGGCAGTTGCGGCGGCCTGACCAGCGTCATGCTCCCAGACAGCGTCACCGGCATCGGGGGATTCACCTTCTCCTACTGCGACAGCCTTGCTGGTGTGTACTTCCAAGGCAACGCGCCAGGTGTGGGCATGCCTGGGGTTATGTTTGTCGGCGAGAACCTCGACACGACGGTCTACTACCTGCCAGACACCGCCGGCTGGGGGCCGACGTTCTCCGATCGACCAACTGCTGTGTGGGTCCCTGTTGCCGTCACCATCGACCAGGCGACGGCGCAGGAAGACCCAACGGATGCGGCTCCGATCGCCTTTGCCGTGCTCTTCGACGCCCCGGTTTCCGAGCTCGCGCCGGGAGATATTGTACTAAGCGGCACGGCCGGTGCGAACATCGCGACAGTGACGGAGATCGCGCCGAATGATGGCACGGTGTATCGAGTGATGGCAAGCGGCATGGCACGATCCGGGACGGTGGTCGCCACGATCCAAGGCGCAACTGTGCGCGATACGGCAGGCAACCCGAACACAGCTTCAACCAGTACCGACAACACCGTCACCTACGACGCTCCAGAGGTGGTGACGCCACCCGTCTTCGATCCCCCATCGGGGACACTGGTACCCGATGCGGGGCTCGATGTGGCGTTGAGCGGTCCTGCCGGGGCGACGATTTGGTACACGACCGATGGCAGCGAACCAACCGTCGGGGAAGGAACGAGTACGGAGTACACTGGCCCTCTCGCGATACGCGACACAACCACGCTCAGAGCCAGGGCGTTCCTCGGTGGTCTCCCGCCCAGTGCGCCAGCAGAGGCATCTTACCTCCTCGCTGCCTCCAACGTCCTCCTTGCGATCTCTCTAACCGGAGCTTCGGTGAACTCCCTTGAGTTCGGTATCGGGACGTACGCGGGCAAAGGGGCGGATCCGGGAATCGACCACCTGATGCCGCCAGCGCCCGTAGAAACGAGTGAGGCGGCATTCCTGATACCGGCGGATGGTGATACGGGGAACCAACGACTCCAACGCGATATTCGCGGCGGTTTCGACCGCGAGGAGTGGCAGATCGAGGCCAATGCGGAGTTCGGGGAAGAGGTTGGCTTGTCCTGGGATCCCGCTACGCTGCCTGCCGATCGAGAGTTGTGGCTGTGGCGCGTCGATGGGCGGGACGGTCCCGCCATTCCGGGGACAGCGGCTGCGATGTCCGACCGGACGTGGGTGAATGTGCCAGGTGGAGAGATCCACCACTACACCATCGGGACGTTGATGTCCTGCAACATCGAACTGGCCGCCGGGTGGAACCTCATCGCCCCGCCGATGATGCCGTTGGATCCCGATGTTACAGCCGTGTTCGCTGAGGAGAATATCACGCCCACCAGTGGTGCCCGTGACAACATCTACGTCGACAGAGCTTGGGGCTGGAATGCAGATCTGGGGCGATACGAAGACGTGCAGGCGATGGGGCCGAAAACCGGGTACTGGCTCCACGTCGATGCACCGGGGGTGCTGCAGATGTACGGACACCCCTGTCAATCGAGCGCAATTGAGCTCGCCCCGAAGTGGAACTTGGTGGGCGTAGCCGAGACCACAGCCATACCGGACAACACAAGCCTGTACCTGCCCGCATGGTGGTGGATTGGTGCCGCGCAGACATACGGTACGCTGCGCGCCGGTGATGCCGTCTCCCGTGGCCCCGGATTCTGGATCTACGCTCTGGAGGCGACCACGTTGGCCACCGAGCAGTAGGTGTAGGAGGCGGGCGGGGACTCCGGTCCGCCGCCACTAACACTTGCCCATCGGGTTACCGCAGGACGACGCCTCCGCCTGAGGGCTAGGTTTGAGTCTACGGACCACACTTCGCGAGCAGTACGCCAGGGGACCTCGTGTTCCCCACCAGATCACACCATGGGTCGAAGACGCTACGTGCCCACGCCAAGCGGACGGAACGGTGTATACTCCTTATTGAAGACTCGGAGGGAAGGCCCAGAGCAGTCGCCTTCCCGGCCTCTGACTAGACGCCCCATATCAATACTGTCAGCCCCAACACGCCACGCCAACAGACGTTCGTCGAGGTTGCCTTGAGCGGTCTTGCGAGGTCGGCTATCCCGGTGATGAGGCGAAGAAGGTGGAAACGGCACCACCTGTCACAACACGATACGCTTGAACTGCCATACGGAAGGATCCTCATGAAACACGCGTTGTTACCGCTCGTCCCGCTCCTGCTTATCAGTCCATTCTGCCTCGCCCTGGACATGGCGGAGCTTGAGGTAGATCACAACGTCAACTCCAGCTTCGTCACCCCGCACACGGTCTGGGCCAAGCCGTATGTGCTGGGACAAACGCGCGTGCTGTGTTTCGTGAACGGCCGCGGTACGAACGCGCGTGAGGTCGTCGAGCTCAAGCAGCGGTTCGACCTCGATCCCCAAATGGTCTTCTGGGGGCGCGTTGTGGACACCAAACGCGATGAGTGGCATGGCGCCGACGCGGGAATCCGCCGCATAGCGGATCTGCTCGACCAGAAGTGGGACGCGTTCGTCTTCCTGGAGGTAGCGCTGGAGAACCTGCCGCCGGAACAGCAATACTCGCTGATCAAAGCGGTCACCGACGGCGCCGGCCTGGTGCTGATCGGGGCCAATGACAAGCGCGTCCTCAAAGCCAAGAACATGCTCGAGCAGCCCGCGTTCCTGAGCGATGTAGAGGACGCAAGAGCCTTCAGCATCCGACAAGGCCGAGGAGTCCGTCTGCCCAAACGTCCCACAATCGCGTACCGCCCCGGTTGGGAAGTCGCGTACGACGAATGGGACATGCGTGTGGGCAAAGCAATTCTGTGGGCCGCCGACAGAGCACCCAGGCTCAACCTTGCGCTGGCGCCGAAGGGAAGCCACCTACCGCGGGAGGCGTTGCCGGGAACTGCCGCAACGCTCAGCTGGAAGGGTGCACTCGCAGCCGCAACAGCCGAGGTCACGCTGCGACGCCAGGACGGAACCGTGATCCCCCTCCCCCAGCACTCCCTTGGGCATCCGGAAGGCGCCGTGGCGTTGGAGATCCCGATTGTGCAGGCGGGTGCCTACGTCATCGACGTCATTGCCCGGGAAGGCAAGCGCGTTGCAAGCTTCGGTAGCATCGCGCTCACGGTCATCAGCCAACGCAATGTGGAGAACGTCGCCCTGGATCCGGACTGGGCTGAGATCGGCGAGCCATTGAGCGGGGAGATCACGCTCTCGGGCAACCCCGGAACAAATGAGCGGCTGGTTGTCGGCCTCCTCGACCGTCGTGATCGCGAGATCGCCCGCCAGACGGTCTCTGTTGCAGCCGACAAGGCGACCTTCACCTTCACTGCCCAGCCCTGGTTTCCCATGCTGCTCGAGGTCCGCGCCACCCTTGTGGACGGTACGGGAGACGTCTCCTCCGCCTGGGCATTCGCGCACGTGGTCAAACGGCATCACGGACAGTTCAACTTCATCATGTGGGACGTACCACGTGGCAACCTCGCGCCAGTCGCCGAAGAGAGCCTGGCCAGAACAGGAGTGACCGTGCACCTGGGCGGCGGCTCCCCACAGCCCAGCGTAGCAGCCTACGACATTGCCTGGATTCCCTATACCACACACATCTACTCCCGCAGAGATGACAAAGGCGTTATGGCCCCGGCTTGCTGGCATGACCAAACCGGAATCCAGGCTTATGTGGACAAGACCGTGAACAAGTGCGTCCGTGCCCGTCAGCATGGGGTGTTCACGTACTCGTTGGGCGATGAGATCGCCGTGCGCGGCTCCTGTCAGAGCCCCCACTGCCTGCAAGCATACCGCGCATACCTGCGGGAACAGTACGGGAGCATCGCCGCACTCAATGCCTCCTGGAACAGCGCCTACACGAGTTTCGAGGACGTACAGCTGAGCACGCCCGATGACAACGATGAGAGCGAGGCCCTGCGAGCAGGGAACTTCCCACGCTGGTTTGATCGACAGACGTACAAGTCCTACAGCTTCTGTAAGCTCTGCGAACGCTTCGGAGAAGGATTCCGGCGTCTCGACCCCAAGAGCCGTTGCGGCTTCGAGGGAGCCGGGACGTTCAAAGCCGCAGATGATCTTGATGGCTTCGTGCGCTCCAACGCCTTCTGGTCACCATACCCGGGAACCGCCGACGAGGTGCTGCGCTCGATTGCCCCACGAGATTTCCCGCGCGCCAACTGGATGGGGTACACCAAAGACGCCGACACGTTGCTGGAGAAGTACTGGCGCATGGTCACGCGAGGATGCGACGCGGTCTGGTGGTGGCGTTGGGAGGTCCTCAATCGCTTCCATGGCTGGTTGTCACCCAATCTCGACCCGTATCCGGCCGTGCAGGAAATCCTGCGAGACACGCAGATCATGCGAGACGGTCTGGGTGACCTCCTTCTGAACTCGGAGATGCAGACTGACGGCATCGGCATCCTCTACTCCCTGCCCTCAGCCTATGCCGCCAAGGTGCAGGCCTCCCCCTCCTACGGAACCTACGAGAGCAGCCACAACGCGTTTCATCACGCCGTGCGTGAACTGGGCCTAAACTTCCGCTACTTCACAGACCGTCAGATGGAGCTGAATGAGGTGGATCTGGGCACGTTCCGGGTCATACTCCTCCCGCTCACACAGGCGACGAGCGCGCGGCAGGCAGACATGCTGCGGCAGTTCGTCCGCGAGGGCGGTGTCCTCATCGCGGATGTGCGACCAGCGATCTACGACCACCATGTCAACCCCCTGGCCGCCGGCCAACTCGACGATGTGTTCGGCATCAAGCGCACGAGCCTGGACGACGCTCTGATCGTCGAGGGTCACGTGACGCCATCCGGGGCCGGCAACGCCCAAGCCCCCGTCGTCTTGGGCAAGGTACGAACCGATGGCGGCGTACAGGCTTCCGGAGCCGCGGCGGCAGGGATGGCCGGCCAGGCCCCCCTCTTCCTGAACCATCCCTTTGGCAAAGGTCGAGCGGTGCTGCTCAACCTGGCCATGTCCACCTACCCCACCCTCGGCTCCGAGGACACACCGGAGGAGGCGGCAAAGCTGTGGCGCCTGATCCTTGAACAGGGCCAAGTTGCGCCGGCGTTCGAGCTCCGCGACGCCCGGGGACAGCGCCTGCGCAATGTCGAAGTCACGCGCTGGCAGAATGGCCCGGTGCAGGTCGTCTCCGTCTTCCGTCACAAGGGACAGCCTGAGCCGGGAACCATGGACCTGGCGCAAGCCATGTATGCCTATGATCTGAAGAATGGGAAGGAGCTCGGGCAGCAGCGGAGTATCAGCCTGACGGTCACGCCGTACCGAGCCCTGTTCTATGCTCTGTCACCCCGGCCACTGCCGCCGATTGCGGTGCAGGCGTTGCCCGTGGTTGCTCGGGGCACCGTCCAGCGCCTGGGCCTCACGTCGACAATGGACGAGGGACTCCAAGCCGTCAACATCCGCGTGACCCGTCCCGACGGGACGCTGGCTGACTGGGTGGATTCCGTTGCGTTGGTCGGCCGGAAAGGCACAGGTGTGGCTGTGCCAGTGGCCTTCAACGACCCCAGCGGGACGTGGGCTGTCGGGGCTCGGGATATCATCACCGGCCGCACAACAATCACGCAATTTGAGGTCAAATAGAGAATGAAGCATCATGTCATGAGCCTGTATGCCGTGGCCGGTCTCTCGGCCTCACTTCTCGCCCAGCCTGCTCCCCCTCGGGTGCTGCTCACTGACCGCGGCCCAAACACCAGCATCGCCAGGCCGGGAGCGCCCACACATATCGTAGGTCTGCCGCGGACGATACACACCATGGTCATGAACACCGGGACAACGAAATACGGTCTGCAATATGTCATCGCCCACGATGCGAAACGTCCCGGCATCGCGATCCCCGGGGAAGGCTATATCGGCATGCCCCAGCCATCAAACTGCAACTGGTATGCAGGCGGTTTCTTTGATCTGTGGGTCAACGGTAACAGCATCGGGAGCACCCCCATCCACTCGTTCGTCGGCCGTGCAGCAGGCAATCGGGGATGTGTGGATTTCGTCTTTGACACGGCCCCCTCCCTCGTGCGCATCCGCTTCGTCGCCCTCGCCGACAGCGATGCCCTGTTCTGCCAGGTGCTGCTTGAACCGAAGGCCGAAATCACCAGCCTGAAAACGGTGTTGCGCTGCTACCCCTCAGCCTTCGTCAGCAACTCCACCCGACACGTGCTGACACCGACGCGAGACCTGGCACAGGGCGAACGGGCAGAGCTGGATCCACTCAATGAACAGTGGTTGCTCTACTACGATCGCGTTTTCGACGCCGGCCACATAACCCCCTCCAAGACGGGTGTGGGGCCATGCTCAGTGGTGCTGGGAAACGACCAGGCAGACAACGTCTCACTCACGGTCGGCACCTACGGGACCGACACCACAATCGAGCTGAAACCGAGCCGACCGGACTTCCGTTTCGTGTTCTTCGACTACAAAGGCACAACCAACAAGGCCGCAATGGCCGACCTGCGCCAGCGCGCGAGTGGATTGCTTGAAGAACTCACCACGTTCCCCTTCATCGACCAGGAGACCGCCCGTTGGCCTTTGGAAGAGAAGCAGAAGCAGATCGCCCGAGTCCTGGCCCGGATGCCGAACGAACGAGAGGCAGCAGAACGCTACCGGAAATGGGCCGTAGACGTGGCTGAACAGCTCAAGATCATACGGTCCGGGGCCCATGGGGCTGTCATGGCCGAAGCAGAAGCGGGGAGAATCATCCGGGAATGGGAAAAGGGCCTGCCTGAACTGAGGCTCAAGGCCCTCCTGGACGGGATCTGATAGAGCCTGTACCCCTCCGGCCCTCCCGCCCCCTTCTCATCCTCCTCCAGTGGCACTCGCCCCGCTGTCCTCAGCCCCGCCAGAAGCGCGGATGGAACATAACAATCACGGTAAACACCTCCAGGCGGCCCAGTAGCATCGACAGGACGAGGAGGAGTTTAGACCAGGGAGCCATCCAGGCATAGTGCTGGGCCGGACCGATTTTCCCCAACCCCGGGCCGATGTTGCTAAGCGTAGCGATGGAGGCCGTGAAGGCGGTCTCGATCTGGCTGTGGTGAACGCCGTCAACAGGCGTGCCGAGATTGGGCTCGATCACGCACAGCAACAGACCGATTACCACAAACAGAAGAACGTAGATGAAAAAGAACGCGAGGACTCGCGACATGATGGACTCCGGGACAGACCGGTCATCAAGTCGAATATTCGTCACTGACCGCGGATAGAATGTCCGCTTGACCTGGGCGACCGCATGCTTGAGCAGCAGGGCAATACGTGAGCACTTGATCCCACCACCTGTGGATCCTCCGCAGCCTCCCACGAACATGAGCAGCACGAGCAGGGCCCGAGTGACCACGGGCCAGGCATCGAAGTCATCCGTCGCGAAACCAGTGGTCGTCATGATCGAGACCACATTGAACGCCGCGTAGCGCAACGCTTCAAAGACGTTGGTCTGAACGCCCCCCAGGAGCAACGCGGCCCCAACCACGACAATGCCGCCCGCTGAGACGTAACAGTAAAACCGGCACTCCTCATCCTTCACGTATGCCTGCGGGCGCCCCAAAAGGGCTTTGTAATGGAGCAGGAAATTGGCCCCGGCCAGCAGCATGAACAGGGTCACAACCCAGTCCACGTAGGCGCTGTTGAACGCTCCAACACTCGCGCCGCGGGTGGAGAAGCCGCCAGTTGCCATGGTCCCACAGGTGTGACACCACGCCTCCAGGAGATCCATCTTGGGCCAGAGCAGGAGGGTCTCGGCCACGGAGAGCAGGAGGTACACCGCCCACAGGCGTCGGGCGGTATGGGCTACCCGTGGAGTCACTTGATCGGAGGAGGGACCGGGCGCTTCCGAGCGGTACAACTCCATGGCCCCGACCCCGAGCAACGGCAGGATGGCCAAAGACAATACAACAATTCCCATCCCCCCAAGCCAGTGCGTGAGGCTGCGCCAATAGAGCAACCCCCAGGGGAGCGCAAAGACGCCGTCGGGGCCCTTTTCGGTCAGGACGCTGGCCCCCGTGGTGGTGAATCCTGACATGGTCTCGAAAACACCGTCGATGTAGCTCATTCCACCAACCAAGGCAAACGGAAGTGCACCAAAGGCCGTGGCCGCAAGCCAGCTGAAGGTCACAATCCCAAACCCCTCCCGGACCCGGATGCGAGTTGCTTTCGGCCCTCGCCAAGCACCGAGCGCTCCCACCACACAGGTGATTGACGCACACGCCAACAGGCCCCAGATGACCGACAGCTCATCGCCCTTGATCATGGCAACCGGCACCGACGTCAGCATGGCCAGACCACAGACAAGGAGCACGGCCGAAACAATGCGGATAACGAGGCGGACCTGCATCAGAACAGCTTCCTGCTGGCGAAGAGACGCTCAACGGCTTCGTGAGAACTGCTGCGTGCCAGAACGGTCACGCGGTCGCCGACAAGGACATCTTCCTTGCCCACCGGGGGCACAAACTCCCCATCGCGGAAGATGGCGATGAAAACCATGTCCGCGACCCCCGATATGTCCATAATCTTCTTGCCGGCGATACTTGTCCCCTTCCTCACGGTCAGATCCAGGACCTCGGCATCGATACGCTTGAGAACAGCCACGTGCTGGCGCACCTCGCTGCCGATGTGTTGGATGAGGCTGTCGACCGCAGCCACAAGCGGGTTGAACCCGCAGTCAATCATGGTCATGTTGGCGATGATCTGGTCATAGTCGGTATTGTCCACGACCGAGATGACCTTACCGGACGCCATCCGGTGAGCCAGGATACAGGTCAGGATATTGGCTTCATTGTTCGAACCGGCAGCCACGACCGCGTCGGCCTCGTCCACACCGGCTTCCTGCAGCACCGAGGCATCGGTGCACTCGCCGCAGATGATGGTGGCCTTGGCACCCAGATTGTCGACCATCTCTTTGGCCTCGGCCTCCGAGCCTGCCACCAGGCTGAGGGTCATGCCAGCCCTCTCCACGGCGGCCGCGAGCCGCTGGGCAACAGTGGTGGCCCCCGTGACCAGCACACGCTTGATCTGGCGGACATCGGGGGTGGCCCACTCGATGAAGGCATCCACGTCCTGGCGATTGCCGGCCACGTACATCTCGTCGTAGGCATTGACCTCGGTGTCGCCCCGAGGAATAATCAGCCGACCGTAACGCTTGATCGCGCAAACTCTGAGGCGATCGAGGAGGTCTGCCCGGGACACAGCCCGCAACTCGACACCGTGCAGGGGAGAGCCAGGGGGGAGCTGAAAATTGACCATCTCACAGGTTTTGGGACCGATGGGAACGGACTCCTTCACCGCAGGCCGGTTCAGCGAGTCCATGATCTCCTCGACACAGGCTTCCTCCGGGATAATGAAATCATCGACCCCAAACACCTCGGGAGGCAGGCCACGGTCGGGCTGGAAATACCGGCGCGTCCGCAAACGGGCCACGTTCTTGGGCGTGCCGAACGTCTTGGCAAGCGTGCAGATGACGAGATTCGCCTCGCTGCTGCCAGTCAGCGCAAGAACGATGTCAGCCGACTGAATCCCCGCCTCGAGCAGAGTCTCCGGCAAGGCGGCGTTCCCGGTGAGGGTCATCACGTCGCAGTGTTCACGCAACCTGGCAAGTACGTCCTCGTCCGTGTCAATAACGGTTACGTCGTTCCCACGGTAGCAGAGAGCGTGTGCCGCCTGCCCGCCTACTGCCCCGGCCCCGGCGATGATGATATCCATTCTACGCGTATCTCCAGTCAAGATTGAGCGAAGTCAACGCCAAATATACACGGTCGCGCGAAGATTGGGCGGGTTGTTCCAGAAGACGAGGCAGAGGCGATTGTCCCAACGGCACCGGCTTCTTTCCCTCTTTTCAGCCTCCCTGCACATCGGGATTGATGTATCGCTCCAGCAAGATCCGGCTGCAGAGCGCCACCTTCGCCTTGTCCGCGATCCGCCCGATCAGGCGATGATAGCTGTACAGCACCTTGAGTCCAGCTGTCTCTTGATGCCGGCAACCGTCTGTCCCTCGAGCCGATTCTCTCTGCACAGGTAATACCCCGCGAGAACACCGGCGCCCCAGTGAGCATCGAACCAACCATCGGCCCGGACCATTCCCGTGAGCCCCTTCACAAGATAGTAATCGTCCAACCCGGCCCCGCCCCTCAATCCGACTTCTGCCGCCTGAGCTGAATCCCCGGCAACGCCGTCGAGCACGGGTCCGCTATCGATGTCAGTCACTCGATTCACCATGCAGTTCTCCAGCCGGGTTGACCATCCACGAACGTCCGCATCAACAGACCATCCGAGTAGGAATCCCCGATCTTGGTGTCGCGATTCAGGAGAGCAAGCGTCTCGAATCCCGCTCTTTCGTAGAGGCGAATCGCCGGGGTGTTGTCTGATCGAACCATGAGGTAGACGATCTCGAGTTCGGGTGCGGCAAACGCGCGCTCCAGGCCCGCCCGGAGAGCCGCTCCACCCAACCCTTGCCCACGTACGGCGTGCGCAACTCCCATACTGAGGTCGGCAGTATGCCTCAGTCTAGACTGCTTCCGAGGTCTGATGATCACGTAAGCAACGGGCTTCTGTGCGATCTCCACCACGAGGGCAACGGCTCCGGGGAGGCCGTAAAGGACAGCCAAGTCCTTTCGGAAACTCGCGAGGTCGGGAAATTTGTCCTCCAGCGTCTCGCTCATTCCTTGCGATGATGAGTAGACATCACTGAACAGACCATAGAGATCTGCAGGTTGGAAGTCCACCATGTCCCTGATCGCTGGTGTCATAAGTCTGATCCCCGCACAGCAAGAAGTTCACTGGCCTGGTGCAGGGCCAGCCGTATCAGCTCCATGTGGAGCATCTGGCAACCGGTACTGCGTGGCGGGGGGCCAGGGCCCAACCCATGCCGCGAACGATATGGTGCCGATGGTCCTCATCGGAGATCTCCCCCTCAGTTGCGGGCCCCAAAGTCGTAGACCTGCTTCACTGGCCCGACCGTCACCATGACCCGGTCGCCGCCGAATCGCCCGTTCAGGTAGGGACTACGGTAGGTCCACTCCGGCCTGAGGTCGACGACCTTGCCGCCGATCCGGGGGAGCCTGAACTGTTCGTGCGCGTCGGCATCGTAGCGGAAGCATTCCAGACGCGGCCCCGCCGGGGCCGGCTGGTACTCCACCCGGTCCCGTTCGACCGTCAGCGGATTCACCAGAACGGCAGCACGGAACGCCTCGAACGAGGTACCAGAACCCACGTCGCCGGCGTGGATCAGAACACGTGATGTGGTCCGGAACCTGTCGTAATCGACGGGACTGGCCAACTCGCGAGTGTCGTCCCACTCGTAGCCGCCGTCCAGGAACCTTACGGCGACGAAGGCCGTGCCGTTGCCGGCAAAGATCCAGCCACCCTCCTCGACCTTCTCCAGCTTCCGGCCGTGGAAGCGGATGCTCACCCGACCCGTGCTGTAGGAGCCCATACGCATCGGGAATTCAGGCTGCTGCGCTGCAATCCGCTGCAGGAAAAGAACGTTCTCGTGCTGGAAGCTCCAGTGCGGGTGTTGCGGCCGACCACCACGCGTCTTCTCGACCACGGAATAGACCGCGCACATCTCGGCGGCGGCGGGGATCAGTGGGGGCCTGGCTTCCGGGGCGTGGAAGAGCATGCCGCTCCAGCGTTTCTGTCGCGAGATTCCGGCGTATTTGAGCACCGGCTCGCCCGTCTCCGAGTGCGGCATGCTCAAGGCCGGATTCTGCAGCGTACTTCCGAGCAGGTAATGCGGCGTGCGGTAGGCGTAGTTGACCAATGCGGAGTCCGCAGCATGGCCCCCCCCCGGCCCCAACTCGCCGAGCACGCGATTGGCAATGACGAACGGCTCCTCGGCCGGGAACGCAAGCTTCCGGAGCAGGATGGCCGCCGCCGGCAATTGGTAACGACTGGTCTCGATGACCTTCGAATGGCTGCATCCAGCCGGGATGCCCTCAGGCGCGTAGAGCAGATTCTTGTACCCCTCGAAGTTGTTCTTTCCGTAGCCTGCACGGCTGCGCCCGCCCCCGCGCCGGCCCTGAATCGCAACCTGCGCCTCCTCGATGAAGGCGAGGTCAAGGAGCATGCCGAAGCGTTCCCGCACGAGCGGATCCGGGGCCAGTTCGTGGAGGTTGAACAGGGCCGGCCACGAATACTTCTGGTAGGTGTCAGAGCCGACTTCGAACCAGAGCCCGGTCATTGCCCGTTTCCGCGGCCATTCCCGGAAGAAGTCGTTGTAGGCGGCGAAGTGCTCCGCGGCCGTGTGTCCGTCGTCGTAGCGCCGGTCCCTAAAGGCGGGGTCATCTTTGAGCACCGACGCGATCAGGTAGTAGTTCGGGCGCCGGGTCAGGTCGTGATTCTCGGTGCCCAACAGCACCAGCAGGTTGTCCAGCGACGCATCCGCAACCTTGCTGTCGGCCTTGACCAGCCACCAGAGAGCCTCTTTCATCGCCGCTTCGGTCCGGGGGCGCAGGCGCCCGGGGTGGTGCGTGCTCGCGACGCGGAATAGGCAGAGCATACGCACGTAGTCGGTGAGCGCGAAGTAGGCCCAGGGCGAAATATCCTTGGTCTTCTCGGGCAGAAACTCTTCTCCGACAGGCTGGGCGCGGCGGGCATCGCAGTAAGCCTGGGCACGCTTCAACAGCCGGTCGTTGGCGGCGTCGGTCTTCTCGTTCAGGTACAGTGCGACCAAGGTCCACATCGTGTCGCCCCAGGCCCCGTGCGGCCAGCAGGAGTCCTTAGCAACAATGCTGCGCAGCGCGCGTTCCCGTGCTTCGAACGACGCTTGGTGCGTCTCGCTAACGACAGTCTCGTATCCCGCGAACCTGCCTGAGGCAGAAACTGATCCCGCGATTGCGCTCAGTCCGCGAATGCTGTCCACAGTCCGACAGCCTATGGAAAGGACCAGCACGATGGCCAGGCCCAGTGCTGCGACACCGGAGGGACGCCGGAAGGATGCCCAGATTCCCGGCCCGCGAGGCTCGCGTGCGGAGTTCGCAGTCATCGTTGTCTTTCTCCTATGAGAACGTGAGCGAGAGTTGGTTGCCGCCGAACTGTAGCGTGACCCGCCCGCTTTTGTAGGCCGGCGTCAGGTAGGGCCGTCAAAGGCCATGGGCGGTTGTGGCCAATGTTCAGTCGACCGCTGCGCAATCTGAATCGGCACGGGACTTCCTGGAGCGTTTCCGCCCCTCTATGGTGCACTTCGCAGAGTAGACGCTACGGCCGCAGCTCGAGCTGTGCGCTTCCGGTCGCTCGGGTGACATAGTCCGTCGCCCGAATGGTCCAAAGCCCTGTCGGATCATTGAGAGCCGGGACGAACTCACCGGTGGCCATTCCACCACGGGTCAGGAGCCTGGTGCTGTAGTGTGCCCGAACAACGCCCCCCGGGTCAACCACTTCAGCCTGGATCACATGCATACCCGCCTGTTGCGCGTCGGCCTGGATCGCCACCTCATATCGCACTGGTTCACCTCGCGTAACCACTCCCGTCAACGGTGCGACCGAGACTGCGCTGACACGGTAGGGCAGGATACCGTAGAGGGCCGGCTCTCCCGCCAGAAGATTCAGCCGTGCTCCCTCCACCCGGCCAAGCGCAAGGCCGCCGCGGATGTCATAGACATATCCCGCTTTCGGGAAGGTCAGGCTGACAGGAGCAGTCCAGCCAGCGGTTTTGCCCTCATGCGACATCAGAGACGCAACGTAGAGAGCAGCGCCACTGGTGTAGGAGACGGTGAACATGTGAGGAGGCGGGTCAGCTTCTACATCGACACGAATGGCAGGCTCCACGCCGTCGAGCAACAGGATGTTCCGAGCCAGCTCACGCATCGGCTTTCCCATCCCGAGCTTTCGCCGATGTGGGAGTGAATCAAGGAAGAAGTTGAGGAAGACGGCAGTTCCTTTGCCGACCTTTTTGACAACTGCAAGGGGTGCCTTCCCATGCGTGCCAAGCGCCTCGCCTCCGGCCGCGAGCGTCAAGGCCTGCTCAGCAACGCTGAGATCCAGCCCCAGGTCACGCAGCTCGCACGCCCCGTGATTCCGCTCAAACCGGGCCTCTCCTTCGCGCGGTGCGACCAACGGGTCGACCTCGGGCCGCCCAATCCCGAAAACGTCATCAAGGAGTCCACGTTCCCGCGTTTTGCAGCGCTCGTCCATGAGCCCGGTCTTTCCGTCGGCAATGAGCAGTCCGCCATCCTCGACATATCGCCGAAGTGCTCGGCCCTCCTTTGCCGACATGGCCACGGAAAACGGGAGCACAAACGCCTGGTAACCGCGCGCCGACAACTCTCCCGACTCCAGCTGTTCCCGGGCAAGAAATTCGCCTTGGAACCCCGAGTCCTCGAGCGCCTGAACCCAGCCCATGCGGTTTTCACGAAAAAGGGAGGAAGCCCCGCTGATGAAGGCCCCCCGTATGCTTGCTTGCGAGTAGTGGATGCCGATGTCGGAAATGCGCGTGCAGTTCTTCAACAGCTTCGCCACGCCGCTCTGGAATTCCTGCACAACCGCTGCGGCCTCCGCCGTACTGGGCATTGGAGTCAGGTCGGGGTAGAACATGAACCGGTACGTAAAGTGCGAGCTGCCAAAGCACCCGTTGAGCAAGCGCCACCAGAAGTGATGACGCGTAGCCGGGTTGCGCACATGCCAATAGGGTGTTGCCCAGGCCACGTTCGGCGTGAGGGAGCGTTGCATGATGATGGTGTTCTGGTGGGTGTAGTTCACGGCAAAGTCCAGACTGCGCCCAAGTTGACTCCAGTCGTACCCGCCGTACGCCTCCGCAGCCTGGCTTCCCGAGATCCCCAAAGCCGCCTCGGGATCCCGTTCGCGCAGCCGGTCACGAGTCCAACTCAAGAAAGCTGAGAAGCTGTAGTCCATGAATGCTCTGTGGTCCGCCCAGGGCGCGTAATTGCCACGCCCCTTGACCTCGAACGTCGTCAGTGGCATGACATCGTCCCAGGCGGCAAACGCCGTGTCCCATTGATCGTTCAGAGCCGCAAGCGAACCATACTGTTCACGCAGCCATACGCGGAAGGCCGCGAGGGCTTCGGCCCCGAAGTCGTAGTCGAATGCCGTGACGTAGTGAGTCGTACTCATCTCATCTCCGACGTTATACCCGATCGGTTTGAGCCAGGCACAGTACTCGGCGATTTCGCGCAGGCGCGCCGCGTTCCCGGCGAGGTCACTCTCACTGTTAAGGCAAACGGGACGCACGAGATAGGCCTTGTCGTGCGTCTTGTCGTAGTTTGCTCGCTGCTCTTTGAAGCTCATTTTCCCTTTGGGTACCCGGTGCCCAATGTTGATCGAGCCATAGCCAACCCCGAGTGGCATGATCTGAAACCCCGCGCGGATCTGTCGAGCATACTCGCGGTCCGTGCGCCACCTGACCCCCGCGCGGACGGTTGTCACGCCGTACTCCTTCAGCAGTCTCGAGCGAAGTGGAATGAGGTAGTCGCGCCCATACTTACCCGCGTGATTTCCGCAGACCGTGGCCTCGAAATCAGCCCACGCCCGGCGGGCAAACTTCTCGGGGAAGGTGATGACGTCCGCCTCGGAGACCGCAATCGGGCGCCCTTGGGAAAGCGCGGTGACGCGAAGTGTGGCCACTGTCGAGAGAGGCTGCCCAACCGGCAGCTCGAAAGGGATAGTCCCTCCCTCACCGGACTCAGTCTGATGCTCGCGGGTGACAAGAAGCCGCCCCAGGGCGTCGATGAACTCCGCTCGGAGGATGACGGGCGGGATTGGGCCTTCCACACCCGCAATCTGCACCGTGGCTTTGGCCACATCCCCCGGAGAGTAAGCACGACGATCGAACGCAATCCGCTCGATCCGCACAGCCTCAGGAACTCGGAGCGTCACGCTACCCCACGTGAGAACACGTCCCGCTGCATCTCTCAGAATGACATTTGCGAGGTGAGCACCACCGGGCAAGGGCAGAGAAACGTCGTCCGCCGACAGTTTGAGTCGGATCTCCTGCAGACCAGGCGCCAAACTCACCTCTGTACTGCCCTCGAACTCCAGTGTACCGCAGGCATCGGCGAGCGAGATCTCAGCCCGTGCCGCGCCGGCCGCGCCGGAGTTCTCAAGCGTCAGGGCCGCTTCAGGACGGCCCGCGACCAGTTCTGCCTCGATGGCCTCAAGACGGATAGGGGATTCCCATTGTGTGCTCCAGAGCAGTGCCTTTATGAGGAGCGAGAAGTGGTATTCCCAGTACTCAAAGCGGCAGTCAGAATCCTCCACAAAGGGCGTCAGGCCATAGGCGTAGCTGCCGGCCCCGTAGGCATCTGTATTGTAGGTGAAGACGACTACCCGCCCCTTGCCCGGCCCTGTCTGGGCGACAACCAGTGGGTGTTTCCCAATCGCGGCAAGGACCTTGCCCGTCGCCTCGTACCGCGTGTAAGCCGTTGTAGCCGTTCACGGGGGTGAGGTCAAGCCCGATTTCACGTTGTTGTGAAAGAAGCGCGACTTTCTTTCGGGAGACGGCTGGGATCTAACACACCTCGCCGTTATAGTGGCGGCCATGAACAC
>Ga0209045_1000758_pt1 | contig 34841 bp, 23 predicted proteins | sample SaaInlLV_10m_DNA_4_FD_184664 | JGI IMG/M metagenome (GOLD analysis project Ga0209045, IMG submission 184664) | Marine microbial communities from expanding oxygen minimum zones in the Saanich Inlet - Saanich Inlet SI072_LV_200m_DNA (SPAdes) (version 2) | ecosystem: Environmental > Aquatic >...
GGTTACGGAATCCAACCGAATTCTGCGCTCGAAGGCCCGGTGCGGCCCAAGGCCGAAAAAAAACGGGCGTCTCACTTTACAGAAGCACTGAGCTCTGGTCCTCCTGGCGTTCGGAGCAGAACGGTTCACGCACTGCCCAAAGACCAGCTCAGCTCTCAGAGCAGGGATGGCAGCTTGGGCTTGCGCAGCGTACGTCGCGTACTTCGTGCTCGGAGGAAGCTGAGTGAGGGTTCCCCCGCCGCCTCGAATGCCCGTCGAGCATCTCGTGCAGACTTGACCTTTGAGGCCAACTGGCCATCGAGAACGTGCAGTACGTCCAACACCGGTCCGGGCGGTGGAATCGTCGCTGCGGTCGCCAGCCTGACGGACAAGGCGCCGGCGCCGCGCTCCCTGTGGAATCAGCAGGACGCGACAGTAAAGTAGGGGCGCCGTTTGCCACCCGGCTCGCAACACCTCAGTCGAGCGATCAAAGGGACAAGCCAACGCGCCGGCGGAAGCCGGATCGACCCGCCGTAGACCAGCAACACCATGACGACAGCAGCAAGCTCACTTCCCAGACAGACAGGCGATGTCGCAACTCCCTGTGCCCTCTGCGGCGCATCTGCGTTCAGCCGCCTGTGGCCCAGCCCGACGGGGAACGGCCCCAACGGCCACTTCACCGTGGCAACCTGTAGCACATGCGGGCTGGCGCGGACAGAACCCCAACTCGAGGAAGCGGACCTGGCCCCGTACTACACAGCGACGTACTACGGGGGGAACACGCAGAAGTTTACCGGACTCTTTGAGAGTGCGGTTGGCTTGCTGTGCAACATGCGAGCCCCGGGGATTGTCAGGGCGGCCAGACAGTCATCCAAGCAGTGCTCCCGTTCGTCCCCCAGGATTCTCGACGTTGGTTGCGGACGAGGCACGGTCGCTCGAGTCCTGGCCAGGAAGGGCTGCGAATGTCACGGAATTGAGCGGGGTGAATTCCCACCCGAAGGAACACCAGAGGGAGTCGTCCTCCACCGCGAGGCCCTCGCCCATATCGGGTTCGATGAGGCCTACTTCGATTTGGTCCTGCTTTGGCATTCCCTGGAACACATGTCGAACCCGGTTGATACTCTGCGACAATGTCGCCGGATACTGTCTCCAAGTGGCAGCCTGGTACTCGGGGTCCCAAACTTCGGTTCCTGGCAGAGCCATTGGTTTGGGGACCGTTGGTTCCATCTCGATCTGCCGAGGCATACGCACCACTTCACGCGCACAACTCTCTCAAGGTGCCTGACCGAGGCCGGATTCCGAGTTTCATCGGTCAGTACGGTCACAATCGAGCAAAATCTTCTTGGTTTCGTGCAGAGCGCCCAGAACCGCTTCATCCCGGGAACAGGAGACCAACGCCTGTATGAACTAATGAAACCGCAAAACCACGCCCACAGCTGGAGCAAACGACTCGTCCCTTTCGGAGTAGCTGCGGCGTTGCTCCCGGTAGCGGTCATTGAGACCGTTCTGTCTGCGCTTGCCGGTCAGGGCGCCTCTCTGGTCGTGCACGCCCGCAGATCGGACTGAGATAGATACCCTCCCGGGAACGGACGGACCATGGCTTCCCTCTCACACAGCAAGCTTCTTCCCCTTCTTCTCGTCTGTGCCGCGTTGTGCTACCTGCCGTCACTGAGCTTCCCTCTACTGGAAGGTTGGGACGACCCGACCTACATACTGGACAATGCCGAACGGCTCACACCATCCCTGACGAATGTGCAGCGTTTCCTGGAAGCTCCCTACTTCAACAACTACCACCCGGTTACCATGCTCTCCTACATGGTCGACTTCAGCATCGGCCGGACGAATGCCTTCGTCTACCGACTCCAGAACCTCCTCTGGCACCTCATCGCCTGTGCGGGACTCTACGCATGTCTGTGCCGTTTCGGAATCGGACGCTCCCTGAGCTGGTTCCTGGCCCTCCTCTGGGCTGTACACCCTCAACGGGTCGAGTCGGTTGTCTGGGTCTCTGAACGCAAAGACGTGCTGTGCGGAGCGTTCATTTTCTGGGCGCTCTGGTGCTACACCCGCCAACCAGCCCGGTATACCGCTGCTTTCCTGCTGTTCCTGCTGGCCATCCTCTCCAAAGCAATGGTGGTGACTTTCGTCGGCGTCCTTGCCCTAATGGAGTGGTCCAAGCACGATGGACGCCTTGGCTGGCAGTCTGTAAAGCGACTTCTCCCCTACGCCTGTTTGTCCGTCGTCATGGCTGCGGCCACCGTTAACGCTCAAGGAGAAGCCGTTCGAGCAAACGTCCCGTTGCTACGCCGCCTTCCGGCAGCCGTATGGAACACGGTTTGGTACGTATGCCGAACTCTCGTCCCCACGGACTTGTGTCCCATGTATCCCCGAATAGACCCCCACGCCGCAGCACTGCTCGCCGTGCTGATCGCTCCTCTCTGCCTCGGCAGCGCCGTGACACTGTGGCGCCTCAGCAGGAATCCAATCAGACGACATCGATGCATCCAGATCGTGTCAGGGTTGCTGGCCTACCCGACGGTCCTTGCCCCGGTCTGCGGCTTGGTCCCCCTCGCCTTCATCGACAGGGCAGACCGCTACAGCTATCTCCCTTCGGCTGTCCTCCTGTGGTTGCTGGGTAGATTGGCCCAGGGAGCGTGGGAGTCGGAGAGAGTGAAGGCATTCCGTTCGCGCATTCCCAAGCAGAGATTGGCGACAGGCATGGGGCTTGCGGCAACGGTAATCGCAGCGACCCTCATGTGGCAAACCTATCTCTACGCACGAGTCTGGCAATCATACACCTCGGTCCTCTACACAGCCTACCTCGTTGACCGTCCTCATCCGCGGGTCATCGGCGCCCTTGCGGAAGCACTCCTCGAAGCCAAAGAAGGAGCCGCTGTCTGGCGCCTGGCAGGAGAACTGGAAGCGTCTGATCGCCCCTATCTGTCCTCTGGCCAACGCGAGGCCCACGAGATGAAGGCCGCATTCCTGCGCGCGGCTGTGCTGGAGATGGATGGGGAACTTGCCGGAGCAGCGCTCTGCCTGGAGGACATTGACAGGCGGGTCCGCAACGGCGACACATCAACGTTCCTGGATCCCCGTCGCTATTGCCATATGAAAGCCGGGATCGAGATGCGGCTGGAACGCTTCGAGCAAGCAATCGCCAGCTATACCCAACTGCTCCGGCGACATCCGAATGATGGCCCCGCCTACCTGGGAAGGGGGCGTGCGCACCATCGACTCGAACAGCTTGAGCTGGCCCTCGCTGATTTCCTCCAGGCCCAAGCGCTCGATCCCTACTCGAGCCAAGCCGCCGAGGGCATCAGACAAGCCCAGGTCGCCATGGAATCAGTAGAAAGTGGACCAGCCAGGAACGCAGGAGCGGTGCCCACCAAGGAGCCGTAGCGTCCCCAGCCCCGAGCGTCCCGGAAGACCGCTGGCTGCCCCCTAATGCTATTAGCTTTCTCCTTCCACCGCACTGGCGGAGAGTCGCCGGATGGCACCGCCTCCCACATTGTGTGCTCTGTTAACGTGGGAGGGGCTGCCACGCCGCGACCCCATCTCCGAGGCCGCTCCCCTCTGGGAACGGAGGGATCACTGCAGCATGGCCATAAGCTGGACGTAGCAGTAGAAGATGGGGGCAACAAAGATCAGGCTGTCAAGGACGTCAAGAGCGCCCCCAAGGCCAGGCAGCCGCCCCGAGTCCTTTGTCCCGGAAGCTCGTTTCAGAGCAGACTCAGCCAAGTCACCGATCAAGCCTACGACTGAAAACAGAACCCCAAGTACGACGGCTGACCAGAACCCGATCACGTTCACCTGAGCGACTTGGAGATGCCGACCCGCAACAGCGAGAAAGGTCAAGGTGCAGAGCACACTGGCCACCGTTCCCCCTGCCAGCCCTTCCCAGCTCTTCTTTGGGCTGAGAGATGGCACAAGTTGATGGTTCCCTCCAGGCCGCTTCGCCCCCGCTGTTCCCACAGCGAAAGCGCCAACATCCGCCAACTTCGTGCCGACGATGAGGAATGCAGTGAGTACCCGCCCGGTTGAGCCCGTTCCCTCGATGAAATAGAGCTTGGCGACGAAACTCAGCGTCCAGCAGAGGTAGACGAACCCGCCCACCGAAACCAGTGCGTTGAGGATCGCCTCCCGCGATGGACCGCGCCGGAAAACGTCGAAAAAGAGAGCGATGAGCAGCAGCACAATCACCAGGGCTGCCAGGGCAGAGAACGGATTCACCAATGACAGTCGAACAGCCGGCCCTCCCCAAGGCATGGCGATGACCACCAGAGCACAACCGAGACCGCCGACCAGACCGGGGCGCCCGGGGAATCCCAAGGCATCAGTCATGGCGAACAGCTCACGCGCCCCCACAACGAGGAAGGCGCAACAGAGGACAGCAAACACCACCGCACCGGGCCATCCAGGCCAAAGGAAGGCGACCAACGCCAGCAGAACAAGGGGGATGCTCGTCGTAATTCGCTCTCTAAGCATTGGGGACCTTCCCAAAACGTCTTTCACGCCGGCCGTAGTCGTCAAGGGCTTGGCGGAACAGATCTGCATCAAATTCCGGCCACGTCTTGTCTGTGACCCAGATTTCGGCATAGGATGCCTGCCACAGCAGGAAATTGCTGAGGCGCATCTCTCCCGCTGTCCGGATGACCAGATCAGGGTCCGGAAGATCAGCCGTGTATAGTCGCGCGGCCAGGGCCTCCTCATCAATCTGCTCAGGGGAGAGTACACCCTTGGCCACATCCTCGGCAAGTCGCCGGGCAGCAGATGCTATCTCAGCCCGAGAACCGTAGCTCAAGGCCAACGTCAAGACGCCGCTCGAATTGTCGCGAGTTGCTTCCATGACCCGGGACAGGCCTCGACGCACGGGCAAGGGAAGTCGTTCGAGCTCCCCAATGGCGTTCAGTCGGATGTCATGGCGCTCCAAGTCCTCAAGACGTTCCGCAAGGAAGCGCTCAAGGAGGCGCATCAACTCCGCGACTTCACGTGGGGGACGCCGCCAATTCTCGGTGCTGAACGCGTATAGGGTGAGGTACCGAACACCAAACTCAGAGCAGGCTTCGACGATCCGCCGGACGCTCTCCGCCCCCGCCTTGTGCCCCTCGATCCGCGGCTTCCCTTGCCGACGCGCCCAACGCCCATTCCCATCCATGATGATGGCAACGTGCGTTGGAGGATGAGGTAGGGAAGCAGACATACTTCGGGAGCAGGCCTCGTGGGGGCACCCAGATGAACACGCCGCACGCGATGGCGTTCGCTCATGTCCGGGTTGCCCTGACAGTGACGATCAGGAGAGGACGAACGTCTGACTTCTTCTCGGGCCAACAGATATGATGGAAGGCTTCGCTTCCAGCAGATCCGAGAGATACGTGAGATATTCCTTGGCCCGAACGGGCAGATCGTCGTAGTCCCGTATGCCTTCAGTTGACTCCTGCCAACCCGGGACCTCTTCGTAGATCGGCTTCACCCGCTCGATGTCGTCGTTGTCTGACGGCATGTCGGTGATCGTCTTACCATCAAGCTCATAGGCCGTGCAGACTTTGATCGTTTCGAACGAGTCCAAGACATCCATCTTCGTGAAAGCGATTCCCGTGACGCCATTGAGCATAGCGGAGTAGCGCGTGGCAACCGCATCAAACCAGCCGCAGCGGCGCGGACGACCGGTCGTTGCTCCGTACTCGCCCCCTTCACTGCGCAGGAACTCACCTGTCTCATCGTCCAGTTCAGTCGGAAACGGTCCGCGGCCAACCCGCGTCGTGTAGGCCTTGGCAACCCCAACCACATGATCGATCCGGCAAGGGGCAAGCCCGCCACCCGTGCATGCCGCCCCAGATGTCGTGTTGCTGCTGGTGACAAACGGGTAGGTCCCGAAATCCACATCCAGCCACATGCCCTGAGCACCCTCGAAGAGGACCTCTTTACCAGCTTTCGCCGCTCGGTTGACCGTCAGTACAGTGTCCTTGACGAAGGGGGCCAGCATCTCAGCCGCCGGTCGGACCTTCTCCCACTCGGCGTCGATGTCCATCACCGGTTCTCCGGCCTCCTGGAAGATGGCATTGTAGAAAGCAGCCTGCTTGCGAAAGCGCTCTTCCAGCAAAGCGGGTTTGCAGAGCAGTGCCCCGCGGAGCCCAACCCGGTTGACCTTGTCCGCATAGGCCGGACCTATACCGCGCTTTGTTGTCCCGATCTTGGAATCCCCAAGCTTGCCCTCGAACACCTGATCCTGGAGGCAGTGATACTCGAAAATGAGCTGGCACCTTGTGCTCACCTCGAGCCGTCCCTCAACGTCTATGCCCCGAGCGCGCAAACCCTCTATCTCCTCACACAAAGAGACAGGATTAACCACGACACCATTGCCGATCACGCAAACGGCCTCGGGACGCAGGATCCCGGAAGGCACCAGGTGCAGGACGAACTTCTCGTCGCCCACCTCAACCGTGTGTCCGGCGTTGTTCCCGCCCTGGAAACGAACGACGACATCCGACGTCTCGGTAAGGAAGTCAATGATCTTCCCTTTGCCTTCGTCACCCCACTGCAACCCCACTAGGACAGTATTAGACATTGCTCACACTCCAAAAACACCAAGGGCACACCACCACTCGAACACGGCAAAAAAGAAGCCCGATCGGCAAGATCGGGCTTCTCGTAAACGGGTCGGCTCTCTTGCCGCCCTATTTTAATGCCGCATGGCGATAATGCAATGCCAAGAGACAGGAGCAAGGCACCCCCTCAGTCACGTGAGGCGGCTCGACGGAGTCTCTCCCTCCATCGGACACAGATGGCCCGGAGAATCCCTGGAGGGAGAGACTCCGTCGAGCCATCTTGGGGATCTCTCCCACATAACTGCCCCCTTACAAGAGCCTGAGGAACACAGGAGCAGGCCGACGGATGCCGTGCTATATTGTGGGCTTTCCCGTGACAGATCAGAGCCCGGACGGCGTCCCGGCCATGGCAGGAAACGGACCCTGATGACGAAACGTGCTGTATTGCTGGGGTTGCTGGGGGCCGCCACCATCTGTGGCATCACCTTCTTCAACGATATGGTGATGCGCGGCACGTTCCTCGTCGGCAACTTCCTTCCCGTCTCCGTGTTCGGCAGCCTTATCCTCTTCCTGCTCCTGGCCAACCCGTGCCTGGGACGCCTGGGCAAAGGCGCCTCTCTCAAGGGCAGTGAACTGGCCGTGATCATGGCCCTGACACTCTTCGCCTGCTTCCTGCCAGGCCGTGGCCTGATGCACCAGTTCACGACCTTCCTCATGCTTCCTTCACACCATATGCGGACCATTCCCGGCTGGCAGGGCGAGCCGACCAATGTGGGCCTCCAGGATGTGACGGATGTCGACGCCCTCACCCAGGCCCTGGCCCACAGAAGTCAAGATGACGTTGAGACGTCAACACGAGGCTACCTGCTCCGAACACTGCCTGCGGAAATAGGCAGACAGGACGTGCAGACCGGAACAGACGGCTCCAGCGCCCTGGCGACAGCCATAGCCGCTCTGAACGACATGCTGGACGACTCAGAGCTGGCCCGCCTGGGCCTGGCCGATGAGGAACTGGTCTTGCCTCCGTATGTGCTGAGGATCACCGACGAAAGGACCCGGGTCCCCTCCCATGCACAGGACCTCACGCGGGTCAACCGGGCGATCCTGGATGCCCTGTTCCCGAAGGCCCTCTCGCCACGGAAGCCGTCAGTGCTCGAGCACGCACCGCCAAGGATGTTGGCTGACACACGCGAGAACACGACGGTTGTTCTGGACGGCTTCGTGAACGGGCTGGCCGTAGGTGACGAGCCGATCGCCTTCACTGAAGTACCGTTCGCGGCATGGAAGCGGACGTTGCTGTTCTGGGTCCCGCTCATACTTGCCCTGAGTGTCGCAGCCATCGGACTCTCGCTCGTTCTGCACCGCCAGTGGTCCGATCACGAACACCTGCCTTACCCAACGGTGGAATTCGCGTGTTCCCTTCTCCCGGAACCCGGGAAGACTCAGGGGGCCGTTTTCCGCAACCGCATGTTCTGGGGAGCGATCATCGGGGTGTTGTTCCTCCATATGAACAACTACGCGTACGTGTGGTGGCCCGAGAAGCTGATCCGCATCCAGACTCGGTTTGATTTCTGGCCTCTGGTCGAGCTCGTCCCCATTTTCAGGAAATCCAATGTCGGCATCTGGAACATGTTCCACCCCAACATTTACTTCACGGTCATCGGGTTCGCCTACTTCCTGGCTACCGACATTTCGCTGTCGTTGGGGATAGCGCCCTACGCATTCGCGATCGCCGTCGGGATCCTTGCGGGTTACGGCGTCACCATCGGTGGCGCCTTCCTGCAGCCGTCAATCAGCCCTTTCCTGTACGCAGGGTCATACTGCGGCATGTTCCTTGTGCTGGTTTACACCGGTCGCCGTTACTACACGACCGTGTTCAAACGCGGATTCCTACTGCCGGCTCAAGACGCCGCGGAGCCTCACGCTGTCTGGGGTGCACGTGCATTCGTCATCGGTTGCTTGATCTTCGTGGCCCAACTCGTCGCCGTGGGGTTGGACTGGCAAATGGCAGCCCTCTACACGCTGATCACCATCATTCTGCTCGTCGTGATCAGCCGGCTCGTCGCGGAAGCCGGCGTCTTCTACCTGCATGCATACTTCTTCCCGTGTGCCCTGATCTGGGGCTTCCTGGGCGCAACATCAGTCGGCCCGGACCAACTCCTCATCATGGGCATGGTGTCTTCTGTTCTCCTGATAGATCCGCGCGAAGCCCTGATGCCCTACGTCGTGTCCGGCCTCCAACTCGCGGATCGCTCCAAAGTGAAAGTGGGGCGCACGGCAACATGGGGGATGGGCGCGATTGTCCTGGGCTTTGCGGTCGCCATCCCCGCCACCCTGTATTGGCAGTACCGGTACGGAGCAATCCGGACAGGTGATGGTTGGACATGTGGCGGCGTCCCCAAATTCGTTTTCAATGCCAACAGTGTCGTGCGTCGAACACTCGAAGCGCAAGGGACGCTCTCCCTCTCTGAAACACTGGAGGGTTGGCAACGGTTCGGAGAAGCCATACCCACGGGACAATGCGTGATCGGCTTCGCGGTGATGTTCAGTCTCGTCCTCCTGTTCACGTTCCTGCGACACCGGTTCGCCTGGTGGCCACTGCATCCGCTCCTTTTCCTTGTTCTGGCCACGTGGCAGAGCCGCATGCTCGCCTTTTCCTTCCTCCTCGGTTGGCTGATCAAGACCTGCGTCACCAAGTACGGGGGGGCGTCACTCTACCAGAAACTCAAGCCCTTAATGATCGGCTTAGTCGCAGGGGAGATGCTGGCCGCCATCATCCCCATGATCATCGGGGCCGCCTACTACTTCATCACAGGTGAGCCGCCGGAAAGCTTCTCGGTGTACCGATAGTGACGACCAGAAATAGCAAAGCAAGCACGGAACGTTGGATCTGGCGCAACATCGCCATTGCAGTCCCCCGAACGTGGGAGATGCTGCAGTTCTCACGTGGAATGGACTCCGGGCGCTGCGCCTTCGCAGACCGCTACCAGTTCCGCTGCGAACTGAACTGGCGCACCGTTCCTGGCCCACCCGACTTCGATCGCATGATGTCAGATTACAGCACCAAGCTCAGCGAAAAGGGTGTTGAGGCGCCAAAGGCGCTGCGCCTAGGGAGCTGGCGAGGCGTGGAAGGGGTCAGGGACGGCCTGCTGACCAGCCACTACGGAGGCTACCTGCCCGGAGAACACTGCCTTCTCGAACTCGTCCTGCTCTGGCCTGACCGGAAGCAGGCTGAACTCGAACGACGCATTATCTCCAGCATTCGTGAAGAACCCGTGATGCAGGGAGGATTGAGGCACTGGCAGGCGTTCGGCATGGAGGCAGGTGTGCACACGGATGTCGCCCCCTTCCTGGAAAGCTGCACCGTGAATCCCGCCCACGTCGACATGATCTTCAGGAACCGATCCAAACAGCGCGAGGAGCACTTCGCACGTCGCGGCCTGGTCAAACAGTGGCTCGAAGGAAGTGTGGGTGACTGGTTGCACTGGTGGTTGCCCAAAGACTTCGAGATGGAGTCCCAGACGTCGGACACGATCGATGGCCACCGCCTGTTCATGACGACTGGAACACGCTGGTCCTGGGGAATTCGGCGCTTTTTCAGGCAGCGCTTACGCTGTCATGCGGCCGCTTGGATTTGCCCACAGGACGAAAGGCTATACAGTGTGGGGCTGATTTCACACCCGTCCCTGGCATTGACGGACGCACGCGCGGCAGCGGCCATGCTGTCCTGTTGCGGACAGAAGGGACTTGGTGTATGAGCACGACCGGGATGACAACCTCAAGCGGCTGGCGGCAGATGCTGACGGCCGTACCGACGCCAAACGTCAGTGCACACATCACTCACGGGTTGTCTGGGCAGGTGACGGTGACGGTAAAGAAGACGAGGCCCGGCTTCATGGTCCCACCGCTCTCGTGGATCGTGCCGTTCAACGCAGAACGATGTGTCACACTGGACGCCCTAGGGGCCGAAGTCTGGGGCCGTTGCGACGGGAAGCGCTCCGTCGAAGCCATTGTGGATGATTTTGCCGCAGCGCACCGACTCACGTTTCATGAGTCACGCGTCGCTGTAACCGGGTACTTGAAGAAGCTGATCGAACGCGGAGTCCTAGCGATCCTCCTACCAGAGAACGATGAATAAAACCATTGAAATTTCCGACCAGCCCCGCTTAAGCCTCCCGCGGACCGTCCGCATCACGATTGACGGGATCCGATACCGGCTCTTCAGAGCTGCCGTAACGGTAGCCGTTATCGCCGTGGCAGTGGCCTTCCTGATGAACATCCTCAGCGAGAGCTTGATCAAGCGTGCCGTGGCAGAGGACACTCACGAACGCGTCGAGCGCTCCCAGTTCGTGCACAACTGGATGGCCCGACTGAGCGCCCCGGGCACCATCGAGGCCATCCTCAAGGAGCTTGCCAGCGTAGAACTCACGTCACCGATCGCGAACGAAATGTCCAGTATGTCCGGGCTGAGTGATGCCGAGTTCGCTCGGTTCTACGAGAATGCATCCGCCGCCTCGAAGTGCTTCGCGTTTTTCGCCGATCTGGACTATGCCAAACGGCGGAATCTGGTCCATACGGCAGTCAGCGTTGAAGTGTTCAAACGACTCCGTACGCCCGATGGATTGGAGCAGTTCGAAGCCATCCTGCCAACCATGAAATCGCTCCGGTTCCCGCTCAGCGGTGAGGAACTGACGGCATTCCTGCAGGCGTGGCCCCAGACGCTGGCTCAGGCGCAGAACGTTCAGGAAGGTCGGAAGAAAGCCATCGCCGGCATCAAAGCAAAACGAGGCCAGACGGCAATCCTGACCTCACTGGCGGATGCTGAAGGCCAATTCGGGAACGACATCAGAGCGGCTGGATTCCATTTCGACGGGGATGCCGTGGCCCCGGTTGTCGCCGAGCAGGCCCGTGCCCTTCTGGACGCACGTCGCCTTGAGAAAAGCATGGAGCAGAAGACGACCAGGCAGGCGATCGCTCAGCACTACAACATCCTTCCCGCCGATGTCAACGTCATACTCATGTGGAAGTACCTGCGAAGCAAGAAATCGGCTCGGACCTACCTGGAGAAAATGGAGGAGTGTGAGGTAGACACCTCAGGACTCACGCCCGAACGGCTCACCATACTGGCCAATGTCCGCCAAGCTGAGAAAGCACTGGTCCGTGCCCAGAGACTGACTGTGGGAACCGGCGAGGGTTGGATGGGCCTCGGCGAACGCCTCAGTTGGTTGCTCCTGGTGTCTATGATGGTCTGCGGCATCGGGATCTCCAACGCGATGTTGATGACCGTCACCGAACGCTTCACAGAAATTGCCACCCTCAAGTGCCTGGGCGCTCTGGATGGTTTCATTATGCTGATGTTTGTACTCGAAAGCTGCTTCCTCGGAGTCGTGGGAGGAGCAATCGGCGCCGTGCTGGGGTGCCTGATCGGGCTTGGCCGCATGCTCAGTGCGTTCGGCCCCGTCTTCGCGGGCTCGATGCCTGCGCTCGACCTGCTCGCAGGCATGTTCATTGCAGTCGCACTGGGTGTGATTCTGGCCGCCGGCGCGGCCGTCTACCCCTCGCTCAAAGCAGCGCGCCTGGCCCCGATGGAAGCAATGCGTATCGAATAAGTGTGTCACTGGGATGCGAAGCGATATGGAACAACAATCCCCGCAGCAGTCCGATGCCGAAAAGCGGCGCGTTATTATCCGCACGGTTGGGCTGAAAAAGAGCTACATCATGAAGGGCGTCGTCACCGAAGCCCTGCGCGGTGTCGAAGTCGAGATCGTCACCGGAGAGTTCATCTCCGTTATGGGACCTTCGGGTTCCGGGAAGAGCACGTTCTTCAACATGATCGGCGCGCTCGACAGTCCCACTGTGGGACGCGTGTTCATCGATGAAGTCGATGTGGCCCAGCTTACGGCCGAAGAGTTGGCGTACCTGCGCTGCCACAAGATTGGCTACATCTTCCAGAGCTATAACCTGATCAAGTACATGACTGCGCTCGAGAACGTGACCACCCCAATGGCCTTTGGGGGAGTCATGCCCGATGAAGCGCGCGAACGCGGCATGGAATTGCTTGATATTGTCGGACTGAAGGACCGCTGGCACCATCGCCCGATCGAGATGTCCGGCGGCCAGCAGCAGCGCGTTGCTATCGCGCGGTCGTTGGCAAACCAGCCCAGCGTCCTTCTCTGCGACGAGCCGACTGCGAACCTCGACCTCAAAACAGGTCAGGAGATCCTTGAGATCCTGCAACGACTCAACCAGGAGAAAGGCGTGACGATCATCTGCGCCACACACGATCACCGGATGCTGGACATCTGCGATCGACTCATGTGGATCCGCGATGGTATGATCGAGCGCATTGCACGGCGCGAAGACGTGCATATCGAAGTCGGGACAATTGGTGGCGAAAGCAACTGACCAGTTAGGGACGTCATACAGATATGAGTTTGAAGTACGCGTTAATTACAGGTCTGACCGGAATCAGCGTCCTCCTCGGCGGCTTCATGTCCGCCGCGGTTCCAGAGCAGTTCCTCAAGGACTGCCAGACGCTCACTCAGAACCCCCACCGCTTGAGCGGAACGCCCGAATGCGCCGCCGCCATCGACTATGTCGTCCAGCGGCTCAAGCAGATTGGGACTGAGAAGGTCATCGAGCAGCCATTCCCCAGTGTTCAGACGAACGTCACGCAGTGTGAACTCACTGTCGAGGCATCGGGCCGGAAAATTGCGCTCCACCCAATTCGTCCGAACGGCATTATTCCTCCCGTGACAACGCAGGAAGGCGTGAGCGGCCAGGTTCTGCATCTGGGTGTCGGGAGTGCCGACGACTTCGCCAAAGAGTCACCCCTGGACCGGATAGTCATTCTCGACTACAACTCCGGTGAAGGCTGGCTCAGAGCCTTCCGTCTCGGCGCCAAGGCGGTGGTCTTTGTGGAAAACGGCACGGCCGGGGCCGCCAACCCACACAACGTCGACGCCAACGCCAACCTCCCACGCTTCTACTACAACGGCCCCCGCGGTGACCTCCCCAAAGAGGGGAAGGTCACCCTCCACAGCCAAGTCGTGTGGGACAGCGCGGTCGGCCGGAATGTCTTCGCCTTCTTCCCAGGCACCGATCCCGTATTCAGCCAGGAAAAGGATGAAATCATCATTCTGGCAGCCCACACAGACAGCTTTGGTGAAGTACCACGCCTGACACCGGGCGCCCGGGCAGCCGCCAACTGCGCCGGACTCCTGCAGTTGGCAGAACACATCCAGAAGAACCGCCCACGACGGCATGTCCTCCTAGCCTTCTTTGATGGCCAGGCACGTGGACATTTGGGGAGCAGCGTGTTCTACCGATCCCTCGAAGAGGACCGCGAAGAAGCAACCGTGGAGGAACGACAGGAGTCCTTTGAGGCCGAACAACTCTTCCTCGCGCAACTCAATGAGGTGATGGAGGATGAGCACCCCCTCGCCATCGACTCCGACGTGCGCCGCCAGCTGATCAACCGCCTGTCAGACCGGGCCACGGAAGAGGCCTACACGATCAGCGACATCATGTACAAGCTCCGCGAAGAGGTCATGCTCATCCGGGAACGCAATGAAGGAGGCGAACTGAGCCCGGCCGAAGAACGCCGGGTTGCGGAAGTCCAGCTCCTGGTCGGTGAGAAATACCAGCCCGACAAAGACCTGTGGAACGACCTGAGACGCGCGTTGGGACGTGAGCGGCGCGCACTGGGTAAAGGCGACATACCCGGGCTGGAGGACGACGTCAAAGAGAAGCTGCGCTTCATCTTGGGCCGTGTGTCGGAAGATATCCGCCTCCGGGAGGGAGAACTGGCAATCGAGGGACAAGCCCTCGCTGCGGATACGGCCATCAAGGAACTCCTCAGTGAGTACTGGATCGCCCTCCATGCATCGCTCTACATCGGCGACACGACCCCGCGCTGGGGCCTGGTCATCGGCGGCGAATCAGCACTCCACTCCCCACAAGACAACCCCGGCCTTTACGGCAAGATCCAGGCGGTCTTCCTTCGTGCTTACGAGGGTCTCAGCGAACAGGCTCCTGAGAGTGAAATCAATTTCGTGACCGCATCCGCCGACCAGTCACTGTCCCAGACCCGCGTGCTCTGGGGCGCACCACACCTGATTCACAGTGGCGAGATTGCCGGCCTCTTCGGCATCTACAACCTCGTCCTCGGAACCTGCCAGGAGCGTCTTGCGCTTGAGGGCACACCGCATGACACGCTGGATCGACTCAACCTTGAGTGCGTCCAACGCCAGATGACCGAAATCGGGCTCATGCTGGCCCCGGTCGCGGATGCCGCCCAGGAAGGCACCAGCAAAGCAGCTGCTCCCGTGACCCCACCGGCTGAGGAAGCCGTCGCCGGGGAAGAGCCCCCTGAGACTCCAGAAAAGAAATCCTATGCCGTGGCCAGCCAGGAGGGCCTCTCCCTCCGGCGTGGCATTGTGACCGGCAAAGAATACATCGTACCCAGCTTCGAGGACGACAGCGTGCGCGGCCCGATGGTGATGGGCCTGCTCCCGGGCAGCTCGATCCCCAACACGCCCATGGCCGGAGCCATCGTTCAGTTCAAACTCCGGCGCCAATCCGCCCTGTCGTATAACCGGCGGAAACCGTACGCGTTCGATGACTTCCAGGTCTACCGCACCACACGCAACGGCATCTACGGCCTGGGGCCCGTGCGTGGCGGCTGGAGCTGGAATGTCTATGGTGGTTTTGCCGCCGTGTTCAGCGAGCGCGGGCTCGTGGCATCCGTGTCGGACTTGGAGTCCTACCGCTCGGTCCGCTGGCGACTGAACGTGTTCCGCTGCCGCACCGGCGTGATCATTCTACCGCCCCAGCTGCGGACCGACAAACTCTCCGGAGAGGAAGTTCAAGTGCTCTCAGCCAGGGCGAACGCTGTCCTGGACAAGAAGAAGTCCTACGTGGAGACCCTCGACGGTGTTGTCAGTTGGTACTGCGATGACCGGGAGAAAGGCGTCAAGCTCTTCTCTCTCCGTCAACTCGTCGGGTTGGGCAACGGGGCAGAGCTCCTCGATCGTGGAGATGAGATAGCCGCCGCCCAGGGAACAGGCTTCTCCATGGAAACGAAGTGGGAAGGGATGAAGGCATCCCAGCGCTCCGCATCCGACCTCTGGCGTCTGAACGAATCCCGCCTCGATCTGCTCCGCACAAAGGGCATCCAGGACTCGTCATTGGCCGAACTCCACGGCCGCTCCGAAGACCTTCTCAGCCTGGTCAAGACGACCGATTCGCCGATCAAAAAGGAGGCGTTGGCCGCAGGCTCCTTCATGGCCTCCCAGCCCGTCTACCGGAAGGTGCGGCGAACGTTGGATGACTTGGTTTTTGCCGTACTGATTCTGCTGGCACTCTGCGTGCCGTTCGCGTTCGCCGTGGAACGCGTGGTCATTGGGTCAGCGATCATCTACCGGCAGATCGCCTGGTTCGTCGCCATCTTCATGGTGACCTTTGTGACCCTGTACCTCTCACACCCCGCCTTTGCGATCGCCAACACCCCCATCATCATCTTCCTCGGTTTCGCTATCGTGGTGATGTCCACCCTCGTCATTTTCATCATCATGCGCAAGTTCGAGGTCGAGCTGAAGATGCTTCAAGGGATGACATCCACGGTCCATGCGGCCGATGTTTCCCGCATCAGCACCTTCATGGCCGCCATGCAGATGGGCATCTCCACCATGCGCCGCCGGCCGTTGCGCACCGCTCTCACAGCAACCACCATTATCCTGCTAACCTTCACGATCCTCTGCTTTGCCTCCTTCGAGACGCAATCGGGCATTGTGAAACTGCTGTCCGCGCCGAACCCGGCCCACACCGGTGCCTGGGTACACAACGTCAATTGGTCCCCCCTGAGTCCCGACCTGACGGATCTGATCAAGGGTCGCTGGGGTGATCGGGTCGACGTGTGCCGTCGTCTCTGGATCTCCCCCGAAACGCAAGACAAGCCCGGCTTGCTTCTCTCGCGCAGCGATGGCAGCAGCCCGGTCACAATTCGTGGCGTCCTCGGCATGGACTCCAAAGAGGTCCCTCTCCGGCCGGATCTTGTGGATCTGCTGCCCGGCAAACTCGAGGGCCGTGTGCTCATTACCGAAGCTGTTGCCCGTGCTATCGCCGTCAAGCCCGGGGATCGTGTCCTTCTCGCCGGCCAAAATTTGGAGGTCGGCCCCCTTCTCGACGCTGTCCAAGTCTCCGATGCCAAGGATATGGATACGAGCAGTATCCTCCCTGCGGACTTCACCGAAGCGTCCTCTGCTCAGCAGACGCAGGCAGACGAGGAAGATGAGGATTCACTACTCGTGCAGCGCAACTGGGCCAGCTTGCCGGTCGACTCAGTCGCGATCGTGTCCTGCGACACGGCTCAGGCCCTGGGAGCCCGCCTCTACGGGATCATGCTCTACACCCAAGGCACCAGCGAATCCACCGACATTGCCGAGGATCTGGCCCGCATGCTGCCCTCCCCGATTGCCGCCACGCGAGCCAACGGCGTATACCGCCACGTGCTCGGAACCGTTCTCGCAGCCAGCGGCATCAAGGACCTTTTCTTCCCCGTCCTGCTGGGCGGCCTCGTCATCTTCGGAACCATGCTGGGTTCGGTCGCAGACCGGGAACGGGAGATCTACACATTCAGTGCTTTGGGCCTGGCTCCCAAGCACGTCGCAACCCTGTTCTTTGCCGAGGCGATGGTCTACTCTCTGATGGGTGGCATGGGCGGCTATCTCCTCGCACAGGCTACCACGAAGGCTCTTGGACTACTGGCCGACTACGGCTTAGTCCGTGTCCCTGAGATGAACATGTCATCCACGAATACCATCTTCACGATTCTCGTGGTGATGGTCACTGTTCTGATCTCGGCTATTTACCCCGCGATCAAGGCATCAAAGTCCGCGAACCCAGGCCTCCTCCGAGTCTGGCGTCCCCCCGAACCGAAGGACGATATCCTCGACCTCGTCTTCCCGTTCACCGTCTCCGATTACGACATCACCGGTGTCGTGAGCTTCCTCAAGGAGCACTTCGGCAACCATACGGACACCGGTCTGGGACGCTTCATGACCAGCAGTGTTGCGCTGGCCCGTGAAGAGAGCGGGGCACTCGGCCTCGATGCGACGCTGGCCCTCGCACCGTTCGACCTCGGCGTGAGCCAGTCGTTTGCCTTACGCAGCACGCCCAGCGAAATCCCTGGAATCGACGAAGTCCGAGTCATACTTGAACGTCGCTCAGGCCAGCCAAAAGACTGGCAGCGACTCAATAAGGTGTTTCTGGACGACCTCCGGCAGCAGTTCCTGATCTGGCGGTCGATTCCCCATGACACCATGGAGGCCTACCGGCGGCAAACGCTGACCGAACTGGGCCCGCGCGAAGGTGAAGAAGCCACCGGCGGAGAACTGGCGGCTGAGAATGGTGCGCCTGAGGAAACGCCTGTCTGACCTAGACAAGGCGGCCACCCGGCCGAGGAACGCACGGTGAATGCCCAGATCGTTGGGTGACCACGACAGCTTGCGATAGCGATTGAGGATAACACAAGCCATGGCACAACGGATTGACAAGGAGCTCGAAGAATTCCGGCAGGTGATGGAGGTCCCATCGACCTTCGAGGAAGGCTTCCGCTGGTCTTCCCTGCTGGGCGCCTTGTTTGTGGCAATGATGATGGTCCCAGGGGCCATCTACATGGGCCTTCTTGCCGGTGTTGGTATCGGCCCTGCAGCCCAGTGGGTGACCGTCATTCTCTTTATCGAGATCGCCCGGCGCGCCCATCGCAACCTGTCGCGATCTGAGATCTTCGTTCTGTTCTTCATGGCCGGTGCCATGATGTCAGGCCTCGGCATCGCGGTCCAGGGCGGCCGGCCGGCCGGACTGCTCTGGAACCAGTTCTTCATCAACAGTGACGCAGCGGCGGCAACAGGCATTGCGGAACAGATCCCCCGCTGGGTCGCCCCGCCACGGAGTTCCGAGTCCTACAGCCTGAGAACGTTCTTCCACAAGGACTGGCTGCCGGTCATCGCAATGGTGATCTTCGGTACCTTCCTGAGCCAAATCTCGAACATGGTTCTGGGCTATGGACTGTTCCGGGTGGCCAGTGATATGGAGAAACTGCCCTTCCCGATGGCCCCGGTCGGGGCTCAGGGGATCATGGCCATGGCGGAGGATGTCGAGGCAAAAGCAAACCGTGATGCCCAGGACTCCTGGCGTTGGCGAGTGTTTGCCATCGGCGGAGCAATGGGGCTTCTGTTCGGGATCGTCTATCTCCTGCTCCCAACCTTGAGCGGCGCGCTTACCGGCACGTCCGTCCAGATCTTCCCCATCCCCTTCTCAGACTTCACCGGCAAGACCGGACAGTATCTGCCGGCTGTAGCAACCGGGATCTGCTGGGACTTCGGCCAGTTGGTCGTCGGGATGGTCATGCCATACTTCGGCATGCTTGGAGGATTCATCGGTCTCGTCTTCACCATGATCCTCAACCCCATTCTCTATGATCAGGGCATCCTCTGGAACTGGAAACCCGGCGATGATACCATCGCGACCATGTTCAAGAACAACGTCGATTTCTACTTCAGCTTCCAGATCGGCATCGCCGCGGCGATCGCGATCGTGGGCTTTGCCCAAGTCTTTAAGAGCGTCCGGAAGGCACGTAAGGGGCGGGCGGAAAAGGAATCGCTGTTCACATCGCTCAACCGCGTTAGCGCCCCCCCCGGACGAGGCGATATCAAAGGATGGGCTATCATCCTGTGTTATTTTGTCGTTACCGCCATCTACATCGCCGCCGCGATGGGCCTTCTGGTCTGGCACCACGGCGAGTGGACCCGCGACATCCGCAACGTCCTGTTTACCCTCCTTTTCCTCGGCTTCTTCTACACCCCCATGATAAGCTACGTAACGGCCCGACTCGAAGGCATGGTCGGTCAGGTTGTAGCGGTCCCGATGATCCGTGAAGCAGCCATCATTCTGAGCGGTTACCGCGGTGTGGCCTGTTGGTTCCTCCCGGTCCCGATCGCCAACTACGGCCGGATGACCGTGTTCTACCGCCAATGCGAACTCACCGGGACCAAGTTCACCAGTATCTGGAAAACCCAGATCATCCTCTACCCGATCATCCTGCTGAGCTCGATCTTTTTCATGAACTTCATCTGGGGACTCGATAAGATCCCCTCAAATGCGTACCCCTTCGCACAAAAAATGTGGGAACTGCAAGCCGCAAACCGATGTATCATGTACTCGGCTACGCTCGGTGAGTATTCCATGTTCGAGGCAGCCTTCAACTGGCAGTATCTCGCCGTTGGCGGCTTCTTTGGCGTCGGGCTCTTTTGGGGCCTCAGTGCGGTGGGAGCCCCGATCATGCTCGTCTATGGAGTCGTCCGTGGACTCGGACAGAGCATGCCGCACTGGATCATCCCTCAGTTCATTGGTGCTCTCATCGGCCGCTTCTACTTCCGTAAGCGCCTTGGGCTGACCTGGCGTCAGTACATCCCCGTCGTCGCTGCCGGATTCTCGTGCGGCATGGGATTGATCACAACCGTTGGTGTCGGAATTACGTTCCTCAGCAAGTCCGTCATCAAGCTCCCATTCTAGGGCGAACCACTGAACCGCTGAATCGTTGAACCCTCACTCACATATCGAGCCCCGGGAACTGGTCGCATGGAAAACAAGCTCATAAGCATCAGAGGCCTGAACAAGGAGTTCAACCTTGGCAAGGTTATTGTACGTGCCCTGAAAGACATCGACCTCGACATCTACCAGGGCGAATACCTGTCAATCATGGGGCCCTCAGGGTCGGGGAAGAGCACGCTCTTCAACATGATCGGTGCTCTGGATCGACCGAGCAGTGGCGAAGTCGAGGTCGCAGGCGTACAACTGACCAAACTCACCCCCAGACAACTCGCCCATTTCCGCGGCAACAACATCGGCTACGTGTTCCAGTCTTACAACCTGCTCCCTGCTTATGATGCGGTGACAAACGTGCTCATGCCCTTGGTCTTCAGCGGCAAGACCCACGACGAGGCCGTCCGCCGCGCGACGGAAGTCCTTGAACGCGTCGGGCTCGGACACCGCCTCGATCACCGGCCGGATGAAATGTCCGGTGGCCAGCAACAGCGCGTTGCCGTGGCCCGTGCCCTGGCCAACGAACCCGCCATCATCCTGGCCGATGAACCGACCGCCAACCTCGACTTGGTGACCGGGGGAGAGATCATCCAGCTCCTCGCCTCACTGTCGAAAGAGTTGGGCGTCACCGTCGTCAGCGCAACCCACGACCACAAGATGCTGGACACGTCAGATCGCATTCTGTGGATCAAAGACGGTGGCGTGGATCGCTTGGAGAAGCGCGAGGACTTGGACATCAAGGTCGGTACCGTCGACATCGGGTAACGTCCATGCTTCCAACCAAGGGAGTGGCAACCACGATATGATGACGACAGCTCCCCGGAAAGCTCTCCTTCTGTTCGCCCTGGTGATGACCAGCGTCACGACGCACGCCGGGGAAGACATCCTCCCGCTTGGCGGCGGCCCCGCAGGAATCCGGGGGCTCACCCTCGTTCCGTTGCCGGGAGCGAAAGCGCAACTGGCGACGTCTGCCGGGACACTCAAAGTGACCTTTGCCAAGGAGGGCACAGAACGGCGCTTCATCGCCTTGGCTGCAGAGGTGAAAGGTGTGTCGTTCATTCCCCAGGCACTGGAAGCCAGCTGCGCCCTGACACTCAGCGAGGGAAAAGCGTCTGACGTCCGCCCCGGACTGCTGCTGTACGAGAAGGACGGCGGGGCCTGGTTCAAGCTTGGCCGCCCACTCGCCGCTTCAGGCACTGCCACCGATGCACGCTTCTCGGTGCAGTCATTCCGTGAGGCCGCCTTCAGTGAAGACACCAACACCCAGCTCGACTGGAAGGACGTTGAACGGGCGTGGTTTGGCCTCGTTGTGGATGGCAAGGTCAACGCGGAGTTCGAACTGCGCCGACTGGTCCTGACCAGCGCGCCTTTCCGGCCAACCAAGCCGCTCTCGGTGTTCCAGCCGGACGCCAAAGCCTGGTCCATGGCCGCTGACAGCGCCGTGACACACAAGCTGGTGAGCGCACAAAACGGCCCGGGGAACATCCCCTGCACCCGCCTCACGTTCACCTTCCCCGGTGGCAGACACATGTATGTAACCCCTTCACAGGCTTTCCCTGAAAACGAAGTGTCCGCCTACGCCGGCTTGCGCCTGACCTACAAGGCCTCGCTCCCGGAAGGAATTGATGGGCTTCTTGTCCTCCTTTCCGAGCAAGGCGGTGGACAGTACTATCCGGCACGCCTCCCGGCGGCCAGTGAAACCTGGACCACAGCTGACATCCCTTTCTCCGCCTTCAAGCATGCCAGCTGGACCAAAGACGCCAACGGCAGACTCGACCTGGACCTTATCAACCGAATCGTCGTCGGAGCCCACGGACAGGCCAAAGGCAAGGGCGGCGACGGCACAGTCTCCATCGTTGACATCCAGCTCTACCCCCACAAATAGACTTCTCCGAACCGAACCGCGCACAACGTAAGCGGTCTTCTCCCCTCTGCCCGATCCGAGCCGCGCACAACGTAAGCGGTCTTCTCCCCTCTGCCCGATCCGAGCCGCGCACAACGGAAGCGGTCTTCCTCCCCTCTGCTCGATCCGGACCGCGCACAGCGCAAGCGGTTTTCCTGCCATAGGCAAAGCTCCTCTCCTGCGCTACCTTTCCTCCAACCACCAAACACGGGAGGATGCCATGACGCTCCGCAGTTTCGTCGTCGCCATCGTTGCCATGCCAATCCTGATCGCCGCTCAGACCATTGGAAAGCGCCCATATGAGCTTGATTGGGCCGGCCGTATGGAAGACGACCATCCGCATCTCGTCGACTTCGAAAATCTGGTCGGCTGGACCACCGATGTCGAAAGCGCCGTTGCCACATTCGAACGGTCACAAGAGCAGCAGATCTGGGGGCAGTTCGTCGGCAAACTGACCTACCGAGCAGACGGAAAGCAGCCCACGGTCGCGATCCGCCCGCCAGAGCCAATTCCAGTTGTCGGCGCCTTCGATGCCGTCACATGCTGGGTCTACGGCAACACACTCGGGAAAGACGCAACCACCCCCGGCGTACGCATCGCAGCGCAGTTCATCTTGCCTCCGGGAGACACCATCGGCGTGCCGCTGACCACCGTGCGCTGGAAGGAGTGGTTCCTCTGCCATCGCCGCCTGACCGAAGAGCAAATCTCCGCGGTGCAGAACGGCGCATCGTTCTCCGGCTTCGTCATCTCAGGAGGGCGTAACAAGAAGGACCGCGTTCTCTACTTCGACAGCCTGTCCGTCTTCGTGGAGACATTCCCTCCACTCGCCTTCGAACCGCGGCCGAAGCGAGGCGTTGACATGTTCCCCGGACAGGGAATCGGCACGAACACCGGCCCGAGGAAACTGCCCTTCCCCACTCATGCTGAGACGATCCTCCCCGATAACCTGACGGCCGACTTCAAGACCGCCGTCCGACGCAGCGGAAACACGTTCACCTTCACCTACCGCGGCACCGACGGCTCGCTCACCTACACACTCGCGCCCAAGACCGGCAACCTGAGCGACGTTCGAGCCGAGTGGAACGGTTGCGGGGCGCCTTTCCAGCCCTGCGCTGGCGGTGGGGTCAGGCTCATGTCAGAGAACGGCAAACCAATTCCGCCCGACAGCGCCACCCTCGTGAGCACCAACCTGGCAGATGGCGTTGTCACCTGCACGTGGAGGCTGAGTGCCGAGGGACAGAACGCGACCGTGACCTACGCGTTCCGACTTTGGCAGAAGTCTCTAGTCGTCGACATCGTCTCCCTGGGGGGAGCGATCCATGAGGTCCATTTCGGCGAAACCGTGGGCACGGATTCGCCTCGCCTGGTCACCCTTCCCTATTACACATCCGGCACCACCACTCGGCCGGCGATATTGGTGACCGGTCCCCCCGCCAATCCCTTGTTCATCTCGGGTCATGTCGACTGGACACGCTCGAATGCCGCCACTCCCTTTGCCGTCAACAGCATCAATGGCAACTCGGCTGTTTTCAACGGCGGCACACGCTACATCCCCAAAACAGACGGCCGCCGGAACGACTGCTTCGAACGCTTCATCATCACGGTTTCGCCGCGCTTTGAAGAGATCTTGCCAAACATCCCCAATCCGGTTTCGCCCTGGAAGCATGTTACCGGAACACGCGTATGGCGGGCGCACGGCGCAAGCAATCGGGAACGCGACACCGCGTTCTGGACCCGCTGCCATCGCTACGGCATCACCGAAGTGGTGGTCACAGATCACGAGACAGGCTGGCGCGACGGCGAGGAGAGCTTCACCTTCCGCACCCGCCCTGCCCCCGGAAAAGGCGGCGACGAAGGCCAATTCACCTACGCGCGGCACATGCAGGACACTCTGGGCTTCGTCTACGGCCCTTACAATAACTACACCGACTTCGCCCCGGTCAATGAGTTCTGGCACCCGGACATGGTCAATCGCCGTCCGGAAAACCAGCTGCAGACCGCCTGGCGGCGCTGCTATGCGCCGAAGCCTGCACGCGCTGTCGAGTACTGCGCCAGACTTGCCCCGATCATTGAAGAAAAGTTCGATTTCAGTACGGCCTACTGTGATGTGCATACGGCGGTCACACCGTGGAGCCGCACCGACTATGATCCACGCGTCCCTGGCGCGGGAACGTTCTCAGCCGTCTTCTACTCCTATGGCGAGATCATGCTCCATCAGAAGCGAGCCTGGGATGGTCCCGTCTACTCCGAAGGCAACAACCACTGGCTCTACTGCGGACTGACCGATGGCAACTACGCCCAGGACCAGCGCTACCGCATCCCAGACAAGCCCTGGCTCGTAGATTTCGACCTCCGCAAGATGCATGACCTTTGCTGCAACTTCGGGATGGGAAACCTGCAGATGTTCTTCGGCCGCGAGTATAGCCTCGGCAGCAATCGCCTGGAGCAGTCTGCTTCCATCGATCGATTCCTTGCCGCCACGGTCGGATTCGGGCACACCGGCTTTCTCATTTTCGCCGGCGGATACCGCAACACCATGCGCAGTTACTACATGCTCCAGCAGCTCCATAGCCGCTATGCCCTGGCCTCCGCGGTCGACATCCGCTACGCAACCGACGATGGACGCCTGCTGCCAACCACCGAGGCCGTGGCCACGGACGCCTTCAGACGTTCGCAACTCGTAACCCGCTACAGCGACGGAACGATCACAGCCGTCAACGGGCACCGCCAGGAGCGGATGCGAATCAACATCGACAACCGCGTCCTCAATCTCCCACCGAACGGCTACGCAGGCTGGACCTCGGATGGTCAGGTGCACGTTCTGAGCGCCGACGTCGACGGACATCGCTGCGACTATGCGGTGACCCCTGCCTACATCTACATCGATGGCCGGGGCACATTCATCCGTTACCCAAAGGCGGCCGGGGCCGGCCAGGCCGTGTGCCGCATTCTCCCGGACGATCAGTACGAAATCATCCCGTTTGAAAAGGCCCAGTGCGGTTTCGCGATCACCGCAGTCTCCGCGGAAGCCCTCGATGAAGCGCGCAACTCCCTGGGGCCTGCAGAGGTGCGCCAGGCCCGCGGTCTCACCTACGTCATGCCGGTCGAGGGAGCCTTCAGCTATGTTCTGAAAAAGGGGACACCCGCAACAACAGCGCGATTGGCTTGTGAGCGAACAGCCGTCGTCCCCGGAGAAACGGCCACGGTCACCGCGGGAGCCGCCCAGCACAGCCTCCAAATCTCCCCGGACGCCGCCGCTGGTGACCATGTCTGGCGCCGCGTGGATGACGCCTGGATCGATTTTGCGGTGGTGCCTCTGGCGGACACAACCATGGATCTGGCAGGCTCGAATCTCAGGATTGGGTTCATCAGTAACCTCCCTCAAGCCGCCAAGGCACAGGCCGAGATCAATGGGAAAACGCATACGTTCACCCTCAGCCCGGATAGCCAAGCCACCATCGACGTCAAGGTCCGCCGTCCCTCCGGGGAGTCGCTTAACCCGGTTACTTGCACACTGCAGGCCGGTGACCTGATGCTGTCCGCCCACCGACTGCTGCTGGCCCACGAAGGCTTTGCCAAAGCACGTGAACTGCCGTCTGAGTGGAGTACGGGCATGCGCTACCGTGGCGCCGAGGAGAGCTCCGACTTCGGGGAAAGTCGAGCCCACGCCCGCAACACACGGACACCTTGTGGAGACGACACGCGCGATGCACTCTTCATGCATCCACCGTACATGAACGGCGTCGGCTACACCTTTGCCCTCTACAACCCGGTCACGCTTCCGCAGACTCCCCCCAGTGCCTTTCGTGCCGCGGTCGGCAAGAAGGACGGCAGTGACCCGGGCGACGGCATCCTCTACAAACTCGCCATCATCGCCGCGGATGGCGGTGAAACCATACTCGCAGAACAACACGTGGGTACACACACGTGGCTTCCCATCGAGGGCGACCTGACGCCTTGGGCCGGCCAGACCATCCGCATCAAGCTCATCACCGATGTCGGCGCCGGGGACGACTCGTCGGGCGACTGGGGATGCTGGGCAGACATGCGGATAGAGACACTGGCCAAACAGGTCCTCCTCCAGCTGGTCGAGGCCGACGGGCCCAACCAGATTGAGCCTGGTCCCACCCCAGTCTCCGGGCTCTCCCCACACGACCTGCGACAAGCCACAGGGGGACGCCTGCGCTATGACGGAATCGGGCTCACCGGGACGGGCAGCCAGTACGAAACCTATGCCATCGTCAATGACGTCGAGATCGGCCCCATGGCCCCGGCCAACGGGAGTGAGCGGGAAGGTGTCTGGGTCGAGAAGGTCGCGGTCGAGCTCACGCCGGAAGCAATCACCACGCTCGGCCGGCGGAACACGTTCCGCCTGCGCAACCCCGGTCAGGACTGGTTCAAGGTCAGACGGTTCTGGATTGAGCTTGATCTGCCGGACGGCCGCACCTGTTCCTCCAACGTCTCCAGCTCAGCCTTCACCCAGCCCCCCAACTGGCCCTACGCCGAAGGTGTAGGCGTCCCCCATTCCCAACAGATTACCGTTCAGATCTGGTTCCCAGAGTGAGCAGCAGCATTACTTCCGCCAGGGGCGATTGGCGTGGATCACTTCCCACCAGGCTCGGGCCGGCAGCGTCGTCGCGTGTCCGTCCACGAAGCCAATGTTGATCCTGCAGGCCCCGTGCATGCCATGATGCGTCGCGTAATGCGCCACCTGGCCCGTGCTTCGGGGCATATTTGCCGCGCCGCCCGGCTCATACCAACGAACGGTGTCCTGAAACAGCGGAACCCTATCCCCGGAAACGATCAGAGAAGAGAGCGGGTAGCCCTCCATGGGGGGATAGCCGAAGCTCCCGCGCCAGGAAACCATCGAGAGAGCGGTGAGATAGCCGCTCCTGTCGGACGTGGAGGGATCGAATCTGCCCATACGGTCCCCCGGGCACTTCCACACTTGCCAATCACCAACGTACGAAGCGAGGCGCGTGTGCACATACCCAGTATGCGTGTAACTTGGTGGCTTCACACCTGACAACGTCGTCGTCTTGTTGTTGCTCCAGCTCTTCCTGCAGCAACCGGTGCTGCTCAGACTCACACGCGGCCCGGAAATCCCATTGGTAGCCGTCGGGAACCGTTCATCATAGTCTCCCGAGTACAGACCCACGCCCATGCACAGCTGCTTCACATTTGACTGACACGCCGCCGCCTGAGCCCGCATCCGCGCCTGACCCAACGCGGGCAATAACATCGACGCCAGAATCGCGATAATCGCGATCACCACAAGCAACTCAATCAGCGTGAAAACCTGTTTCTTGTTCATCACCTGTCCTCTGTCTATCCGACTTCCGCAATCGCTCGATGCACGACACGATCAGCCTGCTGCTGCCTCCAACTCGGCCGATCACGCGCACGATCACTGTAAGTGCAACTATAACTATAGCTTAACGCGCTCGGGCACGCCAGAAGTAAAGCACGGCGCGACGTAAGGGATCAGTCTCGTGAGGCGGCTCGACGGAGTCTCTCCCTCCATCGGACACAGATGGCCCAGAGAATCCCTGGAGGGAGAGACTCCGTCGAGCCATCCTGAAGTTCCCTCCTACGTAACTGAGGCGTTGCCCCCCCCCCGCACACACGCCATTGCAGTCTCGCGTCCCGGCACGTACGTTCTTCTCAAGACACAGAAGGCAACGCCCCCCTTCCCCGGAGACCAGCCCAACCATGAGTGAAGACGCCGCCATCAAACAGTTCAAGTGTGGCCAATGCGGAGGAAACATCGAATTCCATCCGGGAACGGGAGCCCAGAAGTGTCCCTACTGCGGCTTTGAGAACGCAGTTCCGGAGTCAGAGGAGGACATTGAGGAACTGGACTTCCACGCGGTCCTGAGCCGGCTCGCGGAATCCGAGGAAACCGTCGAGAATCAGACCATGAAGTGCAACTCCTGCGGGGCGGACACAACCCTGGAGGAAGGAGTTGCAGCCGATGCCTGCCCGTTCTGTGGATCCGATGTTATCGTGACCGGCGGCTCAGTGAAGGAGCTCAAACCGAAATCCCTACTGCCATTCGCGATCACTCGAGAGGAAGCACGAAGCGCCTTCCAACAGTGGATCAAGAAGCTCTGGTTCGCCCCCAACAGCCTCAAGCAGGCCAAGGGAGCCTACGAACGCTTGACCGGCCTCTACGTCCCCTACTGGACCTATGACTGTGACACGGTGAGTCTGTACCGCGGCGAACGCGGTGACGACTATTACACCACCGAAACCTACACAACAACGGAAAACGGCAAGACCGTCACCAAGACACGTCAGGTCAAAAAGACACGCTGGTGGCCCGTCTCCGGAACAGTATGGAATGACTTCAATGACGTACTGGTACTAGCCAGCCGGTCCCTGCCCAAGAAGCAGGCCGACAAGCTGGAACCGTGGGACCTGCACGACTTGGTGCCCTTCTCGGAGCACTACTTGAGCGGCTTCCGAACCGAGAGCTACCATGTCAGCCTTGACGAAGGCATGGACGAGGCCCGTGGAATCATGGATGGTGAAATCCGCTCAACCGTCCGAAGGGACATCGGCGGCGACCATCAACGCGTCCATTCGGTGCGAACGCAGTACAGCAATGTGACCTTCAAACACATTCTCCTGCCTATCTGGCTCTCCGCCTACCGCTACCGGGACAAGGCCTATCGCTTCCTCATCAATGCCCGAACCGGTGAAGTTCAGGGCGAACGCCCCTGGAGCTGGGTCAAGATCACCGCAGCCGTGCTTGTGACCATCGGCATCATCGCCGGCATCGTCCTGCTCACCCACTCGTAACACGACGCTCCGCGGTCGCGAGCCCTTCGCCAGAAGCACACCGATAGGGCAAAACACACTCCGGGTCTGTCCCCAAGGCAGGCGATGCCAAGCCCGACTGACGGTGTGCGCGCCTCGGTTCAGGCGGCGGAAGGCCACTTGCGGCGTGCTCGGCTCGGCTCCGGACATGGGAGGCCACTCCCGTGAGTCACGGCTCGGCTCAGGGGAGTATTCCGTCAGAGCCCTGACCAGCGGGAGGGGGCTTGTCCATGCTTGACTCGCACTGGCGTTCGCGGTATGGTGCGCGTGCTTAAAGACCAGCGAAACAGGAGGGCCGCGTTGATGGCAAATCTCAAGGTCGTTGTCACTGATTACGTGTTTGAATCGTTCGATCTGGAACGTGGAGTATTGGCCTCGGTCCCAGCAGATCTGGTTGTCCTGCAGGCCTCCTCAGCCAGCGAACTCATCCCGCACATCGATGGCGTCCACGCCCTGCTTAATACGTATCTTCCCGGAATGGACGCGACCGTTTTCGACGCCGCGCCGGAACTCCGAGCCGTCGTGCGGTACGGAATAGGATTGGACACGATCGACGTCCCAGCCGCGACCGAACGCGGGATCATGGTTGCGAACGTACCGGATTACTGTGTCGACGAAGTCGCCGACCACGCTTTGGCCCACTTCCTGAACCTGGCCCGGAAGATCTCTCTTGCGGACGGGCGAGTGAAAAAGGGGGAATGGTCGCTGGGCTATGTCAAGCCACTCGTCGGGATCGCGGACATGACCGTTGGCGTAATCGGCTTCGGCCGCATCGGTCGCGCAATCGCTTCCCGCCTCAAGCCATTCGGAGCAGGCGTCGTCTTCCATGATCCCATGGTGTCAGAGACGCAAGACGGCTGTGAGGCGGTGTCACTTGAACAGATCTATACAGACTGCGATGCAATTTTCGTGCAGTGTCCAGCCGTGCCCGAGACCCACCATCTTCTCAACCGCGAGGCCTTCGAGGCCATGGCAAAGCGCCCAATCCTCGTCAACGCTGCGCGCGGTAGCATCGTCGACACCGATGCGGTTGTCTGGGCGCTTGAGAACGACCTCATCGCCGGGGCCGGGCTGGATGTTCTCGAGGACGAACACGCGGTGCTCGAAACAGATCACCCGCTGAAGGCATTCGAGAACGTTACCCTCACACCGCACAGTGCGTGGTACTCTGCAGCGGCCATTCGTAAGCTGCAGCAGAAGGCTGCCGAAGAGGTCGCCCGTGCCTTGCGCGGCGAACGTCCATTGTCACTTGCCAACCCTGAAGTTCTGGAGAAGTAGACGACATGAAAATCGCGCGTATAAAGACCGACGATGTCATCAGCTATGCCTTGGTCGAGAGTGACGGATTCCACCTCATTGAAGGAGATCTCTTCGGTGACTGGAGCGAGACCGAGACGACAATCCCCTACAACGCCGCGGCCCTGCTCCCTCCGGTGGATCCGCCACAGATCGTTGCCATCGGGCTCAACTACCGCCAACATGCCGTTGAGAGCGGCATGGCAATCCCCGAGGCCCCCCTCGTCTTTGTGAAGACCTCCAACGCCATCACCGGGCCGGACCAGCCCATTCTCCTTCCAGCCATGGCGCCCGATGAAGTCGATTTCGAAGCGGAGCTCGTGATCGTGATTGGCAAGGAAGCCAAGAACGTCGCCATGGAAGACGTGGACGACTACGTACTCGGCTACACCTGCGGCAACGATGTCAGTGCGCGGGATTGCCAACTCAAGCTGGACAAGCAGTGGGCTCGCGGCAAGTGCTTCGACACCTTTGCCCCCATCGGCCCCTGGATTAGCACTGACCTCGACGGCGATGATCTGGGTATCAAACTCACCCTCAATGGCCAGGTCATGCAGGACTCCAATACATCAGATCTGGTGTTCTCCTGCAAGGAACTCGTAAGCTACCTCTCCCAGTGCATGACCCTGGCCGCCGGAAGCATCATCATGAGCGGCACACCTTCGGGTGTCGGCATGGGCCGTTCCCCTCAGCTGTGGCTCAAAGAAGGTGACACCGTCACGGTCGAGATCGAAGGCATCGGCAGCCTGACCAATCCGGTCGCCAAAGAGACGGTGTAACCAGCCCCCTCCGCGGGAGGGCGTTCCTGCCCCGTCTCTACCTCCGGGTGGGAGGCACAGGCGCTGGAGAGATCGACCATCCGAAAACGCTCGTTCAGGACGCTGTTCCTGGAGGCCGGTTATCCCTAACCGGTGCCTTCCGGTCCGGCAAGAGACAGCCGGTCGGGACGACCGGAGCCCCAAGGCCCTCCCCTGGGGCCGCCGGGGGCCACCTCGGCAGTGCCTTCGGCCTTCCTGGAGGGCGTGCCTGGCCGCCGTAGCCCCTTGGGCGAAGGAGGGTCGCGTGCCAGCCGAAGCTCTTTGGCGAGGGCTGGTCCCCGGCTGCCGTGTCTCTGCTTGCGGACGGGAGGGGTGAAGGCTGCAACACAACGGCCACCGTGCTCAAACGCTGTGGATCAGTTCGGCAGAAGCCCCATGAGGTTGGTCAGAACAGCGAACAGGACGATCAGCACAATCACCAGAGCCGCCTTCCACACGGATCTCTCTTCGTGCAGTAATGTCCCGTCATTCCCCCTCCGGTTCGTCGTATGATTGGGTGCCGTCTGGATGGGTTTTCCTGCATGCCCCATGATAGCAATCCTGTCCAATCTAACGAGGTCTGGCAGGGCGTCATCATGGCGTCCCGCACGTCACCAGATTGGACAGCATAAAGCATGCCGTTCGGGGAAGAAAGTCTGTCCCGTGCCTAGCCCCCTGGACTCGCCCGTCTCACGGGACATATCGCGGTGCCCCTCCTCCAAAAAAGCGAGACACATCCTCCCCCGGGAAACTGAGTCACTCACTCAGGCATGCAGAGCAGCGTGACGCTTGCAGTGGTCTTCCAGGACGAGCGCGACCATCGCCTCGACGACAGGGACGGCGCGTGGAAAAATCGAGGGATCGTGGCGCCCTTCCGTTCGGCAGATGACTTCCGCGCCCTCCTTGTCCACCGTGCGCTGCGGCTGGGCAATGGATGATGTCGGCTTGAACACCACTCGGAAGACGATCTCATCTCCCGTGGAGATTCCCCCCAGGACGCCGCCGCAGTTGTTCGAAACAAAACCGTCAGCATCCATCTCGTCGTTGCTCTCTTTGCCGGTCATGTCGGCCAAGGCAAAGCCCAGCCCAAACTCGATGCCCCGGGTTGCCCCGATTGACATCACCGCCTTGGCAAGATCGGCCTCAAGCTTATCGAAGACAGGCTCCCCAAGACCGGCAGGCACGCCCGACACCCGACACTCAACGATCCCTCCCACACTGTTCTCTTCATCTCTGGCCGCCTGGATCTTCGCCACAATCTCGCGCGCGGCTTCCGGGTCACATGCCCGCACAATGTTGCGCTCGATCTCGTCAAAGTCGATCGTCTTGCACTCGATCCCAGCCGCGCGCTTGGTGTACGCCCGAATCGTGATGCCGCGTCGACTGAGGAGCTTCCGCGCAATGGCCCCGGCAGCCACGCGACCAGCCGTCTCTCGACCTGACGCTCTTCCGCTGCCTCGATAGTCGCGGATGCCGTACTTCAGGAAATACGTGTAGTCAGCATGGCCCGGGCGAAAGAGGTCCTTGATCTCATCGTAGGCCGAGGGACGCGCATCTCTGTTCTGAATGATGAGCAGGATGGGTGTACCGGTGGTCTTCCCTTCGAAGACGCCGGAGAGAATCCGTACCGTGTCCGTCTCCGCTCGAGGTGTGGTCACATCGGACTGTCCTGGTCGGCGGCGATCCAAGTCACATTGGATGTCTGCCTCGCAGAGATCGACCCCGGGAGTGGCGCCGTCAACCACAACGCCAACAGCCCCGCCATGAGACTCACCATAGGTGGTGACTCGAAAAATCGAACCAAAACTATTCCCGGACATCCAAAAACTCCTCAATCGCGCGTATCACGCGGGCACTGGCCTCGCCGATCGGCAAGTCCGGCAACGTGACCGTCAGGTCTGCGTAGCATGTGTAAAACGGCTCCCGTTCCGTATAGACGGCCTGGAAGTCGTCCCAGGGTCGCTCCTTGCTGAGAAATGGCGGCAGCCCTCTGCGCATCACCCGCTCGAAAAGGAGCTGGAGATCCACCCGTAGAAACACGAACTTCCCCAGTCCATTGAGGATGGGGTAGACTTCGGAGTTTGTCACCAGTCGGCCGCCCAGCGAGACAACATAACGCTCCGGGCAGCGCACCTGCCGGCGATAGAGAGCGAGCAGCGCATCCCACTCAGCTTCCCGGAAACCATCGTCCCCAAGCGCCAGACAGACGTCACGGATGGTCACGTGCTCACCGAGCTCGGGCCGAAAACGCTCGACCACCAGATCGTCCGTGTCGTAGAACGGACATCCCCAATGCTGCGCCAGTGCCCGACCATGGGTACTCTTGCCACAGTGTTTCATTCCACCGAGAATCACCCCCGCGGCAGGCGGACGGGGATCCTCCGAACGTTCCGAACGGGCCATGGTTACGCCAGGTACTCCAGTGCGATGTTGAGCATTCTGCGTACCGGCTCGGCCGCTCCCCAGAGCAGCTGATCGCCGACAGTGAAGGCGGTCAAGTACTCGGGGCCCATGCGCATCTTGTGTACGCGCCCGATCGGTACGCCAAGCGTTCCGGAAATCGCCGACGGTGTCAGAGCCGTAGCGGTCTCCTCCTTCGTGTTGCCGACGACCCTCACCCACTCGTTGGCTGAGGCAAGTATGTCACAGAGGTCTGCTTCCGGAACGTCCCGAGTCAGCTTGATCGTCAAGCCCTGGGAATGGCAGCGCATCGCGCCGACGCGCACGCACAACCCATCGATCGGGATAGCCGGATCCGCCTGCAGAATCTTGTTGGCCTCGGCGTAGCCCTTCCACTCTTCCCGCGTCTGGCCCATCTCCACAGCCCGGTCAATCCACGGAATGAGGCTTCCCGCCAACGGCACGCCGAAGCGCTCAGTCGCGAAACTGTCGTCCCGCATGCACGCAGTCACGCGCCGATCAATGTCGAGAATGGCGGAAGCCGGGTCCGCAAGTTCGTCCACCACCGAAGCTGAAATCATCCCCATCTGGGCGACCAGTTCACGCATGTGCGTCGCCCCTGCCCCGGACGCGGCCTGGTAGGTCATCGACGACACCCATTCGACCAGGTTAGCCTTCAGCAGGCCGTCGATGGCCATCAGCATCAGACTGACCGTGCAATTCCCGCCAACATAGTCTCTGATCCCCGCTGCCAGCCCGCGGTCAATCACATCACGGTTGACAGGATCCAAGACAATGATCGAGTCATCGTTCATGCGGAGAGTCGACGCTGCGTCGATCCAGTACCCATCCCAACCGGCTTCGCGCAACGCCGGGTAAACAGCCTTCGTGTAATCCCCTCCTTGACAGGTCACAACGATGTCCAATCCAGAGAGGATGTTCACATCATGCGCATCGCCAAGCAAGCCACTGCCCAACCCAACATCCGGCGCCGCTTGACCAACCTGCGACGTCGAGAAAAAGACCGGCTCAAAACCAGTGAAATCACCCTCGACCCGCATTCGGTCCATCAAGACCGACCCGACCATTCCACGCCAACCTACGAAACCGACTCGCATTGCCTCTTACTCCCAGCACATGGTATGCAGCCACGACCGCCGCTGCTGCGACGCTCAAATGGAAAACGATAAACTCGCTAATATAGCCCTTCCCAACACAAAGGGTAGCCGACCCGTCGACACCTTCTGGCTTCTTGGAGGGCGTGTCGTCCCCGACCGCCGTGCCTCTGATCCCCGGCCTGCAAAACGGTCGCTGTGGACATCGACCCTCCAGAGACGCTCCGCGCGGGCACTGTTCGCTGGAGGGCGTGTCGTCCCCGACCGACGCATCCATTTCCACGTTAACATGTTCCCCATGAACATGTTACGTGTATTCGTGCTCAAAACCCCTTCCAATCCCGGTACGAAGCTGGTACGAAACCGGCTTCAGCAAGGA
>Ga0209045_1000764_pt1 | contig 34691 bp, 33 predicted proteins | sample SaaInlLV_10m_DNA_4_FD_184664 | JGI IMG/M metagenome (GOLD analysis project Ga0209045, IMG submission 184664) | Marine microbial communities from expanding oxygen minimum zones in the Saanich Inlet - Saanich Inlet SI072_LV_200m_DNA (SPAdes) (version 2) | ecosystem: Environmental > Aquatic >...
CTTGTTTTGAACAATCTTCATTATGAGCTCACCTCGTCGATAAGTTGGACTAAACTACTAATCTATCGACGAGAGCTCATATTTAAAACATTCTATTTAGAAAAAGGATTTCATATTAGCCGGAAAAAAACCACACTACGCACCATCTACTTAACATCACGCAATAAAAAAAGACAAATAATAAACAAACCAATAGGAATTAACCAATAGACAGGATTAAACAAACCACCAAATAATAATGATTTTTTTAATAACAAAATCTCTAAATTAAGCGGCATAATATTTGCCAACCACTGGATAAATTTAGGCATGATTTCTAATGGATAAAACATACCTGATAAAAAAAGTAAAGGTAAAGTTATAACTAAAGAAATCAAAACTGAAACTCCCTCAGTATCGCTTACAAGACCAATCAAAAAACCAATTAGAGTGTTAACAAACGAAATGAAAATTAAAGACTTAATCAAAAGAGAAATTGAAACAGAATAACGCGCACCGAATGCTAGAAAAATCAAAACAACAATAAAAAACTGAACTAAAGAAATCGAAAAAAAGAAAATAAGTTTTGAAATAACATAACTAAACATAGAACTATTACTCGCACGAATTCTTGCAAAAAGTAAACATTTACGATCATAAATAACTCCGGTTGAACAAAGCATTAACAACAAAAAAATACTAAGAACTGCAAACAACGGTGCGATTCCCACATCAACAATTTCCAAATCTCCATGAACTCCAACAGGAGTTGTGACAATAGGATCTGATAAAAAATTAGGATCTAAACTTTCAATTCTTTTGAGACTGTCATCTGCAGACTGTACATTTTGTTTAATAGTTTTATGAAGTTTTTGATTTTGTGAATTTAAACCTACTGAATCATAAACTGAAAAATCAATTGAATCGTATAACTCTAAAGCTAACTGAGTTTTATCTCGAGCTTTAGTTCCTTCTGACTTAATCTCTTCTGCAAAAGATTTAACAAGCTGGCGCTTAAATGGCCCTAGAGCTACATCAACCTTCCACGATGCAAGACTTGAAACAGAAGGATCGCTATCGTCATAAAAAACAGTAATTCCTGCTTGCTCTAAATTATTAATTTTTTTTGTGAATCCATTTTGTATTTGTAAACCAAATAAAAAATTACGATCAATAATGTTTTGATTTAAATCAGTCATACAATCAGGATCAGAGCTTCTAAAAACATAAAAACCATCAATACTTAAAAATGCAGATTCTGTTAGTTGTGTGTTGTCAAAATCACAAACAAACACTCCAATGCTCGACGTAGAATCTGTTAAAGTAAGAATATAAATCAAACCCAAAATTAAAGGAAGTGCTATTGAAAGATAAAGATATTTACGTTTTTTAAGAACTAATGAAAATTCTTTTCTAAGAAAACCAGCTATACTAAGTGGAACTAATAAAATAAAAACTAAATATCGTTTAAGTTTTTCTAAAATCATTTTATTTCATCATTACCTACTTTCAAAAACACTTCATCAAGGTTCGGCTCTCTAAAACTTAATTCTTCAAACCCAACACCTAACTTTTCTATAAATTTAAACAAATAATTTCTCTGACCTTCACTATGAACTGCAAACATAACATAACTATTAAAACGATCCATTAATGCAATGTTTCGATCCTTGCAATATTTTTCTAAAGATTTGAATTGAGATTTGTTAATATAATCCAATTTTACTTCAACAACATATTTTATTTTTAATTTATTCCTAATGTCTTTGAGTTTCCCTTTAGCAAAAATCTTACCATCATTCAATAAAACAAGACGATCGGAATGATGCTCTGCCTCGACGAGTAAATGAGTCGTAATAATAACCGTCCTGCGCCTGTTTTTTTGGTAAGCTAAAAAGTGCCAAAGCATTTTACGATTATAATAATCAAGACCAACAAATGGCTCATCAAGTATTAACATTTTAGGATTATGAAGTAAAGATACAAGAATATTCAATCTGACCTTCTGACCTCCTGAAAGTTCACTAGGCAATCTTGTTAAAGAAATATTCAATTTTAAAATACTCAGCAGGTTTTTACCTGCAGTTAATGCGACAGTTTTTGAAAGACCATTTAACGAACCAAAAAAAATAATATTTTCAAGTATAGAAAGATCAGGAATTAATGCGATTTCCTGAGGAACAAAACCAATATCTTTTTTTGATAACAAACGATCATGACCCAAAATAGAAATTGATCCATCAAAATTAGATGTTAAAACCCCTGAAATTAAATTAAGAAATGTAGATTTTCCAGACCCAGACTTACCAACAACTGCAATAATTTGACTTGTTCTCACAGATAAATTTAAATTACGAAGAATCTCTTTTTTACCATAAGCAAAATGAACTTTTTTAGTTCTCAAAGGAATATGTTTATGAATTGAAAAAATAGAAATTATTTTTTCTTTTAATGAATTGAATTTACTAGAAATAAATTTGACAGGCATAAAATTAGCATGTTTCTTTAGTTTTTTACTCCTTTTTCTCTTGCCCACCATAAATTATAAGAATTCAATAGAGGTATATAAAATTAGTTATGATCTAAACTAATTAAATAATAAACCTAATTAAATGACTAACTTGATTAAATGACAAAACTAATTAAATAACAAAAAATTATTTAAAGAAGCTTGAGACTGATTTTAAACATGCGCAAAATAAAAAAAATCTATCAACTTCTTTTAACTGCATATGGTTATCAAGGTTGGTGGCCGATACTAAACTGTAAAGGGAATAATCCAACTAAAACTGGAAGTGTTAAAGGATATCATCCTAAAGATTATTCTTACCCTCAAACAGATTTGGAAAGATTTGAAATTTGCATAGGTGCAATCTTAACTCAAAATACAGGATGGGTTCAAGTCGAGAAAGCATTACAAAATCTTGAAAAGTTAAAACTTATAGATCCTAATAAAATTATTAATGTTACTGATGAAACTTTAAAGACTGCAATAAAACCTGCAGGATACTTTAATCAAAAAGCTAGAAAGTTAAAACTGTTTTCTCAGTTTTTTATTGAACTGAATGATCGAGTTCCAACAAGAGAAGGATTGCTCGACGTATGGGGTGTTGGACCTGAAACTGCAGACTCGATTTTACTTTACGGATATCATGTACCAGTGTTTGTGATTGATGCTTATACAAAACGAATATTTTCGCGAATAGGATTAATTAATGCTGATTTGAGTTATGATGAATTTCAAAAAATATTTCACAATGTTTTTGAAAATATCTATGAAGAAGAAAATAAAAATAAAAGTGAACTGTTTAATGAATATCATGCATTAATTGTAGAACATGCAAAAAGAAATTGTAAAGTGAAACCTGATTGTGAATGTTGTGTTTTGAAAAGAGAATGTGAATTTCTAAAAAAGAGCTGTAATTTCTAAAAAATAAGCGTATTAACTCCAACTTTAATGTCTAAATCTAAACAAAGGTAAATCTGCAACAGACTTATCTGCCTGAGACGTAGATCGATAAACTAAGGGAGATTCATATGATTTTTTTGGATCGTTTGATTTAAGCCTAGTTCCTGTAAAATCTAATTCTCGTTGAACTGATTTAGAAGAACGATTTACAGATTTATCTTTTTTGACAACAGGAGTTACATCTTTTGTTTTTTTCTCTTCTGCTTTTTTCTTTTTTCTAAAATACTGAGACTCAGGAATTTTAAGTGCTTTTTTGTATGTTCCCCTATTATACTTAATCATGTGTCTCTGATGGAGTTTATCATAACCAGTTTTAATATAATGCGAAACTAACTTATTCAAACCACAGGCAGAATTAGAATAATTAATTGAATCAACTGATTGATCGAATAAAACACCTGCGAAAAAAGTTACTCTTTCCCACGCAGTAAGTTTGCTCATTAATTTATCTGGAAGAGAGTCTGTAAAACACTGAATGCCTGCATAAACGCACATTAATTCAGAAGCTTGAAACAAGTTATAGAGTTTATTTCTAAAATTAGACGGTGTCTTTGGCAAATATTTGTCTAATTCTTGCTCAATTTCAGCAGTCAACAAGTCTTTGAAATTGCCCCTTTGATTTCGCTCGAATTTCCCCCCAGTTTTTGAACGCGAGAAGTTACGAGAATCTAGAGCAGATATTAATTCAGATGTATTTTGCTCAACTCGTTCTAACTCAGATAATCTATTTTCTAAGGGAATATAAGCCATATTAATTTCAGTTTTCTTATAATATATAAATCTTTCGTTTTTAGCCACTATCCAGTAGTTATTTTTTGTGTTGGTAAGGTAAAACATCAAAATTACCCAATTTAGTCCCAAAAACAGGACAATTTAGGAGGGAAAAATTATAAATATAATAAAGAATTGACATTAACTTAAATCAACATAATGTTAAATTTAAATTAACATAATGTTAAATAACTAACAAAGTGAATAATAAATATCCTTAAAAAAAAGATTTAAAACGAGGCAATACAATGGCTAGTAAGAAAAAAGCTAAATCGAAAAAAAGACCAAATAAAAATAAACAGACACAAACATTAAAATGGGTAATTGGTTTTGTAATTCTGTTAATAATCTTATTCTACATAAGACACAAATCACTACCTGCAGAGATTCCGGATATTTTAGAAGAACCAGAAATTCCCGTAGTAGAACCTGATGCTGACTTAGATGAACCAGTAGTTGACGAACCTGAAGTGGAAAAAGAACCAATAAAAACAGGAACGACTATGAGTGAAGAAAAACTACAAGAACTAGAAGACCAAGCATTAGCAATAGATGTAACAGAAAATACTAGATTAATAGATAATGTTGTGTGTTCATTCGACGAGGAATCAGAACTGAAGTATATACGTCTAACACTGACTAATGTATTTGAAGAAACATTCAAAATCAGTCATGTCGGAGTACACAAAGATTACAACACATATTTTTTAGTAAGAGGAATTGTTGATCAAGATCCTGGATGTGAACAAGAAGAACTAACACCTGGAGAATCTACAGTTTGTACAAAAATAGGATTTGATTCAAAAACTTATGGAAATATTGAAGGAATAAACAGATTAAGTATTCAAGTGCCTGGTAAAACAGAAGCACTATTAATAGAATGTCCATAAGACTCGAATCTAAAGATTAGATTGAAATTATTTTAAATTTTTTTTTATAATTTAATTCCATTATTCTACTCATATTTTTATCATATTTAATTCTATTAATTAATGTATAAATCATATCCTATTTAAACCCAAAAGTTTTTATACCTCCTGTAAAACCTCATTAAAAACCCTATTTTATGAGGGGGTGCCGGAGCGGTCAATAATCCAGCCACAAAGTAATCACCAAGAGTGTTTGTGACTCGATAGACTTGACGGGATAGGCTTAGGTAAGTTTGGGTGTAACTCTCAAGCATTTTTGCGCGAGATATAAGTTACGACTTTAAGACACCTATTGGCTTAGTGCCTACTAGGGTTCAAAACAATTTTTTGCATTAGAACATATTAAAAAATGCAAATATTGATGAAAGTCCCTACCCCCTCATCCAATTCACAAACGTAAACAATATATTTTATAAAGACTTAAAAATAACCAACAAAATACTAAAAATAACTTAAAAACTGATAAAAATGGCAATATCCCAATTTAGAAGCAAAAAAAAGTCCAGTGGCGGCAAATATAAGCGAATAAGAAAGCAGAAGCAGTCTGAGCTTGGAGATACACCTAGTTTAACCAAATTAGGAGAAAAGAAGGCAAGAATAAAACACAGACTAGGAGACAACATCAAAAAGAGCTTGCTACAATGGGATGAAGCTAACCTAACAGATCCAAAAACAGGAAAAACAATCAAATCAAAAATTAAAACAATTCTAGAAAGTCCAGCAAATCGGCACTATACACGACGAAATATAATGACTAAAGGATCTATTATCGATACTGATAACGGTAAAGCAAAAATAACATCAAGACCTGGACAACACGGAACAATCAATGCTATTTTAGTTACAGAATAAATAATCAAATTCTAAAAATATTTTCCATTTACTTTTTCTTTTAACAATAAAAACTTTATATTAAACTTTAAATATCTGTAAAAATTCCCTCTAAATTAATGAGCTCAAAGAATTTAAAAGAAACTACAAAAATGCCAACAATAAGTTTATGCATGATTGTAAAAAATGAAGACGAGTATCTACTACAATGCCTAAATTCAGTCAAAGAATTAGTAGATGAGATAGTAATAATAGATACAGGTTCAAAAGATAAAACAAAAGAAATAGCAGAAGAATTCAAAAAAGAATTTCCTTCTTTGAAAATTCTAAACTTTGGATGGGTTAATGATTTTAGTTCTGCCAGAAATTTTTCTATAAGCTATGCTAGTTGCGATTGGATATTATTTATGGATGCGGACGAGTGTATTGACAAAAATACTGCTGAAAAAATAAAAAAACTAATTGTCAACAATAAATCTGACGGGTTCATGCTCGTACAAAGAAATTATACAGATAATTCACAAATAGTCGGATGGCAACAAAATGACGAATCATACTTAAAAAAAGAAAAATTCACAGGATATTATCCAGTACACATAACAAGACTATTCAAAAATAATAAAGGATTTGTTTTCCGACGAAAAGTACATGAAAATGTAGATGAATCCATTTTTGAAAAAAAAGGAAAAATCAAAGTAACAGAACTTCCAATACACCACTTTCAATACGAGCGCGGAGAAGAATTTGTAAAACAAAAACAATTAGAATATTTCAAAATCTGTGAAAATATACTAAAAGAACGAGCAGATTTTAAAGCACATTTCGATATGGGAATAATTTTACTAAGTCATAAAAAAGAATTTGAAAAAGCGTCAGAACATTTCAAAAAATCAATCAAACTAAATCCTAATTATTTATTATCCTATTTGAAATTAGGTCTTGCATATGAAAAATTAAATATGCCTGAATCTGCACTCGAAATATACAAACGTGCACTTAGCATCGAGAAAAATAATTTAAATCTAGTTCATAACATAGGTGTTTTATTTTCTAAACTAAACAAACCAGATCTTGCACTCAAGTATTTAGACATGGCACTCAGACTTAATCCTCGAGTACCACAAACATACACAAACATAGGTTGCGTGTTTGGACAACTTCAAAAATACAAAGAAGCAACAACATTTTTTAAAAAAGCACTAGAACTAAACCCAACAGATTCTTCTACTCAAAAATATCTTGAAATGACTATAGCAAAAATTAAGAAATAGTTAAATAAAAAAATATTTACTTTTACTTTTTTTGCCAACTATACGATCTTAGCTTAGCAGTATTACCATACCCACAACTAGAACAAGCTTTCTTATTCTTATGAAATGTATGATTACCACATCTACGACAGTAAATATGAGTCTTCTTACCGCTCTTTCTACCCATACTTGGAGTTCCTTTCATATTAAAATCACCTGAAATTAATTAATTCAAATTATTAAAAAAAAAATAAAAAAAAATGTCAACATATTCAATATGTTACTGATTATTTATTTATGCAGGAGATATAAAAATTATTGTATCTCCACGGATAAAAATAACACCTAGCTTACGTTTAAGTTCACCATTCTCTCGCTCTTCAGCTTCTTCTAAAACAGCATTGATGTGAATGTCGAAAGCTTTCAAATTACCGACAAATTGTTTTCCATTCTTTAATTCAATAATAACTCGTTTGTTACGCGCATTGTTTAATGCATCCAAAGGTCTTGACGTTTCTGCCATGTTTATTGCACCTCAAATAATAAATAAAGGGTTTTTCATCGAAAAACAAGCAAATGTATTTAAATGTTATGGATTTGAGTTGGTTTGAGTTGACCAGATTAGAATTGTATAAATAAGTTATAATAAATTATAGATAAATTCATAGTAAATATTAAAATATTAAATGAAGAATTTAAATATATCTTAACTTTATTCTAATTTGTTTATAAAGTAAAGTGTTAATTAAAAAATATCTATTTTAAAGTTACGACAAGCTAAAAAAAGAGAATTTCAACAAAAGAACGCCAAATGAAAAAATCACGACGAGAAACTATTGAATTCTTGCGAAAAGTTTATAAATCAAAATTTTAATTTTCTAAGATAACTAGACTTAACTAGAACAACGAAGAAAACACTATGAAGAGACTCAGTGACGACTAAGATGACTTTGATTAAGAAGTAAAGAGGTGATTTACTTCTTATTCGCCTAAAAACAACTAAAACAACTAAAAAAAAAGTACAAAACACATGGAGGTGTTTTGATGGAAATTAAAAAAGCGGTTAAAAAAATCGCAGCACTCGGCGTTGGAGCAACAATGATGGGAGCTACACTTTTAGGTGCTATGGCAACACCATACACACTAGCAGAATATCCTGCACCATTCGTAGCAGACGGACAGTGGAACGGATTAATGGTAGTTGGAGATGATGCAGCACCAGCAGATATTGTTGGTATTACCGACATTGCAATGGAACTACAATTTAGTGCAACTGTAACAAAAACAGTTTCCACAGGTACAGTAGGTACTGCTACAACAGTAGAAGGAGACTCATGGGAAGCTAAAACAAGTTCTAAGCTATGGGAAATCGGAGAAAATTTTACTGCAATTAAAACAAAATTAGATGATGGCGATCTAAATGCATTAGCATCTGGAACTCTGAAAAACAACAAAGGTTCATTCGACTATGAACAACAACTAGAGTTTTTTGCAGCAAACGCACCTGATGTAAGATATTCAGTAAGTGAAGACGATGATGTAACAGCAGATTATTTATACATTGCAGACGGAACAACATCCACACCATTTGCACAGTATAAGTTTATATTTAAGCAATCTGCAGAGTCAGACTCAGCAGATGATGAATGGGATGATTTCTCAAATGAAAAAATCACCATTTTAGGACAAGAATTTACAATTGTATCTACAGACAATAGCTCAATACAACTAACCCTAATGGCTGGATCTGTACAAGATGTTATGGAAGAAGGTGAAACCAAAACATATACCATTGGAGATACTGAGTACGAAGTTACTGCTCTGATCATATCAGATACAACAACAAGTGCTAAGTTCAAAGTAAATGGAGAAACAACAGACAAGATGAGCGAAGGTGAAATCGAACTGTTATCTGATGGAACACAAATCGGAATCCGAGAAATTCTTGCAAACGAAGCTGGAGAAACAGCAGGCGGAGATATTGTAGAATTCTATCTAGGAGCTGATAAGATTGTTTTAAAAGACGCTAATGCATTAGAAATAAATGAAGAAAACATTGATGACACCTTAATTCAAATGGATGGTTCCTTTGCTACAGAGTCTATAACTTGGGATGGATTCAAAATCAACTTTACTGTTGATGATAATACATTTATCCCTGCAGGCGGTAAGCTATCAGAGTATATGGATGAACCAGAAGGATTACTAAACTGGGACATGTACTATGCAGGACTTACAGCAGAAGATAGTGAAGTTATCGAGCTCTCAAATGTAGGAGATGAAGAATATAACTTAAAAGTTGAAGTTGCAGACGGAGAAGTTAGCATACCTTTCTGGCACCACAACGGAAGCCACTACAAATTAGGAGACAAAGATAACACGTGGAATGATGAAAGACTACTAATCGACCTAGATAATACAGCGAGAAATATAACCAAAGATGACTATTTCTTCCTAACAACAGGCGGAGCAAACGACGTAGGTGATGAAACATATGTTTTCCAATATAAAGGAGCTGACAAAAACACAAGTACTGAAAACGGAAAACTTAAGTTCAAAAACTTAGCTACAGGAGAAACTGTTGAAAGAACGTTCTACAGATCAAGTGGTAATTCCGAACTTACTGTTGGCGGAGAAACATACACATTTGACGACGCAACTTCTTCATCCAGTAATGACTTCAACATAACATTAAGTTCAGGAACAACTGAAGACGGTGCAATAGTAACAAAATACGGTGCTAAAATATTAATTAAAAATTATAATGCATCAGCTACAGGAAATACTACCATTTCCCCCTACGACTACACAAAAGCAATGAACTCAACTCAGATTTATGACGCAGCAGATAAATCAGAAGTTCTACTAGAAATTAATGCAGTTGACAATGACATGTTAGAAGCCGGCACTGCAGCAGACAACTATGCTTTCGACATCAGAGTATATGGTGATCAAAGTACGACAGATCCTCAAGTAGAACTACAAGTACTTGATGCAGATACGACAGAATATAACTTAGAAAGTCATGAAGAAGATGATGACCTACAGACAGCATATAATAAGTATGGAGCAGTTCTAGAGTATAGATCTCCTTCGTCAAGCCCGAAAACAGTAGACATCATGTGGCCAAGTGAACAACAGTATGCACAAGTATTCGTTACAAGTGGAGCTGTTGAAAGTGAAGTTGGTGCAGCATCTGGAGATGTTACATACGAAGTACCTGTAAAAATCGAAGTAGGAGCTACAGTACTTGCAAGTCAGGTTCCTGACGTAACAAGTGCTAACATAATCTCAGTTGGTGGAAGCTGTATTAACAAAGTAACAGCAGAAATCATGGGACTAAGTTATCCTGCTTGTGGAGAAGCTAGTGGATTAGCTGAAGGTGAAGCTGTAATCAAGCTATACGAGAGCGGAGAAACTGTTGCTATCGTTGTTGCTGGATGGGAAGCTGAAGACACCACAAGAGCTACAAGAGTTCTAGCTGATTTCGAAGCATACCAAACTGCAGGTACACTAGTTGGTACAGAAGTAAAAGTTACAGGAACAAGTTTAACTGATGTAACTGTAACACCTGTAACAGCAGAGTAAGTGTATTAGTTTGTAAAAACTAAATTTAATTTTTTCTTTTTTTTCTCTTATTATTTTTTGATATTAATTCTTGAAAAATTAGTTTTATGCAACATAAAAAGTTAAATTAATAAAACAGCTCAAGACTCTATTAATTAATGACTCAAATAGATGAAAATTCGGAAATGCCTGGTGCAATTTTAGAATTTGAAGATATAGAATTTAATCAATCTGAACAAGATTCTGAAGTTATAGTTTTAAAATTTATGAAAACATATTATTCTAACATTTCTAAAACTGAACTTGAAAAAATAGCTAAATTTGATATTAGCAAAGACAATAAAAAAATTACATTCTATGATGTTAATGAAAATGTTGCAGAACGAAAATTTAATTTAATTTTATCTCGAGCGCTCGACGCTTTACACTGGAAAATTAATGGCCAAGAAAAAGAAATCAAATACATACACAGAAATTCAGGCATTCCACTATTTGGGTGCATAGGATTTGGAATTGTTGATCGCGGAACAAGCATGATAGAACTGCGACCAAATACTGGTTGTAATCTGAATTGCATATTTTGCTCTGTTGACGAAGGAATTAGTTCTAGAAAAACAATAGATTATGTTGTTGAACCAGACTATTTAGCTGAAGAACTGAATAATTTAATTGAATTCAAAAAAAATCAAAGAATTCAGAACCAAACAAAGAGTTCAGAACCAATTAAATTCTCGATATTCATTAATCCTGCTGGAGAACCTCTACTTTATCCAAAATTAAAAGAACTAATTAAAAAAGTTTCTCTAATTGAAAATGTCGAGACTATTTCAATCATGACCAATGCAGCACTTTTGACTTCTTCTATTGCTGATGAACTGATTGAATCAGGTTTGACACAGTTCAATATATCACTAAGTTCTCTTGACGATAAAAAATCTAAAATGATTGCAGGAACTAAACTAATTACAGAAACTACACTGAATACAGAAACTAAACTGATTACAGACTCTGAACTAATTACAGAAACTACCACTTATGATACTGGAAAAATAAAGGAAGTTATTTCTTCAATAAAAACAAAACATCCCGAGATTAAAATTATTTTAGCGCCGGTTTTATTGAATGGATTAAATCAAGAAGATATTGAACAAATCATTCTGTTTGCAAAAGAAACTAAATGTGAAGTTGGAATTCAAAATTATCTAAAATATAAACAAGGTAGAACTCCTAAAAAAATAAAGCAAGTTGAATTTTCTGATTTTTTTGATTTATTAAAAAAATGGGAATCAAAATATGATATTGACCTTATTAAAAATTATAAATTAGTTAAAACTGCTCAGTTTGAACCTGTGGTTAAAAAAGGGGATATTATCAAAGCAGAAATTAAATGTTTAGGAAGAAAACCCGGAGAACTAATTGGAGTTTTGGAAGGTAGATCAAGTAGATCGATAACAATATTAACAGAATCAATATCTGGATACGCATCTGGCGAAATGAAAAAATCAGGATATGTAAAGATAAAGATAATCAGAGCAAAAGACGGACTTTATTCTGGAATTAAGTTATGAAATTGCATTATGAATTAGAGAAAAACTAAGTTAAATCATATTAATTTGCAAATAGTGATGATAGAGATTGAAAAAGTAAATAAATGAATACAATACTATGTGAAACGGGGTGTTAATAAGAAATGAGTGAAAACGACGTAATAATTACTTACGAGAGCCTATTTGATCTGCTTAGAATAGAAAAGAACAAAGAAGAGCTTCAAAAACTAGATCCTGAGTTCTTTAACCAAGTTATAGGCTATTTAGAGCAAAAAAAAGCAGTTCTTGATAAAAAAGATGATCAAACAAATTTGTTTGTGCATAGTGAACAACAAAAAACATTAATCCAATTAGAAAATATTAAAAAAATTCTTAAAGACCTACATGACCGTCGTGAGAAAAAAATTATTCATATGTCTGTAATCAAAGCACGAACAGGAACCAATATAATAGATACTTCAAATATGCTTAGTATTGAGAAAGATTTCTATGATGAACTAAACTCTACACTGCTGTCTCATAGAAAAAATACACTATTTTGTGTTCTCAACGGTGCAATACCTAAACAAAATAATACAAAAATATCTGAAAAATCAAGCAATATAGATCAGAATCAAACAAATAATAACAATAATAATACTGAAAATAATAAGGGTAATACAAATAATAATACTACCAATAATAACAATACTAATACTAATATCACTCCTAACACAGATCCTATTTCTGCTTCTGAAACTGGAAATGAAGAAGAACAAAATTCCAACCAAGCAAAACAAACAAGTTCTGAAAATTCAGAAGATACAGAAGAAAAACCAACAAATTTATTCAGTAAGTCAGAATCGGGATCTGAATTAAATCAAGATCAACCAAACACTACAGAAGGTAATCTTCGCATAAGAATTCTTAGTCAACTTGAGGAGATAGTTGGACCTGACCTTGAAATATATGGCCCTTATGATTCTGGAAATGAAGTAGAAATACCCTCCGAGCTTGCAGAAGCGCTCATAAATAAATCTCAAGCAGTAAGACTTTAAATAAAAAAAATACACACTAAAAACTATTTAATGAAGTTATTCTACAAAACTGCGTGCTCAGGGCTAATATTGCAATATATAGCAATATAAAAGAACCTAAACCACAATATTTATAAATAAGCCCTAAATAAAAAATGCAAGTACAATAAGTTAGCATTTTTAGTGTTAAAAGTCCATTTAAGGAATAACTTTTAACAATCAGAAGGAATGCATTTAAAAAATAAAAAAAAACTAAAGGTTAAGAAAATTAAACAAAAATAAAAAAATTATAATTATAAGGTGTAAAAATGAAAGTTCCAAAACTTATGAAAAGACTATGCCCACACTGTAAAAAACATACTGAGCATAAAGTAACACAAGCGAAAAGAAGAACTCCAAATAGTGCGCGTCCATTAGGTAAGAATGCAAAATCAAGAACTAATTTCGGAAAAGGAATGGGAAATTTAGGAAAATATGGAAGTAAACCTGCTATTGGTAGTTTTAAAATGACTGGGAAAAAAGTCAGTAAAAAAACAGACTTTAGATATGAATGTAAAATCTGTAAAAAAAGTCATGCTCAAAAAAAAGGTGTTCGTGCTAAAAAAGTAGAACTGAAGTAAGGAGAAATTAAAATGAAAAGTCCACTAAAAGAACCAACCTCAAGATTCATAAAAGTTAGATGTCCTAAATGTAAAAATGAACAAATCATGTTTGGAAAAACAGCAACAAGAGTAACCTGCTTAGTATGCGACAAACCACTTTCAGAAAGTACTGGTGGAAAGTCAAAAGTAAAAGCAAGAATACTTGAAGTTCTAGAATAAAACGAATTAAAAAAATACAGCTAACGCTACAATCTATTTTTTAGGTTTTATTTTAAAAAAAAAAAAAAACAGTTTACAAATAATACAATGCACAGAACAAAAAAAGGATTACCAGAAGAAGGCGAAGTTCTTTTATGTAGTGTTACAAAAATATATCCTCACTGCGTATTTGTAAATATTGACGATTATAGTAATAAAAGTGGAATGATTCATATCAGCGAGATTTCTCCAGGAAGAATAAGAAATATTCACGATTATGTAAAAGAAGGTAAAAAAATTGTTTGTAAAGTTCTAAAACTTGATTTAGAAAAAGGACATATTGATCTTAGTTTAAGACGAGTAACTGAGATGCAGAAAAGAAACAAAATAGATTCCATAAAACAAGAACAAAAAGCAGAAAAAATTGTAGAGTTTGTAGCAAACAAACTTAAAATGAAATTTGAAGCATTATATGATATATTAGGATCTAAAATAATTCCAGATTATGAAAATATATACCCTTGTTTTGAAGAATATATAACTGATGAAACTGCTCTTACTGAATACAACTTTTCAAAAGAAATCATGAAAGAACTTGATGAAGTTATTAAACAAAGAATCAAACCATCAATAAAAATTATCACAGGAGATTTCAATATACAAAGTTATGCGCCTAATGGTGTTGACATAATTAGAAAAGTATTAGAAGATGCACTCACAATTACAACTGACTCTTCAATAAAATATGTTGGCGGTGGAAGATATGGACTTGAAGTACGAGACGAAGACTATAAAGAAGCAGAGAAAAAATTAAAACTAATTACTGAATTTGTATTATCTGAAATTGAAAAACAAGATGGTACTGCTGAATTTATTCGAGCAGAAAAGAAAGACTGATCAAAATTTTTAATAAAACGCATATTTACTCAATTAAACAATGGCAAAACATATTCTAAAATGCACAAAATGTAAGAAGTATACTATGCAAGAACTGTGTCCTAGTTGTGGCGGAAATGCAGCTAACCCAGCACCTCCCAAATATAGTCCTGAAGATCCTTATGGAACCTATAGGCGAAAAGCACGACGAGAAATTCTAGAAAAAGAGGGAAAATTATGACTGAAGAAAAAACTAACAGTTCTAATGGACCAGGATCTAACTGGCAATTCATACCTCAATTAAAAAAAATTCCTAAGCTTAACAATCCTATAATAATAGAAGGAATGCCAGGAATTGGAAATGTAGGAAAGATTGCTGCAGACTTTATTATAGATCAAATAAAAGCAAAAAAGTTATATGATGTTTTCTCATATGACCTTCCAAACTCAGTTTTTATTAATGAAAAAAATTTAATTGAAATGCCTGTTATTGAAGTTTATTATAAAAAGTATAATGGACAATCTACTAAATCAAAAAAAACTAAACCAAAAAGAGATGTGTTAATACTCACAGGAGATCTTCAACCAACAGATGGGAAAAGCTGTTATGAATTTTGTGATGCTGTGCTTGACTTACTTGAAAAACATGGCGGTACTGATGTTGTGACTCTTGGAGGGATAGGACTAACACAAGCACCAAAAAAACCTCAAATTTACTGCACAGGAAATAACAAAGAAATAGTTAAATCTTATCAAAAAGTAACTAAAATTAATGACAACATATTCGGAGTAGTTGGTCCAATAATCGGAGTTAGTGGTTTATTACTTGGACTTGCACAAAGAAGAGGAATTCCAGGAGTTTGTCTTCTTGCAGAAACTCTAGGACACCCAGCATATCTAGGAGTTAAAGGTGCTCGCGAACTCATACGAGTTTTAGATAAAAAATTAAAACTAGGAATAAAAATGAAAAACCTAGACCGCGAAATAACCGAACTCGAAAAAGAACTTACAGGTGACCTGCAAGAATTAAGTAATGTTACAAAAGGAAGTCTTAAAAAAATAAGACAACGTCTTGTGAAAGAAACAAATTATATCGGATAAAATAGTTAATTTGCTTTATTTTAAACTTATCAATAAATTTTTTTAAAAGAGGTGTGATTTGTGGCAACAAAAATAATTTCCATCAGAGTTTCAAAAAAAGATACTAAAATTCAAAAAATAAAAGCACGCGAAATTCTAGATTCTAGAGGGAATCCTACTGTAGAAGTAGATGTTTATACAAAATCACATATGGCACGAGAACAAGTACCTAGTGGTGCGAGTACAGGAATTCACGAAGCACTTGAACTAAGAGATGGCGGGAAAAGATATAATGGCCAAGGAGTCTTGAAAGCTGTAAAGCATGTTAATACAAAAATATTTAGAAAAATAAAAGGAATGGATCTTAGAAAACCTGCAATGATTGATAAAACCATGGTCGATCTTGACGGTACTGATAACAAATCTAAATTAGGTGCAAATGCAATACTTGGAGTTAGTCTTGCATGCCACAGATTAAGTGCATATGTGCAAGGAAAAAAATTATATTCTCTTTTAGGTGGGAAAAATATTATGCCCACACCTCATTTTAACATAATTAATGGTGGAAAACACGCAGCCAATAAAATAAGCATTCAAGAATTTATGATTGCTCCTCGAGCAAAAAGTTTTTCTGAGCAGTTGCGAATGGGATCTGAAATATATCATGATTTGAAAAAATCAATAATAAACAAATATGGGAGTATCAATGCAAATGTTGGTGACGAAGGCGGATTTGCACCAAATCTAAATAAAACAAAAGATGCATTAGATCTTATAATGAAATCAATTGAAGATTTAGGGCATGGAAAAAAAGTTAATATTGCAATGGATGTTGCAGCATCTGAATTTTACAATAGTAAAACAAAAAAATATACTATGGAAGGGAAAAAAATTAAATCTGAAAAATTGTTAAATTATTATGACGACTTAGTTAAAAATTATCCTATAATATCTGTAGAAGATCCTTTTGATCAAGATGATTATGCTAATTTTTCAGAATTTACTAAGCTCATGAAAAAAAGGAAAGTTCAAGTTGTAGGAGATGACTTACTTGTTACAAACATAAATAGGGTTAAGATGGCAATGGAGAAAAAAATGTGCAATGCATTACTTCTTAAAGTGAATCAAGTTGGAACTGTTAGTGAAGCTATTGCTGCTGCAAAATTTGCAATGCGAAAAAATTGGAAAGTAATGGTATCTCATAGAAGTGGAGAAACAACAAGCAATTTTATTTCTGATTTAGCTGTTGGACTAGGCTGTGGTCAAATAAAATCAGGAGCGCCATGTAGAGGAGAACGAATGTCTAAATATAATAGACTATTGCAAATAGAAGAAGGTCTTGGAAAGAGAGCAAAATATTAAGTTGCGAGTTTTTTAGTTTCTAAATATCAAATAGTCTATTAATTAGTTGAATTATATTTTAAAATTATTTAGAATTATTTAACATTAATAATAGTAATAAAAAAAATTGAGTGAAAAAAAATTTAAAATTAAAAAAAAATAGTTAAATTATTCTTCTTTAGCTTTTTGTTCTGCTGCGTATTTTGCATCAGCTTCTTGTGCTCGCTCACCAACATATTCCTTAACTTTAGGTGCAACTCTTACACCAACCGGAACTAATGATGCTAATGCAACAGGTAAACTTCCAAAAACAAATCCTACAGCTGCAGCTCCATAACCAAGAGTTGTTCCTTTACCTACTCCTTTAAGATACTCTTGTTTTTTAGAACGCTTAACTTCTTCACTTGTGAAAGCTTGATAAACACCGTCATGAACTCCTACCCAATGAGGTTTGTCATTAACCATACTATCAAGTTTATCATTATACTGCACACCAACTGCTTTTACTGCAGCAATGGTTTTATCTTTTCCATACTTAGCAGTTTCTTTAGCTGCACCAAAATAAGCAGCCATGATAGGACTATCAAATGACTTACTTGCTTTTTTCTTTGCACCTGAACCTAAATCTCCAACTTTAGCAGCGTTTTCTTCAACTTTTGTTGCTAAACTGTCCAGACCTTTTCCTGCTCTGTCCATTATATCTTCAGCTTTTCTTCCAATATCGTCGCCCACTGCCTCTAATGTTCTTCCAATTTTTTTCCAATCCATTTTTGTTTTCCTCCTATAGATCTATAGCGCAAATATGATTTAAGATAATTTACTAGCAGTAATTCTAATAAAAATCTAATATAAGCACCCATCACCCCATTTAAATAACCTTTGGCCTTAAAGGAATTTGAAACCCTTAATGTTTAAAATTAATAAGTAATAATAAACCTAAAAATTGGTTATTACTCCCTAGTAAAACATCAGTTATATATAAAGGTTTCTGTTGAATTTTTGTTATATCGAATTATGCATCAAATCAACTAATAATCCTGCTAAACGCAATAAATTTGCACAAACTACCTGTAAGACTACCTGATAAAAAGATACATTCATTTAATAATGTTTTTCTAATTAAATCATTAAAATTCTTAGAAAACAGCTAAAAAATAAGGCTTACGAAGAATAATGCGCGTTAAAAAACGTAAATTTTAAATATAACAGTGTGAAAATACCAGTAAAATGGAAAAAATACAAATATCCAGAATTAAAGAAGATATAGAAGAACTTCCCAAACTAGACCTTAAAGATAAAAAAATTCTAGCATTATTAGTTAATGATTGCAGACTAACTTTTTCTGAGATTGCAAAAAAAGTGATGTTATCAAGAGATGCAGTTAGATATAGAATAAATAGAATGCAAGAAGTGGGAATAATACAAAAGTTCACAATAATAACCGAACACAGACGTTTTGATTTTAGACAATTTAGAATATATATGCAAATATCAGAACATGAAAAAGAAAAAGAACTGAAATTTTTTGAATATCTAAAAAATAATAAAAATATCCTAAATGTAATAGAATATAGCGATAAGTGGGAACTAGAAGTTGTAGTCTATGCAAAAGACTTACAAGAATTTGATGAAATTCTAAATGATATGTTAACACAAAATCCTGATGTGATTGAAAATACAGAAATTATAGATGTAGTAAAAAATTATACATTTGTACAATTACCACGAAACTTTATAAAAGTAAAATTAAATGAACCAATGGAGCAAATAACTGCAAAAAAAACAGTAGATAAAGAAAAAATAAAAATAGATGACACTGATAAAAAACTCTTAAATCTACTTGCAAAAAATGGACGAGAATCACTATATAGTCTTGCAGAAGAACTAAAAGTAAGCGCAGATACTATAAACTATAGAATAAAAAAATTAATAGAAAAAGGAATAATTCAACAATTCACAACAATCATCAATTGGTCACTAATAGGATATCATTTTTATGAATTATTCTTAACAATGAAATACCTTACAAAGGAAGATGAAATGAAACTAAAAGAAATAGTTAAAAATCACCCCCATATTGTTAGAGCAATGAAAACAATGGGACACTTCAATGTATTGATCCATGTTGTTGCACAAAAACAAAAAGAATTCCATAATACAATACGACAAATGAGACAAGAATTTAAAGAGTTACTAAAAAAATATGATACATTAATTAGTTATAGAGAACTAAAATTTGAAGTGTTTTCTTCACTCATTTAATTATATTTTATTGTTAATTATTATTTAAATTAAACAGCATTATTTAATTTAATCATTACTTATTTTTTAATTGAATCAATTTAATTAACCCAATAAATAGCAAAATAGTACAAAAAAGATGGATGAAAAAAAGAGAGCAATACTCGTAATTCTCGACGGTTTTGGTGAAAGAAAGAGCAATAATTATAACGCAGTTAAACTTGCCCACACACCACACTTTGATAAATATTGGAAAAAAAATTCTCATGCGTTTTTAGAAGCAAGCAGTACATATGTAGGACTTCCAAAAGGAGTTATAGGCAATAGTGAAGTTGGACACACTCATATTGGTGCTGGACGCATACTCGAACAAGAATTAACAAAACTCAATAAAGAAATCAAAAGTAAAAAGTTTTTTTCTAATAAAAAATTAAATTCTGCATTAACACACGTTAAAAAAAATAAATCAAATCTTCATTTATTAGGATTGCTTAGCGATGGAGGCGTGCATTCTCACATAAATCATTTATTTGCACTTTTAAAACTTGCAAAACTAAACAAAATCAAAAACACAATATATATTCATGTAATGCTTGATGGACGAGATGTTCCTCCAAAAAGTGCACTCAAATATATTGAACTATTAAATAAAGAAATAAATAAATTAAAAGTAAATGCAAAAATTGTAACTGCGATGGGTCGATACTACGGGATGGATCGAGATAAAAGATGGCATAGAGAACACAAAGCATATAGTGCGCTTGTGAAAGGATCAAAATGTAGAGCAGAAACTAACATTGAACTAATTCAAGAAATAAAAAAACAATATCATAAAGGAACAACTGATGAATTTATTCTTCCAATAACTAGTTCTGAAGGTAGAGTTTGTCAAGGAGATTCAATAATATTTTTTAATTTTCGAGGAGATAGAGCAAGAGAAATCACTCGCGCGTTTGTTGACAAGAAATTTAGGGGATTTAAACGGAAAATTATAAAGGATTTAAAATTTGTTTGCTTAACACAATATGATAAGAAAATTAAAGCAGATGTTGCATATCCACCCCATGTTCCTAAAAATACTCTTGGAGAAGTTTTTTCTAAATTAAATATGAAACAATTTAGAATAGCAGAAACAGAAAAATATGCGCACGTAACATTCTTTTTTAATGGCGGTAGAGAGAGTGCTTTTGTCGGAGAGAAAAGATTTGTAATTCCAAGTAAAAAAGTTAGAACGTATGATACTGTTCCTGAGATGAGAGCAAAAGAAATATCCAAAAATGCGTGTTCTGCTATAAAAACTAAAAAATATAAATTTGTTCTAATAAATTTTTCAAATCCAGATATGATAGGCCACACTGGAAAAATAAGTGCTGCAGTAAAAGCAATAGAAGAAACTGATAAAGCACTTGGTGCTGTTGTTGAAAGAGGGTTAGCTGCAGGTTATGATATTATTGTAACTGCAGATCATGGAAATGCAGAAGAAATGAATGGCGTGCATAAAACAAGTCACACGACAAATAAAGTACCTTTTGTTTTGATTGGTACTGATGAGAAAAGTAATAATAAGAAAACTAAAAACAAAATTAAGAAATTTAAAAATCAGAGTATTGCAAATGTTGCTCCAACAATTTTGAAATTAATGGGTGTGAAAAAACCTGTTGAGATGGGGAGAAGTTTGATTTGAATGAAACTCGATTTTAAAAAAAACTTTAAATTAACCAAACACAATCATTCTATTATCTCTTTTGCATTCTTTAACTGCTTCAAAGGAATCTTTTAGACGCTGCTCAGTTATTAACAGTTTTCCTTTCTTTGAATCTAGAATTTCAAAAACTAACGCGTCATTTTTAAGTTTTGCAGATTTTATTAAAACATAATGAGGATTTCTGCGATTTGATTTAGTATTTCTCATAATCCCCACAATTAATCTAAGCATAACAAGTTTTCCTTCTTCAAGATATTTTTTTACTTCATCTAATTTAAAATTACACTCTTCGATTGGAATGTTTAATTCTTTTGCTCGATCATGGAAAAGTTCTGATGTATATGCTGCAACTTCAATCTCTGCTTTTTTATATGCTTTAAATCTATAACCAGGAAATTTATAATCAGGTTCTTCAACAATTATTTTTGAAGGAATTCCTTGTTCTTTTGCAAGAATTGCCAGAGCATAAATAGAAGACCCTCTTGTCGGCAAGGTTGCTGAACGCTGCCACAACAAAAATTCATTTTCTTTAGTTAGTAGAAAATCTGGATTAAAATGCTGAATTGTCATCATCAGCGACGATGCAGCAGATGTATAACGTGTTGTTTGTTTGTAGGTTTTCATTTTTTATATGTTGGTGTTTTATTTACATAGCAATAATATTTTTAATGAATTCTTCTAAAATAATTTTACCATTATTATTTTCTAATACTTCTGGATGAAATTGAGTTGCCATGATTGGACGAGTTTTATGTTTAATGATTTCAATACCTGTTTTTGATTTTGCTAAAACAACAAAATTGTGAGGAGTTTTTTGAATTGCACAGTCATGAGACTCAAAAACTTCAAGTTCATTAAACTCAGTTATTTGATTAAGTTGAACAGGATCAATAATTTGAATTTTAGTAACTCCTTTAATTTTCTTAGGAAGATCAACTAGTTCTACACCATGCAAAAGAGATATAACTTCAAATCCACAACATATCCCAAATAAGGGTTTGATTGTTTTTTTTATTAGCTCTCTTTCTTGATCTAATAAATTATTTGTGGTTATAGGAATATCTCCACCAGAAAGAATAAAAAAATCAAAATCGCTTTCTATTTTTTTTGTGAACTCAAATTTATCATAATCAATTACTTCAGAAAATACAGAAAACTCGTCCAGAATATTAACAATATTCTGTACAAACTTGGAATGATTATTAACTATTAATGCTTTCATAATATATCAACAAAATCATAATTAAAAATGATATTTAAATGTGTTGATAAAATAAAAAAAAAATAAAAAAAAGGGAGTTAATTGTTAAGTAACATAATCCCTAAAAAAAAAAAAAAAAAAAAAAAAAAAATAAATCTTTGATTCTATTAAATCTAATTACTACCCACATTAAATATTTGATGCTAATACTTCAAGAGGATCAAATCCATGAATTTTAGGCGTTCTTGTTGCAGGAAATGCATTTAGTTCAAGAACATAAAATTGAGAATAATCCTTATTAAAAATAATATCCACTCCGCCAAAACCATAACCTAATCTATGAACTGCTTTGGTTGCAGCATCTTTTGCATCTTCAATTGCCTTTGAAGGAATATGCTCTAAAAAATCTAAAGACTCAGGAGTATTATCAGGAGTTGCATTAGTAATTGCACAACCTGCAGGTGCAGTCCTAGGATAATAACAAACGAGTTCTCCAAGAACAAAAGTAAATCTTAAATCAAACTTTTTATCATCTACAACTGGAGTGTGGATTTCATTTTCTATAACAACACCCCCTTTAATTAATTTATCTAAGAATGCAGGATTTTGATCTATCTCATCAAAAGTCCAACCACAATCTGCTTTTTTACTAATGATTTTATCTATTGAATTATCATATCTAAAATTAGAAAGCCATTTTTCTCGTGTAAGAAGAGTAATTCCTTTACTCAAAGATCCATTTCTTGCTTTAACATACAATCCACCATTAGAACTATTATTAACAATATCAATCAACTGTCTCGCAGTCTCAGGGTGATAACCTTTTGCAACAGGAATTCCATTATCAATAAGACGCTGCCTGGTTATTTCTTTATCTCTATCGCCAATAATTAAATCAGGAGAATTAATGTATGAAAGTTCTTTGTTATGATATCTAATATTAATTTTTTGCTCAACAGATTTCATCAAATCATAAAAAAGCTTGCCAAATTTATTGTCGCCATAAAATCTTCCATTAGTATAAGTTTCAATTTTTTCATCCCAAGGAGAATATGGAAAAAAGAAATGCGCCATCAAATATTCATTTTGTATATCTGGCATATCGCCTGCAAGAATTTCATTATAAGTAGTATATTTTAATTCTATTCCTCTATCTTCTAAAATAGGTTGTTTCTCTAGAAACTCTTTTGTATCATACCCCTTTTCATCACCAATAACCAATAAAGTTCTGTTCATATCGTCACACCTTTGCAATATATTTTTATTACACTAATTTTTTAAATTAAAAACCTGCTTTTTGCAATATTTAAAATGCCTAAAAACAATTTATTAATCAAAAAAAGACCAAATAGTCTTTAAATAAAAAATTAATATAGGATTTTGCCCACTTAAATTTCAATTAGAAGGCATATTCCTGTTTTCTCGCCAATTAAAGTTAACTTACGTTAATTTAATTAAATTTGATTATGAAAATGTTACTATTTAATCTTTGTGTTATCCCTTTTCAGTCGTTTAAAAATAATTAAGAACTGAAATTGAGACGAGTTATGAAGAATTGTTTTGAAAACCATTAAATAGCACCAAATGTTTTTGTAAAAATAATAAATAACAAATAACAAATAAATAATAACACATAAAAAATAAAAAAATGGAATCTGAAACAAATCCCACAACAAAATCCAAAATAAAACCAGAACATAAACCCCCAAATAAATCTGGAAATAAACCCGAAAATAAACTAGAAAATTTCAAAGAAAAACTAAGTTCTAAAATATATCAATTATTAGTAGATCAAGGCATTGAAGAGCTAAGACCTAGCCAAGCAAAATCAATTAATGCAGGAGTTTTAAATGGAGAAAATGTACTTGTTTGCACTCCGACTGCAAGCGGAAAAACACTAGTTGCAGAAATTGCCAGCCTTAATGTTGTTTTTGAAAAGAAAGAAAAAGCAATTTACATTGTTCCACTAAAAGCACTTGCAAGCGAGAAGCACAAAGAATTTAAGAAAAAATATGGTGAACAGATGACTGTTGCTCTTTCTATTGGAGATTTAGATGCATCAGATAAATACTTAGCAAGATATGATATGATAATCTGCACTGCAGAAAAACTAGATAGTCTTATACGACACCACACACCCTGGATTCGCGATGTTGGAATTGTTGTGATTGATGAAATCCACATGCTTAATGATCCTAGACGTGGACCTACCCTCGAAATTCTAATAACTATGCTCAAACAACTTATTAAAGATGTTCAAATAATTGGTCTTAGTGCAACTATTGGAAATGAAAAAGAACTAGCAGAATGGCTTAATGCAAAACTAATTCATGATACTTGGCGACCCGTACAACTTCGCAAAGGCACATATTATGATGGCGAGATTGAGTTTGATAAATAACTCGAATTTAATAAATAAAACAAAAATAAAACAAGAAAAAAAACAAGAATAAAACAATAAAAATTTAAGTAGTATCTCAACATAAATTAAATTAATAACTGTTTTAAAATACTTAACATATACTCAACTGCAAGAGATTATGAGAATTTTGCAAAATTATACTATTTGGCAAATTTCTCAAAGAGAACCTTGAAATTTTAAAAAAAAATCAGTCAAAGTTCTCTTTTAATTACTTTTGAAGTTGCTTCTCCTACATTTACTTTTCTTAATTGAAAAATTAGTTCTCTAGGTGAGAGAAAGAGTTTAAGTTAATTTTTTTATCAATAGTATGAGCCCTATCATTAAAAAGTAAGGGATAATTGTATAATATATTTTATTGTTAAGTGGATTATTTAAGAAAAGAAAAATTAATCTGGATCCCGTTATTCCTAATAATAATCCCGTGATATATCTGGTTAGGTTTGTTCCATTATTTATGTGAAAGTTTGCAAGCATCCAATCTACAACAGCAAAAGAAGGAAGTATGTAAAGAAGAACCCAATCTATTTTAACGAGTGATAAATTTAAGAAAAATGACGCTAAGAAGAAAAGAAAAAATGATGAAAAATAACCCAAGCATCTAGCACAAAAATAATAGTCTTTCTTTCTAAAATTAACTTTAATACACCGATTATATTCTTCTGGATAATGGTGGCTTAACAAGATGTGAGCCATAATTATTATTTAACTCCATCTGCGCATAAAATAGTATACTATTGCTATTGGCCAAAATACTATAATCCAAAAACATAACCAAAAACCGCTTCCTCTTAGTTTGTGCGAATCAGAATTTGAATGATTAGTGGTTTGTTGAGTGACTACAATATTTGGTTGATCTGAACTTTTTTTATTAGACTGATGTTCTTTAATTTGTTCACTTGCACATTCTTTACAACGATTTTTTCTACCTGCTTTAACAGTACAATCTGCACAGAATGGTCCTCCACAATCAACACAAGTGCCTATTGCATTTTTCTTTTCATGATTTTGACATTTCATTTATGCAAACACCCCTATCAACATACACGCAATAACAATAGATGCTATTTTAACCCATAAAGGAAGGATAATTTTATGTTCTTCTTTTAACCAGTTTTCAAAAGGTGGCAACCACATTAAGAACAAAATAATCATAAATATTGTTAAGGGATTAAAATCTATTAAGTAACTAAATGCTAGAATGCCAAAAAATATACTGACAATCCATCTCCCCACTTTTGATGCAGTTTCATTATCAACAGTATGTTTAATTACAGTTTCGTCAGGGATATGATTAGTAGTTTGTTGAGTAACTACAATATTTTTATCTTTATATTTATGGGTGATAGTATCATCATCAGAATCTTCTAAAATCTCAGAGGCACATTCTTTACAATATCTTTTTCTTCCCACTTTGATAATACAATCATCACAAAATAATTTTCCACATTCTACACAAGCTCCACTTGAGTTTTTCTTTGGATGATTTTCACATTTCATTATATTGTGAAATATATGCTGCTTATTAATAAATGTTTTGTCATTTTCTTTCTCTCACCCTAGTTTATTGTTAATAATATCAACAGCAGTACTAAACGCTGAGTATTCTAGTAGGAGGTTAGTAACTTAAGGCAATGAACAAATTAAACTTTTTATCAGCGTTTTCACAACAAGCGTTTAATACCTGTTAATATATTGTTTTTGTCTTATCTTTATTTAATTATTTCTTGAAGTAGATTTGGATAACAAAACATGATTTAGTAAAAAAAAAAAAGCTAAAAATTATAATTTATTCCATCTTGTTCCAATTGCAGTAATTCCCACAACATAACTAATAAAAATTGTAGACGGAAATAAAAAATATGCTATTTGAGAAATATAAATTCCTAAGAGAGGAATTATTCCCAGTATTATAACTGCTAAAAATGTAGTCAAATAAAGACTAAAAAAAACAAAAATTGAAAAAAACCAAGCAGAAGCATATTTAATAGAATAGACTTTTTCTAAAATATGTTTGAAATTTAAACCTTCTTTAAATTTCTTAGTTTTAATAAAATTCAAAACTGCTGCAGGAACTAAATAAATCGTTAAAATAAATAATATTGCAACTATTAACTTACCATAACCAGGTATTTGTAATAAAAGTAAATTGATATCTGAAGAAGAAGAAATTGATGAATTTAAAAATAGCATATAAATAACAGTTACTGGAACTGACCATATCACACTCAAAACAAGAACTTTAATCCCTTTAATCCAAAGAAACCCCCCCTCTTTCCATTTAGGCAATGAATAATTTTTCTTTAAAGAAAGTACTCCACAATCATAAACATATCCTAATACTAACGATGTAAAAATAACATATAATACAATGTTTAAACCTTGTACACCTAATAAAGAACCTATAGTTCCTAAAAACATCAAAACACAACCAATAAGCAGCGTCTTAATATCTGAAAAAGGACGCTTAAATGCTTTCATAAACAAATCCAAAATTACCACCCCAAAGTTTTATTATTTTTTATAATTACGAATATTATTTAATATTACTTATCCAATTTTACTTATTCAATTTTATTCATCAAATTTTAACTATCGAATTTAACATATACAATTTAAAATATTAAATCAACATTAAATCGAAACCTTATTTAAACTTATTCTTCAACCAAAACAAAATCTCACGTGCTTTAACTATTTGATCCATTGCCAACTGTCTAAGTTCTATTCTCAAATTAAATTCATCAGAATCATCCACGTTTGTTAAAGATTTAGACGTAATAATATTATCTCGAGCACCCTCAAGCAGGTCAAGAGCAGACATAAACTTAGTATCATCAGAACCTTTTAATTCTTTTATTGACTCAAGCTCATCAATTTTATCCTGATCATTTTGTGTAGAAAGATCTAAACTTTCACCATATACTTCGCACATAATATCCATACATTCAACCCAATCACCATCTGGCTGCTCACTATAACAAATCTCTTCACCAGTATCAGGATCAGAAACACACATAACATTTTCATCCAAAGTTTCAGGAGACTCTCCCTGCTCAGAAAAATCATCTAAAGGAATACAAGACTCAACAGTAGGAGTTTTCAAATCTGGAGCTGGAAGAAAATTACCTAAATAATCTTTTGAAAAAGAAATAGGTTCAGTAGTAATGATTGCTCTACGGTCAGAACCAAACTTATTCGACGAGAAAACATTAGTTTCACCAACAGCAGTAAGACCTGCAAACGGATTTGAAGTAATACCTACATCCATTGTAACTTGCGCAATCAAATTTTCAGTAGCCATATGTCTTTGCTCTGCAAGTTCTAGATTAGATTTAGAAGAACCTTCAGGAGAAGAAAATGTGTAAAGATACAATCCAGTTGCACCTGTGCTTAAAGCACGATCAACATAATCCATTAAAACTGCACTAGAAATATCTGGCTCAGAGTCACCCATACTAAAACCAAAATCAATACGGCAACCACCATTAACATCGTCGCCAAAAGATACTTCTGAAAAACAAGTAGGCGCAGGAACTTCATTTAAACAAGTAACATCATTATAATCCATAAAAAACCAAACTTTATTTTTTGTTTTTTCATTAATTATTGTACCTAAAGGCTTACCTACATCCCAACAGGTGCAATCAGAAGCACAATCAACATTAATATTCCCTTCTGAATCTATATATCCCTCTGCAAATCGAGTGCATCCTTTAACAACAGAATCAACACAGTATCTATTGTCTCCATCTTCAATATATCTAAAATATCTTTTTTTTCCAGAATAAATTGAACCTTTTTTAAGCTCATATTCTTTATCAGCCCAACTAACAAAACCTTCTTTTCCTGGAACTTCATAAATTTCAGAAGGATTTATTGCATCAACACATTGATAACTAGACTTACAAAATAAAGTTTTACCCGTCGAGCTTAAATAAACATCATCTGAATAATCAGGACAAGAAAATTCTTGCAAAGTATCAAAACAAAAATACTCATAAATACCATTAACTTTCAATGTAATAGCATTTTTATATTTTTTAGACTTATACTTATAAGAACCCGGCAAAAGAGTATAGGCTAAATATTTATTAATATATCTTGAATCTTCATCAGTTGCAACAGACTCTTTCATAACAACCTTAGGAGTAGATATGCCATCTTGACCAGGATAAAATAAGAATTTTGAAGTATCTAATGGAACAAAACACTTTGAAGATTTAAGATAAGGACTGACCTGCGAGGACTCTTCACTTGAATCATCAACACCTGACTCTTGCAGTTCAACATTAGGAACGGAACTTTCATCTTCATCAGAACTATCTTCTGGCTCAACAACAGACCCAGGACTAACTTCTTCAGAAACACCACTCTTAGAATCTTCAGAAGGTTCATAATCCAGATGCTCTTGCGGTTCGGAATTAGGATCATATTTACAAACCATCCCAATACCCGGGACTTGAGTTACAGAAACAAGACCTATAAATTTATTATCAAATTTCATTGCGCCAGGACAATCAGATTTCTTAAACGCTCGCTCAATTCTCTCAATGCAAATTTTATTTGAACCAGAATTAACATTTGCTTGATAATATTCATCACCAACATTCGCACCCTCTAAAACAATAGCAAAACTTGGATAAATTATCTTAGGTTCAGACTCACTTCGAACAGGAATATTTCTTACAACATAATTAATATTCTCAGGCGCACCAAAGAAAATTTCTGCATGATCGCATTCTCCATTTACAATAGGTTGAGAATCATCAACTTGGTCAGAATCTTTATGGTCAGAATCTTTATGGTCAGAATCTTTAGAATCAGTATCACCATTATCAGAACCAGAACTAGTTTCATCAGCATGTTCAGGAAAAGGAACTTCATTATCCTCTGCAGAATCCTTTTTTAAAACATACTCACAAACAAAATTATCACCAAGAGGATATTGATTTGCTAATTCATAATTAGAATTTCCATTAAACTTATTTGGACAAATAATAGTAGAATCTACCTTATTAACACAAATATTTTTTCCCTCGCGAACAGAATAATAATTAAATAATTTAGAACCTAATTTTGCAGGACCGTCTTTAAGAACATAAATGTTATATGTATGATACTTAGTAACACCTGAATTATCAATGCCCAATTTTAAAGGGTCAACATAATTAACACCATTCGGACTAAGCACAACTGAAACTTTACTAGAACAAGTAACAGTATCAGCGTCGGAAGCAGTTTCAGATGAAGGATTTTCAGACTCGTACTTGCAAACAAATTTATTTCCTGAAACATAATAACCAGAATTAACATAGTCAGTACTTTCAAATTTCTCAGGACACTTGAATTTATAACCAATTGCATTAGTGCACCCATTCTCAGAACCCATGCTCAAATAATATTTGAAAGTATTTCCATTATATGAAGAAGATTCTTCTTTAACTGAATAATAATCGTAAGAGTATTCATTAGTTGCTAAATTAACATCTACAGGATAAAAATTAGAAACAACTTTTGAATTGCTATTATGAGACATAAAAACAGAATAATCAGGAATGCTCGTATCACACTGAACTGCGAAAACAAAACCACTCAGTAAAACAGAAAATAAAATAACAAAACTAAAAAATACTAATAATTTTTTAATGTCCACCATAATAAAACCTCTTTTAAGATGATTAAATGAATATTGTTTAAAGTAATAAAATTCTTATTATAAAGTAATTTTTAATTTAAATCTATATAAATATTTCTAATAATAGAAAACAAAAAGCTAATTAAAACCCTAATTTTTTCATGATCTCAGACCTATCAAAATATTCTAAATCTTTATACTCCTGACCTGTTCCTAAGAAAAGAATTGGTTTTTTTGTAACATATGAAACAGAAATTGCAGCTCCGCCTTTTTCATCAACATCTGCTTTAGCTAAAACAATGCCATCAAAATTAACTGCCTCATTAAACTTCTGTGCTTGTTCAACACAATCATTACCTGTTATTGATTCACCAACAAATATTTTCATATCTGGTTTTGAAACACGAATAATTTTTTCCATTTCTTGCATTAAATTTACATTTGATTGTAAACGTCCTGCAGTATCAATCATAACAACATCTGCACCTTTAGCCTGCGCATATTTAATACCATCAAATGCAACTGCTGCAGGATCAGAACCATAATCATGCTTAATCATTTTAACACCAACACGATTAGCATGTTCTTCTAGTTGTTGAATTGCTGCTGCACGAAAAGTATCCGCTGCGACGAGAACTGGCTTTAAACCATTTTCTTTAAAGAAGTGTGCAAGCTTTCCAATAGTTGTTGTTTTACCACAACCATTAACTCCCACAAAAACAATAACAAACGGTTGTTTCTCTTTTACACGTTCAATAATATCGAAAGGTTCAAAATCTAAAATTTCAGAAAGACTTTTTTTCAAAGTTTTGAAGATTATGTTTTCAATCTCAAAACGATTAAGACTTTTATCAACAAGTTCTACTCTTAAATCTTCTTTGATTTTTTCGATAACTTCGATTGCAACATTATTTTCTAATAAAGTGATTTCCAATTCAAAAAATAAATCTTGGAATTTTGATTCTGATAATTTCTTAGAAGAAACTTTTTCTTTTAATTTCCCAAAAAATCCTTTTGGTTTTTCTTCTTCTGGCTCTTCTTCAGGTTCGGGCTCAGGTTCTGGTTCTGGTTCGGGTTCTGGCTCAGGTTCAGGTTCTTCTTCAGGTTCTTCTTCTATTTCTTTTGCAAGTTCTTCTTCAATATTGAACTCTTCTGATGCTTTTTCATCAACTTTATCTATTTCTTCTGATTCAGGTTTATCGACAGATTCATCTTTTGTTAAAACATCTAATTTTTCTTTAAACTTTTTTTCTTCTTCTATTTCTTTGTTGAGTTCAACATCAATTAAATCCTCTTCTGCAGTAACTTTTTCGTTAAATTCAGAATCTGCTTCTTCAATTTTTTTAATTGCTTCTTCTGCTTCCTTTTTGAATTCATCTACTGTTTCTTCAGGTGTTGATTCTTCTTTTTCTTCGAGAGGTTCTTTGGACTCTGATTTTTTTTCTGATTTTGGTTCAGATTCGATTTCTGATTCTTCTCTAGACTCTTCATCTATTTCAGATTCTTTCTCATCTTTTTTAAGCTTGCCAAATATTTTTTTAAAAAAACCTTTTTTCTTCTCATGTTTTTCAATAGAATCAGTTTGTTTGTCTAAATCTTCTTTTTCTTCTTTAGGTTTTTTTTCTATTTCTTCTTTAGGTTCTTCAGGTTCTTCTACCTTTTCTTCAACAGGTTCTTCTTCTTTTTTTTCTTCAGGTTCTGGCTCAGGTTCTTTTTCTGTTTCTTCTTTAGGTTCTTCAGGTTCTTCTGCCTTTTCTTCAACAGGCTCTTCTTCTTTTTCTTTTTTAACAGGCTTTTCTTCGATCTCTTGTTTTAATTCTTTTTTTGAATCTTTTTCTTTAATTTTTTTGGTTTCTTTTTTAATTTCTTTTGGCTTCTCTTTTTTTTCTTCTACAGAAACTTCTTCGACAATATCTTCTGCTTCTTCCTCTACGTTTCTACTAAACTTCTTAACTGCATTTTTTAATTTGTCTTTAAGGAAACCAAACATTTAATACACCTTTTTTAATTAAATTTTTAATTGGAAATTTTATTTGTAAATTAAACCATGCCCATCAAATCTTTAAGCTGAGTTTCAACAACTTGAATATTTACGCTAATTTGTTGAACCTGAATTATAACTTCAGTACGGAATGCTTCAAGCTCTCTTACTTGATTATTCAACAAAACAACAGTCTCTTCAAAACTCTTGTCAACAATAACACTACTACCAACATTAACTAAAAATTTATTTTTATCCTTAACATTAGCTTTAACAAATATTCCGCTAGACATAGGAACAAGAATTTCAGAATTATCATCTGCTAATTGAAGATCTGTTAAACCCTTAACAATAGATTGAAGTTCGACAAGTTGAGTGTCAACTTTTTGCATTTGCTGTTGCAACCCTTTGAGTTGTTGTTCAAGCATTTGATATTCAACATACTTAGATTGCATCTCTTTTTTAACAGAATCTTGATTATTCTCAGAGGGTTTATTCTCCTCAATATTTTTATTTTCTTCAGACATTTTTATACCTCAAGCATTAATATTAATTAATTAAAACTAATTCTTATTATATTTTTCTAAATAACCCATAACTTCATCAAACCAAGCAACCTCAGGACCACCACTTACAGATCCAATAACAAAACCAGAATCATTACAAATGGCTCCTGAACTAATAAATGGAACACCCATATTAACAGTTCCTGTTTTGACTTTAATTCCTAACAAATTTTCGATTTTTTCTAATTCTTCATTGTCAATATCAGGATGTGTTAAACAAATGTCGCTATTCAAAGCAGCAAGAGAACCCACCGTCGGTAAACCTGCAATAGTTCCTGGTTTAAGAGGTACGCCTAATGCTTCACGAATACGTTTTTTCACATCAGAAGAAAAATCAGGATTTGCTAAACAACCAGTATCATTAACTAACAAATTATTACCTAACGCAGTTAACTTAGTATCAATAACTGTAACATCAATATTGTTTTTTTTCAAAAACTCTAATTCTGAATCAAACACTATACTTGGAACAATAATTTTATTAGAATTACCTGCAACAAATACGCCAATCAATGATGTACCGCAAATAGTTGTTTGTAAAACTGGAACTCCTAATGCCTTTGAAACATCATCTGCTATACGTTTTGAAACTTCGCTACCTAATAAACAAAACTTATCAGTGCAAAATCCATACAAACCAACATTTGGATTGCCATTAAAATCAATAGTAAGTACGTGCATAATGTAATCAAAGAAAAAGGGGTTATTTAAAAAAGTATTGATATTATAAGACCATATAAGATATACAAAAAAGATATACAAAAATTGATAAAATATAGAATAAAATAATCCAGAGAATAATTAACCCCTAGACTAATAATTGTAGTTATCTACCCTTTGTTTACCAAATGAATATTTATATCTCCAAACTGCTGTTTTTGACTCAGGTCAATCTTACGAGAATTTGACAAATGTAAAAGAGGAATAAATGTTAAAACTTTATCTTCTTTATTTTCTGATGGACAAAGATTATTAAATGTTAAACCATTTTCTGCACGAGAATCAAAAAACTCACAAACCTTAAAATAAATTTCTTCCATAAGCTGAGAAATATCCACTTTTTTTTCAGGAGCGCTAAACTTAATTTCAGGAACTGTTCTTAATACTCGACGCTTAGTAACATTTAATGCAATGGCCAAAGCGTCAACTAAATCAAAAACAGAAACTTTCCGTTTCCTTGGTTGAGGAGTTCTTGGAATCAATTTCATTTCACGCTCAGCTTGTTCAAGACTCATACCTCTCATATCTTCAGGCAAACCTTCATCATCAGAATCATAAAGATCATCTACATCATCTCTTGATGCAAGCAAACGATCAAACTCCATTAAATCAGCACCGATCAAACGAGTAGACTTAATACGAAGAAGAATTGCTGCAGCAAGTAAAACTTTACCAGAAACCCTTAAATTCAGCTCACTAATCTTCTTAACAACCTCTATATATCTACCAGTTAAATTAGAAATATCAATATTCCAAGGATCCAT
>Ga0209045_1000766_pt1 | contig 34641 bp, 20 predicted proteins | sample SaaInlLV_10m_DNA_4_FD_184664 | JGI IMG/M metagenome (GOLD analysis project Ga0209045, IMG submission 184664) | Marine microbial communities from expanding oxygen minimum zones in the Saanich Inlet - Saanich Inlet SI072_LV_200m_DNA (SPAdes) (version 2) | ecosystem: Environmental > Aquatic >...
TACCGGCGCTTCCGCGAACTCACAAAGGAATGGGTGGACTTGGCAATTGAGGTGTGTAAGCTGAGGGCAGGAAACGGCTCAGACGGCTGAGAACTCGGTACTCTCAAGAATCTTAGGGTTGGCGCGGAAATAACTCTACATTTTGGCGGGAGTGCAGGATGGTCAGCCGGAAGGCAAGAGGAGCAACGCATACCGAGGTATGTGTGCGACGAATAACGCCGCGAATGGCCGTGCTCCGCCCCGCCCCGTAGGCCTGCGTCCCTTTTGCTCTCTGGCTTCGTTGCTTCACTCGGGACATATCAAGATATGCCCGCTCGCTCGCGCCTGGCCGGAAACCAAAATGACCAGCAGCAAAATGTGAAGTTATTTCCACGCCGACCCTTACTTTTGGGGCGGGAGCTTTTCCGGTGGCTGTGCTCCACACTCGCCCCTCACAAAGCGCGCTGAATCGCCCTGTATCGTGGCATCATCAGCAAAGCACTCCCGCAAACAGCCCTGCAGACACGTCTCCAGACTGCTTCTCGGCTCCGAAAGCCGGTAGTACATCCACGTCCCATCCCGACGGGCCTCCACAACGCCGCGGTCACGCAGGATGCCAAGGTGACGCGATATGCGGAACTGCGGTGCCTCCAACGCTTCGGCAAGCCTGCACACACACGTCTCACCGTTGAGCGCCAACAGAACGGCCAACCGCAACCGCGTCGGCTCCGCCAGAGCTTTGAGAATGGTCACTTCCTGGTTCACTGGAAGACTCCCACGTTGACTGCTGTATTCACTATAGCCCCTCTCTGCTTATCTGCGCACATCCACATATACAGCAAACAGAAACGTAACAAAGGGGCACCAAACACGCGGGAATGGCGCCGGCTCGGACAGGGCTGACATGGCATTTTACGCCTCAGTTACGTGAGGCGGCTCGACGGAGTCTCGCCCTCCAGGGACTCTCTGGGCCATCTGTGTCCGATGGAGGGAGAGACTCCGTCGAGCCGTCTTGGGGTTCTCCCCCCACGTAACTGAGGCGCTGACATGACGCCTTTTCCGACGGCGCGTTCCCTGCGGTGCCGGGCTACATTACGGCAACAACCTGTTTGATTACGCGCGAACGAACGCGGGGCACCACGGGCCGCAGCGGAGCCTGCATTGTCCATTGGCAAGGAAGCCATCCCATGGAAACACTGACGAGACAGGAATCGATTGAGGTGGCCTACGAAGCGGACGTCTGCGTCGTGGGCGGTGGCCCGGCAGGGGTATGCGCGGCGTTCGCAGCAGCGCGCCGTGGAAACAGCGTGATCGTGGTCGAGCAGGCGAACTGCCTGGGAGGCATCGCCACGGCCGGCCTGCATGGACATATCTGCCTCTACTCATCCTGGAGCAACGGCTCCGAACGGGTCGTGGGAGGGATCGCTCACGAAATCGCAGAGCGCGTCGTACACGAGGGATACGGGATCTACAGCGGCGCCAGTTGCGACTTCGAGGTCGAAGGGATGAAGCTCGTTCTCGAGAAGATAGCGGCCGAATGCAAACGCGTGCGACTCTTCTACTACACGCAATTCTCTGATGTCCTGATCGACAACGGGCAGATTACGCATGTCATCGTGCAAAGCAAGAGCGGCCGCCAGGCAATCCGTACGGGCATGGTCATCGACTGCACCGGCGACGCGGACGTGTCAGCCCGCGCCGGCGTCCCTTTCGAGATGGGACGCGAAAAAGACGGGCTCTGCCAGCCGATGACCCTGATGTTCCAGATCGGCGGGGTCGACTACGAACGCGTCAAGCACTTCCGGTACGAGGAGTACGCAGAAAAGTACCCGGGGGAAGAGACGTACAAGCTGACCAAAGTCTGGGAGGAAGCGCAGCAGAACGGCGATATGGAGCCATTCCAGAAGAACATCATGGGCTGGTGGCACACGCCCACGCGCCCGGATCAACTCGGTATCAACTTCACCCACATCACGGGCCGCAGCACGGTCGACATGGAAGATCTCACCTACGCAACCATCGAAGGCAGGCGACAAGCCTATCAGACGGTCGACGTCCACCGGAAGTACATCCCCGGTATGGAAGACTGTTGGATGAGCCACTCGGCCGCCATCATCGGCACCCGGGAAAGCCGGCGGATTGCGGGAGAATACACAATCACCGAGGACGACCTGGTCGCGCAAAGAGAGTTCGATGATTCCATCGGCTATGGCAGCTTCTTCATCGACGTGCACTGCTGCGACGGCCCCGGAATGGACGCCGAAACCTGGCACCCACCACCTGGCTTCAAGTACCAGATCCCCTATCGCGCATTGGTACCAAAAGGCATTGACAATCTGCTGGTCGGCGGGCGCTGCATCAGCTGCACACACACTGCTCTCGGCAGCCTCCGGGTCATGCCCCAATGCATGCTGGAAGGTGAGGCCTGTGGAGTGGCCGCCCACCAGGCCCTGTCGGCCGGCGCCGCTCCGCGCGACGTAGATGTGAAGGAACTGCAGAAGGCCTTACGCGCCCAGGAGGCCATCATCTCCGCAGAAGACATCATCAGCCGCACTGTCTAGTCTGACCTACAGCCCCGGCTGCTCAGTGCGTGAGATGATCTCATCCTGCAGTTCTTTGCCGATGTCGACGAAGAAGTCACTGTATCCTGCGACCCGCACAATCAACTCACGGTGCTTTTCGGGTTCCCGTTGCGCCCGGCGCAGTGTCTCGGCGGTCACCACGTTGAACTGGATGTGATGGCCTCCCAGACCAAAGTACGCCTCCACGAGATCGACCATGCGCTCCAGCCCCTTGCCCTGCAGAGTGTTCGGACTGAATCGCATATTGAGAAGCGTGCCGCCGGTACGGGTGTGATCAATGTGCGCAGCAGACCGAATCACCGCCGTCGGTCCGCGTTTGTCCGTGCCCTGCGATGGCGAGATTCCCTCGGAAACGGGCGTACCGGCCTTCCGCCCGTTGGGCAGTGCCCCCGTCACCTGGCCGAAGTAGACGTGCACAGTCGTGGGCAGCAGGTTGACGCGGTACTTCCCCCCTTTGGTGTTCGGCCGGCCATCCAGCAGGGCGAAATAGCCCTCGAACAAATCACCGGTGATGACGTCAGCAGCGGAGTCGTCGTTCCCGTAGGTCGGGGTTTCGTTGAGAAGGCGTTGCCGCAGGGCCTCGTCGCCCTCGAAGTTGCGCGCGGTGGCGTCCAGCAGTTCGTCCATTGAGACGTTGCCTTCGTCGAAGACGTGGTACTTGACCGCCGACACCGCATCCGTAACCGACCCCAGGCCGACTCCCTGGATGTAGGTCGGATTGTACCGGGCCCCACCATCGTGGTAGTCCCTGCCCCGCGCAACACAGTCGTCCATGATGATTGACATGAACGGACATGGCATCTGGCTTGCGTAGAGGCGTTCGATGACATTGTTCCCGGCGATCTTCAGGTCGATGAAATGCCCGAGTTGCTGCTGGTAAGCGTCGAAGAACTGTCCAAACGACGCGAATTCCCGTGGATCGCCGGTCACCGGTCCCAACTGCCGGCCCGTTGCCGGATCGACGCCGCCGTGGCACGTGAGTTCGAAGATCTTGGGCCAATTCAGATACCCGGTCAAAGTGCAGCTTTCCTTGCCGAACGCACTCACGGTCACGCAACCGCTCGGGCCTCCTGCCCGGGCATCCCGCAGCGTCTTGCCGTCGCGAAGCATCTCCTGGACGATGACATCCATGTTGAACAGCGACGGTTGACCGATCCCGGTGCGGGCGACCTCGCAGGCCCGGGTGAGGAACTCACGGGGGTTGACGTCGCTGTACTGGATACAGGCGCTCGGCTGGATCAGCCGCATCTCCTCGACCACCTCCAGAATGAGGAAGGACAGGTCGTTCACGGCGTTGCTTCCGTCAGGGAGAACACCCCCCACATTGATCAGCGCGAAATCCTGATACGTTCCGCTCTGCTCCTCCGTGATGTCGACCTTTGGCGGAGCCGGCTGGTTGTGGAACTTCACCCAGAAGCACTGCAGCAGTTCCCCGGCTTCGTCACGCGCCAGCATCCCTTCCGCCAGTTCCCGGGCATAGAAGGGATAGAGGTGCTGGTCGAGTCGCCCGGGGTTGTACGAATCCCACGTGTTGAGTTCGGTGATCACACCGAGATGGACAAACCAGTAGGCCTGCAGTGCCTCCCGGAACGAGCGCGGGCGGTGGGCCGGGACATGGTCGCAGACCGCGGCAATGTCCAGCAGGGCCTGTTTCCTGCCCGGATCCGTTTCTCCGGTGGCCCGGCAACGCGCCTTTTCCGCATGCCGACGGGCAAACCGGATCACGGCATCAATCGCGATGACCATGGCTTTGAGTTCTTCGTTCTTCGCATAGGCATCCGGGTCGTTCAGATAGTCCAGGCGCGCCTGATGGTCCACAACATCCTGCTTGACCTCAAGCAACCCGCGCCGGTAAATCTTGTCATCCAGGATCGCGTGCCCAGGGGCGCGCTGCTCCATGAACTCCGTGAAGATCCCAGCATCGAATGCAGCGTTCCATTCGTCTCCCATGAGCGAGAAGACGTGCTCCCGGATGGTGTTGCCTGACCAGAATGGGATGATCTCTTCCCGGTAGGCCCTGAACACATCGTCGGGAACGTCAAATGGCGTGCGCTCACGCTGACTGAGCACGCGCAGGTCGTCGATCGAGTGACAGCACAGCTCCGGATACGTGGGCGTCGCCTTGGGAGCAGGCCCCCGCTCTCCGACGATGAGTTCATCCTCGCCGATGTAGATTGTGCGCCGGTCCATGATGTATGCCAGGGCCAGAGCCCGACAGACCGGGGTAGAAACCTGCCGGGCCGTTCTGCTGCGGTAGAAGTCGGTCAGCAATTGGGCTCGTTCCGCGGAAACGTAGGGTCTGGTCCCCACGCTCTCGGTGCGTAAGCGTCGTACACGGTCAGTCATCATCGCGTCACCTCCGTGCTCCTCTCCGGAGCACACACTCTCCAATCATTTTGTTCCGACACCCCAGGCGCGGCGCACTGTCTGGTAGCCCAACGGATCGTGCTCCTTGAGTTCGGCCTGCACAAACGGATAGAAATCGTTGCAGCCAAAGAACGCCTCACTCAGCTCAGCGAAGTACTCTTTGTGGTCTGCGACGGCATAAGCTCTCGCACGCTGGCCGGAGTACTTGAGGACAAGATCGTACGTCCCCCCCTCCTGCGCCTGGGAGAAGGCAGCCTTGATATCCGCGTTGTCCCAGCCAAGAACCTGATCATGATAGGCATGCGCCAGTTCATGGAACACCATCCAGAACTGATGGCGCGTCCAGCTTAGGAAGTTGCGCGGATTGCCCAACTCAATGCCTTTGGCTTTGGCCGGGTTGAAGCCATTGTCCCGCAACCACTGCCTCGATGGATGGTAACACATTCCCGTCACTGAGCTCTTCGCCTCGACCCAGATTGCCACCTTGCGCAGTGCCGCAAGGGCGTCCGCGGAGACAGCACGAGTCACCTGATGAAGCTGAAATTCGAGCTCACGAAGCGTCTTGCCCCCAAGATCCTCCGGCTCGGTCAAGAGGTCACCGTGCACGTGAACAGTCCACCCCTCGACAACTTGGGTCTGGTAGGCTGAAGCAGGGGCGTACGCCGCCGAATCAGCAGCACAACAGCCGCCGGCAAGCAGGAACGCAGCCATTGTCTCAATACGCGTCATCCGAATTCCATTCCGAAGTCCAGACCAGAAACAGTAACCTTTAGCGTCTAGACTATACGTTAGCGCAAAGAGTGCCTCCTCGCCAAGCCGGCATGCCTGCCACAGGGCTGTCTCATCCTGACGATTCTGGCCCGTTCGTGATACCGTGATGGCGTGTTGTCCAGATGAACTGGAACCGGAATCCGGAGTTGCCAGCCTCGGCTGGTCCGCTGAGGCGGAAACCACGGAGACTCGGAGACACCGAGGAAGAAGATCACGGAGATGGGGCGTATGCGCGCTGCCGTCGGACCGGCAACCCGCATTCGCCCCATCGCTCTTGGGTTGGAGAATGCGAGAGGGGGGCCTTGTTGCTCCGTGCTCTCCAGGAGGAAAGAACATTGCGGAGTTCGCGTTCGGCTCCGAGCCGAATGCGGAATCCGTCAATCTCCTCTTCCGGTCTTCTCCGTGTCTCCGTGCTCTCTAGCGAAGCGGGTGGTGAAACACATTTCGGCAGAAATGGTTGGACAACCAGTCGATCGAGAGGAACGCTCCGAATCTGGCGCCCCTCATCGCGGCGATACCGTCTCTGAATTCACCTTCTCACGCTCTGATCACGAGAGATCGCGTTTTCCTCGGCTGGACGTGGCATGCCGCTCGTCCCGCTCGTATCTTGCCTCATGCAGTCGGCACGCCGGTTTTCCCCTCGAAAGGACGTAGACAATGAAACGACGACACGGCTTCTGTACCTGGACTATCCTGAGCGTGGGATGCCTTCTCACGTGCTTGCGGGTCGTAGGCCTCACCGACACGGTCACATTGCTCTACACCTCCGACATGCATGATCACCTTCGGGCAGCGGCCAACGGCGTCGGTGGCGTGCCCTACGTGTCCGGGTACGTCAAACAGGTTCGCAGCCAACGGACCGATGTCGTGCTGGTGGATGCCGGCGATGTGGTGAACAAAGGCGACTATCTGCCGTTTCATACGCGTGGCAAGACCATGTACGACGCGATGGGGAGGATCGGCTACAGCGCTGCCGCTCCGGGGAACCACGGTTTTGTCTACGGCCTGCCGCAACTGCTCGAGAACACGAAGGACACAGCGTTCCCATTCGTCTGCGCGAACGTGCGCAAGAACGACGGGGCGCCTTTCCCAATGAAGCCCTCGACCATCCTGGACGCCGACGGTGTCAAGGTCGGCGTCATCGGGTTCACGCTCCCCGGGGCCGCATTCGGCAAAGCCGGGTGCAAAGCCCTCGATCTCAACGGAACCGCTGCCGCACTGAAGAAAGAGGCCGAGATCCTCGCTCAGCAGGTACACCTGATCGTCGCGGTCGGGCACTTCCCTAACCCGAAATGTCAGAAACTCTCAGCACTCGTGCCCGCCATTGACATCTTCGTCGCAGCCCACAGTCACCAACTGCTGCCGCAACCCAAAACGGTGGCTGCAACGGGCGCCCTCATCGTCCAGGCCGGCTCAAACGCCCTCTATGTCGGCCATCTTGAACTCACCGTCGACCTGGACACGAGGAAGATCGTTTCCCACAAGAACAATCTCGTCAAGCTCGTCCACAACAGCGTCCCTGAAGACGAGGACATGAGTCGCTGGATAAGTGAGACCGAGAAGGCGCTTTTGCCGGAGGCCCAGGAAATCCTGGGGACAGCCGGAGAAGCAATCCCACGGAACCGGATCGGCAAGCTCTACGCCCGGGCCATTCGGCAGAAGGCGGAGGCCGACATCGCCCTGGTCAACCCCAAGCGCTTGCTCAACGGCTTCGTGGCGGGACAGTCAATTGACACCAACGCCGTATTCGCGACGTACATGATGGCCACGCCGGAGGTCGTCGTGCTGGACGTGTCCGGGGCCGACCTGATCCGTGGTTTGGGTCGGTTCAAAAACAGCAAGACCACACCAGCCTGGGACGGTTTCGCGGGCCGCCTTGATCCCGGAAGCCCCGTCGGGCAACGCCTGCTCGATCACGACCTCACCCCCGAGCGCGTGTATTCGGTCGCGATCACTGACGGCATGACTCGCCCCGCCAGCCTGCCGCGAACCTTCGGTTTCAAAGCCCCCAAAGGCACGGCCAGGCCCTGTGATTTCACTCCCGTCGACGCCCTCTGCAGTTACATAAAAGACCTGACCGCCAGTGGCGCTCAGGTCCGCGCCACCCCCTGACCCGTCGGCACGGCAGCGGTTTCCTGGAGGGGCGATGCTTGTCCCGCCATAGCCGGACGGCGACGGGGGATCCTCAGCGACCGTGTCCCATGGCTATTGCTTCGGGCATCATCGTCGTTTGGGCTTCAGTTCATTGACCTGAAGAATCGCGCAGGCGACCTTTCCTCCGCTGTCCGGGAATGTGAGGGTGAGGCTGTTCCGGGCACGGATCTCGCTCATTGGGATGGGCACTTCAATCATGCCGAAGAAGGTCTTGCGGCCCTCTTGAGCGTCGCCCGCCCAATTGGTCGGCATGGGGTAGGGTTTACCATTGAACGCGATGGTCGGTTGGAGAGATCTGTCCTTCTCGCGGCCAATGCTGAGACGCAGGATGGCGGCACCCTTCCCGGTGGGGACGTCGGTGAAGTCGAAACAAATCGGCTGGTCGGCTTCGATCGCCTTCAGGTAGCTGGTGGCGTAGCAGCGCGTCTCCTCAACCTTCTGTGAGGTCCGAATCGGGCGTTTGACGTCGATCATGAAGAGCACGCTCTCTCCCGGGGCCAGCTCGATCTGGCCGGGGATCGCCACCAGGTCCGTTTCCTCGAGAGTGGGGACCTCACCGTCGGTGCGCATGCTCCGCCGGACGATGGATGTTGCCTTCAGATTCCGGAGACCGTTGAGCTCCACGTGCCGGACGTCAGGATCGATGTTCATCATGATCAGATTGATGCGCTTGCCGTCGGCCAGGAGGTGGCAGCGGACATCAGGATCGCTACTGCGGCTGTAGCGCCAATGCCCCTCAACGCCCTTCCAGAACTCGTAGAACCGGAAGAGGTCGGTCTGGACGAAGCTGCCATCTTCAAGTCGTCGCCAGAGAAGAAAGGGGTTGGCGTGCCCGGGTTTGGCTTCCCCTTTGAGGCCGTACGTCCAAAGGGCTTTGCCGAGGAAGAAGGGGATGGTCTTGATCAGGCGATCCGGGTGATCCATGAAGGTCAGCAGTTGGGCGTTGGTCGAGCGGATCATCGCGGCCGAGCGTTTCGGGCTATAGGCCAGATTGCCCATGTTGCCTTCGGGTATCAGACCGTATTCGGAAATCACCAGTGGCTTGGCCACCCCGTAGGAGAGCCAACTGTATTGATCGATGATGTCGATGATCGCTTCGGAGTTGCTTCCCGTGCGGTTGCGCGCTTCGCCCACGACATTGATGCCATCGTAAATATGGAAGGAGAAGAAGTCCATGTCGGCGCCGGCGAGATCCATGAACGTCCGCTGCCATCCATCCCAGTGAGCAAAGTTGCGGGACTCCAACTCCACCCAGGCCGCGGTATAGCCGCCGACAAGAACGTCGGGAGTCAACTCCTTCACGCGACGCGCAACCGCAACATGCTGTCTGCAATATCCCTCAATGGTCGCTCCAGCCCGTTTCCGATGCACAAAGGGCTCGTTGAAGACTTCGAGGTAACGGGGACGTTCGTGGTCGCCCCAGAAGTGCTTCATGAACTGCCCCGTGAACTCAGCCGCACCTTCCATTGTGGTTGGTCCAAAGGGTGATGACTCGTTCCCCGGCTTGGCATAGAACTGCTCCGGGTGGGCGCAGAGTATGGTCTCCCGGGCGCGTGACGGGGCATACTGGGGCAAGGCCGCACGCTTCGCCCTGGCAGCTTTCCCCATGCCTCTGATGTGGGCGACATCCGGGAAGTCGGGACGCTCGGGATCGGCCTTCGTCTGACTGCGTACCCACGTGCGAAGACCGCCATTGCGGCCGTAGCGAATATCGAGCCCCTCAAGCAGGAGGTCGTGGTCTGCTGCGCTCATGTCATTTGAGCCAACGCCCTCATGGACCGTAATGAACTGGTCGCGGCTGAATTCCGTCACGCCGCCGATCGAGCGGACGGTCTGGGGATCAAGTGTGATGTTGACCAAAGCAGGAACTCCACTACCGGGGGCAGCCATCGTCTCCGCGGTGATCAGGCTGTCCGGTGGCTGCCGCGACGCACACCCGGCGAGGAAGAGACAGGCAATGAGAGTACACAGCCGAAGCAGTCGCCCACGGCTGAGGTCAGTGTCGAACGAACGTGTGTGTTTCATGGTCTGTTCTCCGGGAAAGTGTCGTTCGGTAGCTCGCCGACATCGTCACACAGATCCAGCAACTCGTTTGAAGGAGGATTGTGGCTCGTCCGTACGGAATTCACGCCCATTTTCTTCATGATCTGCAGCTTGCGTTCGATGGCACGACGGTCAACGGCGGCCCCGAGCGGCCCGTTGTCATGGTGCAGGTAGACGCCCTGAATGCGCGTGTGTGTCCCGTTCAAAGAGAGGCCTTCAGTCTTGGAAGACTCCAGAGACCGTATCCCGAAACGAGTTCCCACGATGTCGACCACAGCACCGCCATCGCTGACGGTCGTGCGCAACGTGTGAAGCCGAGGGTCGTCCAGGCTCCACAGTTGTGGCGCGCTGACCCTCAACCGGCCCGACGCCATCCCACCATCACCTGATACGTCTGCATCGGCCTGGACCACCACCTGACCGGCTGGATCAACAATCTCGTACGTCACCCCGGGTGCGGTCTCCGCATTCGCACCGTCGATAGTCGTCTCAACGGCAACCACTGCATGGTCTGCGTCGACTTCGGGAGTGGTGACAAACGTCCCCCACTGCGCCACATGCACGGGATTGCTGTAGTCGATCCAGACGTTCCGGTAGATCCCCGCACCGGGATACCAACGGGACGAGAGATCCTCGGGAGTGAGCCTGACGGCGATCACGTTGGCACGGTCGTACTTCAGGTGTTCGCTGATGTCGACCTGGAATTGGATGTAACCATAGGGACGATTTCCCAGGAATTGTCCGTTGACCCAGACGTACGCGTTGTACATTGCCCCATCGAAGGCGATGGACACCACCTTGCCCCGGGCATCCGAGGGAACATCGAATGTCTTCCGATACCAGCCCGTCCCATGAAACGGCAATCCGCCGCAGCGCGCGTTGTATTTGACGTCAAACGGACCCTCAATGGCCCAGTCGTGCGGCAAATCGAGTTCCCGCCAACCCGAATCATCGTAGGCGGCGGTTTCCGCTCCGGCGACATCCCCCAAATGAAAGCGCCAACTATCGTTGAATGGTGCCCGGGATGCTCTGCCAACCACTTCCTACTCCTGTCGGCGCGGTGACTAAGGGACCTTCCCCCCAAACCTACACGGGCCTCCCAGTCGCGGCAAGAACGTGCATGCACCACGTCACCCCATGCTCACCTGTCGCCTCGCCAGACGGACTCGACAGGATAAGATACAGCTGTCAACTTCCAGTAGAGCTCTGACAGGTCTCGACTCAACGAAAGGACTGTTTCCCGATGCTGAAGTTTCTCGGTGCAGTGTTGATGTGTCTACCCGCGTTGGGCACCGTGGTTCCGCTGACCCGTGGACCGGGAGCGGACACGGAAGCGGCCTGGTCGCGGGATGGAAAGCGGATCGTGTTCCAGCGGGAACAGGATGGTGATGCAGATCTGATCATGCTCGATCTGGCCACCGGGCAGGAACGGAGACTGGTCAGCGGCGCTGGTGACGCGCGGTACCCCCGTTGGTCACCCGACGGCAAAGCGATCGTCTACAGTTTCGGCCACGTAACCACCACGGCACACCAGGGCATTCCCAATGGCTACAACCTGTTCACCGTTCCCGCTGTCGGCGGCGACCCCACCCGGTTGACCTCGGGACAAGTACGGGATTACACGCCGACGTTCACCCCGGACGGCAGGGAACTGCTCTTCGCCACCACGCGTGAACTGGAACGCAATGACGCGGCGCTGCACACAATGGACCTCGCCACAGGCGCGATGCGGTCACTCCTCCGGTTTGGGGGGACGAATATGGGAGTGGTTTCGCCGGACGTGTCGCCGGACGGACGTCTGATCGCGTTCTCAGCGCAAGGCGGATTGCGGGCGAACTGGCAGGTGGTCGTGGCCCGACGCGAGGACGTGGGCCGGCGTGCCACAGTCAACGAGCCCACGATGGCGATGTACGCGCCACGCTGGTCGCCCGATGGCACCATGCTGGCCTGCACCGGCTATCGAGTGGGCGATCCCGGCTGGAGCATCTACCTGGTCGGTCTGTCGGACGGGGCACTGGCCCGGCTGGACACCGGCCCGGGCAATGCCCGGAGTCCGTGCTGGTCCCCCGATGGCCGGGAATGGGTCTTTGAGAGCAATCGCTCGGGCGTCTACAAGCTCTACCGAATGCCGGTAGGCGAGCCCGTGTTCGAAGCGCCCCCGGAACACCTGGCCCTGAAGCCGGCCACGCCCGTGCTGTCCCTGGATTTAGCCGGTAGTGCGGACGGACGTGTTGCGGATGAGTCCGAACACGGGCACCACGCAATGGTGAGTGGCGATCTGCCGGTGGTCGAAGATGGCGTGCAATGCGGGGCGGGGTTCGCACGGGTTGAGGGACATGCGGACTTCGCGTTCGCCCGGGGGGCCTTCTATGTCCGCGCCGACGTCTTCATCGAGAGCAACCCCAAACGTCTTCAATTGATCGTGGTGGGAGACTATCCCGAACACCGGCAGGGCTGGCAGATTTTCATCAACACAGAGGGGAGGCCGTACTTCAATTCGCGGGATCCATCGGGTCGTTTCGTCGGGGCAACCGTGGGGGCACCCCTACCGGGTGGGGCGAAGGTGACCCTGATCGGTGTGCGGGACGCTCGCGGGGATATATCGCTGCTGGTCCGGGGCGATGTTGTCGCGGAAGGCCGGGCCACCGGCGCCACAATGTCGTACGGGACACCGAACCAGGTCCGCATCGGCGGTCAGTTCAACGGTGATCATCCCTTCGCGGGCCGCCTCTGCCGGCTGGAAGTGGGGACCGGTATCCCACCCGAACGACGCGCGACCATGCTGACACTGCGGGAGGTGCTGAGCAAATGAAGACACTGATCACCATCCTCCTGCTTACGGTCCTGCCTCTGTCCGCCCAGGAACGCTTCGAGGCGGCGGGTTGGGTTGACTCGTTCGACTTCGCCAAGGCCAGAGTGAACGGCAAGCTCCACTATGACATCGAGACCACCGAGGGCATGCTGAGGATCCTCGGGCATGTGCAGGAAACCGGTACCAACACGATTCTGTGGCGTAACTGCGGCGGCGCGACGATGCGCTACGAAAGCAAGGAAGACAGCCACCACGGCGATGCGCCCAAAGATAAGCGTCGCCTGCCGGACAACCGTGATGTCTATGGCTGGCTGCGCTTCGGAGACGTCGAACCCGACGCAATGCGCTTCGTGTTCGACGCCTGCCGCGAACGCAAGCTGCGAGCAGGTGTGCATTGGCCGTTCGAGGAGAATCACTGGGGCAGCTGGACCTACGGCGGCTGGAACCTGGACCATCCTCAGTACTGGGTACGCGATCAAGCAGGCAAGCCGTGGTGCGGCCGCTCGAGTGTCGCCTACCCCGAGGTCCTGGCCCACAAGCTCAGGCTGCTGGACGAACTCATCGAGCGGGGGATGGACACGCTTTTCATCGACACCTGGCGCAGCGGGGCCTGGACGCCAGCCTGGGAGTACGTCCCCCCCGTCACCAACGCGTGGCAAACACAGACCGGAGGCGCCCCACCGAGTGATCCCCGGAATCCGGCCTGGTGTCGGTTTGTTTCGACCTACAACACGGCTTTCTTCAAGGCGATCCGGGAACGACTCGATGCGTCAGGACGAGAGATCAGGCTCTATCTGGGCGTGGCCCGGCCCGATCCGGCAACGGATGCGGATGAGCCGTTACTCGCGCGCGGAGTAGACTGGCGCCTGCTGGTGCGGGAAGGGATCATCGACACGCTGGTCATCAATATCGCGATCTGGGACCCCAAACGGCCCTTCGAGAGCACCCGCGAGTACTACAAAGCCATGCGCGGGGCGGTCGCTTCGCCGTGTCGCCTGCTATGTCCCGTCCGAGCCTACGACTACCATGGCGGGGGTATGCCGTCCTATGCCAAAGCGAGTGAGCTGAGCCAGGACGAGATTGCGACCAGGCTGACCCGCATCGCCTGGGAGTGCGGAGCCAATGGCATCAGCCTGGAATGCGTTGATCACAACAACTACAGACCGGCGACCCGCGACGTCATGCACAAACTCGTCAACGGCCCGTGTCAGCGCTCCATGAAACTCTCTCAGTAACTGCCGCCCCGTTTTCTTGTACGGCGGGCGGCCCTCCTACCGCCCCAGAAGATACAGGAATGCCGCCCGGAGGGCCGTGCGACGTACCAGAAGAACGCGCCGTACCGAAAACAGGGGGCGGTCCCCGATCACGGAGCGGGGATCAATGTGGGAGGCGGTGCCACCCGGCGACCTCTTCCCGCCCGGAGGGCCGTGCGACGTACCAGAAGAATGCGGCGTACCGAAAACAGGGGGCGGTCCCCGATCACAGAGCAGGGATCAGTTCGCCCGGGATGTTGAGCTTTCGGTCATGGGAACCGGGGGCAAAATCGCTGATGACGTACTCGTTTTCCTTCTTCCAGTCACACTCCACCCGGCCATCACCGAGGACAATGTTACCGAGCTTCACCCGAAACCAATCAGCCAGCTTGGTGTAGCGCGAGTCGTCGGCCACGTTGTGCTGCTCTCTCGCATCCCGACGCAGATCGTAGAGCGCCATCTCGACAGCTTCACGCGGAGCTTCAAGTCCCCATTTGATGTCTTCGCCAATCTTGTTCCCCCACTTCTCACCGGGCTTGCCGTTCTTGCTGCGAACACGCATGGAGAAGGCAAAGTCATCGCTCCGCAGGTAGGCGCGCGGCCCGATGACCTGGTTCATCTCACCGATCACGTAGTCACGGTGGGCACGGCCGTGAAGCGTGTCATCCAGTGGCAGGCCGTCCAGATGGGCATAGGCTTTCTCCTTCAGGTCCGCACCGCCGGCGCGCAGGATGGTGGGGGAGAAGTCGACGAACTCCACGAGCTCGTGACTGACCTTCCCCGCAGGCCAGGTCTCTTTGTCCGAAGAGACGGCGATGACAGCACAATGGTTGGAGGTGTCGTACGGGGCAAACTTGGCCTCGATCCCCTGCTCGCCGAGATGCCAGCCGTGGTCCCCGATCACGTAGAGAATCAGGTAGCCGCGTCCGCTCCGTTTACTGAAATCTCTGAAGGCATCGACAGCACGACCGACGAGTGAATCCCCCATGGCGCAGAAGGCGTAGTAATCGCGAATCGCCTGCTGCTTTTCCTCGGGCTCCATACCGGAGAAGTTCATCTGCTTGTGAAGGTCCAGTAACTGCGGCGGCAACGTCTTGAGTTCGTCTTCGTTGAACTCCGGCACGCGGTACGTGCAGCCGGAGAATCGGTCCCGGAACTCCTTGGAGGGCAGCACCGGCGTGTGCGGAAAGTGATAGCCCAGGTGCACCATCAGGGGCTTGTCGGCCGGTGGCCCCCGCACATCTCTCTGCCAGGGCGTGGTATAGGCTCTGCCACGCTGGCTGAGAAAGGCCTCGAAAGCAGCCGTGATCTCGCCATCCATGGTCTTGTCGGTCGGTTGCGGGCTGACGCCGCCCAGGATCAAGTTGGGATTGCTGCGCGTGTAGGAGCGCAGAATGCCCAGTCTCTCATCGATCTGCCGCGTCTTCTCCATGACCTCAGCCGGCGGCTTCGCGTTCCACTTTGCCTTCCTGTCCACAGGCCACGAGAGCAGAGCGGGTTCTCCAGGGAATCCCCAGAAAATCTCATTGAGCGGCCCGCCTTTGACTTTCCAGTTCTGACCGCTGGTCCAGTCCGTGAGGCGATTGGCCCCGAGATCCTTCTTCATATCGATGCTGACATCGTAGAACCCGGCATCCGTATAGCTGGGCTTGCCGATCCACTTGAAGATGTAGAAGCCCCTCTTGCCGAAATGAGCGGTGCTGTAGCCCCGCTTGCTCATGAGTTGCGGCAAGGTCGGTTTTGTGAAGGCAGCATTCTGGTATGATTTCTCGAAGCCGAAATGGCCGCTGCGATGCGGGTACATGCCATAATGCATGGATGTCCGGCTCGGGGCACACCCCGGCGAGTTGCAGTACGCACGGGTAAAGAGCACACCTTCGCCGGCCAGGCGATCCGCCTGCGGGGACGACACATAGCCAAGGGCGCTGGCGCTCTTTCCGCTCGTGGCTCGGTTCCAGGCCTCAATGGAGTCGGCCCGATGGTCGTCGGTGATAATCCAGAGGACATTCGGCGCCGCAGCAATCGCGGAGCCCGCCAGAAACAGGACGAGAAGCAAGACGGTTGTTTTCATTGAGGGATCCCTTTCATGAATGCGCTATGCACCGCGACGTGCTCTCGTGAGCACTAAATTGGTGGACGGTGGCAGAGATGTCAACGAATCCCCTCCCTCCCCAGGCACGAAATAGCAGCGTACTCAGGTTGGCGCAGAAAGAGCCGGGGAAGCAGATCGTGACCGCCCGCTCAGGCGGGCTTGCGAGCGTAACAGGGGAACGGGCAGAGAAGAAGCGCCAACAGCATTGCGTTGGACGCGATTTCGCGCATCCCTGCTCTCCAGTAGTGAAGCTGAACTCCTGACGTGTACAGTACGACAATGGTAGCACCAACGACAGCTGATCGGCCTCGAACGCCTGGCCGCAACGCGCAGGAGCGCCCCCTCGGGTATGGAAGGGAGAGACGGTGATGGCAGCCGCAGGCAACGAGAAGAGGCCCGGACTCACACGGCGAAAAGCCCTACTGGCTGGCGCGTCGTCACCCTTGGCCCTCGCGCTCGCGGGAAAAATGGGCGACGAGGCGGCCGCCGCTCAAGCTCCAGCCACCGGCACGCCGCTGGTCGCCGGAGTGAAAGCGTTGACGTTCGACGTGTTCGGGACGGTGGTGGACTGGCGTTCATCGATCATCCGGGAAGGGCAACGCGTCGGCAAACTGAAGGGATTGGACATCCATTGGGCGACGTTCGCGGACCGCTGGGCCGCAACCTATGGCCGCGGAACGAGACAGGTGCGGGAGGGTAAGCTCCCCTGGACCAAAGTCGACCAACTCCTGCGTGCGGGACTGGAGGAGCTTCTCGAAGAGTTCGCCATCACCGGCCTCACGCCGACTGAAGTGGACGATCTCAACCGCGTCTGGGAACGACTAAGTCCCTGGCCGGATGCTGTCCCGGGCCTCGAACGTCTGCGCTCACGCCACATCGTGGCCACGCTGTCCAATGGAAACGTCTCACTGCTGGTCAATCTGGCCAAACACACGAACCTGCCCTGGGATTGCGTGCTCTCCTCAGAGCTGGCACGACACTACAAGCCCGACCGGGAGGTCTACGAGACTGCGGCAGCACTGCTCAGCTTGCCCTCGGAGTCCATCATGATGGTCGCCTCCCACAAGTACGACCTCCGTGCGGCAAAGGGCGTTGGGTTCAGAACAGCCTGGGTAACCCGTCCCATGGAGCACGGCCCCGGACGGAAAGTGGATACGGCCCCGGACGACTCGTTCGACATTACGGCGAGCGATTTCCTCGACCTGGCGCACAAGCTCGGCGTTTGAGGCAAGAACACCCGAAGGCCCCCGAACATGAACGATGGTGAGTCGCATACTGTGCTGAACATTGCCCGGGACATCGTCCTTCACCAAGCTCAAGACAAGCAGTTTCACCCAACCGGAACACCCAAACGATGACGAATGTCGTCTACCTGCACACCCACGATCTTGGGCGATACTCCGGCCCCCACGGCTATCCCCCCCGGATGCCCAATCTGCAGCGTCTGGCCGAACAGGGAACGCTCTACCGCAATGCCTTCTGCGCCGCGCCGACGTGCACACCGAGCCGCGCGACACTGCTGACCGGGCAATACCCGCACCAGTGTGGGATGTACGGATTGACCAACCAGGGCTGGACCCTCAATGCCCCCGCCCGCCACCTGGCCGCGTTTCTCCATCGGAACGGCTTCGAGACGGCTCTGATGGGCTGCCAGCACGTTACCGCACCCGATCCGCAAGAGAGCCGGGCGATGGGTTACAGCCGGATCGGGACACGTCCCGAGCACGAGAGCCACGATGGACTCGAGCCGACAACCGATGCCGCTGAGGCGTTCCTGGCTTCGTCCCCCGGGACTCCGTTCTTCGTCGACGTCGGCTGCGGCATCACCCACCACAGCCGCTGGGACCGCTCATTCTGCATGTCTCATGACCGTCTCGGCGACTTGGACTGGCGCTACGTGCGGCCATTGCCGCATCTGCCGGACACACCCGAGACCCGCTGGGAAGCCGCCATGCAGTTCAAGGCCGCAGAATACCTCGACACACAGATCGGACGCGTTCTGACGAAGAAGAGGATGACGATATGAGCATCAAATTTCGCCTCACGTGCGTACTGAGTGCCGCCCTGTTTTTCGGGCTGCCATCGTTCGTGATGGCCGCTGAGCCGGAGCTGCTCTCCAACGGCGACTTCGAGCTTGGCACGCCGACCCAGGACAAGCCACCAGTCTTCAACTGCCGGAATTGGCGTCGTCTGCTCTGGAACCCGAAGACCCGCAGTTCCTGGCTGACCGATGGCGAGCGTGATTGGCAGGTTGGCAAAGGCAATCAGGCGCTGGAGTACCGTTGGGGGGCGACCTCGATCTGCCAGTACTTCAGCGCGACGGAAGCGCAGGAGTATCAGTTCTCGGTCGATCACTTGAATCCGGGGACCCAGGAGAACCGCTGGCAACCCAGAATCCAGGTCGAGTGGCACACCGCTGACGGCAAGCGAATCGGCGACACAGTCACCGTCGTCGAAGCAGACATCACAACAGCTCCGGTGAAGAAATGGAACACGCTTGCCGGGCAGGCCGCATCGCCAAAGGGCACCGCTTACGCCCGCATCCTGCTCAACATCAGGAACAGGGGCGCTGGTGCCTATTTCCAGAAGACCTACCTGGACAACGCGTCAGTTCAGGGCCCGCGCGGCATGCACAACCTGCCTGTCTCGTTCGTCTGCGCCCCCTATGACATGACGATGGCAGCCATCCCGGAAAGTGTGCCCTTTGCCGACTCGCTGGTGAACTACGCGGACGATGCCGACGGCGACACACTGACGTTCGCGAAGATCGCAGGGCCGGCCTGGCTCAGCGTGGCCGCAAGCGGAGCCCTGAGCGGCACGCCCCAGTTCGCGGATGCCGGAAACAATCGCCTCAAAGTGAAGGTCGAGGACGAACGCGGGAGCGCGGACACGAGGACACTCACCATTCCCGTCGTTCCTCACCTGCGCCTGGGCAACGTGTTCGACGAGGACATGGTCCTGCAGCGTGGCTCCCCAATTCCGCTGTGGGGCAAGGCGGTTGCGGGCAGTCCTGTGGACGTGGCCGTGAGCACGGGCGAAGAGGTCAGGACCACGGCAGACGACAAGGGCGACTGGTCCGCGACACTTCCGGCAATGAAGGCGTCCCGGCACGGTCCGGTCACCATGACGGTCACCAGCGGCTCACGTGAGTTTGCCCACACCAACATTCTGATCGGAGATGTCTGGCTTTGCTCCGGTCAGTCGAATATGTCGTGGCCCCTGAAGCAAACGGACGGGCGTGCTCAGGAGATCGCAGCCTCGAGAAATCCCCTGCTGCGCGTTCTCCGCACACCTGAGACTCGGTCGAAGACGCCCTGGCTCGATCTACACGTCCGCGCTCACTGGCGGACCAGTGATCCCGCAACCATCGGCGACTTCTCCGCCGTAGCCTACTACTTCGGCAAGAAGCTGCAGACGGACATAGGGATACCGATCGGAGTGATCGACTCCAGCCAGGGGGGAAGCTCCATTCAGCCGTGGGCCGTTTCCCTGCTTCGCAAGGGAGCGACCACAATGTACAACTCGCGCATCCATCCCTACACACGGCTCCCCATCAAGGGCGTCATCTGGTACCAGGGCGAGGCAAATGTCCGTGACGGCGCGAGCTACACAGCCAAAATGCAGACACTGGTCAACGACTGGCGGGAAGCGTGGCAGCGACCTGAGCTCCCGTTCTACTTCGTCCAGCTGGCCCCGTTCAACTACAAGGGGGATGCCGTTCATCAGCTGCCCGAGCTGTGGGCTGCGCAGGCCGCGGCCATGGACGTGATCCCGCATTCGGGGATGGCGGTGATCAACGACATCGGTAACGTCAAGAACATCCATCCCACCAACAAAGCCCCGGTCGGAGCGCGCCTGGCCCTCTGGGCGGAACATGGGACTTACGGCCAAAAGGGCCTGGTGCACGCCGGCCCCGGACTGGATCGAGCGGTACGGGAGGGCAACCGTCTGCGCCTATCCTTCAAGCATGTCGGGAGTGGGCTCGCCTCACGGGACGGCAAACCGCTCACCTGGTTTGAGGTGGCGGCAGCTGACAAGACCTTTGTCCCGGCCACGGCCACAATCGACGGAGACACGCTTCTTGTCAGCGCCCCGAACGTCCCCGAGCCCGTCTGCGTCCGCTTTGCCTGGCATGAGACCGCCGAACCCAATCTCATGAACGCCGAAGGCCTTCCCGCAGGAGCATTCTCGGCCGACGTGGAATGACGACACCGAAGCGCGGGACCTGAATCACGGAGACAAGCCCCCCATGGACAACACAACAAGGGCAACATGGAGCGGAGCTCTGGGATTTCTCGGCTGTACAGTTCTCTTCCTGTCCGCCTGCCGGGCCGATGACTCCGACTCTCTGTCCTTCCCCGTCGTCAACGATCCCAAGCCGCTGACACCACTGATGGAACGCGAGTTACGCGGCTGCTTCGATTTCTTCTGGAAAGAGTGGGTATCCGATCCGGCCAAGCCGACCTATGGCCTGACGGATGGGGACTACGTGGGGCTCGGGAAGTACTCCCCCATTCCCGTCGAGTCGCAGGGCTTCTACCTCTGCGCCATCGTCATCGGGGTAGAGCGTGGATGGATCACCAGGGAAGAGGGCTGTCAGCGTGCTGTAGCCACTCTTGAGACGCTCGGGAAGCTCAAACACATCCGCGGCTTCTACTACCACTTCATCGACCCCGACACCGGCCTACGCGGCTGGAACGACGCGCACGGGATCGAGCTCAGCAACGGCAGCACAGGCACGATGCTCATGGGAGCGCTTGTCGCGGGAGAGTATTTCGGGGACAAGGTCAGAGCCCTGGCCGAAGGGCTCTACGCCCGGACTGACTGGCGATGGTTCACCAACCCCGAAACGAAGCACCCCTATCTCGCCTGTTTCCCGGAAGACAAACCGCCGAAGAAACCCCACGGAGGCATGAATGAGGAGGGCTTTTTCGGGGGCTGGGCTGCCTACTCGGAGCACATGTTCCTCTACATCCTGGGTGCCGGGGCCCCGAACCCGGAATTGGCGACGGGTGCCGATTCGTACTACGCGATGAAGACGTACCGGGGGGCATACAAGGGCGAGGAGTTCATCATATGCGGTACCGGGGGCGCGTTCACCTACCAGTGGACGCATGCGTTCGTGGATTTCCGGAACATGGCGGACAGACTCGGAAGGAACTGGTTCGAGAATTCGCGCCATGCGGCCATCGCGGCTCGGCAATACGCCATCGACCGGGCCGGCGAGATCAAGGGCCTCGGACCGAACTCCTGGGGGATGTCCGCCTGCATGAGCCCAAGCACGTTCTATAGTGGACGGTACGGCTCGCATCCCATCGGTGCCGGGCACAAGCTGCTGGAAGACGGGACGGTGGCCCCCTACGGTTCCTCTGCTTTCGTCGTCTTCACCCCGGAAGAATCCATCGAGGCCCTCGAGCACATGTACACCATTCCCGGACTCGTTGGAGAATACGGCCTCTACGACGCCTACAGTTTCATGACGAAGAACGACGGCGACAGGCCCTGGATCGGCAAGAGCTATCTGGGGATCGACAAGGGGCTCGTCCTGCTCATGTTCGAGAACTACTCGACCCAACTCATTTGGCGTCTCTTCCACCAGAACCGGCACGTACAGAAGGGGCTCAAAGCGCTGGGGTTCACGCCTCAGCAGATAAAGACAGAAGGCGACGTTCGGTGAATGAGGACGGCGGAACGTGAGAATGAACCGCGATGCCGGCCGGGAACACGAACACCCATTGCCCAGTGTCTGCACAAGACCACGGATGCTCGTTCCCGGGTGTCAGGTGTCAGGTGTCAGTAGAACGGAAGTCTCCAAGACGTTTGGTTATCAGTGCTGTTCATGGCAGTCTTGTCCGCATGCTGCCGCTTCCTGAACACTGACACCTGACACCTGAAACCCGTTCTGTGGTACGTTTCGTTCAGGCACTAGCCTAAAGCCCCCCGGCTCCTCGGCCGGGCCGGCAAAATGAGCCTTGTGGAGAAAGACAGGGAACGCTATGACCGATGAACTCTTTGGCGAACTGGAAGCCCGACACAAACAGATTCTGGATGCGTTGGGAACGGATGTCTTTGTGATCACGTCCGGTGCTCCCGGACCGGGAATAGGTCTGTTCAGGCAGGACAGCAACTTCCACTACCTCACCGGCTTCCCCGAGCAGGGCGCGGTCGCCGTGTTCGATCCGACCCAGGACTCTGAACGTGTGCTTCTGTTCGTGAAGGAGAAGGACCGGCAGGATGAGGTCTGGCAGGGATTCACCATCGGCGTGAAGCAGGCCCGGGCGACGTTCCCGGTGGACGGTGTCCACAACGTCCAGTCCCTGCGCTCGACACTGGAAGAACGGCTCAAAGGACGAACAGTCTTCTACAAATCCGTGCACAACCACCCGCAAAACAGCGTTCTCGGGAAGCTCCTGGAGCAGGAAGGCACGGAAGTCAGGGATTCCGGTCCACCTTTCGAGACACTCCTGGACATGCGGATAATCAAGTCTGCGTGGGAGGTCGAACAGACGCGCCGGGCCATCGCCATCAGCACAGACGGCCATCACGCCTGTATGCGAGCGGTCGGCAGGCACGGCTTCGAGTACCAGCTTGAGGCCGAGTTCGAGTATGCCTGCAAGCTGCAGGGCGTGCGCCATTTCGCCTTCGGGGCCATTGTCGCGGCGGGTGCCCATGCCACCTGCCAGCACTACGTCGAGAACAACGGCCCGATCGCAGACGACGATCTCGTTCTCATCGATGCCGGTGCCCGATGGAATATGTACTGCGCGGACATCACCCGGACGTTCCCCGCTTCCGGAACATTCTCGCCTGTGCAGCGGGACCTCTATGAAATCGTTCTCGCATCGCAGAAGGCCGGTGTCGAAGCCGTCGCACCGGAACTCACCTTCCACGAGCTTAACAACATCGCAGCACACGTGCTGATCGACGGACTCAAAGAGCTGGGAATTCTGCACGGGAATACGGACGAGATTATCGATAAAAACGCCTATCGGGACTTCTGGCCGGGAGGCCTCGCCCATTCGGTCGGACTCGACGTCCACGACAGTACCCCCAAGGGCTTCAGCGGACCCGATGCCGAACGAAAACTCGAGCCGGGGATGGTGATCACGGTTGAACCGGGATTCTACTCCCAGGACTTCAACCACCAGATTCCCGAGACGTTCAAACACATCGGCATCCGCGTCGAGGACAATGTGCTGGTCACCGAAAACGGTCACGAGAATCTCACAGCTGCGGTTGTGAAAGAACTGGCCGACGTCGAGCAGATGGTCAGTTCAGGGCGCTGAGACGCTCCCGCGTCTGGTCAACGTTCAAGTTCCACACCCCCCATCAGTGAGGCGCCAGGGGTGCATGGTCCTGAAAAGCCGTTCCGCTCTGGACCAAGGCTGCGTGTCATGCCCCTCTCTATAGGGAGCTCCGGATGATGAAACAAGGAACCATGAGAGCCGCCATGACCACGGTTCGGCCGACGGCGCTCTTCGCTGTTGTGTCCTGCATTCTCGCTTTGCCTGCCCAGAGCAGCGTCTCAGTTGTCGACTCCGACAGGACGATTACCTTGGCGAACGGGTCCGTTTCCCTCCGGATTGAGAAAGCCACAGGGCAGATCAATGAACTCCTGCATGCGGGCCACTCCATGTTGAGCCCGGGGCAAAAGGGGTATGTCACCACCCTTGGTCGATTCATCGACGATTCCGACACGACCTATACCAACGTGAAAGAGACGAAGGTCAGATCGAAGTTCCTGCGTGCCCGGGACTGCGCCTTCAAGACCCACGTTTCCACGCCTGAGATGGTGGGCGTCTCGTTCACGCCTCGACGACCGGCTGACTTCCCATTCGACATGGAATACCACTATGTGCTGAGGGAGGGCGAGTCGGGGTTCTGCTTCTACGTCGTAGCCCGCAAGCCAGGCGACCGACCGGATGCACTGCTGACCCAACTTCGCTTCGGTATGCGGGTCGCCGAGTCGATGCGGCATATCCGGTTGAGCGACGAGCGTTCAGGCCTCCTGCCGGCAAGCAAGGACATCGCCAATGCCAAAGGCAAGGTCATGGATGCCACCTACGTGCTTCCCTCGGGGGAGATCGTTACCAAGTACTCCTGGGCGTCCCCCACCGAAGACGTCCCCGTTCATGGATTGCACGATGACACCCGTGGCGTGTGGATCATCACCGGCGGCAATGAATACCTGAATGGCGGCCCGACCAAGCAACACAACACCTCCCACGGCACCTACAAGGGTCCCATCCTGCTCAAGCTCTTCTACTCCAATCACTACGGCAGTCGCGGCTCATTCGTGAGCGGGGAATGGAAAAAGGTCTTCGGACCGATTTTCGTGTACATGAACAGCGGCGATGGTCCGCAAGCGCTTTGGGCGGATGCCAAGCGGCAGAGACAACAGCACGGAAAGGCCTGGCCATACCACTGGCTGCAACACGCGGAGTACCCGGTAGAGAGAGCCACGGTGACCGGCCGGTTTCACGCCACGGGAGCTGCAGACCTGAGTCGAGGCTGGGTCGTATTGGCCCGGCCCAAAGAACACCGTGGTCTGGACTGGCAGCAACAAGGCGCGGATACCTACATCTACCGCGCCCGGATGGAGGCGAACGGGGAGTTCGCGATCCCTGCCGTCCGCAAGGGGAGCTACACGCTCTACGCGTTCGCTTCCGGGGTGGCGGGGGAATTCCGCAAAGACGACATCTCCGTCAACTCAGCCGACACGATTGATTTGGGCGACTTGCAGTGGTCCGAACGCTCATTCGGCCAACCGCTCTGGCGGATAGGCGTACCGGATCGCAGCGCCGCGGAATTCCGGCACGGCGACGACTTCCACCGCTGGGGAGTCTGGTTCGACTACCCCAGGGAGTTCCCCAATGATGTCGACTTCGTTGTCGGCGAAAGCCGGGAGCGAACGGACTGGAACTATGCGCACATGGCCGTGTGGGAAGAGGAAGTCGGCTGGCACCCGCGCATGATCCCCGATGACAGGAAGGGCGAAGGCAGCTGGCGGCTGCCCACCTGGAAGGTCCGATTTCGCTGCAACGAGAGCATGCAGGGCCGGGCAACACTCACCATCGCTTTGGCATCTGTCAGTCACGATGGTGGCCTGGCTGTGGAGCTCAATGGCAAGCCGCTGGCGACGTTCGTTGGCATGGAAGGGGACAGTGCCCTTCCTCGCAGCGGAATCCGCGGCATCTTCCGTGAACGCTTCGCCATCTTCGACGCCTCATTGCTGCGCCGCGGCGAGAATGTGCTGACCCTCGACCTGCTGCCGTCGAAGATGCACACCGGCAAGCGCTCCAACTACCCGCACTTCGGCGTCATGTATGATTTTCTCCAGCTGGACGTGAACCACAGTCGACATGCTGCGCCCAGGCCGGATGGGAAACGCGAGTGAGCAGGAAGTGACGCCAAACCAGGGGGAAGCCCCGGCAAAGTGCGAGCCTGACGTAACGGTCTTCTTTTGCACGCCCGTCCGCCAAGTGCTATTCTCTTCTCTGTTGCCGGAAAACACGTCCCTGTCAGATACAGCGAACCAGGCATGCGCTACGCCATATTCTCAGATGTCCATTCCAACCGCCAGGCATGGGAAGCCACTTTGGCTGACATCCGCCAGACGGGCGCAGACGTACTCCTCTGTCTCGGCGATGTGATCGGCTACGGACCTGCACCCGGAGCCGTGCTTGAGAGCGTCTACGAGAACTGCAGTAACTTCGTTCTCGGCAACCATGACGCGGTTGTGGCCGGACGCTTTGATGCCGGGCTCTTCAACCCGGCCGCTCGTGCCGTCATCGAGTGGACACAAGATCAGCTGAACGCCGAGGCAGTCGAGTTCTTCGCAAAGATGCCGCTCCGAATGGCGGCCGACGATCTCCTCTTCGTGCATGGCAACGCAGCCACCCCCGGACGCTACAACTACGTCGAGACGCCGAAGGACGCGTGGCGAAGTCTGGACGCCGTCGACCATCGCCTCGTGTTCGTTGGGCATTCCCACATCCCCGCAGCCTATGCCTACGACCCCGAAGACCACGAAATCGCCCAGTTGCCGCTTGCGGATTTCTCCACAGAAGACGCCAAACGCTACGTCATAAATGTGGGATCCGTCGGCGAGCCCCGCGACGGGACAGCCGAAGCAAGCTACTGCCTGTTCGACACGGAAGAAGGACGGCTCAGCTTCCGCAGAGTGAATTTCGACGTCAATGCCTTCCGCAAAGAACTGGCCGCGGCTTCCGGACTGACGCGCCAACCGTTCTTCCTCAGGTGTCTGGAGAGCACCGAAGCACAACTCCAGGAAGAGGCACTCGAAGCAGATCGCCTGGATGACGTGGAAGTCGAGGAGGATACGGACGCCGCACAGGCAGCGAAGATCACTCTTCGGCAGCGCAAGCGGAAGCACCTGCGGTTTACAGCCGACGCCGTAGCCCTTCAACGGGCCGCCACGGAACGCCGGGCCCAATTCGCAGCGCACGCACGACGACGACCTAAAGGGCGCCTCGCGTTGCTGATCCGGATCGCTGCCGCCATCGTCCTGATAGCCGCAATCGGCGGCGCGGTGACCACGTGGGTCCTCATGCAGCGACCGACGGACTCCCGTGCGCGAGACATTGCGCAAAAAGCGGCACACACAAGCGCGAAGGCATCACCGATCGGTCCCACGTCCTCCCCACCTCAAGCTGTCCCGGCGACGCAAGATGTCTCCCAAACTCAGACGCCGCCGCCATCACAGAGCAGTATTGCGCCGGCCCCGAAAGCGAGGCCCATGCCTGGCCTAGACTCGGAGCGGGGACGGGCCGTGTTGGCCGCCATGGAGGCAGCCTTCAACAAAGGCGTTGCTGAGGCGAAAAAACAGAAGGCAAAGGCGAAGCAGCCCCCGACGTCTCAAGCATCCGGCAAGCAAACAGCGGCAAAAACTCCTCCGAACCGAGCAGTCCACTCACGGCTCGATGTCCAGACGATTGGCAATGTGGCGGAACTGACCGCGCTCGATTCCCCCAAGGGCGGTTCCCTCAAGAACGTTACATGGGGGGAGGAAGCGAAGCGGAAAGCGCGCTTGACCGGCCAGACGCCAAGATTGCCGTCAGGCGGCGAAGCCAAATGGGAGAGGTTCTCCTTTACCTTCAAAGCCGCGGAAGACTGCGAGGTCAGGCTGGAATTCAAGGGCAACTGGAGCAAGGCAGGAGACCTGGCTGACGGGAAGACTCTGCTGAACAAAGCTCGGTCCTACATCGCCGACGTGAGAGCGAAGGGTGCAGAACTGTCCAACGCAGACTTTTCCAGCCTGAAGGAAGACGGCAAGCCGACTGGCTGGTGGCTCCCACCGGGCGCTGAAATGGGTATCACGGAGATCGGCAGCAACACGGTCATCACCTGGTACAACACCCCCGTATGCCAGACGATCTCTGTCACGGCTGATACCCCCGTCACCATCAGCTATCTCGCCAAGTACGCTGACTTCAAAGCAGCCACCAAGTAGGTCCTGGGATGCCATCCCGGACATAGTGCGTGAGGCAGGCAGGAAGAACGGCACGATTCTGGTAACGGAAGTCGTTCGTAGTTAGGGGGCGTGCAGAATCCAGTCCGGACTGACGGGTGGATCGGCGGAGAGAATATTCAGCGCGTACTTGGTCGTGACGGCCGAGTCTGCCAGGACAATGGTCGAGGAGGAGAACTTCATGTCCGTCAATGTCCGGGCGCTGCTCCAGTAAGACACCGACCCGTTCACCCCGTAGCTGATACGCAGGCGAGGATGGTCCGATGAACACCGGTAGACCTCTTCAGTATTGATGTAGTCGTAGATCTTCCCACTCCAGTGCGTGCGCGCAAAATCGATCCCTCCGTAGTGCGGTATGTTGATGGGGAGGACGCCCGAATTGTCCTCGGCATACATGTGGACACCGAGGGCGAGCTGCTTGAGATTGCCGGTACAGCTGGTGGCGTGGGCCTTCTCCTTCGCCTGCCGGAGCGCCGGGAGAAGCATCGACGCCAAGATGGCAATGATGGCGATGACCACCAGAAGCTCGATGAGTGTAAACCTGATGACTGCTCCGGATGCGTGTTTCATAGTCCTCGCTTTCTAGTCGCGTCGGAGGGGACCAAGCCCCTGGCTGCCGCGCTCCGCGGCCTCTCGAAGTCAGTAAAATCCTATCACAAACGGCCGTTTGAGACAAGAGAAAAGGCAAGTCAGCCATATCGGTCTTGCAGACCCCCTGCGGGTTCTCCGATCGCACACCGCATCCGAGTAAGCTCTGAAGGTCTATGGCGCTCGTTGCGAAGAACAGAATTGTGGTCAGCGTCCCTGGTCCCCCCCTGGGCCCCATGCCCAACCCGCCGACCTGCCGTTGCGGGAGCGGCGACGCGGGAGTATCGTGCAGTATCCACCCCCTAGTCATCAGAAACGCCATGGGAAAGCTCACGCCAATGGACTTCACGGTCAACTCTGAACGCTGCACGCATTGCGGCCTCTGTGTTCTGGAATGCCCAACCCGAATCATCGTTCAAGGAGAAGACGGCATCCCGACCATCGTCGAGGAAGAGGCGGAAGACTGCATGCGCTGCCAGCACTGTCTGGCCATTTGTCCGACCGGGGCCATCTCAGTCTTCGGACAGGATCCCGATGAGAGCCTGCCGCTGATCCAGGAGGAGCTCCCTACACTTGACGCCATGTCCCGCCTAGTAAAAGGGCGTCGAAGCGTGCGCCATTACGCCGATGAGAACGTGGATCCAGCTCTGATCAGGCAGCTCCTCGGAACGGTGGCCAACGCTCCCACGGGGGTTAACAGGCAGGAATTGACCTTCAGCGTCATCGATGACCGCAAGACCATGCAGACCATTAGGGAGACCGCCATAGACATGCTCGCGGCGATGGGTGAAGCCGGACAACTTCCGGAAGACAACCCCTTCCTGGCCCGCCTGGTTGAGGCCTACCGCGAGGAAGGACGGGACCTTGCCTTTCGCGGTGCCCCCCATGCCCTCATCGTGTCAGCGCCCCCCGATGCCCCCTGCCCTCCCCAAGATGTAGCGCTCGCCCTGGCCTACTTCGAGCTGCTCGCTCAGAGCGCCGGGCTCGGAACGGTGTGGTGCGGCCTGATGGCCATGGTCCTCAACGCACTGCCGGAACTCAAGGACATGGTCGGCCTGCCGCAGGATGCGGTGCATTACGAGATGCTCTTCGGAATCCCTCTACTCCAATACGCCCGAACCGTCCAGCGAGACGATGGGGCCGTCATCCGCTCAGTCAAACTGAGCTGAGCTGTCACTCCAGGTCACTCTCAAGCATCCAGTTGAGTTGGGGCCAGTAGGCAGGACCGGTGTTGGGCTGTCGAGCCCCGAGCGTGCTACGGCCTTCGCGCACATAGCGGGTCATGAGGGCAGTGAGTTCCTCAATCACCTTGGCGTTCTCCGCCTGTAGGTTCTCCTTCTCACGGATGTCAGCGTTGAGATCGTAAAGCTGGATGGGAGGCAGTCCGGCCACCTCATCCTTCCCGGGGCGTGGATAGCTCCACCCACCGGAGCCGGGACAGAACTCAAGCTTCCACCGTCCCTGCCGAATCGAGAACGATCCGTTGATCGAGTGATGCACGGTGGCCTCACGCACAGGCGCGGCCTCCGCTTCCCGGCCCTGCCACAGCGGAAGGTTGCTCACGGAATCCTCACCGGCGTGATCCGGCAACACGTCACCGTGGATGTCGGCCATGGTGGCAAAGAGGTCGCACAGACAGACGACGTCATCACAGGTCGTCCCGGCGGGAATCGTTTCAGGCCAGCGTGCGATGAACGGGATGCGATGTCCCCCTTCGTAAATGTCGGCCTTGTGCCCGCGGAAGACGTAGCTGGGCTCGTGCCCGACCTCTGCCAGTTCGGCAAAGTCAGCCATTGGGCTGCACCCGTTGTCGGCCGTGAACACGATGATGGTGTTGTCGGTCTGCCCGGCGGCTTCCACCGCCTTCATCACTTCGCCTACACACCAGTCGACCATCAGACAGAAGTCGCCGTACTCGTTGGTCCCACTCTTGCCAAGGAATTGTTCCGGCAAGATCGGTGTGTGGGGAGCAGGCAGTGGGAAGTACAGGAAAAACGGCTTCTCGCCGGCGCTCTGATCAGCAATGTAACTGCAGGCCCGGCGGGTGATGTTGGGTAGGACGTCCTCCGGGACGAGATCCTCAGCAATTTCGCCGGACCGCATGAAGCGCTTGCCGGTGTAACCCTCTTTCTCGTTGTCCAGCCAGCGGAACTGGGCCGTGGTGGGACGATCGTTCTCCACGTACACGTAAGGAGGAAAATCCAGAGAGGCGATAATGCCGTAAAAATGATCGAAGCCATGGTCGAACGGACCACCTGTGACCGGCTTGGAGAAGTCCAGCGTCTCGCCGTCATCCTGGCGTCCCCAGTTCCAGCCAAGATGCCATTTGCCGATGCAGGCGGTGTGGTAGCCACGACTTCGCAAGTACGACGCGACCGTCACGCGATCCTCCTCGATCAACGGGCCATCATAGCCATTCAACACGCTCTGTTTCATGGCTGAACGCCAATTGTAGCGCCCGGTCACGACACTGTAGCGCGACGGTGTGCAGACCGCCGAGCTCGAATGCGCATCACGGAACGCCATGCCACCAGCGGCGAGTCGGTCCAGATTTGGGGTCGCTATCTTCGACTTTTCGTTGAGGCAGGAGACATCGCCATAGCCCATGTCGTCGGCCAGGATGTACACCACATTGGGTTGACTAAGAGACATGATCGGTTCCTTCAATCGGGCACGTGTTCGGGGCGCGGCCGCCGGGGGAATCCCGAAAGCCGGCGACCGGAGGGCTCAGAGAAACTACGGCAAGGACCAAACAGATGCAAAGACACCACCCAAGACAGCCATGGGAACGCCGAGGACCACCCAAGTATCCCCAAGGAAAGCGCGGTTGCCCTCCCTCCCCCACACAATGCTATTGACTTTCTCCTGCCACTGCACTGGCGGAGAGGTCGCCGGATGGCACCGCCTCCCACATTGTCTGCTCTGTTAACGTGGGAGGCGCCTCCGCGCGGCGACATCCCTCCGACATAACCGCGACTTCCGGGAGCGGTCCTTCTCCACCAATGTGGGGGGCGCACCGTGTGCGGCGACACTCCTCCGACAGAGCCGCGACTTCCGGGAGCGGTCTTCCGCAACCAGTATGGGAAGGGGCTCCGTCCCACGACCAGCTGTGCCCCAAGGGCGACATTCCCAGGCATCGCTGCCGGAACAGCGACGGTCACCTTGGGAGAAGCCGGACCGTGTTGTTCCCTTCATAGAGTTCCTTGACGACGTCGTCCGGGTCGACGAGAATGTCAACTTGGCGATCACGGCGATCGGCAGGGAGCTCGAATACCAGCTCCGCTATACGGGGCGTACAGTCATGCGGGGCCTCGAGCGGGCCGGAGACAAGAACCAGATCCGGCTTGCCATCGTCAGCACGGACGACGACCGAAAACCGAGGCGCCTCCCCTCCTCCAATGTTGTGCACGCGGACACGGATGCTCGTCCCATCCTCGGACAAGGCCGTGTCCTGAGAGCAGATGGCCAAGTCAGGGCGCGCGTAGTAGTTCTCTTCCCCGGACGCCTTGGTTTGCCGAACGTGCATGGCGATGGCCCGTCCAGGCGGCAGCTGCACAGTGATAGCTGCGCCCTTCGCAAGAGTCAGGGCGCGCCTGGATGTCACAACGTCGGGGACACCGTCTGCATCGGCATCAGGACCAGACGTCACCCGGTACTCCCCCGGCTCCAAGCGCCAGACCGTGATCGACCCCTCCTGTGTGATCTCCTCGAAATTGTAGGCCATCAGCTTGAGTCCCCGTCCATCACTCTCCAGGACCCAGGCTGCGAACTCGGGAGACAGGCCCTGCCAGGAGATGGAGTGGGTAGGATAAATGTAGTTCCGGTAGCCGGGTTGCCCGCCAAGGTACATCCGATCGACCAAATCCTTGGAGACCGCCACACGATCGGCGGACTGCTCACTCCACGTGTGCATCGGGAAGAGCAACTCGATCCGTTCCCACGAAGCCTTCAGCCCGTCAAGCACCCCCCTTCGGTCCCCGAATTGCTTCCAGAATGCGTAGTGGATCTGCGTTCGTTTGTCATTCCCCATTGAGGGTTTGAGGTCTCTGTAGGTCGTCGCTTCTGCCCTGCCGCGGAGCAGGTCTTCATACTCGGAGAGGACAGAGCGCTCGGCCAGATCGGGTGCCATTCCATCGTCGATCATGTCCTGCATCAACCAGACACGCTGAGCGAGATGATAGCGTCGGTCCCCTGTCCACTCCGCAAGGGCGAGGTACATGCTGTCCGAGCCATACCCGCCAAAGGCGTGTGTCGTCTTCGCCACGCTGCGATCGCCAGCGTTCACCGAGGAGGGCAGGAAACTCACACGGCCCGTGATCGGTCCGTTTTCCGCGACGCCGCGTTCCACCAAGTCGAGCCATGCATCGCCGTATTCCTGAACCAAACGCGTCGCCCGTGCGTTGCGCGAGTGCCAGCCAAGATAGAGCGCCCCATGCAGCATCAGAGTACTGGACAGGATATCGCGGTCATACGGAGGCTCTGTGACAATCTCACGAGCACCATACAGCTTCGACCTGAAATGCCGGAATCCCCCGACCATGCCAGTGAGATACTCGTCCACAGTGCGCGTACCTTCCATGAGTCGCTCGATGTACACGGGGTTCCCCGGATGCATCTCCGCAGCACGACAGAGCGCGTTCAGGCCATCTTCGTAGGCATGGAGCGGATCCGTCGTGCGTCGGTTGATTCCCTTCTCAATGAGCTCGACATAGCAGGTGTCCGCGAGTCGACGCACCGAATCGGCGATGCGCCCCCCTTCATCCGAAATCATACTTAAGGAAACCCAGTCGTTGATCAGATCGGTGTCGTCACCCAGGAAGTGTCCGAACTCGCCATTCGGGGCCTGGCGATTCTCGATCCACCAGTACGCAAAATCGAGGTATTTCCGCAGCGCGGCACGTTGATAGACGGCCCATTCAGGAGCGCCGGGACTCTCAGGAGGGCGCAGATCAGAACGATCCACCGGTTCACTGGGATGAGTCCAGATGTGCACGGCCCGGGCGTAATTGTCCGCGGGGAAGCGTGTGTGAAGGTCGTCGAGGGCGCGGTGCAGTTCCGCGAACACGCCAACCCGCTCCGCAAGCTTGTCCATCGGGACTTTCCCCCACGGCCGGGGTTCGGAGACATCGATGAAACGGTCCTTGACGTAAGCCAGTTGATCGTGGCGGTACTCCGTGGTCAACACTTCCTTGGGCTCGATAAGGAGCTCGAAGCGGGAGGGATGCTCGGCATCCCAGATCAGCTCAACATCCCTGCTCGCCAGCAACCGAATCCACACGGGACGCCCATCCGGAATGACTGTGTCACGGATGTCGAGTGTGACGTCCAATGCCTTGATGCCTCCCCAGTCACTATTCGGGTCGGCAGCCACCTCAAAGTCCGCGATCTGACGGGTCGGGTTAATCGGGTCGGCAACGAGCAACCAGAGGATCGTCCCCGGGTCCAGCCCCCGGAAGTAGAGTCGGGCCCGAATTGCGCCGAGAGCCCGGTCGACGGAGTCAGCCGGCAACAGCGTGTGGTAGAACTTCATGCCCTTCATGTGCAGCGCCCGCGCGTCGACTGGTGCGTCCGGCGAGCAGCGAAAGGCGGCCCGATCATACGTTTCATACTTGCTCAGCATGATCCGCCCAATCTCCGACGACCAGTTGGTGAACGGCCGCGCCGACACATAGTTGCGCTCAGGTTTGCCGGAGAGACGGCTACTGTCCGCTCGGGACGTCTCATAGAAGGCGATCTCCCGAATGCGCACCGGGGGGATGCCCTCGGCGTCCTTCTCCGGTTCGGGGGCGGAAAAGAACGTCATCTGCATCTCGGTCTGCAACTCATCGAACTGCCGAACGAGCAACGGTCCGGGACTGTACAGTGACAGCCACCCATCGGTTGCAGGCTTGCGGATCTGTCGGCCGCAGTACAACTGTCCGCGGCAGTGCCCCCGCACCCGCAAGTAGTTCCAGCGCTGACTATCATCGAGGCGCAGGATCAACCCTCCTTCGTGCTGAAACGAATACCCGTGGTAGGTAAGGGGCCAACGGGTAAGGCGGTCGCCGTCGCAGACCTTCCAGGCCTGTGAGTAAATGGCCCGGGCATCATCGATCCCAACCTGGCGAACGGATAGCGTCTCCCTCTGGCGTCCAGGCTTGATTCTGAGCACGTTCTGTCCCTGCCAGCCGAGGTATGTCGAGCGGTGAGCCGCGATCCCGGGCGCCCATACCGCTTCAACAGCCGGCAAATCGGACTGGCCACCGTAGACGGCAGCCACCTCGGCGTCCTCCAGTGGACGGGAGTATATGCGAAGTTCATCGAGTGAGAGAGGCTGCTTCGCACCTCCCCAATAGGTCCACGTACCGACCATGATCTTGTCGGGTTCGAGATCCTCAGTCTGCCAGGTTACCTCCTCCGTAGCCGTTCACGGGGGTGAGGTCAAGCCCGATTTCACGTTGTTGTGAAAGAAGCGCGACTTTCTTTCGGGAGACGGCTGGGATCTAACACACCTCGCCGTTATAGTGGCG
>Ga0209045_1000767_pt1 | contig 34626 bp, 17 predicted proteins | sample SaaInlLV_10m_DNA_4_FD_184664 | JGI IMG/M metagenome (GOLD analysis project Ga0209045, IMG submission 184664) | Marine microbial communities from expanding oxygen minimum zones in the Saanich Inlet - Saanich Inlet SI072_LV_200m_DNA (SPAdes) (version 2) | ecosystem: Environmental > Aquatic >...
CCGAACGCCGGCCTGGACGCAGCTTTCCGAGGAAAAAAACACCAACGAAGCACCGTCACGTCATGAACCGCAAAAGGATCTGAGGCCGTCGCGCCGCCCGGACGCTTAGGTTGACGGCATTGTGGAGGGGGGAGCGGCCGCAAGCGTGTGAAGCACCGCGCCGGAAATGACCACGGCCATGGCTACCACAATTGCGTGACGTCGGTACACGTATTGACAGGAGGAGTTATGCATGGGCTATGGCTCCGCTGAGGCGATTTATTCGTGGGCTGTTCACTTGCCCCAAGGTATGAACAGTAGGTGTCCGTTACGTCGGCCGCCATTACGCTCGTAGTTGAGTAGTCGCCAGAGAAAAGAGAAGCGGGTGCGATCCGGGGTCGAGTCCCACGTGCAGAAGGGGAAGAAGTCGCGACTGACGTTGTCGCCGTTGCGTTCCCGCCGGTAGAGGTGGCGCAGGACGCTCACTCGGGTTCGGTCGCTGACGCGGTTGCCACTGAGTGCGCCGAACAGCACCTTCCAGTTCGTCTTCTCCCCTGAGCGCTCACATTCGTACAGCAACGGGATGCCTAGTCGCGTTGTTTGGGCGAGTTCAGTGTTCTCGGCGGCAAAGGCCAGCAGAGCGGCCCGGATCGTCTCGGGTTGCTGGTCCGTCAGGGACACGCCATGGCGCTTGAGGATGTCCGTGACTTTCGGGGCCAACTTCATACGTGCGGCGTCATTCCGGAGGCGCCACCAGCGCCAGAGGGTCTCTGTCTCCTGCTTGGTCAGCACGCCCTGGCGCCAGACCCGGAACGTCTCCGTGCTCTGACGGATCAAAATGAAGTCTCTTCCCTTGCTTCCGACGTGGGATTGCCAGGAATGGTGCGATGGGTGCGGCAGATCGTTCCGCTTGTAAACTCTGTGCCAGAGGCGTCCGAAGAGCAGGAAACTCAGGTCCCAATCGGGACGTGCATCATCGTGCAGTTTCCGGTCGTAGTCGAACCCGAATGGACCAAGGACAGACATCCCTTTACGCTTGTCGGTGTTGGTGGTGGAAATCAGAGCGAGCTCGTGGAGCAACCCCGGTTTGCCGCGTTTCCCAGTGTGCGACATGAGTGGAAGGAGCCGCCATGTGCCACCATCTGAACATGTGAAAAATGGCCACAGCACGGCGTGGAACGTGTGCTCCCCACGTTCGTGGTAGTGGTACAACGGCCCGACTACGTTGACCATGTAAGTCTCGCCGTCTTTCTTCCATCCACGTCCGCCGATGGGGGTGAGAAGAACACGTCTGTCGTCGTCGCGACCGTAGCCGAAGAAGGGCAGTACGACCAAGACCTCGTCTTCTCCATCCGCTTCCCAGGCTCGCCCGCCCAGGGGAGTCAGCAGCACTCGTTCGTCCTCATCTCGGCTGAACGCGAAGACCGGGAAGAACACGCGGGTCATGCCGTCCTCGCGCTTCCTGGCGTACCAAGCCGGGAAGATCCAGTGGGTGTAGTTTCCATCATCAGCATCTTTGAGATGGGCAACAATTCCACCGAGGAGATTTCGCTCCTTCCATTTGTCTTTCTGATCCTGGTCGTATAGCGGGAAAAGACCTGCTGCCTCCCCTTCTGTTTCCCACCAGACCGGCCCTACATGATGCAGTTCATCGCTCCAGCCGTACAGCGGGAAGACGCCGTGTTCGTCGTCATCTGTCCACCACGCCGGGATGACGTAACTGAACTCATCGCCCAGATTGAAGAGCGGGAACATTCCCTTGTTCTCGTCATAGTGATAGGCTGTCAGGGCCCAGCCTTCGGTGCGCGTGGTGTTCCAGGCTGACAGAGGGAAGAGGATGGACCAGTCGTCGTGTTCCTTGTTGATCAGTGGACGGACCGCAAACCCCTCCGCATCCCAGTCGACAATTGGCCAGAGGACAGAGGTCGCGTCGCGGTTGTGGTACACCAGCGGCCAAACGTTGACCCGCTCGGGGTCAGGCATTTTCGCGGCCTTTCCTTCGGTGAACGGTGAGATCTTCATCATTCGGCGGCTCGAGGCGCAAGAGCACATTAGGAGGCAGAGCAGCAGTGCGACGATCGTCTTCATTGGTTGGGCCCCCGGGGGTGACCTTCCCGGAGTGGCCGGGAACGCGGTCGTTCGTTACGGGTTACGTTTGAGGTCTTGGTATCGCTACGATAGCACACTGTGGGGTGTTCGCATGTGGTGAAAGTGGGGAGATGGGCGGACGGGGTGCGTGGGTGACTGCCCCTTTTTCGTCCGTGACCTCGGGGGTGGCTTGGCAGGAAGGCGGGGCGAGGCGATATTCGGCGAACAGGAAACCTGGCACATCCGGGAGGTATAGAGACCATGCAAACACTGATTCCTGCCCCCAAGTCGTTCACGCTTCGCCCCGGCGTTCTAGGCCTTGGAGCTCCGGGTTCGGCTGTCACTGTCCGGTCCGACAGTGTTGCCGCCGGTTCGGTTGCCGATTGGCTCGGACAGCGCCTCACCAGCGACCATGGGATCCGCCCCGCGATGGGCGACGATGGCGGACCGCAGATTCAGCTCCAGATACTCACACAGGCAGATGTAGGGAGTTCCGGCTTTGCAGACTCGCCGGCATTCTGCACGACAATCGGTCAGGAACAAGGCTACGTCCTGGAGGTGTCGCAGGACGCTGCGGAGATTGCCGCAATGAGCCCTCATGGGCTGCAGAACGGAGCAGCGACGCTGCTGCAGTTGCTGCACACGGCCGATGGGAGAGTGGAGGCACCATGCTGCCGGGTCGAGGATGGGCCTGACGTCCGCTTCCGTGCTGCCGCGGACTGGTTGCTCAATGCGGAGATCAATCGCTGGGGCTACGAACGCGGGGATGGCCTCGAGGCCACCATTGCCCGCATGAAGCGAAAGCTCGATCAAGCCGCGGCGTACAAGATCAACGTGGTTTGGTTTGACGGCTTCGGCTGGGATCCGGACCGGACTTCGTGGTACGCAGACTTTGTTCGAGAGCTGACTGACTATGCCGGGGAACGCCATATCCGCCTTGCCTTCTCTGGCTATGGCGGTGGTTATGGTGCGGCTTACCAGCCGGGCTCGCTCTATTCTGGGCGTTACCACGGCCATGCATTTCGTAATCGCAACTCCTACCCGGACGGGGAGCCGTATGATTGCGTGGGACACCCCGCCTACCCGACGTCCTGGACCTATGGGACGTGCCTGTCGAATGCCGCCCTTGCCAAACTGAAACTCGCTGAACTGACCAATTTCGTTGCTCGCTGCCGGCCGGGCGTGATGTACATCCACGACATCGACACCGGCGGCATCGTGAGCTCCCTGGACGGGTGGACGCGGCGCTGCCCCCAATGTAAAGCGCGCTGGCCCGACGATGAAATGGCGTCTGCAAAGGGGGCCGCAGGGGGATATGGACATTGGTTCCGGCAGGTTGTCCAGGCGATCAATGCCATTTCCACCGATGACGGTCAATACTCGGCTGCTCGTGATTGTGAGATCATGTTTATCGGCCCCACGTACAGCGGATTCCAGGACTCCGATGACCTGTGGACAGACTACTGCGACTATTGCAGTGTCCTGAGTTGTTGCGTCGGACCCGCGCCGAACGTGGAGTTTGGCATTCGTGAGCAGTTTGTGTCGGACACGCCGCCTGGATGCCGTGTTCCGATGCTCAGGAGCGCACTGGACGAGGCGGGCTGCGGTCACGGCGTATTCGTCGTTCCGTTTGTCGGCGGCGACAACTTCTACAGCGATCAGCTGGTAACCACCGTGGGGGCGTTACACAGCTACTGGCAAGGTGCGGAGACGGTCTACGTTTCTTCGATGGGCTCCGTCGGCGAGCCCGGACAACTGCTCTGTGCCAATTATGCATGGCACGCCGCAGCACCTGGGGCCTACGTTCCAGCAGGAACTCGGGCGGAGGCGTTGGAGCTACGAGGGCGTTGTGCGACTGGCGTTGAGACTCAGGACGATCTCCTGGGGAGCTCCGGGCTGCTTGGCGCGGCCTGCAAACGACTCTATGGGAGCGAAGCCGGACCGCTGATGGCCGAGCTGTTCTCACTCGGGGCGGGCCATGGCGTGTTCCCGCTCGCCACCGGTTGGCGGCAGGCTGCGGATGAAGCGGCCGCCCTGGAGGCGGGGACCGAGGACGAGGATGGCTCCCAAACGCGGTATTGGCGACAGCGGGAGGAGCTTACCTCGATGGCGCTCAAGCTCGGCTGCGAGGCCTTGGAGAAGGCGTTGCCAAGCGAGGGCGTCCGGGAAGATGTGGCCTGGCTGTGTACCGGCCTGAACGTGGGGCGGCGCATCTGCCAGGCCCTTCGCGCGGGCAGGGAGTGGCAGGCGGACAAGGCCGGAGAGACACGCGAGCAGTTTGATGCGGCTGTGAGTGATCTACGCGCGTACCTGGACGCCAACGTCCCAGGGCCAACCACAGATCCGGTGGGGGGTGATGTGGCCATATGGAATATGGTTGTCGACAGGCTGGATGTTCTTTCGAACTAACCCCTGTTCCCGCACAAGTTCAGCCTCCACTGGAGCTCTGGTCATCTGACTTCCTGATTCCCCCTCCCGTTGGTCAGGGCTCTGATGGAAGCGCGCTGCGCACAGATGGACAGCCCGAGACGTGTCGACTTCACCCACCCTGCGGGCCTACCACGAACAGGGAGTTCCCAAAAGGGTCCATGACGGTAAACGTCCGCGAGCCCCAAGGCTGATCTTCAGGAGGATCATCGATGTCGATCTTCGGGCTCCATTCGGCGTAGAGTGCATCTGCATCGTCCACATCCAGGTACACGCACGCGTTTCTACCATGTCCGGGCATCGGGCAATCGAGGTGGATACAGAGTACTCCACGTTCCAGACCGAGAATCGTCCCCTGCTGCGGTGTGTTCGGGTAGTGGGCCTCGAAGACAACCTGGAAGCCAAGCCCATCGACGTAGAACCGAATGGCCTCTTCGGGGTCATCCGTCGGGAGGATCGGGATTGCTCGTTCCATGGTGGGCTTCCTGTTTGGACGATGTGGGAATCAGCTGCCGTCTTCCGGGGACCTTCCTGAACGCCTTTCGCGCATCAGATGACGCAGGCCTCTGATGGGATGACGGAGCGCCATGCGCGGTCCGGAGAATCGCATGACGCCCGCTATCCGTTCGCGCATCTCCGGCGAGTAGCAGTGGACTGAGCACTTGCGGCAGGTCGGTTTGTCATCCCCGAAAGGGCAGTTCCCGAGACGTTGCTCCGCGTAAGCGAGGAGTTCCGAGCAGTCGTCGCACAGGGCGTCGGCGTGATGCTGGTGGTTGCAGAACAACTCGATCATCGCCTTGACCGTGGCTTTCTCCTCCTGCAGGCTCATACGTCCTCATCGCCGATTTCTGCGATCCAGTCCCGCGTCCAGTCGACAGTGTCGAGCCCGATGTCGCAGATGCAGTTTGAACAGAAAATCACCCCCTCGATCCAGCCTTTTCGGATCCAGTCGTGGTAGGTCTCGCATTGGCGTTTCATATCGTCGAGACCGAGTGGTCTCTGCTCGCCGTAGTTCCACATGTAGCAACCGGCGAAGCGGCGCTTTGTCGGAGCACGTTCAAGGACTCTCTCCATGTGTCGGTCCAGATCCACTAGGTCAGACCCTTTCCAGGTCCAGAGGGTCACGACATCGGTCAGGTCGATGTAGTCTTGGACATCGAAATCGAGTTGGTAGCTGTACCAGACCATCCAGAGCTCAAGCTTCCGTTTCTCAAAACCGTGGAGTCGGTCGCGCATATTGCTGATACTGGCCACGGAGTGCCGGGCCGGCTTGGTGTCAGCGAACTCGACGGAGGTGAAAAAATCGTCCAGGACAGCCCCGCTGACGTTGGGGTAGATCTCGGCCATGCGCAGGACTTCATCGAGGTCGCTCTTGTCGTCGTTGTGTTGCTTGACGCCGCCGGCGCCGATTGCGGACCACACCACTTCGTCCAGGTCTTTGATCTTCTCGGCTTCCCCGTCAAATGGAGGGAACGGGCCGGTCCACATGGTTACGCGACAGCACCGGCTGATGCCGAGGAAGTCACAGCCTTCCCTGGAGTCCATCAGGTTCGTCCCGGGCAGGTTGTAGCTGTTATCGCCGTTCGGGTTCAGGTGATGGCAACCTGGGTCCTGTCCCCAGATCCAGAATCTGTCACGCAGCTTGGCCATGGTTTCTCTCCCTATTCGTTGGCTGTTCGTCTTGCGGTGATGACTGCGGGCCTGACACGTTGTGGCGAACTTCTCCTCAGGCCTGCAAGGCGTTACGGATGGCTTCCACGATTTCGTCGATCTGATCCCGGGTGATGATGAGGGCGGGGGCTAGGTTCAGCGTGTTGTTGAAGCCCTGAAGGCTGCGATTGGTCCGCCCGACGAGGATGCCCCGACTCCTGATGAGGGCCATGATGGCTGCGAACTCCGCTTCCGCAAGCGGCTCGCGCGTGGTCCTGTCGACCACGAGCTCGATACCGGCGAAGAGGCCTCGGCCGCGGATGTCGCCGACGAGCGGGAGTCCGCGGAGTGTCTGCAACTGGTCGAGGAGGTAGGCCCCCATCCTCGCGCTGTTCCCGCAGAGCTCTTCTTCCTCGATGATCGCGATGTTCTCCAGGGCGGCGGCACATGCAGCTGCGCAGCCCCCGTAGGTGCTGATGTCCCTGAAGAAAGCCATGGGATCGCTGTCGTTCAGGAAGGCATCAAACACCTCCTGCGTGGCCAGCGTAGCGGAGAGGGGCATGTAGGCGCTGGCCAGGCCTTTGGCCACGGTGATCATATCCGGCTGGACGTCGTAGTGCTGGTGCCCGAACATCTTGCCTGTCCGCCCGAATCCGCACACCACCTCATCCATGATGAGCAGCACACCGTGCTTGCGGCACGCATCTGCCATCACACGGTAGTAGCCCTGGACGGGCGCAATGACGCCGCCGCCGGCGGTGATCGGCTCGACAATGACCGCGCCGACTGTGTCTGGCCCTTCTGCCATGATGGTCTCCCCGACAGCTCGAGCGCAGGCCAGGTCACAGTGCTCGGGTGTTGCGTCGAAGGGGCACCGGTAGCAGCAGGCGTGGGGGAATTGCACGAAGCCTTCCGGGAATGGGCCGTAGTCTGCTTTGCGCTGGTCCTGCCCGCTGGCGGCGAGTGCCGCGAGGGTGGTACCGTGGTAGTCGCGGTGCCGGTAGAGGACTTTGGTCTTTTCCTTGCCTCTCAAGCGGTGGAACTGACGCGTGATCTTGAAGGCTTTCTCGTTGGCTTCGGAGCCACTGTTTGACAGGTACGTTTTCGGGAGTGTCGGCAGCAGTTCCCCGAGCTTCTGCGCCAATCGGATTGCGGGGATGTTCCCGGCCGCTCCCGCGAAATAGGGCAATGTCCGCAACTGCTCCGCTACGGCATTGGCGATTCGGTCGCGACCGTAGCCCACCGCAACGCACCAGACGCCTCCGGCTGTTGCGTCGAGGAACTCGCGGCCGTGGATGTCCGTGACGTACATCCCGTTCCCGGACACCATCACTGGCGGGTCCTCTGCCTCAAACGCCTTGTGCTGCTTGAGGTGGTGCCAGAGGTGGCGCACGTCGGCTTGCAGGATGTCGGCGATATCGTGGGAGGGTGAGGTGTTCTTGCTCATGAATCGGTCTCTGGGCATGTGCTTGATCCAGGTGGCCTGTTGGGAGCCGGAGGTCCCATCGTTCATTTCACACAGTAACCGAGATAGGGTTGGTCAGCGAGGGGGACTGGACTGGAGACTCAGTGGGTGGGGACGTCCCGCACCGCCAGTTGGGGGCGCGGTCTCGTGAATTCTGCGCAACGTCTGTTTCACCGGCTATCAGAGCAATCCATCAAAGAGATCGGGTTGGTTCTTGCTCTCTCTTGCCCTCTTTTCCGCTGCCCGTTGGCGTCGGGCCTCTTGCTGTTTCTGCCCCCGACCTCGATTGCGTTCCTCCCAGGTCACGGCAAACTCGCGCTCTACCTGCTTCTGCTTCTGATCCGCCTTCAGCCTGCCATGGTGAGCCGCCAATTCGGCTTCGGTCATATCGCGAATCAGGACGTTGCCATCTGCGTCGATTTCTGCAGTCTGGTCGTCTTCGGCCAGTTCTTCTCGTAGCATCTCGAGAGTAGTGAGGAATCCGTTGGGCAGCTCAATGACGGAGAACATGTCTGCAATTTCGGACCGAGTAAACTCCCGGTCGCCCTGGTGAATGCCGGTGGCCTTTTCCACCATTGTGGCCTTGTTCTGGAGCGTCGTCTTCGCTGCTCCGAAGTGTTCTGCAATCTGGTCGGGTGTGACGTGGCTGGGGCTGCTTCGGTCGAACAGGAAGTTCAGGCGTCCAATGAGATAGACGATGGTTCCCGCCCAGATTTCCGGACGTCCTCGGGTGATGTCGAGTTTGCGCATCCGACTCAGTTTCGCCATCAGCTTGTCGGCTAGGCCCCGCAGTTCATCGTCGAAGCACTGGCTTGTGAACAGTGCGAGGTACACGGCAATCTCTTTGGCTCGTGCCTCTTTCTGTACTTTCGTCGCCATGCTCTTCTGTGTTCCTTGTCTTGGTTCGCGACGGCTGGTCTCAGATCCGTTCGACGTTGTGGAAAGCCATGATGATCAGGGAATCGTTGGTTTTCAGGTGGCCGAAGCTCTTCTTCTGCGGATTCAGCAGGATCTCCCCGTTGTCGCGTTTTACGCCGAGAAGGAGCAGTGGGTTTTCTTCGTTGGCGGCGCTGCGTTCGCTGACGCCCTGGCATAGCTCGGGGAATGCTCTGCCCACGAACTCGGCCGGGTAGTTTCCGGGGGCGATGAAATAGAGTTCGTTGGTGTCATTGGAGTAGGTCAGCAGGCGTTGATAGACGACTGACATGTTCCGGAACAGAGCGCTCTGGGCGATGATTCCCGAGCTGTAGTCCCGCCCGGAGACGATTTCGTCTACGCCGGCCTCCATGAGATGCCGCCTTCGGTCCGGACTCAGCAGTTCGGCGATGACGTGGATGTCCTTCTCCTTCCCCGGTTCCTGTTCGAGGTGTTTGACGGCCAGAGCGATCAGGGCATTCTTGTCATCGGGCCCCGGCGTGTCCTCATCGGCCAGCAGGATGATCGACTTAGCCTCGTGTGCACTTAGCTTCTCAAGGGTGGCGTGGTGGGTGGGGTCATCGCGGACAACGTGGACGTTGGGTTGCTCCAGGATCTCGTTCCCTGCGGGGATTTCCGAGGCCGACACGACAACAACGTCTCTGCCGTCATTCGGTTGTGCTTCCAGCAACTGCTCAATGACTCTCGGGGCTTTGGCATTCCAGTTGCAGATGATGATGTGATCACTGAATGGTTTCACGGCGCTCTCTTTCCTGAGTGCATGGGTCACGAACAGGGATGATACTTTGCCGATGATAGCGCCGAAAACCAGCGTCCCGAACACAAGCAGGAGCAGCTGGAGTACGCGTCCCGCGTGGCTGGCCGGTCTGTCGGGATACTCGCCCATCAGCACGATAACGGCATTTTCCAGGGTCTCCCAGAAGGGCCTGTCAGCTCGTTCGGCGACGAGGAGAAGGGCCACCGTTCCGGCTAGAAGGCAGACCAGTACTCCCCAGATCAGGGCGGCACGCAAGCGGGGGTGTTGTCTGTGCATCAATCACCTTCAGTGGGTCGGGGCGTCCCGCACCGACATTTGGGCTTGCGGTCTCGACGATCCGCCCATCAGTCCACCATCCGGAAACGCGGTGCATAGCCGAACGTGTTCCGCGCGCGGTCGATAGACAGGAGTGGATCCCGTCCTTCGATGGGTTTGGAGACCTTCGCCGCCAAGTCTGGACGGAATCTCCCGAGCAGTTCCATGGTCGGTTCCGGGCAACGGGTGTCTCCCGCCGCGAGTGTGTAGGCACCATATCCGGGCAACGTGGGGCACTCGAGGGCCTGCTTCAGGCCGCGGACAACATCACCAACATGAACCCACTGATAGAGCCCATCGCTCCAGGCTGTCGTCGGTTGGAGGTCTGCCTTTGCCTGTTCGTAACGCTCGGCGCGGGATACGCCGGCGAACCTGAACGCCGCGGCGGTCAGGCCGTAGGCACGGTGGAACGCTGCGCAGGTTTCCTCGTTACAGCGTTTGCTCAAGCTGTATGGGTCTTCGGGAACGGCATCAAAGTCTTCGGTCAGAGGCAGGATGTCGTACGGCGACGGCTTGCCGCTGAGGCGCCAGAAGAAGGTGCCGAACGCATTGATGCTCGAGGCGCAGAGCACGCGTTTGGCTCCTGCCATCCGAGCGGCATCAAGGACCACATAGGTCCCGACCACGTTGACTTGCATGATCTCCTTGCCCTTCTCTGCGTGTCCGGTCGGGTCAGCGGCCAGGTGGACAACCGCGTCCATGCCTTCGCAAGCCTCACGCATCCTGGGCAGGTCGGTGATGTCGACTTGGACGAACGGCCATCGGGTGTCAAACGGAGCGTCTGTGCGCCCATTTGCTCCCCCGAACATGGTTGCTTCTGCCGGAGGAACCGCGTCGGCCAGCCGCAGGTTGTGGCTCCCCTCAAGCTCGGCGATTAGGTTGCGTCCGATGAAACCACAGGCGCCGGTGATCAATACGTTCATTCAGGCGTGTCCTTCCATTGATTGCATACCCCCGTCTCCACACCTGCACAACGTGCCGTGGCCCGTGCGTGGTTTCAACCTACGGTGCTTGAGGAAAACGCCATCTTGAGGAGTCGCCCGGGAACCGTATGGTGTACTGCCTCCTGCACGCTGATCTACTCCCGGATCAGGAGCATGTGGCTATTTCGGCCATTCCCATGGTTTGGTAATCCATTCCGGCAGGTCCAGGGCGAGGTCCGCGATCTCCGCAAGCTCGTCGGTCGTGAGGCGTGGTGCATCCCTCCAGGCCAAGTCCTGCTCGAACTGCTCGAGCGTTTCGCAGCCGATCACGAGGCAGTCCACCTCCGGGACCGTCAGGGGGTACTGAAGGGCGAGTTCGGGCACCGATCGTCGGCCGTTCTCAGCCAGGGCTGCCAGGCGGCGTTTGGCGGGGAGGACGGCGTGCAGAGCTTGGGGGACATCGGCCTCGTCTATCACGATCAGTCCCTGAAGGAAGGCGCTCCGAGCGAAAATGGTGACGCCGCGTTCCCGCAGCAGTGACAGTGCCCGATTGCCAATCAACCCGGTATCAAAGACGTTGGCGGCGATCTGGACGGCAGACAGATGCTCAAGGTCAGCTGCTTCCTCGAGGGCTCGGATGGCATCTCCACTGACAGAAGCACCGATCTGCTGAACGATGCCCTTTTCTCGTGCGGCGAGGAGCGTGTCCCACACGCCGGGGATGCGCGCTTGCTCTGCATCGTGCAGGAGACAGAACGGCAGGACATCGACTCCCAGCAACTTGCGGCTTTCCTCCAGCGACTCGCGGAGTGCATCCGGCGATTCGCCGTCGTGCAGTTTGGCTTTGGTGACGATCGTGAATGTGTCGTGAGCTTGAAGTCTCTTTAGGGCTCGACCAATCACTGCCTCGGAGTCTCCGTAGTCGTGGGCTGTATCAAGAAGCGTGACTCCGGATTCTTCTGCCTGGCGAAGGATGCGGTCGATCTCGGAGGGGGAGGGCGGGCCGGACGTGTTGGCCACCCCGTAGGGCATGCCCCATTGCACGGTTCCTAGGGCGAGACCCGGGACATCTGGGCGCATTGAAGGCATGGACCTGCTTCTCCGGCTTGATGGATGGGTACTACGGCATTGCTGCCGGTTTCAAGAAAGGTACTCCTTCCAGTCGCGGGAACAACGTGTGTGTTCCCCGGCAATGAGTGCGACAGGACGAAGGGGCTGCCCACGGCCGTTGTCGGTTGGGGTACCCCCTCAATCACGGGGAGGAGGACCTCAAGATGGCTCGACGGAGTCTCTCCCTCCAGGGATTCTCTGGGCCGTTTTGCCCGATGGAGGGAGAGACTCCGTCGAGCCGCCTCCTGCAACTGAGGGATTGTCAGTCGGGCGCCGAAGCGCTGGCGTGGGCGTCTGCGTGGCGAGATAGTAGCCCCGCTCTGTTGTGCGACTTTCTCCCCCGCCTGTTGACCATGGAGCATATGATGCGAATCTACGTAGATGTGAAACGTGCCCGAATCGACCTGTGTTCCCTGATGGACATGCTCTGCCTGGGACCATCGGACGGCAGCGCCGAGCCCCGTGGTTGATTGCTCGTACCCGCAACGCCAGGAGCCCACCATGCCTGAGAAGCCTCTCAACGTTCTCTGGATCTGCACGGATCAGCAACGCTTCGACACGCTTGGGTGTACGGGGAACGCATACGTACACACACCGAATCTGGACCGCCTGGCCAGGGAGGGAGTCCTGTTCGAGCAGGCGTACTGCCAGAACCCCGTCTGTGCCCCCAGTCGGGCGAGCTTCCTGACCGGCCGTTATCCACGGACCACGCGTTGTCGCCAGAATGGGCAACCGATTCCGGAGTCGGAACGGCTCGTTCCCAAACTCCTGCACGATCAGGGCTATGTCTGCGGACTGTCCGGAAAACTCCACCTTTCGCCATGCCGTCCGGAAGCCTGTCCCGGTACTGAACGCCGGATCGACGACGGTTACGACGTCTTCCATTGGTCCCACCACCCCAATGCTGACTGGCCATCCAACGAGTACGGCCTGTGGCTCGCGGAGAAGGGCGAGAGGTATGGGGGGGAGCGGACCGCGCAGAGCCGGTTCGTGTCGATAGGCATGCCGGAGCCACTGCACCAGACGACCTGGTGTGTCGAGAAAGCGTTGCACTTCATGCAGGCCAGTGCGCGCAAGAAGCGGCCATGGCTGTTCTCCATCAATATTTTCGATCCCCACCACAGTTTCGATCCACCGGCTGAGTACCTGAAGCGTTACGCTTCTGTCATTGACGAGATTCCGTTGCCGAACTACGTAGCCGGCGAGTTGGACGACAAGCCGTCCTGGCAGCGGACCGACCACGCGGGAGCTTACGGCGGAAAGGGGGGACACGCTTACGACAAGATGTCAGAGACGGACCACCGCTGGATCCGAGCGGCTTACTGGGCCATGGTCGACCTCATCGATCATCAGGTGGGGCGTCTCCTTGACTGGCTGGACGAGAGTGGAGAGCGGGAGAACACTTTGGTCATCTTCTGCAGTGACCACGGCGAGATGCTGGGGGACCACGGTATCTACCTAAAGGGGCCCTATTTCTACGATTGCGGCGTGCACGTTCCGCTGATCATGAGCTGTCCGGGGCTATTCGGCGGAGGGCGTCGGTCTTCGGGACTGGTCGAGCTGGTCGACCTGGCGCCGACAATCCTGGAGTTGGCCGGGATGGTCCCTCAAGAGGGCATGCAGGGACGCTCTCTGGTTCCGCTCCTTCGTGGGACAGCGCCTCTGGATACCTTCCGGGAGGATGTATACTGCGAATTCTACGGCTCGAATTTCTATTACGAGCCGAGCGCCCAGACGACCATGTTGCGGACCGAGAGGCACAAGCTCACGGTCGCGCATGGCCTGGGTACGGGGGAGCTTTATGACTTGGTGGTCGATCCGGCGGAGACGAGCAACCAGTGGGATAATCCGGACTGTCTCCAGGCCAAAGCTGACCTGCTGGCCCGCTTGGCCGACCGGATGGCTTGGACGGCAGACCCGTTGCCCACGCGCGAATCTGTGTGGTAGAGCATTGGGGCGCGGATCCCCTCTCATCGAGCCTTACTACGAAACGGGGATGCGGTCGTCTGTAGTGAGCGACGTAGGTTGCCGGAGTCGCGTTGGTGTTCGGCTTGATCCCAACGAGGAATGGTACTCCGCTGCGCTACGAGCCTTACTACGAACGGGGCCGTCAAGCGCGTTTCTTCCCCGTTTTCTTGGTGGTCCTCTTCTTCGCGGTTCCTTTACGCGGCTTACGGATCGTTCTGGTGGTCGGGGTTGCTTTGGCCGCTGCAGCCTTGATCCTGGATCGGTCGGGTGGCTTGGCCCGTCCTTCCTCGTCCAGAATGGGACGAAGGAACTGGCCGGTGTAGGAATCGGCGCAATCGGCGACGACTTCGGGTGTCCCGGCCGCGACAACTTGGCCTCCTTCGTCACCACCTTCAGGGCCGAGATCGACGAGGTGGTCTGCTACCTTTATTACATCGAGATTGTGCTCGATCACCAACACCGTGTTGCCCTGATCCCGGAGCGATTGCAGAACCTGGAGCAGCCGCTCGATGTCTGCGGTGTGCAGTCCTGTGGTTGGCTCGTCCAGGATGTAGAGCGTGTGTCCTTTTGGTTGGCGAGCCAGTTCGGCTGCGAGTTTTACGCGCTGGGCTTCGCCGCCGGACAGAGTCGTGGCCGGTTGCCCCAGGTGAATGTAGCCAAGGCCCACTGACTGAAGTGTGTCCAGCTTGCGCTTGAGTCTGGGGACGGCGCTGAAAACTTCGCAGGCTTCGTTGACCGTCATATCCAGGGCATCGGCTATCGTTTGACCACGATAGCGGATACTCAGTGTCTCACGGTTGTAACGTTTGCCGTTGCAGACTTCGCACTGCACATAGACGTCCGGCAGGAACTGCATCTCGATTTTCTTGATGCCATCACCCTTGCACTCCTCGCAGCGTCCGCCCTTGACATTGAAGCTGAAACGGCCCGGCTTGTAGCCTCGCACTCGGGACTCCGGTACTTTCGAATAGAGCTCCCGGATGGTGTTGAACGCATCGGTGTAGGTCGCGGGGTTCGAACGCGGCGTCCGGCCGATGGGGCTTTGGTCGATCACGATCATCTTGTCCACATGCGCCAGGCCGTTGATGCGTTTGTGTTTTCCGGGAGGATCGGTCTTGAACTCGAAGTGTTGAGTCAGCGCCTTTTTCAGAATATCATCCACCAGAGTGCTCTTACCCGATCCTGATACGCCTGTCACACAGCAGAATGTTCCCAGAGGAATCGTCACATCAATCGTCTTTAGATTGTGTTCGCTTGCCCCCACGATTTTCAGAGCGTGTCCATTCCCCGGTAGCCGTTCTTCCGGAATCGGGATGGCCTTTCGTCCGGTCATGTAGGCGCCGGTTAGAGATGCTTCGCAGGCCGAAATCTCGCTTGGGGGGCCACTGCATACCAGTTCGCCTCCCAGGCGTCCGGCACCCGGGCCCAGATCAATGACGTAATCAGCGCTGCGGATGGTATCTATGTCGTGCTCCACAACCACGACGGTGTTGCCTTGATCACGGAGTTTTTCCAGGGTTCTGAGGAGGCGTTCGTTGTCCCGCTGGTGCAGGCCGATGCTTGGCTCGTCCAGAACGTAAAGCACGCCAACGAGGCCGCTCCCTACTTGTGTCCCCAGGCGGATTCGCTGGGATTCCCCACCCGACAGTGTCCCGCTTTCCCGGTTCAGACTCAAGTAGCTGAGTCCCACAGAGTGCAGGAAGCCCAGGCGCAGCCGGATTTCCTTGAGGATTTCCCCTGCGATCGCCTGCTGTTCCCGCGTGAGATCAAGGCCGTGGGCAACGTCGTGGGCTTCGTCGATCGGCAACGAGCAGAAGTCATGGATCGAGAGGCCCTGGACGGTGACTGCAAGTGATTCGGGCCGCAACCGGGCGCCCTTGCAGTCGGGACAGAGCTCCCGCCCCATGCAGGCTCTGAGGCGTTCCCGGACTGCGTCGCTCTCTGTCTCGCGATAGCGGCGTAGAAGGTTCGGGAGAATTCCCTCGAACGGTTTGGTCATGCTGTGCATTTTGCCGCGTCGCCAGAAGTCGAAACAGATCTCTTCCTCGTCGCTGCCGTGTAGCAGGACATGCTGCACCTTCTTCGGGAGGTCTTGCCAGGGCGTGGTCAACTCGAAGCCGTAATGCTCGGCCAGCCGTCGGAGCAGGTGGTTGTAGTATATGATCAGCCGGCGTGGCCCCCGGCGCCAGAGCGCGATGGCTCCCTTGCGTATTGACAGCGAGGGGTTTACAACGACCAGTTCAGGAATGAAGACGAGGTGGTGGCCGAGCCCATGGCAGGTCGGACATGCTCCGTACGGGCTGTTGAAGGAGAAGTTCCGGGGGAGGAGCTCCGCGAAGCTGACTCCGCATTCAAGGCAGGCCAGGTGCTCACTCATTGTCTCTTCCCGCCAGCCGTCGCCAGCAGTATCGTCCTGGATGAGCACGACGATGACGCCTTCGCCCAGCTTGAGAGCCAGCTCGACCGAGTCCATGAGGCGACTGCCTGAGGTTTTCCCGCTTACCAAGCGGTCAACAACGGCCTCCAACGTGTGTTTCTTCGTCTTGGCGAGTTTGATCTCGTCCTCCAGCGAGACGATTTGGCCGTCGACGCGCGCTCGGACAAAGCCGTCTCTCTGCATTCCCTCGATGATGTCCCTGTGCTCCCCCTTTTTTCCCACGACATACGGTGCGAGGAGCATCAGGCGTGTGCCTTCGGGAAGTTGAGAGATTTTCTCGCAGATGGCCTGGGCGCTCTGTCCCTGAACGGTCTTGCCACATTTCGGGCAATGAGGCGTGCCGACGTGGGCGTAAAGGAGGCGCAGGTAGTCGTAGATCTCGGTCGTCGTGGCGACGATTGAGCGGGGGTTGCTGCCGGCTGACCGCTGTTCAATCGCGATCGCCGGCGACAGGCCTTCTATGTGTTCGACGTCCGGTTTCTGAAGGCGATCCAGAAACTGGCGGGCGTAGGCGGAAAGGCTCTCCACGTAGCGCCGCTGTCCTTCGGCGTAGAGTGTGTCGAAAGCGAGAGAGGATTTGCCGGAGCCACTGAGTCCGGTCACCACGACCAGAGCGTCGCGGGGGATCGTGACGTCGATATTCTTCAGATTGTGTTGGCGGGCCCCAACGATGCGTATCTCATCGGGCATGTAGCGGTCTCCGAACGGGCGGGCTGTTTGTCGGGCGCAATGTGGTCCCGGTACTATAGTTCATCGACGGTGCACCTGAAGAACTGCGGAGGAGTGGCTGATGAAACAGATCAGGATTGAAGCTGGCAGCGTAGCGATGACGGCCACGCTGATTGAGAGCCCGACGGCTGCGGCCGTGTGGGAGGCGACTCCCTTCGAGGCCAACGCCAATGTGTGGGGAGACGAGGTCTATTTCACTGCTCCCGTGTCGGTCGAGCAGGAAGCGGCTGCACGAGCGGAGGTCGAGATCGGCGAGATTGCCTACTGGCCCCCCGGCAGCGCGTTCTGCATCTTCTTCGGGGCGACCCCGATCAGCACGGGCGAGAAACCGAAGGCATACAGCCCCGTCAACGTGTTCGGAGCAACCGACGGCGATGCGACCGCCTTCGGCGATGTGACCGATGGGATGGTGGTCCGAGTGAGTCGGGTGGAGTAGGGGCGCCTGCCCCTCCGGACCGAGCTGTGCGCGGCGTAAGCGGTCTCCCCTGGCTTGGAGGCGCTGCTTCTCCGCAGGCGACCTGCTTCATCACTGAGAAGAAGCTCCCTCCGGTTGGTCAGGGCTCTGCCGGACCGAGCCGCGCACAGCGTAAGCAGAGCTGGCTGGCTATTCCCCGCGGAACTCGGCCGGGCCATCCTGTGTGGCTGCGGTGCGAATTGCCTTGCCCAGCGCGGCCGCGGGGCTGCTGCTAAGCATGTCCAGGGATGCCCACGAAAGACTGTTTCGGTGTCGAGCCCAGTATCGGTGGCAGATTTCTCGTCCCCAGTCGGGCCAATGGGTCATGGTAGGACGTGTGCGGGGCGGCGGCCCGAGCCCGGCGGCATGTCGGCAGAGCGTCTCCAGCAGGCGCAGGGGAGGGCGTGTCGGCATGACCCTGATCTGCGTGGCTCCGGCGGCAACTCCGAACACAAAGACGTCCTGGCGACCGCGTTTAGTTGAGCGGCAGATGAGTGCCAGGGCACCGTGCTTCTCCACGTACTTGCTACTTCCGGGAGAGATGTGGCGCTGGACGTTGACCTTTGGTTTGAGCTCCGTGATCAGGCGTTGTTCAAGAAGCAGTGCCTCAAGCTCTGAACCGACCACTTGGTAATCGAACGTGTGAATCAGGGAGCGGATCTGCTCCAGCTTCGGGGAAACTTGCCACTCAGATCGGAAATACTCCCCAAGCCGTCGACTGAGCGAGGCGGATTTGCCGACATAGAGCGGGTGCCCTTCGCGATCAGACATGGTGTAGACTCCGGGGGTGTCGGGCAGCTCGAGCAGGCAGTGTTCTGTGAACGCGTACTGGGCGAAGGGAGCGGTCTCCCGTGTGCTGGTGGGCAGCATGATGAGGTCATTCCAGGTCAGGTCGCGATTGCCCGCCTCCCTGACGACAGCCCACAGGAGTTCCTCATAGAACGGTGATGCAAGGGGGTCGGCGGTCTCTACGTGGTTTATGCCGAAGGCTTGAGCGAGCGCCTGGGAGGAAGCCCGTGGTCGTAGACCGGCCAGGGACTTGGCTGCGGTGACGAGATCAACCGCCGTGATGGTGACGTCCCCGGCATCGTGTGCGAGTTCGGTGACGCGTCGCCAACCGGGGCCGTAAGCGACGACCATCGACGGGGAATTGGTACCCGCGTTGAGGGCTGCACTCAATGACTCAGGAAGCGCTCCGCCGAGTTGAAGTCCGTCGACACGTGGCGCTGGTGTCGTTGTCCGGCCGCCATCGAACCATCGGGCGAGGAAGCGGGGCGACCATGTCTCAGGTGGCCAGTCGACGCCGAGAAGCAGGAGACGGAAGCCGTCCGCAAAGGTCTGTTTCTCGAGGTTGTTCATCGTGTTGGGGGCTCCCGACTCCACCTGGCAGCGCTTCGACTATAGCGGCGACGTGGGGCTCGGCAAGAGGCCCGACGAGTTGATTGGCGCGCTTCCGAACGCTATGTGTAAACGTCTGCTGGGCGACCCGGGGATGCTCTGACGATGACGTTTGCGCCTCGTGACAGACCCAAGCGTGGTACACACCGGATGGAGGTCGGATGAAACGGGCGTTACGTCTCATTGAATGGCAGTTTTTGGGCGTGCTGTCTGGGGTGCTGTTCGGGGCGAGTGCACTATTGGGGGCAGAACGTGTGCCCACCCGAGCGTTGCACACGGCCGCGGCCACGGGCGACAGCGTTACGGTGCAGGAACAGCTTGATCAGGGCGTGGCTGTCGACGAGTTGGATGAGCATGGCTTCACGCCCTTGATCTGGGCGATCCATCGGGACCGGCGGGCCATGGCCCTCTTGCTGATCAAGCTTGGGGCAGACGTCAACGCTCCGGCGATGTCGCTGAACCTGAATGCCCCGCTGTACCCGCCGCTCTGCTGTGCGGCTGAGAAGGGCGACATCGAGGTCGTTCGCCGGTTGCTGGAAGCGGGAGCAGACCCCAACGCGGAAGGGCTCAATGGGGCTCCGATCCACTGGGCAGTGCGGTCCGGCCATGTCGGCATCGCAAAGCTTCTGGGCAAGAACGGCGCCAACATGCATCGGACGGACGCGAATGGGAGCTCCCCGCTGGGAGTGGCCTGGAAGCAGAAGACGCTGCGCATGTGGTGTTTCTTCCTCCTGTATGATGTATTCGCTTTTTACGCGCGTGCCTGGCAGAGCGTAAGCGCGCGCGGCGGCTTCTGGTGGCAGGATATCTGTGACTCCTACAGCATTGCCTGGCGGGGAGTCACCGATCGAGGAGGACCGAGTGTCTCGCAACTGTTCGGAGGTGTCTTTACCTTCTTTGTGATCACGGCTCTTCTGACTCCCTTTACCCTTGTTTTCTGCTGTCGATTGGCCCGGGAGAAGCGGCGGAGAGTGGCACCATGGGCCGTTCTCGGACTCCTGCCCGGACCGAACCTGCTTGCCCTTGTCTACCTTGCCGGAACCCATGATCAGGGGGCCCAGAATCGCGTTGAACGGGCCCTGGATTTGCTTGAGATGCGTGGCCCTGATTTCCGCTGAACCGGCTCGCCCGGGCAAGCCCTGACGTGGCCTAAGGGACGACCTTCTCCATCCCCCGAGATTCGCTTTCCGGAACCGACTGAGAGTCCCATTTCCTGTCCTCACTGCGGGGTCAAACAGGCTCAATAGCAGAAAAAGGGGAGGGAAATGCTGTGTTTTCTTCTTGACGCCGCATCGTGGCCGGTGTAACGTTATCCCGTGCATGCGGCCCGTTGTGGAGGAAATCTCTGGCGGGCAGTGTCACCAGGAGGCTTGGTTAACCTCCCCCTTTTTCCGAAGGTTTCGGGAAGTAGGAGCATTCCCTCAGTGGGATGCGGGTTAGCTGGGCTTTTTTTTGGGGCGTGAGTTTCGCCCGTGATGTGATCCCTCTGGATTTCGCCAGCCTTCCCTCTCCTCCCCTCTCGTTTCCTTCCAGTAGCCATCTGTGCGTGCTTACGCCTGGGACGGCTGAACGTTCTGCTGTGCCGGTCATGTTGTGGCTGAGGGTAGGAGTAGGCTGATGAAGAGAATCAAGCATTGGTCGCTGATCGAGCTGACCATTATCCTGACGGTCCTGTCGATCCTGTGTGCCATCCTGGCTCCGGTGATTGACCGGTTTGTGCGCAACGCCAAGGTCATCCGCTGTCGAGAGGATGTCCAGGCCTTGGGTATGGCGGTAATGATGTTCATTGAGGACACCGCCAACAGCTACTTCCTGGAGGTAGGTAGCGGCGCCGGAGGGACGGGAGCATCACGCGACCCGACCGGGGGCGCTCCCGATCAGACAGACGGTACGAATTTGGTGGCGATTTTGGTGTCCGATGGTGACATCCCCGAGGTGCACCCTCTGTCCGGGGGAGCTGACTGGGGGAGGCAGGTGGACGGTGCCATCGTCGACTTCATGGCGTACCACCTGATCACGAATACCCCGGGCAACATTGCCGCGAATGCCTACCGCACGCCCCTCGATCTCGACAACGACCCTGGAGGAGGGGATGCCATGTTCGGCCGCGACGAGAGCGGCGGCTTCAACAGTGAGTTTGCCTGGCGCGGGCCGTACATGACCGGGCCGCTCGACCCGGACCCGTGGGGTAACCGTTATGCCTGCAACGTCATCTATCTCGATCCTCGCACCCAGACTGAGAATATGACGGCCTACGCCAATGGCTATGTCGAAGACACCGTGGTCATGTCGGCTGGGCCGGATGAGGAAATCGATACCGACTTCGATGTCGACGGACTCACCCCCGGCGACGACGATATTCTGTACACCGTCAGCGCCAATTCGAGGCCGTAGCGGGGAATCCGCAACTCCGCGACAGCTGGCAATCGACGGTCAGGGGATCGTTACGGGAGACCCGTCAGGTGAGAGAAGTATTCAGACTCGCTGGTAAAGGTCGCCACGTGCAGCTAAGTCGAAGTTCCGAGTTAAGGTCTGACCCCCGAGTCCCTGAGTGCGAATTCGCGGCCGTGACAAAAAGACTCGTGAAGAATAGAGGCAGACCTTAACTGTGCACTTTGGGGATGCCAACGCCCTCAGTCAGAGAACAGCTAAGTCAAAGTTCCGAGTTAAGGTCTGGCCCCGCGAGTCCCAACGTAGGCGGGTCGGGAGCCGGAGGAGTGATGATGAAACAACGGATAACGGTTCTTGCAGGCGCAGTTCTAGTGTTGGCCGCGGTCGGCACAAGCGCGGCCATCATTTACGTCGACGATACGGCTGGTGGCGCCAACAGCGGTGCGTCCTGGACCGACGCCTACACGGACCTGCAGAGCGCGCTCACTGCGGCTGCGTCGGGCGACACCATCAAGGTTGCCGCGGGCACGTACAAGCCGTCCGTCGAGGTCGATGGCACGGGCGACCGGTACAAGACCTTCCAGCTCAAGAACAGCGTCACCGTCGAGGGCGGATATGCGGACGACGGGAGCGGGGAACGTGACGTGGCCGCGCACGAGACCATCCTCAGCGGCGACCTCGGCACGGAAGGCGTCGACACCGACAACGCCTACCACGTCTTCAACCACGCGGGAGGAACCAACCTGAACGCCACCGCGGTCATTGACGGCTTCACCATCACCGCGGGAAACGCCAACGGGACTGGGGACCACGACTACGGCGGCGGCATGCGCAACGCCAGTTCCTCGCCCACGGTGACGAACTGCACGTTCTCCGGGAACCACGCGGCTTCCCAAGGCGGCGGCATGCGCAACTACAACTCCTCCCTCACGTTGACGAATTGCACGTTCTCCGGGAACTCTTCCGCAGGCGGCGGCGGCATGTGCAACAATGATAGCACCCCCGTGCTGACGAACTGCACGTTCTGGGGGAACACGGCCACCATGTTCGGCGGCGGCATGTCCAACAGCCAGTCCTCGCCCACGCTGACAAACTGCACGTTCTGCGGGAACACGGCCACGAACGTCGCCGGCGACATGGTGAACTTCTCCTCCTCTTCCCCCACGGTGACCAACTGCATCTTCCGGGGGAACGACTCGCCTTTCTACAATTCCTCCAGCACCCTCACCGTCACCTACTCCTGCATCCAGGGCGGCTACGCCGGCACGGGCAACATCGACCAGGACCCGCTCTTCGTGGACGCGGCGAACGGCGACGTCCATCTCCAGGCCGGCTCGCCCTGCATCGACGCGGGCAACAACGCCGCCGCCAACCTGCCCGCCGCCGACTTCGAGGGCGACGACCGCAAGGTCGATGATTCGGCCACCGCGGACACCGGCAGCGGGACCGCCCCCATCGTCGATATGGGTGTGGACGAGTACGCTGCGGCCCCCACCTTGACCACGTCGGTCGGGCTGGACGCGGGCGATCTCGTAATCACGGACGCTGACGGCGGGGACACCGACGATACACTCACGCTCTCGATCAGCGGCTCGAATGTCCGGGTCTACGACCCCAACAACATTCTTGGGGCCGGGACCGGCGCGACGCAGGTCGACGCCAACACGGTCGACGTGCCGATTGCCAACATCACGGGAGGCATCACGGTCAACACGCTCGCCGGCGGCGACACGATCAACGTCCAGGGCCTCGACGGCGGTGCGGGCAACACGCTCGCGCTCACCATCAACGGCGGCGAGGGCGCCGACATCGTCAACTTCCAGACTGCGCCCACGAACTCCGGCGGCGACGTGACCGTCACGGCCAATTCCATTGGCGTCAACGCGGACCTCAACTGCGGCGGGGACGTGGCCCTCACGGTTGAGGGCGGGGTCGCCGCGCCGGTCCTTACGCAGAACATCTTTGATGACGCCTACGCGGCCGGGCAAAGCATGAATGACTACTATGACGGGCCCGCCTTCACGGGCGGCTGGGGCATCGTCGTCGGGATCGGGAATGGGGATCCGGGCAATTGGGGCCTCGAAGGCACAAATGGGTCCGACTTCTGGGGCTTCAACAATAGCTCTGGCCGAGCCGGCAGCCTCGTCTACTCGACCGACCAGAGCAGCTTCTCAATGGACATCTCGGGCGGTTCCGGGGCCGGTGCGGGCAGTTCCTTCCTGGTCGAGTTCCTCGATGACTCGGTCGTCGTCGGAAGCCAGACAGTGATGACAGAGGCGAAGAATGACTGGCAGACGGTATCGTTTGAGGGCACCTTCGATGCAGTGCAGTGGGACCGGAGCGGAGGCAGTGTCTGGGCGTACGGCATCGACAACATCAGCGCCTCGACCGGAGGCGGCCCGGCCCTCGGGAACCTGATCCTCAACGCCGGGATCACGGCCACTGGCGGCAACGTGGCCCTGTCCGCCACCGATGACGTAACCCTCAGCGGCGCGGACGCAGACGTCACCACCGGCGGAGGCGCGTTCACGGTCGATGCGGACAGCGACGGCGACGGCACGGGCGCTTACACCCAGGACGACGGGGGCAGCGCGGTCTCGACCAGCGGCGGAGCCGTCTCGATCACCGCGGCCGATGTCGAACTGACCGGCACCATCGATGCCGGCGCGGGTAACGTGGCCTTCCGGCATCCGCAGGCCGGCGGAACGATCGACCTAGGCGCGGGCGGCGGCGGGGCGGCGGTGCGGATGTACTGGACCAGCGAAGGAGACGGTAAGCTCCAGCGCGCCAACCCGGATGGCACGAACGTCGAAGACGTGGTCACTAGCCTGTCCGCCCCCGCGGCCGTCGCGGTCGACCAAACAGCCGGAATGGTGTACTGGGCGGATCAGGGAACGGAGAAAATCCAGCGGGCTAACCTGGACGGAACCGGCGTCCAGGATCTGATCACGACCGGCGCGAGCTTTGTGCTGGGGCTCGCGCTGGACGTCGACGGCGGCAAGATGTACTTCACGGACCTGGGCACCCGCTCGATCCAGCGAGCCAACCTCGACGGCACGAACGTGGAGGGACTGGTAACCTCCGGTCTCGCAATCCCCTTGGACATCGCCTTGGACATCACCGGGGGCAAGATGTACTGGGCCGAGGAATTGGGGAAGGTGCAACGGGCCAACCTGGACGGGACCGGCGTTGAAGACATCGTGACGGGGTTGGACCGCCCCTGCGGCATCGCCCTGGACCTCTCCACCGGCAAAGTGTACTGGGCGGACCACATGTCGGACAAGGTTCAGCGAGCGAATCTGGACGGATCGGACGTGGAGGACATCGTGACCGGATTAAACCTCCCGTACTGCGGGTTGGATCTGGATGTCGCTGAGGGGAAAGTCTACTGGGGTGACTACCTGGCCAATAAGGTTCAACGCGCCAATCTTGACGGGTCGAACGTCGAGGACCTGGTGACGGGCGCGAACAGAGCACGCGGCCTCGCCCTGGAATTCGGCGGCGGCGGCTTCTCGCTCACCGACGCGGAACTGGACAATGTGACCACGACCGGCAGGATCGTGGTGGGTGACGCGAGCGCGGGTGACGTCACCATCGCCGGGCCGATTAGCCCGGCCAGTGCCGGCGAGTTGGAGATCGTCAGCGGCGCCGCCATCGGCGACACGAACTCCACCACGCCGGACCTCGCGGTTTCGCAGCTCACCCTCGACGGCAACGTCAAGCCAGGTACCTCGCCCGGAATCCTGGCCCTGGACGGCGACTTCGCGTTCGCTGACGACAGCACCTTCACCGTCGAGATCGGCGGCACCACTGCGGGCGAGGCCGACGACAGCCATGACCAGCTTGCCGTCACCAACGGCGGCGTGACCATCGGGTCGAATGTCGCCCTCAGCACGGCCTCCTGGAACAGCTTCACGCCTTCCCTGGGACAGACGTTCACGATCATCGATAACGACGGCACGGACGCGGTCACCGGCACCTTCGCCGGCCTGACCGAAGGCGACACGATCAGCGACTTCCTCGGCTCCGGCCTGGAGGCCACGATCAGCTACGTCGGAGGCACGGGCAACGACGTGACGATTGCGGTCGACACGGGGAACACTGCCCCGACCGACATCAGCTTGGACAGCACAGACGTGGCGGAAAATGAGGTATCTGGGACGACGGTTGGCACGCTCAGCACGACCGACGACGACGCGGCGGACGCGCACACCCATAGCCTCGTCTCCGGCGCCGGAGACACCGGCAATGGCTCGTTCAGCATTGCCGGCGACCTGCTCAAGACGACCGCTGTTTTCGACCGTGAAACCAAGAGCAGTTACTCGATCCGCGTGAAGACCGACGACGGGAATGGCGGCACGTACGAGGAGGCCTTTACCGTCAGCGTCACCGACGTGAACGAGGCGCCGACTGACATCTCATTGTCCGCTAATGCCGTTGCCGAGAGGACAGACACCAGCGGCGGGTACGTTGTCGGTGCCCTCGGGGGAACAGACCCCGACACCGGCGCACCCTTCAACACGCTGACCTTCACCATCCAAGGCGGCGCGGACTCCGCAAAATTCGGTATCGACGGCTCCAGCAATCTTGTTCTCACCGACGGCGTACTCGACTACGAGGCCTCCACTGACGCCAACGGTGACGGCGTCTACGACGTGACCGTGCGCGTGACCGACGGTGGCACACCGGGGTTCACCTACGACGAGGCGTTCACCGTCACTGTCACCAATGCGGCGGAGGTCGTCCAGCTCTCCGTCTCCGCAAGCACCGGCACAGAGGCCGCCCAGACCGTTGTGACGGTCACTGCCACTGCCGACGGCAAGGTGACCGGGGCACAGACAGTGGACCTCGGCGTTGCTGGGACGGGAATCACGGGAGCCGACTACAGCCTGAGCGGGACACAGATCACCATCGCGGACGACGCCACGCAAGGCTCAGTCACGTTAACCGTTCAGGACGATGCCGTGCTCGAGGGGCCCGAAACGGCCGCACTGACCATCTCGAACCCGTCCACCGGGATCACGCTTGGCGCCACGACGTCCCAGAACGTCCAGATTACCGATAACGACACGGCAGCCGTGACGGTCGAGGATGTGGATGCCACCGAAGGCAGCACGCTCACCTTCACTGTTTCCCTCGATAATGCAGTGCAGGACGCCTTTGACGTGGATGTCTCCTTCACCGACGGCACTGCCACGGGCGGCTCCGACTATGCCAACGCGTCACAGACCGTTTCCTTTGCGGGAAGCGCGGGCGAAGCCCACGCCTTCAACGTCACCACCACTAACCACAGCTTGGTCGAGGGCGCGGAGGGACTCACTGTCAATCTGGATGCCACGAACGCTCTAGTCGGCGACAGCGACACGGCCACAGGCACGCTCGAACCCAACGACTGGGCCATGATCTCATTCCAGAACGACGACATCACGGTGGACGAAGACGCCGGCACGGTCGATGTCACCGTCGTCTTGGCGACCACCGACGGCGCGGGCGGCAATCCGCCCCTGGGCCCGGGCTACCAGGCGACCGTGGACGTGGACGACCTGCTCAGCGGCACGGCGATCTCGGGCGGAACGGACTACACGTACGCCGACCCGACCCAGATGACGTTCTCGCAAGCCAACGGCGATGGGCACAACGCGACCAAGACTGTCACCATCACGCTCGCGAACGACCAAGTGGTCGAGCCGGACGAGACGGTCGAACTGGAGCTCAGCAATCTGAACGAACCCCGTGGCGCGACCGCCACCGGGGCACCCTCTAGCGCGCAGGTGACCATCGACGATGACGACACGGCCACCGTGTCGATCGCCAAGGTCAGTGACGGCGCAGAAACCGACAGTCCGACGGCCGGCAAGTTCCGCGTGACACAGTCGAAGGTCAGTGCGACTGACACCGTGCTGAGCTACAGCGTTGGCGGAACGACTGCCGCTGGCACGGACTACACCGCATTGAGCGGCACTGTGACCATCACTGCCGGTGCGACGACTGCGGATATCGACGTGGCCGTGCTGACTGACGACATCGTGGAAGCGACCGAGACCGTGGCGGTCAGCAACCTGGCGAAGACGTCGGGCGACGTGGACATCAGCGTCGGCACAAACAACGCCAGTCTGGACATCACGGACGACGACACGGCCACGGTGTCGATTGCGAGAATCGACGACGGCGCCGAAACCGACAGCCCGACCGCCGGGAAGTTCCGAGTGACGCAGACGGCCGTCAGTTCGACGGACACCGTGTTAGCCTACAGCACGGGAGGCACGGCCGCTTCCGGCTCGGATTACACGGCCCTAAGTGGCACTGTGACCATCGCTGCCGGTTCAACCACCGCGGACATTGACGTGGCCGTGCTGAACGATGATATCGTGGAAGCGACTGAGACCGTGGCGGCCAGCAACCTGGCCAGGACATCGGGCGATGCGGATATCAGCGTGTCAACGGACAACGCGAACCTTGACATTACGGACGACGACACGGCCACCGTCTCGATCGCGCGAGTCAACGACGGCGCGGAAGCGGACAGTCCCACGGCCGGCAAGTTCCGCGTGACCCAGACCAAGGTCAGCGCGACCAACACGGTGGTGAGCTATGGCGTTGGCGGCACGGCTGCATCCGGTCCGGATTACACGGCCTTGAGTGGCACGGTGACCATCGCCGCCGGTGTGACGACCGCTGACATTGATGTGACCGTGCTGACGGACAACATCGTGGAAGCGACCGAGACCGTGACGGTCAGCGGCTTGGCCAAGGACTCCGGCGATGCAGACATCGGGGTCGGCACGGCGAGCGCCAGCCTGGATATCACAGACGACGACACGGCCACGGTGTCGGTCGCCAAAGTCAACGACGGCGCCGAGACCAACAGCCCGACGGCTGGCAAGTTCCGGGTGACGCAGACGGCTGTCAGCTCGACCAACACCGTGCTGAGCTACGACACCGGGGGCGCGGCCGCCTCAGGTTCGGACTACACGGCTCTGAGCGGCACAGTGACGATCGTGGCGGGTGCCACGACCGCTGATGTTGACGTGACCGTCCTGAGCGACGGCATCGTGGAGGCGACCGAAACCGTGACCATCACCAGCTTGGCCAAGACGTCCGGCGACGTGGACATCAGCGTCGGCACAAACAACGCCAGTCTGGACATCACGGACGACGACACCGCCCAAGTCAGCGTTGCCCAGACGACCGACGGCAACGAGCAGGGACCGGTCGATGGCGTCTTCGCCCTGACGCAGAGCGCGCAGAGCTCGACGAACACGGTTGTGAGTTACAGCATCGCCGGAACCGCAGCAGCTGACTCTGACTATACGGCGCTGAGCGGCAGCGCGACGATCGCGGCGGGCGCGACGTCCGCAACCATCACTGTTCCGGTAACGAACGACGCGCTTGTGGAGGCGACGGAGACGGTAACCGTAACGGTGACCACGGTCACCAGCGGCGACCCCCAGATCAGCATCGATGGGGGAGACGCCAGCGCCAGCCTGGACATCATCGATAACGACAAGGCGAGTATCACCGTCGACAACATCTCTGTGGCAGAGGACGGCGCGTTCTCATTTGCCGTGTCTTCTGATGCGGCTGCGAGCGAGGACATGACCGTTCTTGCAGGCACGGCTGGGGGGACCGCGTCGTCGGGTGTCGATTTCACGGCTTTCTCCAGTCAACTGGTGACCATCTCCGCCGGTGCGACGTCTGAAACGGTCACGGTCACGGTTGCGGACGACGCAATCGTTGAGACCAACGAGACGTTCCTCCTCAACCTGACTGATGCGAGGTTCAACGGCACTACGGACGCTACACGCATTGAGATTGGTGACAGTCAGGGCCAGGCCGTTATCGAAAACAACGACACGGCCAGTATCTCAATCAACGACATCACGGTGGTTGAGGACGGGACCTTCACGTTCACGGTGACGTCAGACAGGCAGGCAAGCAGAGCCCTGGCCGTCCTTGCCAGCACCGCGGCCGGCACGGCTACACCGCCTGGGGACTTTGCGGCCATCATTGACCAGACCGTCACGATCGCGGCCGGCGCTACGACGCAGACGGTCACCGTGACCGTGATTGACGATCAGTTGGTGGAGGATGCGGAGACGTTTGTCGTCAATCTGTCGGATCCGGAATTCGATAGCGGCACGGATGCGACCCGTGTGGTGATTGGCGACTCGCAAGGCCAGGGCACGATCCAGAACAACGAAACGGACTATGGCGACGCTCCGGACAGCTATGGGACGTTGGTTGCCAGTGCCGGGGCGAGCCATACGTGCGTGTTTGCGTTCCAGCTCGGCCCGACCATCGACGGTGATCCCGACGGACAGATCATCCCCAACGGGGACGCGACCGATGATGACGGCGATGCCGAGGGCAATGATGACGACGGAATTGCATTCAACGCGGACTTGATCAGTGCTGCTGTCGACACGACCTGCAGTGTAGCGGTCACCGCATCGGCAACTGGGAAGCTCGACGCGTGGATCGACTTCGACGGCAGTGGCATGTTCGATCAAGCCAACGAACGGATCGCTGATGGCGCGGATGTTGTTGCGGGCTTGACGGTGGTGCCTTTCACGGTGCCGGTGGGGGCGAGAGTCGGCAGCACCTTCGCGCGCTTCCGGTTCAGTTCTGTCGGTGGATTGGCCCCGACTGGTGCTACTGCGGACGGCGAAGTCGAGGACTATCACGTATCGATCATTGACGGCACGACCGAACAGCCCATTGACGTGGACGTGCCGTCCGGAGGCAACTTCCTCTTATCCATTGACACCCCCGGCGGAACCAACGTCCTTGTCGAGGATGGCTCCGGGACCGACCTGCTTCTGACCCCCATGGGTTCTGTGGATACGCTCACCCTCGACGGCAGTTCCGGGGATGATACGTTCACGATCGATCTGGACAACGGTGACGCGATTCCCGACGGTGGCTTGACCATCAACGGCGCGGGCGGTACTGACAGCGTGGTGGTCACCAGCGCCACCTTTGGCACGATGGTCTACACGTTCAGCGGCGGCGGCAGCGGCACGATCGATTTTGACAACGACGGCAACGTCGACATTACATACACCGGCCTTGAGCCGATCGACAACACCGGCGTGACGGAGACGGACATCGTGTTCACGCTCAATGCCGGAGTTACAGACGCAGAGCTCCTTGACTATGGCGGGGCAGCGGACGGCAACTCCCAGCTGGACTTCACCGCCAACTCGGATGAGGACGTATACTTCAAACACCCCACCAACTCGCTGACCATCAACGCGAGCGGCAGCAGCAGCGCCGTGTTGCTCCGCGACATGGACAACGGCTTTGCCGCTGGAACGACGACAGTTACGCTCACCAGTTCGGATGGTACGGATACATTCACGGTCGATCCGGACGGCGGGAGCGCCGACCTTCTGGGCACTCAGACGGACCTGACACTCACCGGGGCCATCCTTGACCTAGACGGCAATAGCGAAGCCATCGACACCCTAGACGGCAACTCGGGGGCCAAGATCAGGAGTACGGGGGGGACACCCACGTTGACCCTCGGCTCGGACGACGGTGACGGGGCATTCGCCGGCGTGATCGAGGACGGCACGGGCACGGTAGCGTTGACAAAATCCGGCACTGGCACGCTAACGCTGAGCGGGGCCAACACCTACACCGGTTCCACGACGGTCAGCGACGGTACGCTGAAGCTGGGTGCGAGCAGCGCGCTGGGCGATACCACCGCTGTCAGTGTGGCCGCGGGCAAGACGTTCGACTTGGACGGCAAGAGCGACACAATCGGTTCCCTTGCCGGTGCGGGTAACGTCACCCTCGGCGCCGGCACGCTCACGACCGGTGATGCCACTGACACGATCTTCACCGGGGTGGTCAGCGGCTCGGGTGGCCTGACAAAGGCGGGCGCGGGTACGTTCACCATTGCCGGAACCAACACGTACACTGGCGCGACCACCGTTAGCGACGGCACGCTGAAGCTGGGGGCCAGCACGGCTATTGCCGATTCTTCCGACGTGGCGGTCGCGGGAACGCTGGACTTGAACGGGAACGGTGAGACGATAGACGGGCTGAGCGGCGCTGGCGCGGTGACGAGCAGTGTCACGGGCGCTATCACCCTCACTGTGGGGGCCAACGACCAGACCAGTGAATTTACCGGTACACTGCAAGACGGCGCGGGAACGGTTGCGCTGACCAAGACCGGCGCGGGCACGCTGGCCCTGACCAACGCAAAGGCCTACACTGGCGCCACCACCGTCGGCAACGGCACGCTACTCGTCAACGGCGCGCTTACGGGCTCCGCAGTCGCGGTGAACGACGGGGGCACGCTCGGTGGCACGGGCTCGATTGCCGGCAGTGTGTCGGCAGCGTCGGGCAGTGCGATCGCCCCGGGTGCGAGCCCCGGCATGCTGTCGACCGGACCTGTCGCCCTCGTGAGTGGGGCAGAGCTGACGATGGAGTTCAACGGCACGACGCCCGGTACTGGCCACGACCAGTTGGCTGTGACCGGCACCGTGGATCTGGGCGGGGCAACGCTCGGCTGGAGCGTTGGTGGCGGGTATACCCCGGCGGACAACGACGAACTCGTGCTTGTCGACAATGACGGTACAGCCGATGCGGTTGCCGGTACGTTCGACGGCCTGGCCGAGGGCGGCACAGTGTCCACTGATTTCGGCGGCACGGGCAAGACCGCGCGCATCACCTACGCGGGCGGCGACGGCAATGATGTTGCCATTGTGGTCGATGGACCGGAGAGCACAGCCGCACCGACTGGTGATGGGGCAAGCACAGTGACGCTCCGGATCGTGGGCTCAAACCTCCAAACCTACGTCAACGGCGCGCTTGACAACATTCGCCCCATTGATGGCGTGACCAGCGTGACCATCAGCGGCGCGGACAATGAGGACGACACGCTCACTCTCGACTACGGCACAGCTGCCTCAGGCGTAGCAGTGACGTACACCGGCGGGGCCGGGGCCGGCACGGATACGCTGGGGATCGAGAATGGCTCCTTCACTTCCGTGACCGTCAATCTGACCGCCCCGGGAGCGGGGACCATCGATTTGAACAGCAACGCGAGCGCCGACGTGACCTTCAGTGGACTGACCCCCGTCGATATGACCGGAAGCTCGCCCACGGACATCATCTTTAACCTCGCGGACAACGTGACCGACGCGATCCTCGAAGACGACGCCCAAGTCGGCGACGGCGAGTCACAATTGAGCTTCACCACCCAGGCGCTCGAGGACGTAGTGTTTGCGAACCCCGCAAACTCCCTCACCATCAACGCCGGTGGGGGCGGCAGCTTGGTGACGCTTAAGGCGATGGATAGCGGGTACGCGCCCGGGGCCTTCACAGTGACAGGCGACAGTGGAGACAGCTTCACGTTGGACGCCGCAGACATCGTCCCGAACGCTGCGGCTGTCACCGTCACCACGGCTACACTGAACCTGAATGGCAACAGTGACACCATCGGCTCGCTGACCGGCTCCGGACCGGTAACCCTCGGCGTGGGCACGCTGACCACGGGCGGGAACGACGCCTCTACAAGTCACGCCGGCGTCATCAGTGGCTCGGGTGGCCTGACCAAAGCCGGGAGCGGCACGTTCACCATTGCCGCAGCAAGTACTCACACTGGCGCAACCATGGTGAACGACGGCACACTGAGGCTAGGCCTTGCCAACGCGCTGAGCGACAGCACGGCGGTCACCATTGCCGCAGGCAAGACGCTTGACCTGGACGGCAACAGCGACACCATCGGTTCGCTCGCGGGGGCGGGCAGCGTCACGCTGGGCGCCGGCACACTGACTGCCGGAGCGGATGATAGCAGCACGACCTTCAGCGGCGTGGTGAGCGGCTCGGGCGGATTGACCAAGGCCGGTACGGGTACGTTCACCATTTCCGGCGCTAACACGTACACCGGTGCCACCGCGGTCAATGACGGCACACTGAAGCTGGGGGCCGACAACGCCCTGAGCGACAGCACGGCAGTGACTGTGGCTGGGGGCGCGACCTTGGATCTGGACGGCAACAGCGACACAGTCGCGTCCCTGGCGGGTGCCGGCGATGTGGCGCTGGGCACAGGCACGCTTACCACCGGTGATGCCAACGACACAACTCTCAGTGGTGTGATGAGCGGTTCAGGCGGGCTTACCAAGGTGGGCAGCGGCACGTTCACGCTGTCCGGCGCCAACACGTACACTGGCGCAACTGCGGTCGACGACGGCACGCTGAAGTTGGGTGCGTCCGACGTACTGAGCAACAGCACCGCCACCACCGTGGCCGCGAGCAAGACCCTCGACTTGGACGGCAACAGCGACACCATCGGCTCGCTGGCCGGCGCCGGCAACGTCATGCTTGGCGTCGGCACGCTGACCGCCGGGGCGAGCAACGCGTCCACCACGTTCAGCGGGATCATCAGCGGTTCGGGCGGCTTGGCCAAGAGCGGCAACGGCACGTTCACCATTTCCGGCGCCAATACCTACACCGGTGTCACCACGGTCAGCGCGGGCACGCTGCAGCTTGGCGCGTCTGACGTGATTGCGGACAGTTCCGACGTGAGCGTTGCCGGGACACTTGATCTGGACGGCAACAGCGACACGGTTGGTGCCCTGTCCGGGAATGGGAGCATCACCTTAGGGGCAGGCACGCTCACGGCCGGCGACGGCGCAAACACCACGTTTGGCGGCGTCATCAGTGACAACGGCGGATTGACCAAGACCGGGGCGGGTACACTGACACTGAGCGGTGTCAACACATACACCGGAGCCACCACCATCACGGGCGGCACGCTCTCGGTAACCGGGTCGCTTGCGAACACCGCGGTGGCTGTCAACACGGGCACGACGCTGAAGGGCACCGGCACCATCGTGGGCACTGTCACGAGCACGGGAGGAACGGTGGCTCCTGGCGTGTCTCCCGGCACGCTCACCACGGGCAGCATCGTTCTCGACTCGAACTCGACATTCTCGATCGAACTCGACGGAACGGCTGCGGGGACGGGCTACGACCAGCTGGTGGTAACCGGCACGGTTTCTCTCGGCAATGCTACGCTGAGCGGAACACTTGGATTTGCTCCGACACCTGGCGACAAGTTCCGCATCATCGATAACGACGGCGGAGACTCGGTCTCCGGGCAGTTCAGCGGAATGGCCGAGGGCGCTATCATCACCATTGGTGGCGTGGAGTTCTCGATCACCTACAAAGGCGGCACCGGCAACGATGTCGAACTGACCGCGGCCCCGCCGCTGATCGTGTACGTGGACGACAGTTGGGGGGCACTGTCGCCTGGAGATGATCCGCCGGGTCCCGCCACCAACTACGGTTACGACGGGTTCGACACCGTCCAAGGCGGTATCAGCGGCGTGCGCGTTGGCGGCACAGTCTACGTATACACGGGCACGTACGGCGAGAACGTGGCCGTCAACAAGGCGGTGACGTTGACCCGGGCGGATGTGACCGAGACGCCTGTGATGTCGGCTGGGGGCACTGGCCTGAGCATCACCGTGCCCGGTGTCGTGGTCAACTACATCACGCTGCAGAACTACGCGGTTGGTGTCGACGTGGTGGCAGGTGGTGATGCTGTGGTTGAGTACTGCGGATTGGTGAACTGCACGGTGG
>Ga0209045_1000768_pt1 | contig 34626 bp, 18 predicted proteins | sample SaaInlLV_10m_DNA_4_FD_184664 | JGI IMG/M metagenome (GOLD analysis project Ga0209045, IMG submission 184664) | Marine microbial communities from expanding oxygen minimum zones in the Saanich Inlet - Saanich Inlet SI072_LV_200m_DNA (SPAdes) (version 2) | ecosystem: Environmental > Aquatic >...
TTGTGCGCGGCTCTGTTCGGGCAGGAAGACCGCTTACGTTGTGCGCGGCTCTGTTCGGGCAGGAAGACCGCTTACGTTGTGCGCGGCTCTGTTCGGGCAGGAAGACTGCTTACGTTGTGCGCGGCTCTTTTCGGGTAGGAAGACCGCTTATGGCACCGACTCGAGGGCGGCCTTTTGAATGCTGATGGCGTCTACGGGGCATGCGGCTACGCAGGCTCCGCAGCGGATACACTCGTATTGATTGATCCAGACCAGCGTGGTTTCCTGGGTGGTCTCGGCTTCCTCCCACCCGGTTATGCGCCCATCCTCATCCTGCTGAACACTCTTGAGCTTCAGGATGCACTCTGGACGCGGCTTGACCTTCAGGCACCAGTCGCAGTAGATGCATTTATCCGGATCAATCTCGAACTTGAGATGGCAACGGTAGCAGCGCTGCGTCTCTTCGACGGCAAGGTCTGCGTCATAGCCCTGTTCGACTTCGCTCTGCAGATCGCGCTGGGTGAGGGGGAGCGCGGGCAGGGGCTGGAGAGGCACATCATCCATCTCGCGGATGCGTCCGCTCTCGCGGACATCGCTGATGAGCACGTGGTCTTCAAAGCGTGACTCTCCCATCAGGTAGGCATCGATATTGCGAACGGTCGTCTTGGCGTGGCCGATTGCATCGATCAGGGAGTTGGCGCCTTGGGCGAAGTCACCGACTGCGAAGACGTTGGCGAGAGCTGTCAGCCCTGAGCCGTCGCCGAGGAGCCACTGGTCGTCCCCCACGATTTCGGCGCGGTGTTCGCCCTGGATCCAATCGGTGTCCGGGAATTGGCCGGTTGCCAGGAGAACGGTGTCGACCGGGATTTCGAACTCGCTCCCTTCGATGGGGATTGGTCGCCGTCGCCCGTCTTCATCGGGTTCTCCAAGGCGCGTTCTGATGAAGCGCATGCTGGTGACCTTGCCGTCCTTGCCGAGGTATGCCTTCGGGGTCACCATGAGTTCCAAAGGGATACCTTCGTGCTCGAGTTCTTCCAGTTCGCCGGGAGTCACCAGCATCTCGGTTTCCGAGCGTCGGTACCACACGGTCACCATTTCCGCGGGGATTCTGAGAATGGACCCATCAGCGGCGTTGGTCCCATGCGGGAGCTCAACTGTGGTTGCACCGAGTCGCCGGGCTGTCCGGGCGCAGTCCATGGCGGTGAAGCCACCGCCAATGACCACCACTCGCTCGCCGAGGTCCGGTTTGCCACCTTCGTTCACTTTGAGCAGGAAGTCGAGTCCGTGTCTGATACCGGAGAGGTCCTTGCCCGGAAGGTCCAGGAGGTTCGGTCGCAGTGTCCCGGCCGCCATCACGACGGCATCGTTGTCTTCGAGCAGTCGGTCGAAAGTAACGTCTGTCCCGATCGCCACTCCGCAGCGGATCTCGATTCCGAGTGCTTCGATCTGGGCGATTTCGTGGTCAATGATGTTCCGTGGCAGGCGGAATTCCGGGATTCCCTGGTTCATCATACCGCCAGCCTGGGTGTGCTTCTCGTAGACGGTCACTGTGTGTCCGCAAAGGGCCAGTTGACGGGCTGCGGCCAGGCCGGCTACGCCGGCTCCGACGACGGCAACCGTCTTTCCGGATGGCTCAAACCACTTGGGGAGAACCTTGAGTTCCTGCTTGCACAGGTCGGCGGCCGACCGTTTGGAGTGACAGATCGCCACTGGTTCGCCGAGGTCGTCCCAGCCATGCCTGCATTCGGCTTCGCATGGTCGTGCGCAGACCCGTCCCAGCACTCCGGGAAAGACGTTGTCTCGCAGGTTGATCTCGTAGGCGCGTTCATACTCGTTGTCGAAGATGGCGGTCAGGTACTCAGGGATGTCAGTTCCGGCGGGGCAGGCGGCTTGGCAGGGGATGTTCTGAGCGACCCAGTCGAAGTCCTTTGGCGTGTCTGCCACGCCTTTCGTTCGTGAAAGGGCACTGAAACTGTAGGGCGACGGTTTCTCCGGGCGTTCGCTGTCCCAGCCACCGAGGGAGAAATCGGGCTTGCAGGCATGGCAGGCCTCACGTGGGTGCTCCTCCGGGCCAAGCGCATCGTTGATTTCCTCCAGCCACGGCTGGTCAAAGCCGTGTTCGCGGGCCCGGTCGGCGAAGAAACGTGCGGAGAACAGGTCTCCCCTGGCATCGCCGCGCTGCAGGTATGCTCTGGCCAGGAGGGCGCAGACGATACCGCTATCCGGGACACCTGTATCGCACAGCAGCTTCAGCGCTTCGTCGCATTGGCCCTGGTCGAGCAGTCTTTTGGCTGTTTCGATCCGTTCGCTCATCTATCCGTCCTATTCTTCCGCACCGTTCAGCGCGTCGATCATGGATTCCACGGGAACACGTTCGCAGAACTGGCCGAAGGTCTCCGCGTGGTCTGTTCGGTTGGCCAGATAGTGCTCGAGGAGGCGTCGGATGGCGTCGGGAACTTCGGGCGTCGGCACGTGCCCAACCCAGACGCCGATCTTCCCGGCTTCGCTGAGCTTTCCCCCGACAAAGATGTCGAACCCATCCACGTTGCCCCCTTCGGGTTGCCGGATGCGTTTGCCACGCAGACCGATATCGCCAATCCACGCATGGGCACAGTTGTTGGGGCACCCGGTGAGGTTGAGCTTCAACGTTCCCACCTGTTCCCAGAACGCCCGATCCTCGGCGAATTCCTCGAGAATCAGTCGATAGGCGGCGGTCGTATCAGCTGCTGCCATTCGGCACACCGTTGTTCCCACGCAGGCCACGGCATCGGGCAGGCGTTCGTGTCCTTCGCTGTGCAGACCGGCTTCCCGGATCTCGCCCAGCAGCGACTCCGCGTCGTCCCGGGCAACCGCACGGATTTCCACGTTCTGCCGGTTGGTGAACATGACATCGCCGTTGCCGTAGGTGTCAGCCCAGCCCGCAATGGCCTTGGATTGGGCTGTCTGCATTTCAGACCGGGGAATGATGATCCGGACGGAAACGGTCGTGCCATCGTTTTCGGGCAGGACAGTTTGGCCATCAAGGTAGGCGGGTTGGATCTGTGGTACGGGAGACTCAGCCGGCACAATCTGTTCCAGCCCCGTGACACCCCGTTCGCGCAGAATGCCCAGCACGATGTCCCCGAACGCCGGTGCCCCGATTCGGTCAACAATGATCTTGAGTCGGGCGAAGGCGCGATTTCGTCGGTCTCCATGGCGGTGGAACGCCTCGGCCGTGGCTTGGGCCACCGGGAGAGCAAGCTCCTGCGGGACCCAGTCGAAGACGCGTTTGGCCAGGTAAGGGCGAGCCCCGAGTCCCCCTCCTGCATGGAATTGCCAGCCGAACTCGCCCTTCCCATCAGGGGTGGGGCGCTCTACCGGGACCCAGCCCTGGCAGTTCATCAGCGTCTGAGCGCACGCCCGGGGGCATCCCGCAACCGAGATCTTGTGTTTACGCGGCAAGTTGCGCTGGAGATCGCGGATCTCCGGATCATTGGCCATTGCCAGGATGAAGGCCCGCGCGTAGTCCCCTACTTCATGCGGACATACTCCCAGCTGGGAACACGAGACCAGATTTCGGGTGACGTCGCCGCAACCGTTCTTGGTGGTCACGCCGACCTCGGCCATGCCCTCGATGATCTTATAGATATCCTGCTGCCGCACCCAGTGGAACTGAAGCGTCTGTCTTGTGGTGATGCACAGGACACCTTGAGCGTACGTCTCAGCGAGTTCAGTGGCGCGCTGGAACTGCCGACTGGTCATGAGGCCGCCCGGGGCCACAAGGCGAATCATGAAGAAGGTCGACTGCAACTGGTGGTAGACGCCGCACCACTTGAACATCCCGAGCTCGTTTGGCGTGAGCTCAGCGAATGGGCGCTTCGCGATCTCTCTGAAATCAAAATCAGGAGAGATCTCGAGTTTGTCTTTCTCCACTTGCGTCAGCTGTGGCTGCGCGGGCATCGGCGATCTCCGGTTCGGGTTCGGTGGTTCAGTGAGCCTACAGGTAGTATTCAAGCAGTACGTTCATGCGACTGAGGACTTCCCGGATTTCCTTGACCGACGTGGTCGGGTCCTGACTGGATGGCAGCCGGACGTCCACGTTCTCGGGGCTGAGCGAGGTCTCGCCTATGCTCACAACGACCACCCGGTTGGGTGAACTGAGCAGGCGGAGTTTGCGGAGGTCGTACTCATCCATGTCGTCGAGTGAACTGATGAAGATCAACCCCACATCGGTCATGATGCGACACAACTCGCCGACGCGTCGAATGTGTTCGTCCCGATCCCAGAAGTTATGACCAACATCGGCCGCAAGTCCCTCAACCAAGTTTGAGACACCCAGATAGTAGGTCTGGTAGCTGGACTTGAAGAGGGATAGTTCAAGATGACGAGCAACGCTCCGTTTTCCTGACCCGCGCGCCCCGGTCACGATGACCGCCTGGCCACGATGCTGATTCTTGGCGACCCGGTTGGCAGGGGTTACCATGCCGTGTTCCCAGACGAACTCACGCCGGTCCACATGTGCTTCCAGCGGGTTCTGCTGTTCGTCGTCAGCTGAGTCGTCGCTGTCATCCGGGCCACCCACGGTGGGAATGATCATGACGGATGCCACCGTGTTGTTGCTGGCGGGATCGATCAGGATACAGCTTCCCGTTTCGCGATTCTTGTCGTAGAAATCGTAGAACAGGGGAAGGTGTGTGGTCAGGGCCACGCGCCCGAACTCATTCAGACCGAGTTCGTTGGCATCGTGCTTCTCGAGCGTATTCACATCGATACCATAGAGCAGGGAACGCACGTGGGCTTTGGTCGTCCGGCCTGCATGCCGGATGACATAGTTGTTGCCTTTCTGCATGGGCGTGTCGCTCATCCAGAGGATCATGGCTTCAAAGTGTGTGCCAACGGTGGGTAGGCGATCAGCGTGGACGATCATATCGCCGTTGCTGCTGTCGATCTCGTCCTCCAGTTCCAGCATGACAGCCTGAGGGGAGAATGCCTCCTGTAAGTCACCATCTGGTGTCACGATTCGCCGAACCGTGGTCTCTTTGAGTGAAGGGAGCGACTTAACTCGGTCTCCCGTGTGTATTGTTCCGGAGACGACGGTTCCCGCAAAGCCTCTGAAATCGCGATCCGGCCGGCTGACGAACTGAACGGGGAAACGAAAATCGCCTCCCTCTTCGGCCTCCCCCACATCGATGGTCTCGAGTAGTTCGAGAATAGGGGGGCCATCGTACCAGGGCATCTCATCCGAACGGTCCACCACGTTGTCCCCGCGCAGGGCGGACAGGGGCACGAAGTGGAGGTGCGGGATGTTCAGACGATCAGTGAACGTCTTGTAGGTCTCCAGAATGTCGTCATAGACGCTCTTGCTGTAGTCGACCAAGTCCATCTTGTTGACTGCCACAACGACGTGTCTGATTCCGAGCAGGGAAACGATGAAGGAGTGTCGTTTCGTTTGGGTCAGCACTCCCTGGCGTGCGTCAATGAGGACCACGGCCAGGTCTGCCGTGGATGCCCCGGTTGCCATGTTTCGAGTGTATTGCTCGTGGCCAGGTGTGTCGGCGATGATGAATTTCCGTTTAGGCGTGGCGAAATAGCGGTACGCGACATCGATGGTGATGCCTTGTTCACGCTCCGCTTTCAAGCCGTCGAGAAGCAACGCGTAATCGATCTCGCCTTCACCGGCGTTACCGACGGTTTCACTGTCACGCTGCAGCGCACTCAGCTGATCGTCAAAGATCAGTTTGCTGTCGTGCAGCAGGCGACCGATGAGGGTTGATTTGCCGTCATCCACGGACCCGCAGGTAATGAACCTGAGCAGGTCCTTCTGTTCATGTTGGTTAAGGAAAGCATCTATATTCATCAGAAGTACCCCTCTCGCTTCTTCTGTTCCATTGAAGAGTCACCGTCATGGTCGATGACTCGGGTGGAGCGTTCGCTCACACGTGTCTGCATCATTTCCGCCACGATGGCTTCGACCGTATCGGCCGAGGACTCCACGGCTCCGGTCAGCGGATAGCAGCCCAACGTGCGGAAACGGACCTCTTTCATGACCGGTTTCTCACCTGGTTCCAGGCGCATCCGCTCATCGTCAACCATGATCCATGACCCATCGCGCATGACAACGGGGCGCTCTTTTGCGTAGTACAGCGGGACAATCTCGATTTTCTCGAGGCGGATGTACTGCCAGATGTCCAGTTCGGTCCAGTTCGACAGAGGGAAGACTCTGACGCTCTCTCCCGGGTTGATTCGGGCATTGTACAGTGACCACAGCTCGGGACGCTGGTTCTTTGGGTCCCATTGGTGGTGCCTGTCTCGGAAGGAGTAGACTCGTTCCTTGGCTCGGGACTTCTCCTCATCCCGTCGAGCTCCTCCGAATGCGCAGTCGTACTTGCCCTTCGTGAGCGCCTGGAGCAGAGACTGCGTTTTCATGGTGTCGGTGTACCGGCGACTGCCCAGATCGAACGGGTTGGCCCCGGCCTTGCGGCCCTCCTCATTGATGTTGACGATGAGGTCTAGTCCCTGCTCTCTGCAAAATCGGTCACGGAAGGTCAGCATGTCGCGGAACTTCCAGGTCGAATCCACATGAAGCAACGGGAAGGGCACGCGTCCCGGGTAGAACGCCTTCTGGGCCAGACGCACCAGAACCGAGGAGTCCTTGCCGATCGAGTAGAGCATGACCGGTTTCTCGAACTGGCTGTAGGCATCACGAATGATCCGGATGCTCTCAGCCTCAAGCTGTCTCAATTGACTTAGTTTGTGTGATACTGTCATGTGTCTTTACCTTCCCCGGCCAGGGCAGGCCTGACCAGTTTCCCATCAACCCAATGCAGGCCGCATTCCTTGTGTTCCTCTTCTTCCCACCACCAACGCCCGGCTCGGAAAGACTCGCCCGGCTTGATCGCCCGTGAGCAGGATGCGCAGCCGATCGACACAAAGCCCTGGTCATGGAGTGGGTTGTAGGGCACATTGTTGGCCTTTACGTAAGCCCGCACATCGTCCTCTGACCAGTCCATCAGAGGGTTGAGTTTGAATATGGTGTTATTCGCGTCCCATTCGAGCGTTCCCATGTCTGCTCGGGTCGAAGACTGCTCCCGACGCAAGCCACAGACCCACAGGGCTGCTCCGGAGAGCGCCCGGGCCAGAGGCCGGAGCTTGCGGACCCCGCAGCATCGCTTCCGGTTCTCGGTACTATGATAGAACAGGTTCACCCCGTTCTCCGCGACCATGGTCTCGACCTCAGTCGCGTCCGGGAAGTAGATCTTGATCTTCGTGCCGTAACGGGATTCTGTTGCCTCGATCAGGTCGTACGTCTCCTGGAAAAGGCGGCCTGTGTCCAGCGTGAATGCCGGAATCTCCAGGCCGTCCCGACAGACCATATCCATGATCACCTGATCCTCGATTCCCATGGAAGACGCAAACACGGCGTTCCCGGGGAAACGTGTCGTGGCCCACTGCATCACGTCGACGGGACCCAGTCCCGCGATCTCGTCTTGCAGTTGCGGAAGATCAGCTTGGCTCAAGGAAACACTCACAGGCTATCGCTCCTTCGTTCACCAGCGGGTCTTTTCGGCGTATCACCCGCTAAATACCATAATCTCTATCGGATTAGTCAACATGCAAGTCTTGAGGCGGAAAAAAAGGGGGGAGGGGCAGGCTTGCTCCCTCGGGCGAGCAGCGAACGGTTGTTCCCGGCATTGCCATCTCTTCGAGCGGACTTACGTTGCGGTGAAATCCCACGTCCTGAGGTTGGAGAGATGTTCCCATGAAGATCAATGCAGTGCGATTGGTGGTGACCCTCTGTGCCGTTGGTGTCGGGCCGTCAGGGCTGAGTCAGGAGGGCCCCGTGTCTGCCGCGCGGGAGGGGCGTCCGTTTGTTCGCGCGGGCAGAGCGAGCTCGCGGCCGGTGATCGATGGTCGTGGTGAGGAGGCCATATGGGGGAACGGGCTTGCCCTCGGACCGTTCGTCGCGTTGATCGGCGACGCATTCCCGGAGGAGGGGACCAGTGTCCGATTGCTGTGGGATGACGTTGGGCTGTATGTCTGTGCGCGCTGCGACGACGCCCTGCTTGATCCGGTGCTCCAGCGGACACACGAGATCAAATCAGACGTCGTTTCCCGCGACGGGAACGTGTTCAGGGATGACTGTGTGGAGCTCTTTCTGCAGCCCCCCGGCACCAGCGGGACGTACTACCATCTTGCGTTCAACCCGCGGGGAACACTGTATGACGCGGTTTGCCGGAAGGACGTGTTCGATACGACGTGGCAGTCAGGAGCCGTAGTAGCCGTCCACGCTGAGACTGACGCATGGACTGCTGAAGTGGCCATCCCGTGGAAGGCGCTCGGCGGGACGCCAATGCGGGGCGACCATTGGGGCTTCAATGCGGGGCGACATCGGGCGTCGAATGACGAGCATTCCGCATGGTCGCCGACGGGCGTCGGCTTCCACAACCCGGAGGCGTTTGGTGCGGTCGGGTTTGGTGAGAACGTCCCGGCTCTGCTGGGGAACGGGATCCCGAGCTTTGAGGAGGGTGCGAAGCGATGGAAGCTCAGTCACTGTTCGTCGTCTCCCCTTTCCGCTTCGGTCTCGACACGCTACGAACGGGGGCCGTGGACAGCGTTCCAAGTGGCGTTGCCTGTCTCACCTGACACGCCGGCGCAAAGCGCCATTCCGTACACACTCTGTCTGCGCAACCGCTGCATCCTCCTCAGCGCCCCGGCGGAGAAGCAGGACAACACCATCTGTTTCCGGACGGGCAGTCTGCCTGTCCGGGCGGGGAGCGTCTATGACTTCTCCGCAATGGTCCGAGCTGTTGACCTGGTGAAAGGGGGCCGCCCGTTGGCTTTCTCAGTCAGTTCCTATGACGCGGATGGTAAGGCGATCAAAACGTACGAACGCATCGTCCACGTTCCTGTCGGGACTTACGACTGGCAGGCTGTCCACGGGACGTGGCGGGCTCCGGATAACGCCGCTGAGATCCTCTTCTGGGTCGTGAAGTGGGGGAAGTCGGGGATGACTGGTGACGTCTGGCTGGACGACATGCAGTTGGTTGAGACCGGGAAGAGGGAAAACGTGATCCCAAACGGGGGGATAGAACCGGATGGTGAGGGAGGGATCGGGGGGTGGCCAGTTCAGCATGGTGCGTATGTGGCGAGCTACCCGCGAGGAGCGACGGTGTCGGTTGTCCGTCGTCTCGCAGCGACCGACGGGACGCTCCTGCAACGCTCTGCCGTCTACACGGGGGTCGTCACAGCGGAGGTCACCGAAATCGGGACAAGCCTTGCCTTGCTTCCCGGGAAGCGTGATGTGGACAATTCGCACCGAGTCAAAGAACTCCACGTCAACGCGGGTGGCTATCTGCACCTGCCTCTCGTGATGCGGAGTTCCCTGCTGGATACGCTCGGCGGCTGCGATGTCTTCATCCAGGTCCCGGAGTGGTTGCGCCTGGTGTCCCCCGCTCCCCGGATTCGAGTGGTCGGTCGCGAACGGATTGAGGAGCCGGGTTCCGTTGCCGTGCGTTACCGCCTGCGTTTCGGAAAGGCTGCGATGACGCCGGCCGAGTCGGATCGCCACACGACACGACTGAATTCCCTTGTTTTTGCCTGCGGGGCAGTTCCCCCGGGTGAGGGTGCGTACTCTGTCCGGCTCTATGGCCAGGTGGGGGACTTCACGGAGGAGCCCAACATCATGCCTCTCCACACCCATCCCCCGCTGCAGTGGAAGCGTCCCGTAACGGCTCTGATCAAGCATTGGGCATGCAGCTCGTTCTACCGGCCGTTCCGCAGACTCAATTCCTCTGAGCAGGATGTGCTTGCGTTTACCTGGCGGCAGGCTGGATTCAACCGGAGCGGGGCAGCGCTCGATGAAGAGCTCCGGAACCGGTACGGCTTCTCCGCTCGTGGCCATATTCCCTTGATCAATGCGCCCGGGAGTCTCTTCCCCGGCGGCTCAGAGTACCTGGCCGAACACCCGGAGGCGCAGGCTCTGACCTTCGCGGGAGAGACCAAGCGGTCTGCATTTTGCCCCACGTACTTCCTGAGTGCGGAGAACGCGCATCTGGAAGCGGTTCGAGGGTGGCTGGCGAAGGAAGCCAAACGTTTCCCCCATCTGGACTGGGACTATGAAGTGCCTGTCTTGCGGGACAGCTCGCTGTGTGTCTGTGAACGATGTCTGGCGCGCTTTCGCGAGGTCGCTGACCTGCCCGCGGATGCCCGGGTCACCAGGGACACCATCAGGGAATCCCACCGCGCCGCGTGGGTGGATTTTCGTTGCCGCGAGAATGCTCGCATTGCGGCCCTGTTTCGTGCAGCGATAAAGCAGGCGAACCCCGACTGCCTGTTCAGCATCTATTCCGGCTATCAGGGGAAGACGGATGAGAAGTACGGGGTCGACTGGCGCTACATGTCCCAGGCCGCGGACCTGATCTGGGCAGGCTACGGACGTCCCGTCCAGGGCATTGCCGACACCCATGCGGCGATAGATGGCCGGCCGTTCATCGCCGGGGAATTGGCCTGGTACGGAGCACACCCCTGGGACAACGCCCGGGCACAGGTCGCTCTGTTCCGACGACTGTCCGACGGGGGCTCGGGGATCATGGCCTACTTCAACTGGATTGTTGATGGACGGTTCTACCGAGCCATTTCCCGGGTGAGCTCGATCGCGGCGGACTTTGAGCGCTTCTTCTGTTGGGACGTCGATGAGGACGGGACGTACCGCAGTCGACACCGGCGCGCCGATGCGTTGGTGCAGGTCAGCGGCACGGGTACGGCGGATGACGTTACCGTTCTACTGCATGGTGAGGAACGTCTCGTGTTCGCCTTCAACAGCGGCAAAACGGCGCGTGCGCTCACGGTGGAGCATCTCCGTTGGCAGGACGGGATGGCGTGCATTGATGCTGAGAGCAAACAACGGCTGGAACGCGCGACCGAACTGAAACTCCCGCCCTTCGCCGTACGTATCCTCCATGTGCGGCCCCGGCAGGAGGCCGTCAAGGTCCTTCAACCACGCATTCTGAGTGCTGCCCCGAAGCGACCGGCTCTGGACCCGATCCTGGCCTGGCAGGGGCAGGGGAGTCAGCCCGGGGACCAGGTTTTCTCGTTGGAGGTGAGTTCTGATGCGGCGTTCCCAGCGGGGAAGGTGACGACGTTTGCCGATCTGGCAGAGACTGTCCTCATGCCTGACAGTCTGCTTCCGGGGCAATCCTACGTTTGGCGTGTCCGAGGCGCTGATGTTGTCACCGGGGAGCGAGGACCGTGGTCGGATTCCGGGACATTCACGCCTGCAGTCTTCGCAAGTTTGCCCGCCTCGCCCCCTGCTTTCAGCCCCAACGGTGACGGTGTGTTGGACAACGTCACGTTCACAGCCCAACTATGCGGTGCTCTCGAGTGGCGTGCGGAAATCGCAGGAACGAGCGGTAACGTGGTCACGCGTGTGACGGGCAGAGGGCGCCGCGTGGCGGTCGTGTGGGACGGCACCGACGGTTCCGGGGCCCTGGTCGCTCCCGGAGTCTACCGCTGTACGGTGACCCCGCCGGCTTTCCCGAACTCGGCTGCCTCGGCAGACGTTGAGATGAACCTGAAGGTCGGGGTGAAGAACCCCGGATTCTCCCGGTATCGAGGCTTCATCCTCAGTGTGCCCGAAGGCAAGGCCACCATCGCGGAAGATTACGAGACAACATGTACCAACACCTATGCGAAGCGTTTTGACGCTGCAGTGGAAGGGACGACATGCTATTGGAGTAACTACAGTGCCGGCGGGATCGGGACGAACGTCGTTCCGGTCGTTCCCGGGCGGACCTACCGGTTGAGGGTGCGGGTCCGGGGAGGCCTGGAGCACGGCACGGCCACGGTGGGGCTGGCCTTCTTCACAGCCAAAGGTCGCTGGGCTCAGGTCCCGGGCAACCCGCCGTGGGGCGTTGCAGGAGACGACGTTTCGGGGCAGACCGATTGGGAACAGCAGGAACTCACACTTGTCGCCCCGGAAGATGCCCACAGTGCCGTGCTCTTCCTCAAGCTCAAAGAAGCCAAGGGCGGCGCTTGGTTCGATGATCTGGTGTTTGAGGAGATACAGCAGCCCGAATAGGCTTTACCCGGCTAGGATGGCGAGCAATACTCCTCCGAGAGATAGAGACAGGGCTATTGCTCCGGTCTTTCTGCCTGGGCTTTCCATCTGTCCTCCTACCTGTTCATTGGTCAATCAGAGACGGGGACCTGCTTGCGGCCGCCAGCTCCAGTTGGTGTCACCTGGACAGTCATCTCGACGGTCAGTTTTGTTCCAGCGGGGACGGCGCCGCTCAGCGGGTAGCCTGCGAGGAGAAAGTCGGCGGACCCCCACTTGCGGTGGTCGACAAGACCAAGGGGAACGGAGCTGGTGACGGCGATCCGGGCATGAGGCCCGGCAATCGTCACCTGCGTGGCAGACGGAAGGAGCTTGTCGTCCCCAAGTGTCTCCGGCAGGACGATCTGCCGCCCTTCCGCCTTGGCCTCTCCGCCGGCAAACTGGCTGACCGGGAAGAAGAAGTAGTGACGCCACATGCGCAGATCGAGAGCGTCTTCCACAGTGAAGGTGTAGCGCAAGGAGAACTGATTCCGGGGGGTGAGGCTCGCGGTCTGTGTGTAGGAGATGCGTTTCCCGCCTTCCACAAGTTGTCCTTTGAAGGCGAAGGTCACTTCCTGTGAGGAGACATCGATTGTTGGTTCGGTAAGGCTCTCCGGCTGGTATTGGTGCATGGGGTGATTGCAGATAACGGGCCAGCCTCCGGTCATGACTGTCCGGCCATGGAGGAGGATGTGGGTTGGCTTGCCGGCGCGGTCGAAACGTAGCTCGAGACCTCTTGCTGTCCGGGCCACAAGGAGATGGTCGCTTAGGCGAGCCGCTTCCAGGGGGCGGGATGCTTCCCGGGCGAGGCGCGGCGGCGTGTCGCCCCCGGGGCTTGGGGCAGCATCTGTCGGCAGGAAAATCCGCCCGTCGTACATGGGAATGGTGAACTGCGTGCCGACACGGCCGGTACTCACGTCACGGGAGTTGGTCGGGACCCTGACCGCCGCATCGTAGTTGGATCCGTTGACCAGAACCACCCCGCCGTCGAATCTCCGTTCCCAGAGGCCGTCTTCGCGACGATGTGCCGGACTCTTGGGGTAGCCCAGCGGGGCATCGTATTCCGGATACCACCACCAGTTCCCGCGAGACAGACCATTGCCTCCATCGTAGCTGAAATAGCCGTCTCCCATGAGGGCCGTAGTGAGACCGAAGCGCATCATCTGCGGGTCTGCTGTGCGCGCTTTCCTGATCAAAGCCTGACGTTCCTCGCGGGTTCGCTTGGCATTGGCCCACGGGTCTTCTCGCGTGGTCCGGGGATGACACACGAGCATGGTGGCAACGGGGCGGCGGCTCTCACGGCACCAGCGTAGGTACCTTGCCAGGAAGTCCTCGAAGTCGACCTTACCTTCGACCACTCGGTTGATCTCGTCCTCGGCCAAACAGCCGTTGAGATGGGCAAAGCCGGTGGTCGGCAGGTTCCAGCAGTTGAGGGTGACGATGGCCTTGCCGTTCCGCAGCTGGGCCGTCCGCGGCACCAGCCAGTCATCAGGAGCCCAGCAGTCATAAAAGACACCGTCGAACATGTTCCGCGTGAAGATCTCTTCCCGCGTCTTATCCAGGTTGAACTGGAGCACGTCGGGCAGGTCGGTATTGATACGGAAGAACCCCGGCCAGCCGCTCCAGCGCTCCCCGTCCTTCAGACTCCACCAGTGCTGGGGCAGGTTCGGATTGTCTGGTCCCTCGACAACGTCAACATAGGGAAGAACGAGGCAGTCCGGATTGATCCTGCGGAGCTGTTTGAGATTCTCCTCTACGTTGGCCAGGACGCGTTTCCAGCGTGGATGCTCCCAGTCGTAGTGCAGATCGTAACATCCCCCGAAGACGAGGTCTACTTTGGACCACCACTTCTTGCCCTGCTCCCAGTTTTTCCAACCCAGGCCGGTTCCGTAACAGGTCCCAATTCGTGGGAACGGTGGGTTGACTGCGGTGGGATCCCGGGCCCAACACGCGGTTGCGGTGACGACCAACGCGGCAAGTGACGGGACGAACGTTGTTCGCATTGCGGATTCTCCTCACTGCCATCTGGCAGGATGTTCCCTTACGGTCTGTCGCCACCGATTCCCGGAGGCGCAAGGGACTTTCTCAACCGGCCAACGGAATCTGGGGTGCCGATCAGGTAGACGGGATCATCTCCGAACTCGGAAAGCTCGTCCAGGCTGCCTCCCAGCATGTCCTTGACGGTGACATTGTCGATCAGGTTGCGCACTGGCGCGGGAACCGAGAAGGGACGTCCGTCTGTCCACGCGACGAGGACCTCATCTTGGGGGCGCTGGAAGCTGTAGGCGAAGACTGGGCCTATCTCGTTCACCGGGTATCCCGGCTCTGTGCCCGGAGGCAGGAGCCATGACATGGCGTTGGCGGCAACGAAGAAGGTGTGTGGAGTCGGGCCGTAGTCGAAGAACATATCGAAGTGGATTCTGTGGGAGGGCAGATTCAGCCCGAGTGGCCAAGTCCTTTGGTGAAAGAACACCTTTTCCACGCCGTGACCGAGGAGAACCGTCAGGTATTTGACGTTGTAGGCGGTTGACGTGTGTTCATCCCCGTTGGCGAGGAAGTGTGCGAAATCCGCGTGCCTGAAGTTGGGGGCGTCGTTGGCGTATTTACCATACTCGGTGAACCAGATCGGCCTCTCGGCCTGGTGGCGCTTCTGGAAATCGGCTATTTCCGTGACGTGGCCGATGAACTTACGGGTGTTGTTGTATTGCGGATAGACGTGTTCGCTCAGAATGTCTGCGATTCGGGCATTATGTGCGTTGGCAGGCTCGGAATGGCTCAGGTAGTGCAGGCCGCAGCGCATCGTTTGGAGTTTCGGGTCAATTCTGGCCGATTCTTCTTGTACAATGGTCAGGAACTGGTCGTATGTGTCTTCGGTCTTCCACTCTCTGCACTTGTACGCAAAAGGCTCGTTGAGCACCTCCCAGGCAGTTGTGATCCCTTTGTAGCGACTGATGCACTCCCGGGCATATGCACGGTAGGCTTCCATACTGCACGGCAGGTGCCATAGATCCTCGTAGGCATCCCCCAGTCGTTTGCCGCGCGTATCGGGCGACCCCGTACTCGCCCAACCTGAGGATGGGTCCGGGAGGATTGCCTGGACGTGCAGGTTGAGCCGGCGGGCCCGCTCAAAAAACAGTTCGGGCCCGCTGAAATCCCACTTGCCCTGTTCCGGCTCGACATTGTCCCATTTGAGGGTCCAGTCGCGCACCCAGTAGACACCGGCGTCCCGGGCGATCTGCTGGAGGAGGTCTGAGTAGAAGGGATGGTTTGTCCCGAACCGAGCGCCCTGGTTTCCATACGTGTCGGCGTAGGGGAAGACGATCGCGAATGGGGTGGTTGCCGAGTACTCGAATCCTTCCCCAGAGACCTTGGCTGTCGCTGTGTAGCGTCCGTTCCTGGTGGTCGAGTTGATCATGGCTCCACCGGGAAAGAGAGGAGTCAGCGGGTGGGTACTCTTGTGAACGACTTGCTTGCGATGGTCCGTTACCGTGAGGGCGAGGTCGGCTTTGGCGTCCAGGTCCCGGAACCAGGGATCCCAGGCCAGCCAGACCTCCTCGCCCACATGATAGATGCCGTGGGGGCGCCGGGGATGGATGGCAACTTCGACGGGGTAGCGGGAGGCGTAGGCGGTTTCAGCTTCGCCTTCCTGGAGCTGGACGGCATCCACCCAAAGAGCGGAGACTCCTTCTTCGGTGGCTGAGGTGAACTCAACGAAGCCGAACGCATCCGGGGCGGCGAAACTCAGCACATGGCGCTGCCAGTCCGTCCCGACAGTGATTGACTGCAGGCGTCTTTCACGGGTCATGAAGGAAACCCCGAGACTGGCTTGTCGACCTGCTCTGTCTGACTTGAGGAACGCCGAGAGAGTGTAGGGCTTGCCTTGCCGGAAGCGCGTCCAGCCTTTGGTTGCCAGTTTTACGTTGTCGAAGCTGACCTGGCGAGGCTTGGGGTAGTCGGCAAAGCCGGATGGGAGGATGGCTCGGTTCAGATCGATTCGGGCGGAAGCCTTCCCGTGGTGCGACTCATTCCCGTCGATCGCGATTACGTTGTGGTCAAAGGACGCCGTTCCCCAGCCCGATATGCCCACTTCAAAGCTGCTGTTCCGGAGGACGTTCAGTTCATTTGCCGGTTCCGTGCTGCGGAGCATCTCCAGGCGGATCCGGTTGACCAGAACGTTGTCTTTGGTGGTTTCGGCCACATGGATGTCGGACACATACAGTGTTCCCGTCGTGGAGAAATAGAGCTCAAACCGGGTATTGTCGCAGTCCTCCTGTCTGGAATCCGGCGCGATGATCATCTCCGCTTTGCGCCATTCCGGCGAGATGGGGACTTTGGCCTTGGCAAGCGTTCCCCACGGTTTGATGCGCATGATCGCCAGATCGACTGCTCCCTCCGACATCCTCTCCTGTCTGAGCCAGAAGGAGACATAGAGCTTTTGGCCCTTCCTGGTTGGGACTGTCCCATCCTGTTTGAGGATCACCCAGGCGAGTTTTTCCTTTTCGGGGAAGGCCGTGCACTCGATTCTGATGGCGGCTTTGCCTTCCGGCCCTTCCACCATCGTTACTTCGCCCTCGACGCCGACTCCCTCGAACTTCACACCCCAGCCGGTCGGCCGGTCGTTGTCACTCAGGGCCGAGAACTCTCCGTTGCGGATGAGGTTCGGGCCATCGGCCCGGGAGGCCGTCCCCAGGCTCAAGCACACCAGCATCGCGATACGCATGGAACTGGCGATCCTGACCACGTCGTTGCCTCCGATTTCAAGGAAGGAGCTCGATGGGGATGTCGATTGTCCGCATGCGCTGGAGGTCCGTCACGATACGGACGACTCCGCGGTCGATTGCATGCTTTCCCTGCAATTGGCCGATATCGACGCGAGTGACGCCGTTCTTCTGTTTCCGGGTTGCGACGTGTAGGGCGCCAACGGGGACCTCAACGGCCAGGATGCGAAACGTCTTTGCGCTTCCCGGCAAGATGAAGATGGCTTGCTCGACATGCGCTTCGGTGGTTCGTGCGAGAGTAATCCTGCGGGGCACGACGGTTACTTCCCGCAAGACACTCACCGATGCGAGCAGGCGGAGCGGGCCCAGCTCCGGGTCATCCGTTTCCACGGTGACATCCCCGGTGAACGGCTCCTGCGGAAGGGGAGGGATGGTGGAGACCACGAGCCGCACACAGCGACCGTCCGGGTCTTTCCTGAGGGTCGTTGTGAGATAGGGCGAGTCCGTTCTGGCCCGGGCGATGTTAACGCCGGGCTTGCGGCTGATGAGACGGACCTCCTTCTCGGTGCTCCGTTCCGCGTGGACACTGTGGAACACCGCAAGCGACGGCTCCATATGAGCCATCGTGTAGACCGTTCCGTTCACGTGGAGGGGGAATCTCGGAGTGAGAGGGTCATTCGACTCGATGCGGATCGTTTTGTGCATGGGGCCTCGCCGGCCGCGCAGCGTCAGTTCCACGGTCAGCCGCACGCTGGTCCCGGGGGAAGCCGTCTTGTGGTCCATCTTTACCACCGCACAGCCGCAGCCGGGGTGAATTCGACCAACCTTCAGGGGGGCTTTTCCTGCGTTCTTCAGCACAAAGGTGTGTTTGATCACGGACTTGTCCTCGACTTCACCAAAGTCCCACTTCGGCTCGTCGCAGATGATCCGGGATGAAGGTCGGTGACTGCGGGAGGGAAGTTGAGGAGTTTGGGCCTGAAGCGACATGGCTACCACTGTCCCCAGCAGGCCGATCGTCTGAACTGTTCTGGTGTACGTGTTTGTCATTGGGGGCGGGGGTTGTCGGGATGTGTGATGCCTGGAGGCCTTCCGTGTTCTTCACGTGCATGCCGGCGGTCCGGGGGATCTCCTGAGCTGTTCACCGTAGAATAGCCTGCAGGTCGTGCAGGAGCCACCCCGGCGTGCTTGATTGGGCAGTCTGTGGCGGGTTTTCGAGGCGGTGTTCGTCTTCCTGTCGGGGGTTGATTACAGGCGCGGTAGAGACTAACGTGTTGAGGTGATATCCAATCGTGACTCATCCTTACCGTCGGGGCGTCTCGCATTGCGACGCATCCGGCAAGTGATGGGGCAGCAGACCAAGACTCAGTTGGGGAATGATGAGCACGGGGCTGGGTCCGGAACCGTGCGAACTGGAGGCGACACTCATATGATCGCGACAAATGTTCACTCCGTAAGTTGGGGGCGACGGTCCGCCTGGATCTCAGTTTTTCTCAGTTCTGTTGTGTTCCTCGGCTGCTCGGTGTGGTGTTCAGGGAGCGATCAGGGAATGGCCGTCGTGCGCACCGCTTTCCCCGAAGGAGTTGGGGTCCGGGCGGCGATTGTGCTCGAGAAGTCCGTTCCGCGAGAGATCGTGGTGAACCGTTCGTTTGACTACCGCGTTCGCGTGCGGAACGTGACGAAAAGCGCAGTGGATGATGTGCTCATTTCGAGCACGTTCCCGAAGCACCTCCGGATCGACGCCTCGGCGCCGAAAACCCGGCTTCGCGACGGTGGCGTCGCCGAGTGGCCGATCGGTGTTCTGCAGGCGGGGCAGGAGTCACTGATTGTGATTCGGGTAACTCCCCTCGCGGCAGGTCCCATCACGCATTGTGATGATGTGTCGTTCCGGACTAGGCTGTCTGTCTGCGCGTCGTTTGATGTCATCGCTCCCAAGCTTCGAGTCGTCCTGGAAGCTCCAAAAGAGGCGTTGCTCTGCGATCCCATCCCTCTGCGCCTGACGCTGGCCAATGTCGGCACGGGCACGGCGCGTGACATCGATATTGCGGTTGCTCTGCCCGAAGGGATCAAGACACGGGACGGAGCACCGTCGCTCAACGCCCGGCTCGCAACGTTGGACCAAGGGCAGTCACGGGAGATCCCGATGTTTGTGGAGGCGACTGCTGAGGGTGACTTTCAGGTCACTGCTATCGCCCGAGACGCGTACGGTGGCGAAGCCAACGGTTCAGCGGAGTTCAAGGTTGGACGTCCGGTGCTTGAGCTGACCAAGACGATGCCCAGCCGGGCGTTTGTCGGGCGCCCCACTCGTGTCGCGATCGAGGTACGGAATACCGGTACATTCAGCGCTCGAGATCTGGTGCTTCGGGACACGCTGACGCCGGAGGTCGAGGTGCTCAAAGCAACCGATGGGGTCAAACCGATTCCGGGCGGGCTTGAGTGGGCCCTCGGTGAGCTGGCTGTCGGCCAGGCCAGGAAGGTTGAGATGACCCTCCGCACCTACAAGCGCGGTCCTATCGGTGGCCGCGTTCTTGCTGCCGCGTGGTGTGCGGAACAGGCCGTTGCGGCAGCCCAGTGTGAGTGTGTCGGCATTCCGGCCATTCTCCTGGAGGTCATCGACGTAGAGGACCCGATCGAGGTGGGGCAGAAGGAGACGTACATCGTCAAAGCCACCAATCAGGGGACGGCCCGGGATACCAACATCGAGATCTCCTGCCGCCTCGAGAACACGATGCAGTACGTCAGTTCGTCGGGGCCGACCGAAGCAACGGTCACCGAAGGCGGCACGGTCACGTTCGCGCCTCTGCCGGAACTTGCTCCCAAGGCGTCCGCCAGCTGGAAGGTCCGTGTTCAGGCTGTGAAGAAGGGGGATGTGCGCTTTGCGGTCCAGATGAATACGGACGAGTTGGGGCGTCCCGTTGACGAGACTGAGGCGACGAACTTCTACGGCCAGGAAGAGTAAGCGGCCTAACGACGCTTGATGGTCGGCCTTTCCCGGAAGGAACGCAATATGTGTTTTCGGGCGCTGGGCGAGGCCGATTGATGGAGCCAGGACCAACGGATCCGGTACAGGCCGAGCCGACACACTTCCGGCGTCACTGGGGAGTTGTGACCGCAGCGGGGCTGCTCGGGACGATCTACTACAACTGCTGCCTTCTCGGCGCCCCACGGACGCGGTTTCTGGTCGAACTGGGGGCCACTCCCTTCGATTTCGGGCTCATTTCCGCATTTGGGGCTCTCGCTCTGGTCTGCCAACTGTTCTCGGGCGTTTGGGCGAATCGGCTTCGCCACCGAAAGCCGTGGTGGATGGGCCTTTGTATCCTCCATCGCCTGGCGTTCGTTGGTGTCCTGGCCGCCCCCGGGCTGTTCGATACAAGCCGTGGCCGCATCGGGTGGATCATCGGTGTTCTGGTGGTTCACAACGTGCTTACTCATCTGGCGGACCCGCTGTGGTTTTCGTGGATGAGCGATTTCGTTCCTGAGCAGGGGTTCAACCAGCACTGGGCACGTCGGCAGCGTGTCATCCGCCTGGGGGCGATCCTGGCCCAGATCGCGGTTGCGCTCTGGTTCGGCCGCTACGAAGCCTCCGGCCAGGTGATCAAAGGGTTCGTGTTGCTGGGGATATTCGGGCTCGTTCTCGGCATCGTCGACATCGCTATGTTCGCCGCTGTGCCCGAACCGGAGCATGACAGCGACCACGACGTCGATTTCCGCGTTGCCCTTGCAGAACCCATCCGTGACGCTTCGTTTCGCGCGTTCCTCGTGTTCCGGGCTTACTGGATGTTTGCGATCATGGTAAGCGCGCCGTTTTTCGTCGTTTACCTGATCAGAGAGGTCGGGCTGAGTGCTCGCACGGTACAACTTCTCATGGTTGTGCATGGGCTTGGTGTGGTGCTTTTCTCCGGCATCTGGGGGCGGATCTGCGATGCGCACGGGTACCGACCGGTGCTGCAGTTCGTGGTGATGTTCAAGTTCGTCGTGCCGCTCACCTATGTGCTTGTTCCGCCGGTGCCGCACATCGCTGTCCCGGTTCTTGCGGGCATGTTCTTCTTTGACGGCCTGCTCAATGCGGCCGGCATACTGGCTCTTCAAGGGGTGACGATGCGCTCAACGCCGCGCCGTAATCGAGCCATGTACGTGGCCAGCTCCAACTTTGTGGCCCGAGGAATTGCCGGAGGACTTGCGCCCCTCATTGCCGGGGCTCTGATCGAGCCGTTGACCGGCGTTATGTCCTGCGATTTCGGGGTTTACCACTTCACCGGTTTTCACGTGATCTTCCTGATCAGCAGTGTCTTGCGGGGGAGTGGACTGATCCTCGTGAACCGCCTGAAGGAACCGGACAGCGGAACACTCGCTGACGTGCTTTCGCAGCTCAGCCCAATCGGGTTTCTGGGATCGCGTTTGCCGCAGCGATGAGTCTTGCTAGGCCGGCAGCCGGTTCACGTAGATGTAGTAGGCGCCGCAGATCGGTTGGTTGCTCGCGTCATCGAACCATGAATGGAGCAGGACGGGGCCGGCGTCCAGGTTGACGGTGAACACGGCGGCTTTGTCGCCTGCTGCGACGGGTTGCGCCAGCCTCTTCGCATCAATGAACAGGCGCGCCTGGGCGATCGGCAGTGCCTTTCCTGCCTCCAGATCCCCATCAGCGAGGGTTGTGGCTTCGCTTGCTTCGGTAAGGGCCAGGTCGCTCTCCCGCGGCCAGCGTCTGAGTTCGAATTCGTACTCTCCCGCCTGTTCTACCTGCAGATGCCAGTAGCTGTTCCTGCGGACCCCCATTCTAACCTGTTGCTGTTGGTCCACGAACACGTCCGCCCATTCGCACGCTGAGAGCATGGAGGGATTCTCTTTCTCGCTGCCGATGATGACGCGCTGGTGCTCGTTGGCGACCGGTTCCACATCCTCCCACCACGCGTCAAGGTGTTTCTGCATGGCCTCTGCCACATCCCGGTGTTGGTCCAGGACGTTCGTTTCCTGGAGTGGGTCGGCGTCGAGGTCATAGAGTGCGGTACCCTCGACGAGCCGCCAGCGCTTCCACAGGACGGCCGCGCCATCCCGATGGACAACGGCGGGGCTGTCCGGGGAGGGATAGTCCATGTTGCCGGGCATTCGGCTGTAGTTCACGACCAGCATGCGCTGTTCGGGAGGGGCGTCGTCGCCTCTGAGCACGGAGGCCAGGCTGATACCGTCCCCCCCTGGGGGAAGAGGCAAATCGCAGAGCTCTGCGAGTGTCGGCAGGATGTCCTGGACCTCAGTGAGTCCCGCCACATCGCGGCCTTGTGTGAGGCCGCCCCGCGGCCAGTGGATGAAGCAGGGGACGCGGTGTCCGCCTTCCCACAGCGTACACTTGTTGCCGCGCATTCCGGCATTGTAGTAGTTGTGTCCGAAGGTGCTGCCATTGTCGGTCATGAAGATCAGGAGTGTGTTTTCGGTCAGCCCTTTGTCTTCCAGGAACTCCCGAAGTCGGCCGACCTGCGTGTCCAGGTTCCGGATCATGGCGAGAAAGCGGATGATGCTCTTGCGCAGGCCCGTCCGAAGTGTCGGCAGCTGGTGCTCATTCCGGGTAAAATGCTCTTCCACGGCCACGCGGTCCTCCTCGGGCACGAAAAGCGGCGCGTGCGGGGCATTGGTCGGGAGGTAGGCGAAGAAAGGCTCGTCGTTGCGCTGACGGTCGTCTATCCAGTCAAAGGCGGCGTCAAAGAAGACTTCGGTGCAGTAACCTTCGTAACGCTTTCTCTCTCCGTTGTGGCAGTAGACATCGTCGAAGTAGTCATTCTGCCAATAGTCCGGCAGGGAGCTGATGTGGGAGGAAGGGAACCAGATCGTCTCTTCGAACCCACGGTCCTGTGGGCGGAAGGGGTAGTTGTCCCCCAAGTGCCATTTGCCGAACAGGCCGGTCCGGTATCCCGCGTTCCGGAAGACATTGGCGAGGGTCGGCAGCTCGGGGCGCAGCAGCGTCCGCCCGCTACTGACGTTCAGTGCTCCGTTGCGGGCTGCATCGAGTCCGGTCAGCAGCTGGCCGCGAGTGGGGGTGCACATGGGGGCACCGTGGAAGTCCGTGAAGCGTACGCTCTCACCGTGAAGACGGTCCAGGTTTGGGGTGAGTGCCACGGGGTTGCCGTGACAGGCGAGGTCGCCATAGCCCTGGTCATCGGTGATGATCATGATGACGTTTGGTGCAGTCGTGTCCATGCTGTTTCCCTCGGAGTGGGTGAAGGTGTTGGTCGGGTAACGTAATCTCTCGTTTCCGCTCCCGGAAGTCGCGGCTTTGGCGGACAGGCTCTTCGCTTGAACAGAGCCGTGACTAACGGGAGCGGTGTTGGTTTTTGCCGCGGTGTGGGTGTCCGCTCCTGGTAGTCGCGGCTCTGAAAGAGAGGGCACCGCCTACTGTCGTGGCTGGTAGCGGAATGTCTGCCAGTAGGCCTGGTCGGTGGCGTAGGGATCGACACCGGCATCTGGGGTGAGTTCACGCTTGAGTACGCCGTAGTTCTTCATCTCCCGAAAGTAGGTATGGTTTGGGCGGAAATGGGCCATATCGAAGCGTGTTCGTTGGCGGAGTTCATCCGCCGCTTTTCGGATTGCCGTCAGAATGGCTTGGTAGTCAGGATCGTCGGTATCGCGGAAGGCCGGCGGCTGACAGAGTCCCAGTCCCCCGGCGGCCTTCGCAAGCGGGGCCAGGAGCAGGAGGGAATCCTCGGGGGCATCAAGGTTGCACAGCGCTTGGTACAGGCGTGACTCCCCGAGACGGAAGTAGGCCAGGTGACGGGTGAGGATGATATCCCTGGGGTTATCCAGAAGCGGCTGAGGCGGCTTCCGGGATCCGAACTGGTAGTAGAAGGCGTCCTTCTTGATGTTGCGACGCGGCTTGTCTTTGGCCGTGTGACAGGAGGCGCAACGGCGTCGCATGACCTCGTGGGGGTATTTGACAGTCACGATTCCGGATCCCAAGGCGGCATATGTCCCGGGGAACGTTGCTCCGGAGTCGATCCAGAGCCGGACCATCGCCTTTTCCCGGTCGCTCATTCTCACTCGGCCCTTGTGGCCGTCGATGATCTTGAGGAGAGGACTTGCGGATGACCCGATGGATCGCGGCGGGCGGTTGCCATAGCCGTTCCGTCCGTCGCTGACCTGGCCGTGGCTGAACATGGTCCAGTACGCGCTTGAGTAGAACGGCGTCCGGGCTCCCGAGAGGTCCACGCCCTTTGGTCGTTGTCGGGCGTTGTGGCAACTGACGCAGTGTTTGTTAAGAATTGGCTGTATGTGGCGCGGGAAGTCGAGAACATCGGGGAATCCTGCGATGGGGGTGATCGTGTCGGGGGGCCGCTCCGTTGCGAGTAGGCGTGCGCGGATGCGGGAGGGCGGCGCTTGCGTTCGCCGTTCATGACAGCCGACGCAGCCGGTCACTTCCCCTGGCTGGACCGTGACGAAGCTCTGCATGCGTTTCACTGAGCGACTCTTGTCATCTAGTCCAACGAAGAACACCGACTTGAGGGCGGGGACCAGGAAGTTGGCGGACCCGTCAGCTTCCACTGGTACGGTACCGAGGATGCGCTGGAGGGTGAACGTTCCGCCGATTGTGAGGGGCTCCTGGCCGCCGGAGAAATTGGCAGGTTTGGGTAGCTGCTCGAGGACAAGCAAGCGAGTAATTTCGCCCGGTTTCACGCCTTTCATGTTGCGGCCTCGGCGCACGTCAGCGAGGACGAGCTGTCCGGTGGCGCGAGCCAGATTCGCTCGCCTGGCGACGAGCGGTTCGCGAGGGCGTGAGCGGAGGGGCCGGGGTTCGTGGATCGCCAGCCGCCGCGCGCCGGCGCCGGGTTTGTAGACCAGTTGTTCCCGTCCGTGATGATCGAGGAGGAAGATGCCCCGGCTGTCTGCTGCCAGCACGTGTTCCGATGACGTCGGATAGGGATCCCGCCATGAACGCTTGTTGATCCGACGTGCCATCTTCATGTCGTCAGGGCCATTGCGGGGGTCAACGACGGTCAGGTAACCCATGTGCTCGGCGCGCCCGTGTCCGGGAGAGAACGATGCGACGATTGACCGTGAACCGGGGATCGGCTTGGCATCAAGCATGGCGTAGCCCTTGAATTGATTACCGAAATAGACCATCACGCCGCTGCCATCGGGGTTGACGGTCCAAAGATGATGGTAAAGCAGCTGGTTGCGATCCACATACTCCCAACGCATGTAGAGGACGCGGCCATCCGGCAGCATCCAGGGCGTGTTCTCCTGCTCAGCGTTGTTGGAGAGCATGCGGATGTTGCTGCCGTCGGCCGCGCATCGATAGAGCGTGGCGACCTGGGTTCGCCAGCAGGGCACATAGCGATGGCAGCGGCTGGAGCAGAAGATGATGCTGCCGTCGGGGGTGTAAACCGGCTCGATGTCGTTGTCGGGGCCGTCAGTGAGCTGGGTGAGCCCCCGGCCATCAATGCCGATCTCGTAGAGGTGGAACGTCTTGTCTGTTCCCCGGCGGAAGGAGAACAGGATCTTGCCCGCGTCGTAGTGCAGGTGTGGGTCCCGTATCCCCCCCTGCAGATCCTCCAGCAGGATGGTGAGTTTCCCCGTTTGCAGATTGTAGCGGCAAAGGCGTCCTCCCGGCGCGAATGCGTAGCGCAGATTGTTCTTTGTGGGCAGGGGCTCTCCGGATTGCGAGGGATTGGTTTCGCAGTAGTGCCCGAAGTTCCCGTACCAATGGTCGCGTCCTGAAACGCGTTGAGCGAAGATGATCTCTTCGAATGGTCCCACTTCGGCCGTCAGGGCGGCATTGAGGAACGGGGTCGTTTCCGGCTTGAACGATGGCAGGCTGGGCTCAGTCTTCAGGATATTTTCCGGGACAGGGGCAGGGAGTCCCAACAGGGCGACAGGATCGAACGGTGCTCTGCCGGCAACCGATTGCAGAAACACCCCTGACGCCTCCTGCCCCGGGGCATACCCGAGCCGACTCAGATCAATTCCCACCGCTGCAGCCCCGAAGCCGGTCTCGCCTCGGCTGTGGCGCTGAAGGCGGGCCTCCACGAGCTCCGCCAGCGTCTTTGGGGAGTTCTCGAAACGCGAGAGATCAACGGGGGCAATCTCGTGCGCCAGGGGGTGTCTTGGGGGCAGGTCATAGGCATCGATTCTCACCCCCTTGAGCGTATCGGAAGGCTCCAGCGGGGATACAAAGAACGGATCGCCGGTCTGCCCATTCTGCAGTTCGAAGAGCACGAGGTCGGGCCCCGTCCGGTTCATGATCGGTTCATCGAACAGCAGAGCGATTCCCGGCGTGCTCTTCGGGCCGGCTGTAACTGGGGCAGTTGACAGCGGTCGCGCTGCCCCTCCGGGATTGGGGAGCCCGCAGGTCAGGCGTTGGTCAAGCAGCTTCAGGCGGTCAGTATCCGGCGAGGTCTTGCCTCCTACTCCCACTACCATACTCACGCCCCCGTTCGAGCGGTAGTGGGTCACCGTGCCTCTGATCAGCCTGGCCGCGTCATAGATGTGAGTCTGGTCGCCCTGTTGCACGGTAATGCTGGTCAGAACCGTGTCGTTCGCCTGGTCGGTCACGGTGTAACGGAGCACTTGGGCTCGAGGGGCATGGCAGAGGAGGAGCAGGAGCAAGGGGATGAATCGCCCGTTGCTGTTCGCAGCCTGCCGAATTCTGCTGGGTCGTTTCCGAAGAGATAGGATCATCGCTTGCCGGGATTCGCTGCCGAACAGCTGCCCTCGATCGGGCTCAGACCTGGGTTTCCGAGATTGAGGGCACTATACTGCCGGAAGAGGAAACGGGCCGCTGTCAGATGCGCGACAGGCGGAGGATCGCTCGACGGATGTTGGCGGCACGGTGGCCGGTACCCCCCCCGCATCACGAGGATGTTGTGTATGGATGCCGAGACGATACGCCGAGCCGAACGCGCCCACTACTTCATGCAGCTCAATACCTATTTTTCCGAGCTGATCGACGTGCCGGAAGCGCGTTTCGCCTGCACGGACAGGTTCCGGGACACGTGGTACAACCAAGCGTACGACGTGGTCTGCCCGGAAGCGGCCATTCCGCAGGTTATCGACCGGATCCGGACTGTTCTCGAGCAGAGGGATCGGTTTCCATGCGTCTACCTCAGTCCGGCTACCCAGCCTGCGGCGGCATTTGCCAGCCGTTTGGAGGCGGATGGATTCGTGCTGTTCGAGCGGGAGTCATGGATGTTCTGCTCTCCCGATGACGGGGGGCGAACCGGGAGGGATCTGCCAGGACTCCAAATAGAGCGCGTGACCTCCGCGCGGGGATTTGAACGCTTTTCCGAGGTCTACCGGGAGGCGTTCCCCGGCCCTGAAGTGGAGCGCTACATCGAGGCCCTTTGGGACAGCGTTCGACATGCGGGAGCACTCGTGGAGTCGTGCCTATTCCTCGCCTGTCTGGGCGGCCGGCCGGTCGGCATTCTCAGTTTGTATTGTCTGGGGAAGTACGCTGGCGTCTACGACGTTGCCACCGCTGTCACTTTCCGGCGCCGAGGGATTGCCCGAGCGCTTTTGGATCATGCCTGCAGGTACGCGGGAAGATTGGGGAGTGAGCAGGTTTTTCTGCAGACCGTGTCAGGCGAGGAGGGTGAGGAGGCATTCCTGAAGGCCGGATTCCGGACCCGGTTTGTGCGCCCGGGGTACGTGACAGAGGAGGGCGCTTCGCTCAGCCATGGATGATTCGGAGGGGCGTCCGAACGGCTTTGCGGCCTACTGCCGGAGGAGCATCGGGCATCCGCCCTGGCGCGACCTCAGAGACAGACCTGGAATTCCGTCCCCGTAGGACTGCTTGTGCAGCGGATCGTGCCGTTGTGCATGTCAACGATCTTCTTGGTGATGGTCAGGCCCAGCCCCGTTCCGCCTTCCTTCTTGGTGGTAAAGGGGACGAAGAGGTTTTCGGCGATTTCAGGGGGCATGCCGTTGCCATTGTCGCTGAGGGTCACCGTGATCCGGCCATCTTCGCAGGCGGAAGCCAGGCGTATCTCAGGCTCCCGGACATCGTGCTCCAGAAGTGCCTCGGCCGCATTCTTCGCGATGTTGAAAAACGCCATTTTGAGGTGTCCCGGGTCGAGATCGCGTACCGGGATTCCATCGTTGAGTTCGACGGTGACCGTGACGCGGCGTTTTCCAGCTGTTGTGTCAGCAAATGCCTGGATGTCAGTGGCCGTTTCTTTCAGCACGTCGTTCAGCTGACAGGGCTCGAACTGGGGGTTGTAGATTTTAGTGAACTGCAGGTAACTCACGGCGAGTTTTGAGCCCGACTGGGCCGCCTCGACAGCCAGCTTGATGTCTTCCTGAATGTCTTCGTTCTCGAGGGCTTCCGGCGCGACCTCTTCCAGGTCTTCCTTGAGGCAGTGGGTCCACGACTGGGCGGCGAGGAGCTTGTTTTTCAGTTCGTGAATCGCCTGGTACGAGGTCTGGCGCAGCTTCTGGATCTCCATACCCAGCGAGATTGTGGGGAGGATCATGAAGAGCTCCTGCAACAGCCGGTCATCTGCGTCGACCTCACCGGAGAGATCCATCCCAAGGCGGGTGGAGGTCTTCTGATCCACCGTGGTGCCAGGGAAGGCATTGTCTTCGAAGAGCAGCTGGAGCACACCGCTGCTACGATTCCCGGCTTGGTTCTGCTTGGTGGCAACAATCCGCGGAATGGGCACACTCAACAGGAAATTGGTGCGGTCCAGGCCCGGCTCGGAGACGCTGGCGTAGTGGGTCAGCTCTGTGCTGGCGTGCGTGTAAACGATGACGCCCTGTTCGGCGGTTTCTCCTGCCACACTGTCCCATGGGACAGACGATCCTGTAATGGTTGGGGTGCTGGTGCAGAGGAAGGAGAGGGTTGGCCCATCTTCTTCGAGGATGGCCCCGACCTGGGCACCCGTGAGGGCGATCAAGATGTCGAGCGACGCCGCGAGCATCTCCTCCGGGGCCTTCTGCAAGCTAAAACGGACAACCTGGCGAAGGTTGTCCTCCAGGCGTTGTGACTTCTCCCATTCTGCCTGCAGCCTGCCCAGGTAGGCCTGCTCGATGTCGTGGAGCTTTTTCTTGTGGAGTGCTGCACCGATCCGGGCGTGCAGCAGAACCGAGTTGAACGGTTTCGGCAGGTAATCTTCCGCGCCCGCTTCGATACATCTGACTACGCTTGCCATCTGGTCGAGAGCAGAAATCATGATCACGGGGACATGCTGGAGTTCGGAGTCTGCCTTCAGGCGCTGCAGGACTTCGTATCCATTCATCTGGGGCATCATGACATCAAGGAGAATGAGGTCAAATGGTCTCTGTTGAACGATCTGAAGTGCTTCCAGTCCGTTCTCTGCAACGGCAACGGTGTGCCCACGGCGGATCAGTTGCCGGGACAGCAGGTCGCGGTTCGATTCGTTGTCGTCCACGACCAGAAGTGTGCCTTCTACCGCGTTTCCCTTTGCCTGGTCGGGTGCTCCGGCACGAATGGAAGCCATCGCTTCACGAGCCATTTCGGAGGCATCGGACTCGCCTTCCGGCGAACGCACATCATCATTTGACTCAGACGCTGTGATGTCGTCGATGAGGCCAACGAGTCGAGTTGCGGCTGTGTTGATCCTGCGAAGATCGGAGACGACTTCCTCGAGGCCTGCCTGGGTCGCAGTCTCGATCAACTGTTCGCTGCCGGCTGCAGCGGCATCGATTGCCGGAGATAGCGCCTGGCGGATGTCGCAGCTCAATTCTGCAAGATTGACAATCTCCTGGGCTTCGAGCTTGCCCTGGTCGAGTTTCTCGTTGACCAGTTTCAGCAGTTCCTTGCCCGTTGCCTGGAGCGTCTGGAGCTCGCCGGCAAAGGCGTATCCCTCGTCCTCGGCGTCCTCAAGGAGCAGCTCGCTGTACCCGATAATCGCGTTGATCGGGGTGCGCAGTTCGTGCCGTATGTGTGCCAGGAACGTGATTGTCGCCTGTGCGTCCTCGGGGCAACTTGGCCCTTGGGCTACGGGGACTTCAGCGGGTGCTCTGGAAGAAGCCGATGGGGGCAGGGGAGTGCGTTCGTGTTGGTCATTGCTCATGGTCGTCACTGCTGTGTTCGGGGGCGGTTTGTGGGGAAGAGTCAGTACAGGTTGATTGGCAGCGTGGTTGAGAGGGCTTTGATTTGGGACGGTGAGAGCCTGCCCTCAATATCGACCTCAAGGGTGTAGTGCGTTGCTTCACCCGAAGCACGGCGTCGGAGCTGCATGGTCCGCTGCTGCTTTTCGTGGGCATCCCACCACTCCTGCATAGCGTCTTCCTCCCATTGGCCAATGCCACGGCATTTCTCCAGGGCAACAGCCAGAGCTTGGGCGCTCTTCGGACGCGCTGCCGGGTCTTTGTCCAGACACCTCATGATCAGCTTTTCGAGATCGGGAGAAATGCGGTGCTGGAGCCGGGCAGACGGTTTCATTGGCGTCTGGTTAAGCTGGGCGCTGATCGTTTCCTGTCTGTCAGTGGTGTCGAACAGGAGTTTTCCGGTCAGAAGGAAATACGCCACACAGCCAAGGGAGTAGATGTCTCCGCGCGCGTCGGTTTCGTCCGGTGTCAACACGGCCTCGGGGGACATGAAGGAAGGTGTCCCTGAGGCTTTTCTCTGCCGGTCGTCTCCGGGCCGCCCGATCTCATCGGCGATGCCGAAGTCCAGCACTTTGACGTAATCGAACATGCCCCCGTGCCGACAGAGCATGATGTTGGACGGTTTGATGTCTCGGTGGATCAGCCCGGCTCCGTGAGCTTCCTGGAGCGAGTAGCAGACGTGCTTGAGGATGTGACACGTTCTGGCTTCGGGTAGCGGGCCTGCCAGCACGACAAGCTCTGCGAGGTCCAGTCCATCGAGGTACTCCATCGCGTAGTAGAACTGTCCCTCAGGGGTTCGCCCGTAGTCGTAAACCACGATTGTGTTGGGGTGCCTGAGCTGACTGGTGAGCTGCACTTCTCGTTCGAAAAAGGCAATTCGCTCCTCGGAAATCCTGTGTTGGCGGAGGACTTTGATGGCGGCGGGTCGTTTGAGCATGGCGTGGTTTGCCAGGTAGACTACCCCCATCCCTCCGGACCCCACTTTCTCCGTCAGGGTGTAACGTCCGAGCTGCCTGGCTTTGCGGCGTACCTTCCTCCTCTCGAGACTTGCCTCGATTCTGGCTTTGAGGATGACCGCGTTGAATGGTTTGGTGAGGTAGTCATCCGCTCCCATGTGGATTGTCCTGACGACGCTGTCGATTTCGTCCAGAGCGGACAGCATAATGACCGGGATTCCGCAGAGGATGTCATCCGTCTTCATGGTCTCCAGCACGGCATATCCATCCATCACCGGCATCACAATGTCCAGCAGTACGAGGTCGACAGGATCCTCCCGGAGCATCTCCAGGGCCTTAATGCCATTCTCAGCCAGTCTGACGTCGTAGCCTTGTTCTCTAAGGCGCCGCGCGAGCAGATCCCGGTTTGAGTCGCTGTCATCGACTACGAGCAGGCTGGCCGAAGGCTTCTGTGTGGAGGATGTGTCAGACGAGGGAGCTTGCGGAGGATCGATGGTCGATGCCTTGGTCTCTCCGGGAGCTACCAGTTTCTCTTCTATGGCCGTGAGCAGATGCCGGGCAGATTTTGCGACTCCGGCGATGTCGGCGCTCAAGCTGTCAGCCCGATCCAGAACGCGCGCGTGCAGGACCTCGCATCTGCCGATGACCCCGGCGACGAGTGTGCGCAGCCCGTGTCTGGCCTCGGCCCATGCCACAGGGCAGGATGGGGCGTTCTCGGGAGTCAGCACACTGCTGACGTGCTCCATGAGCTTCGTCCCGGTGTCGGCGATCTCTGCGAGGTCTGGGAGAAGATCCGCGATCCCGAGTTCGTCGGCTTCCTCTTGGAGCATTTCGCCGTAGCCGATGATGTGATTGATGGGCGTATAGAGTTCATGACGCAGGCTGGCGAGGGCGTCACGCTCCATGGCTGTCTCGCCGCCGGTGCCATCGTGGGGTTTGGGAGGAGTATCGGACTTCATGGGGTTTCGTCGGGCAGGAAAGCCTGCATCTTTTCCAGCAAGCGTCGCAAGTCAATGGGTTTGGTGTCGTAATCGTCGCAACCGGCTTCCAGGGCCTTGCTTCGGTCCCCTGACATGGCGTGTGCGGTCAAGGCAATTACAGGGATGTCAGCGGTCTTGGGATTTGCCTTGACCTGCCGGGTGGCTTCCCAACCATCGATCACCGGGAGGCTCATATCCATGAGGATCAGGTCCGGGGCTTCAGCCTCGGCCAACTCGATGGCTTGGGCTCCGTCGAGCGCCAGCACAACGTCGTACTTCCGGCGCTGCAGACGCCGCGAGAGCATGTCGCGGTTCATCTCGTTGTCTTCCACAAGCAGTATTTTGGCCACGGTCGCTATTCCTTTCGTGAAGGCCCCAGTTCTTGGTTAAGCCGTTCGTCAACTGCGTCAGGCGCCATCTGGCTCCGGCGAGGGGGCGTCTACCAGGTCCCGGACCAGCGTCACGAGGCGTTCTCGGGTGAATTCTCCCTTTTGAAGCACATCGGCGACGTAACCGTCGAGCCGTGCCTGATCCTCGGGGGTCAGCCCGGCTCCCGTCACGACGACGACCGGTATTGACCGCCACTCCTCGTGTTTCTGGACTTCGGTAATGAGCTCAAAGCCATCCATGCCGGGCATCATCAGATCGAGAACAATCAGGTCAGGGACGTGTTCTTTCAGGCACGCCAGGGCAGCGTCTCCGGACGTGGCTTCCTCAACGGACCAGCCCCCCATCTCCAGGATGCGCCGCATGAGCGTCCGGGTCACCGTCTCGTCCTCCACCATCAGAACAGATGACTCTCTGGACTCGGTCCTCATTTTGCCGAGTACGGCGGTCAGCTGTTCACGATCGATCGGCTTGGTGACGTAGGCGGACGCCCCCAAGGCGAAGCCCATGCTCTGTTCGTCTGAACTGGAACAGATAATGACCGGGATTTCCCTGGTTTCCGGATCGTCCTTCATGGCGCTGAGGACGGCCCATCCATCCATGCGCGGCATGACAATGTCGAGGGTAACGGCCATGGGGTTGAGCTGTTTGGCCAAACGAAGGCCCTGCTCTCCGTTACTTGCGGTTGCGACCCGGAAGCCCTGCTTCGTCAGGTAGCGTGTCATCAGGTCTCGGGCTTCGGCCTCGTCGTCTATGACCAGAACGGTCTTCCCGTCTGCAGGGGAGGGCTCATCGCCTGTGTCGGGTTCCTCATCTTCAGTGTCCAGGGGCACGGACGTGTGCGTTGCCGGTAGCAGGATGGTGAAGGTTGAACCTTCACCCGGCGTACTCTCCACCGTGATCTCTCCGCCCATCATCTGGCAGATTCGCCGGGTGATGGTCAATCCCAGTCCTGTTCCTCCGTATTCCCGTGTGGTTGTGGCATCGGCCTGCTGGAACGCCTCGAAGATTTTCGCCTGTTGGTCGGGTGTCATGCCGATGCCGGTGTCCTGCACGCGAAGGTCGAGCCAATGGACTCCTACCACGCCCCTGCGGGCCACGTGCAGGCTGATCGTGCCGTCCTTGGTGAATTTGGAGGCGTTGCTGAGCAGGTTGAAGACGCACTGACGGAGCCGGGTTATGTCAGTCTCGATGCTTCCGCAGTTGGGTGCCACACGGACATCCAGGGCGTTCGCGTTTTTCTCGATCAGGGGCTGAATCGTGGCAACGATCTCATGGATCACGGGGGCGATCTCGACGGTCTCAAAGACCAGCTCGATCTTCCCTGCCTCGATTTTGGACAGGTCCAGAACTTCGTTGATGAGTTCGAGCAGGTGTCGTCCCGCGGCCTGAATCTTGTTCAGATCGGGGATGAAGTCATCGTGGCCCAGATCCTCGCAGTCTTCTTCGAGCATTTCGCTGTAGCCGATAATGGCGTTGAGCGGTGTCCGCAGTTCATGGCTCATGCTGGCCAGGAAGGCACTCTTGGTCTGGTTGGCGCCCTCGGCCGAGGCCTGAGCCTGCTCCGCCTGGTGGGTCATCTCCGCCAACTCAGCGGTGCGTTCGTCAACCTTTTGGGCAAGGTTGCGATTCAAATCTCCCAACTCCGCATATGACTGCTTGAGTCTACGGGACATGTCGATGAATTCAGCGGCAAGGACTCCTACCTCGTCTGAAGACTGAACGGAAATCTGGTCTGCTGCCTCGAAGTTGCCATGGGCAATCTGGGCCGCCGACTCGGTCAGCCGCGCGAGGGGGCTTGACAGACGGGTTGCGAGCCATCTGACCACCAGTGCCCCAGCCGCGATGAAGACGAGAGCAGTGATGGTCGTGCGCAGGACGATCAGGCGGATCTGTTTGGCGATTTCGTGGCGGGATCTGGCGATCTGTTCGTTCAGCCGGTGGAGCGAGAAGCCCAGGCGGAGAGCCCCCCACCGCTCAACCCCGATGTTGATTGGTACGACGAACTCCAAGAGCGAGCGCCCCTCTCGCTCGAACTCGTTGACGGCGGGTTCCGTCTGCTCAGCGGCAAACCGGTCGACGTCGCCCTTCAGGGTTTCCTGCTGCAGGTGTGGGGCGGCTGTGTGTATGTAAGCCGTGGCTGCCGCATCCATCAGGATGGCATATTCCAGTTCTTCGTCCTCGGCGACCGCCTTCTTTATCAGTTCGCCGATGTTCGAGAAGTTGAAGGAGGCGACGTCGTTCTCGGTTTGGCGGGCGAGGTTGTCGGCCAGCGTCTTGCCACGTTCGGAAAGGACGGTCTTCATCAGGCCTATGTAGGCCTCCAGATCCCGTTCCATGAGCCGCTTTTGGTCGAGAGTCTGAATCGCGGTAAGGGTCGTCAGGAACTTTGAGCGCAGAATTCGGTTGGATCAAGCGGTGTTCTTGAGGATGTGCAGCGCGATCTCGATTGGAGCCGGTCTTTTGCGCAGGGCAGCGCGTGTCTTTCG